>Ga0207421_10000843_pt1 | contig 39958 bp, 40 predicted proteins | sample SodLakKL_010_SED_4_FD_187542 | JGI IMG/M metagenome (GOLD analysis project Ga0207421, IMG submission 187542) | Alkaline sediment microbial communities from Lake Tanatar, Kulunda Steppe, Russia - 8KL_010_SED (SPAdes) (version 2) | ecosystem: Environmental > Aquatic > Non-marine Saline and...
ACTTGCTGAGATTTTAGAAGAAAAAGGTATAGAAATAGCTAGCGAAGCCGTCGAACTTACAGAACATGCAGGAAGAAAGACGGTTAGAGATGAAGATATCCGCTTGGCAGTAAGAAGAGAATAATATACCCAATGTTCGCGTATGGGAAGACTGATCAGCAGTTCTAAAGATCACTGGGTATTTTTAAGTTTAGATAATCCCAAGATTTTCATCGAACTGAGGTTCGATATTTCGGTTTTTATTTACTCAGTTTGGGCATTTATATGGATAAATTTTATCTTATCTAGACTTTCTCCCTTGAATTATTTTTTCATTTTTAAGTGGGGGAAAGATTTCTAGTTTAGTTCTTAATTTTTCCTGAGAAGGAATAGATACAAGAGAGTTTGCTGCATCTCGCTGGAAAGATTGTAAACATTGGTTATGGGAGAGTCGATCTTTTGTATTTTTTACTTATGAGCATTTATGGTGGGAAAGAGTTAAACCTTTCCTGTCGATAGTATAAAGGCGATAATCATGCCGAAATGTACAGGATGTAATCGTGAAATTTCCCAGGACGGAGGATCCGTAAAGTTCTCTTGTCCGGAATGTGGTGAAGTTGACATATGGCGTTGCAGTAAATGCAGGAAATTGAGCAACGAGTATACTTGTCCGAAGTGCGGATTTAGAGGTCCTTGAGGTGTTAATCAAATGGCCGAAATATCTGTCACATTAAAGGTTATGCCTGAAGGTAAGGAAACTGATTTAGAAAAAATAAAGGAAGAGATAAAGTCTCGTCTGGATCCTCACTCTATCGAGGAAGAAGAAGTCGCCTTCGGTTTGAAATCATTGAACGTTAAGAAAGTGATTCCCGATGATTCTGGAGGAACTGATGAAATAGAAGAAGCGATCCTTGAGATAGATGATGTCAAAGATGTAAGGGTTATCGATCAGAGAAAACTCCTTTAGCTGCCGCATAGTAGCCACATATTAGAATATTATTAAGGGGTAAATTATTTGGAGGAATGGGTCGAAGAGGTTAGATCCGACATTCCCTTTTTGCGGACGGGAATTACCTATCTAGACAACGCTGCTACTACCTTGACTCCGGAGCCCGTCGTAAAGGCGATGCTGGAGTACTATCACGAATTTAATGCTAACACCGGCAGGGGGCTTCATAAAGCCACTAAAAGGGCCACTGAAGCTTTCGAATCGTCTAGGGAGAAGATTTCGAGGACTATAAGTTCGAAGCCTAAAGAAGTTGCTTACACCAAAAATACCACGGAAAGTTTGAATCTGATTGCCCGAAGTCTGAATTTGGAGAGGGGAGATAAAGTCATAGCAACTTTTCTTGAACATCACAGTAATCTAATCCCGTGGCAGAGGTTAGAAGAGGAAAAGGGGATTGAATTGGAGATAGTTAAGGAACATTCGGATCTTGTCATAAAACCTCAGGCGATCGAAGAAGCCATCGATGAAAGGACAAAGCTCGTCACTATGCCATACACTTCGAACGCGTTTGGAACCGATCAGCCGGTGAAAGAGGTCGGTAAAATTGCCGAGGAGAACGATGTTCTGTTTTCTATCGATGCGGCTCAGGCGGTTGGACACAGAAAGATAGATGTGGACAGAGTTAAGTGTGATTTTTTAGCGGCTCCGGGCCATAAGGGCCTTCTAGGGCCTCCTGGAACGGGTTTTCTTTACATCCGAGAGGATCATTTATCCGAAACTTCCCCTCTTCTCTACGGTGGCGGTGTCGTGGAGTCTGTCACTGAACATGAATGTAAACTTATTGACCCTCCTCAGGTATTCGATGGAGGGACTCCTAACATTCCCGGAGTGATAGGGATGGGGAGGGGGGCGGAATACGTTCTCGATATAGGACTTGATAAAATCGAGAGAAGAGAAAGGAAATTGGTTGGGTTACTTCTCCGTATGGGTGATGAGGAGGATATACAAGTTTATGGACCTAAAACTCCCGAGAAGTTGGGGGGAATAGTCAGTTTTGGTATTGAAGGAATGGATTCACACGAAGTTTCCTCAATACTTGACGAAACGGGAAATATTGCGACCCGTTCCGGACATCAGTGTGCCCAGCCTGCGATGACTTATTTGGATATTGTCGGAAACGTCAGAGCTTCCGTCCATTGTTATAACACTGGGGAAGAAATTGAGGCACTTCTGAAAATACTTTACAAGTTAATTTGAACATCCTAATCGGCGTACTTCTCACCTATAGAGTTCGTTATGCATTTTTCGAGGATCCGCACCACAAACTTTAAAAATATACGGTGAAATATAAACTCGAAATCAAAAATCATGTTTACCAGGCGTAGCCCGACGCCTGAAAAAACAACAAAGAGAGCCGAACGGTTTCCCCCGGCCGTTCGGCTCCCTCCCCCCCCGTAACTTCCTTTTAAGGAGTCCATTGAAATTACGTAAGATCACGTTTTTCAAGTTAGAAATGAACTTTTTCTACTAGTAATTTATATATTCAGGGGGAAGATTTTTAGAGGCGGACACGTTCTCTAAAATCGGAAATACGGCTAAAAGCTTATCAGGTTGGAAAAATGAGGAGAATAGATTTACACACTCATACGTTTTTAACGGATGGGGAATTGTTGCCGATTGAGCTGGCTAGAAGAGCAGAAGATTTGGGGTACAAAGCGATTGGGATAACGGACCATGTAGGTCCTTCTAATATAGAACCTGTTGCAAAACAAACCCTCAGAGCGGCTGAGAAAATAAATGAAACTATGGATATAAAGGTGATTCCAGGTGTCGAATTAACGCATCTGCCTCTTTCCCTTTTGCCGGATTACGCAGAAATGGCCAGAGATTTAGGGGTCAAACTAGTTGTCGTACATGGGGAAACTGTCGTGGAACCCGTTCCTCCCGGTACAAATATCGCTAGTATGAAATGTGAGGAGGTAGATTTGCTCGCGCATCCGGGTCTGTTGTCTCGAAAAGAAGCCGAGTTAGCAGTGGAGACGGACACATGTCTGGAGATTACTTCAAGGAAAGGACATTCACTGACAAATGGCAGAGTCGCAAGGCTTGCGACTGAAAAGGGGGCAAAGCTAGTCGTCAACACTGATGCACATTCACCCGAAGACCTGATAACGTATGAAGAAGCTGAGGCTGTAGCATTAGGATCTGGATTGGAGAAAGGAGTTCTTTCCGAAGTTTTAGATGATAATCCTAATTCATTTTTGGAGAAGATGTAAATGATTTCCGATAGGGTTAGGAAAATGATGGAGGACGGGTTGGCTTACCCGCTCTCGAAGTCTCCGGAAGACGAGGAGGATTATATTAAACTCTGTTCCAACGAGAATCCTTTTGGTCCCCCTTCCCAGGTGATTGAAGCTATAAAGAGGGAGGCAAAAAACGTCGATAGATATCCGGAGCCAACTTCGGTCGAGCTTAAGGAAGCAATTGGGGAATATATCGATGTAAATCCTATCAGGATATGTGTGGGGAATGGCTCCGATGAAGTATTGGATCTGATCTGCAAGGCGACAATGAATCCGGGCGACGAGACCTTAATTCCCATCCCGACGTTCAGTCAATATGAATTGGCATGTCGGATCAACGCGTTAAATCCTAATTTTTTTGAATTGGAAGGATTCAGGTGGAACGCGGAAAAATTATTGAAGGTTATCGATAATTACAAGACTGTCTTTGTATGCAGACCTAACAACCCCACCGGAAATTCCTTGGATGAGGAGGGCCTGAAAAATTTACTCGAAACTGGTAAAATGATAGTTGTCGACGAGGCTTATGGCGATTTTTCGGAGGATACCGTCGTGGATTGGGTAGAGGATTATGAAAATCTCATGGTTCTCAGGACCTTTTCTAAAATATTTGGACTTGCCGGTCTTCGAGTGGGATATGGAGTTGGGAACGAGGAAATAATTAGAGCCGTTGAACGTGTTAGATCTCCGTTTAACGTAAATAGACTTGCGCAGAAGGCGGCGATAGCGGCTCTTGATGATGAAAATTTTATAGAAGAGTCCCGTAAGGTAATTTTAAACGAGAGAAAATATTTGCAGGTGGAGCTGGAGAAACTCGGATTCGAGATTCTTCCGTCGGATGCTAATTTTATAATGGCAAGTCCGGCTCCGTTTGGAATGAGTGCTAGGGATGTCTCCAACTATTTATTTAGAGAGGGTATACTCATTCGGAATTTGTCGGGATTCAGAGGGATTGATGGGGAGTGGGTGAGAATTTCGGTCGGAAGACCCGACCAGAATAGGCAGTTAATTAAAACATTAGAAGAACTAAAAGAGATTGAAAATGAACGTACAGCTAGCAATTCCAAATAAAGGTCGTTTACACGAACCGACAGTCGAACTCCTTGAGGATTCTGGAATAGGCCTAATTGATAGAGGGTCTCGTCAGCTCTTTGCCAGGACTAACGTCCAGGAACTCGAAGTTATACTCGTGAGAACCCAAGATATTCCAAATATAGTGGGATCCGGAACCGCCGACTTGGGAATAACTGGACACGATCTTGTAATGGAGAGCGAAGCCGAAATCGAGGAACTCTTGGATTTGGACTTCGGAAGGGCAGAAATGGTTTTAGCCGCGCATGAAAGTTCACCGATTAAATCTGTTGAGGATATCGAGGACGGTGTAAAGGTGGCTACGGAATTTCCTAACGTCACTAAGAGATTTTTTCGGGAAAGAGGGATAGAAATCGAAGTCACCGAGGTTTCGGGAGCTACTGAGGTAACTCCATTTATTGGGATTGCAGATTTAATTGTGGATCTCAGAAGTACGGGGGTTACCCTCAGATCGCACGGTCTCGAGGTAATAGAGAAGTTATTTGATACTTCGGTGAGGCTAATAGCGAATCCAGAAAAATTGGAGGAAAAGGGCGAGAAGATTGACGAGATTAAGAGGGCTTTGGAGAGCGTCATTAAGGCGAGGCCCCGCAAACTTCTGATAATGAACGTTCCGGAAGAGGAGATATCTGAAATTAAGGATTTGGTACCTGGGATGTCCGGACCTACCGTTTCAAAAGTTCAGGGTACCGATATGCTGGCAGTCCAGGTCGTGGTTCAGGCAAATGAAATTTACGACGTGATCAACAAATCGAAAGAGGCTGGGGCTAGGGATATATTGGTAGTACCTATAGAGAGGGTAGTTATTTGAGGTAGGTTAGGGTTCCGATGCAGGTAATACCAGCTGTGGATATTCGAGGAGGGAAATGTGTTCAGTTAGTAGGTGGGAAACCTGGAACGGGTAAGGAGCATGGTGATCCCGTCAGGTCCTCTCTGGAGTGGCAGAGGAGAGGGGCGTCTTGGTTGCACGTGGTGGATTTGGATGCTGCGATGGGTGAGGGGGATGGTAATTTGGAAAAAATAGAGGAGATTCTGGAAAAGCTTTCGATAAAGGTACAGGTGGGTGGCGGTATAAGATCTGTCGACAAGGCATTGAAAATATTGGGATTGGGGGCTGAAAGGATAATAATGGGTACTGCTGCGTTTAAGAGTCCGGATACTGTTCGGGAGGTAGTCGAGAGAGTCGGGTCGGATAAGTTAATTGTCGCCTTGGATGTGAGGGGAGGAAAAATTGCCGTTGAAGGTTGGAGGGAAACGAGTGAAACTGATCCAGTGGAAATGGCGAAAAATTTTGAAGATATGGGTGTCGGGGGATTTTTATTTACCAACATTGACGTCGAGGGAAAGATGACCGGGCTTGACACGAAGGTTATAAAAAGGCTTACTGGGTCCGTGAGCGTTCCGGTAATGGTGGCCGGCGGTGTTAAATCTATTAGCGACGTTAGGAAAGCTAGGGAAGCAGGAGCTTCAGGACTCGTAATTGGAACGGCTCTGTATGAAGGTAAAATATCTTTGGAAAAAGCTATGGAGGTGGTAACCAGTGAGGAAGGGTGATGTGGAGAGGAAGACGCGAGAGACGGATATAAATATAGAGGTTATCTTGGAAGGGTCAGGACGGGCGGAAGTCGAGACCGGGATAGAGTTTTTCGATCACTTGCTAGAGTCTTTCGCCAAACATGGGAGATTTGATTTGCTGGTAGAGGCTAAGGGGGATTTTGATCACCATATAGCTGAGGACGTGATGATAGGTATCGGAAAGAGTTTTGAAGAAGCTTTGGGAGATAAGAAAGGAATAAGGAGGATGGGGGATGCTGTGGTACCAATGGATGATTCACTAGTTTTAGTATCTATAGATATAGGTGGTCGGGTTTATACAGATATAGATATTAATTTGGAAAAAGGAAAAATGGTCGATTTAAATACGGATCTTTTAATACATCTCATCGAGACCTTCGCCAGTAATTTGAAATGTAATCTCCATGTGGATGTTTTAAGAGGAGTAAACGATCATCATAAGGCCGAGGCATCTTTTAAGGCGCTTGGGGTGGCTTTATCGGAAGCCGTCGAAAAAGTCGATGACGAAGTACCGAGCACGAAAGGGGTGATCTAGATTTCAAAGAGGATTATTCCATGTCTCGATACAAAGGAAGGCAAGTTGGCGAAAGGCGTTCACTTTCAAAATATTCAAGAACTTGGAGATCCTGTCGAGCACGCAAGGAAATACGAAGAACAGGGAGCCGATGAACTGGTCTTTTTAGACATAGTTGCGACTCCCGAGGGGAAACCGACCTTTATCGAAGCCGTGAGGAAGGTGAGCGAACGAATATCCATTCCCCTGACGGTCGGTGGGGGCATTAGGAGTTTGGAGGATGCGAAAAATGTTCTCGAAGCGGGGGCCGGGAAAGTTTCAATCAATACCGCGGCCGTGAAGGATCCCGAACTCGTCGAGAAGCTGTCGGATCGATTCGGAGCCGATTCCGTTGTGATTGCGATAGATGGAAAGAAGATATCGGACGGTAAGTGGGAGGTATATGTCTCCGGTGGGAAGGAATCGACCGGTATCGACATGGTGGAATGGGCGGAGACGGTAGAGGAGAAGGGCGCGGGCGAGATTCTCTACACTGGGATTCATACCGACGGAACAAAGGATGGTTATGACCTTGAAGGAACTAGGACTCTGGCGGAAACGGTGGATCTTCCAATCATCGCTTCGGGGGGAGCAGGTAATCTGAAGCACTTCAAAGACGCGCTTACAGAGGGGAAGGCGGATGCGGCCCTTGCGGCGAGTGTATTTCATTACGGAGAGTACACCGTTAGAGAGGTTAAGGAATACTTGAGAGATCATGGAGTGCCGGTGAGGTTATGATATGAAGTCTTCATCCATCGAAATAGTAAAATATCGGAATATTTCCGGCGAAGATAAGGAGAAGCTGATGGAGAGGTCGGAGAATAGGGTAGAGGAAGCCGTTCCCAAGGTTAAAAGGATAATTTCGGAAATTCGGGAGAGGAAAGAGGAAGCCCTTTTGGATTATACCAAAAAGTTTGATGATGTCGATCTAACCTTGGATCAAATCCGGGTCGAGGATCGAGAAATCTCTCAGGCCTACGAAAGTCTTCGAGAGGATTTTATAAGTCCGATAAGGAAGGCTGCCGAAGCTATTGAAAGATACCATAAAAGACAGCTTCCGGAAGAGTGGATGGAAGAATTCGAGCCGGGTATACGTGTCGGTCAGGTTCTACGTCCTTTGTCCTCAGTGGGGGCTTATGTTCCTGGGGGAACTGCTCAGTATCCCTCGAGCGTACTTATGTCTGTGATTCCCGCCAAGGCCGCAGGGGTTGAGAAAGTAGTTATGTGCACTCCTCCTAACTCGAAGCGATCGGTTAATCCGGCTACGCTCATAGCGGCCGATATTGCGGGTGCGGACGAGATATATAAGGCGGGGGGGGCACAGGCTGTCGCTATGATGGCCTATGGGGGGGAGATAATCCCCAGCGTCGATAAGATAGTCGGCCCTGGGAACATCTACGTAGCTGCGGCAAAGAAGATGGTCTCTTTGGACGTCGATATCGATTTTATGGCCGGACCCAGTGAAGTTCTCATTTTGGCGGATTCAAAAACCGATCCTCAAACGGTGGCTATAGATCTAGTTTCTCAAGCCGAGCATGATCCGTATGCTGCTTCCGTACTTGTAACGACCTCTGAAGATTTTGCTATGAAGGTCGATAGGAAAGCGAAAAAAATTATCGAACAGTCCCCCAGAAGGAAGACGATAGTAGAATCTTTAGAGAAATATGGACGTATCATAATTGTTCAGGATATTGAAGTTGCTATAGATTTGGCAAACAAGTACGCTCCCGAACACTTACAGATTATGGTCGAAGACGATGAAAGCGTGCTGGACGGGATTGAAAATGCTGGAGCCATCTTCATCGGTGAGAATACTCCCGTTAGCGCAGGCGATTTGGCGGTCGGACCTAGCCATGTTCTTCCGACGGGTGGTGCTGCCAGTCGCTACGACGGTCTGTCCGTCCACGATTTCTTACGTATGCCCAGCGTTCAAAGGCTTTCGCGGGAGGGGTTGGAAAGTTTATCCGAAGTCGTGATAAAGCTGGCCGAGATGGAAGGTCTCGACGCACATGCGAGGAGCGTACGGGAGAGGATAGGTGATTCAAAGTGACAGCGGAAATTCTCGAGAAGGTGTTTGAAGTGATTAAGGACCGGAGAGAAAATCCTCTTGAAGATTCGTATACCTCCTCCTTGATGGATGAAGGATCCGGAAGGATATTGGAAAAAATTAGAGAGGAATCGATAGAGTTGTTGGAGGCAGCGGAATTAGAGGGACGGAAGGAAGTTATCCACGAGTCGGCGGACGTTATCTTTCACGTGATGGTACTTTTAGCCTTTCAGGGAATTGAATTTGAAGAGGTTATGGATGAACTTAGAAGGAGGCGTAAACCGCGTGGATCTGAGTGAAGAAGAGGCTGAGAAAATTTTAGATTTTTTAGATTTCAAAAACGGGTTAGTAACTGCCGTAGTCAGAGACTGTGGAGATAAGGAGGTGCTTATGGTTGCTTTCATGAATGAACAGGCACTTATGCTTACTCTTTCTACCGGAGTAATGCATTATTGGAGTAGGGAGAGGGAGGAGATTTGGAAGAAGGGGGAAGAGTCCGGAAATCGACAGAGGGTTCGTAGAGTCAGAGTTGACTGCGATGGGGACGCTCTTCTATTCGACGTCGATCCGGAAGGCCCCGCCTGTCACAAGGGTTACAGGTCTTGTTTCTATAGAGAGATAGAGGAATGTGATTTGACCGAAATAATGGATAGGGAGTTTGATCCTCAGGAGGTTTATGGTGATAATTAGCAGGCGTCCACCCGTAAACTTTTTCGAAATGTATTTCTAAGAAGTCAAGGAGGTTTTGGCCAATGGATTTTAAGGGAAACGGCGAAAGGGAAGAATCTCTTTCCCCTAAAAAAATACGAAAAGAACTGATTTTGTATCTGCTTCGAAAGTACGGAAATTTGCAAACAAAAGAAGTCGCGAAGATTTTCGGCCTCAAATCCCAGACGATTCGGAGGTCCTTGAAGAAGCTAGAAGAATCGGGAAGGGTTAAGTCGGATAAGCTCGGAAATAGCTACATTTGGTCGGCGGATGAAGGTGAGAAAGAAAGTTTGCTTTATTTTTAATTTGTAGATAGGTATTTTTTCGCACGACCAATACCTTGAAATATTCTAAGGTTTGAAACTATTAGTAAAATGAGGCGTTAATTTGAAGATTTTCGTTTCCGGGAAGGGCGGGTCGGGAAAGAGCACGGTCTCTTCTCTTCTTGCTAAAGAAATGGCGGACCGAGGGTGGAGAGTTCTAGTTGTGGATAATGATGAGTCGAACTACGGTCTCCACTCGCATCTAGGTTTGGATCTTCCTAAAGATTTTATATGTTATTTTGGAGGAAAGGATGAAATTTTCGAAAATATTGAAAAAATAGGGAGAAATTTAGAAATAGATGACTTACCGGGGGAGTATTTGTCTCATGAAGGAGATTTATTCCTTCTAGCTATAGGAAAGATTAAGGAATACGGTGAGGGGTGTGCGTGTCCTATGAACGCTCTCTCCGGGGAGTTTTTTAAACGATTGTCTTTGCGGGAGAGGGATTTTTTAATTGTCGATATGGACGCTGGAATAGAACACTTCGGTAGGAAGGTGGAGGAGGGTGCCGATGTCATTTTGCTCGTAGTGGATCCGACTATGGAGTCCTTGAAACTCTCCGAAAAGATCACGCATTTCGCGGAGGAAAACGGAAAGGAGATCTATTACGTTCTTAATAGGGTTGATGATGAGTCGAAGCAGATAATTTCTCGTCGTTTGGATGAAAAGAAAATTTTGGGTACAATACCCAAAGACGAAAAGATATCGAGGGCGAGTTTGCAAGGAGAAAAATTGGACTTTGACTTTGACGCTGTGGATGAAATCGCAAACTCTCTGATAAATAAAAAGAGAGTCCAAGGATGATATTTTTGTGTTCTAACCTTCTGACTTGCGTTTTTAGTTTTTGTAAGGGTTCGATTTTATGTCTAAGGCAGTCTAGGCTTTTTTTATAGTCTCTTTAAAGATAGACAGTGTTGATAATGGGAAATTGAAGGGAATACATCCTATTTGGATAAATATAGGGGTTTTTGGTGCTCTTTGAGATGGTGAACATAAGGAATGGGAACTAACCTTTTTATAACAACGTTATAGTATAAGGAAATACCCGATAAACATTTAAAGTTCATCGGAAAACAAAAGCTAAAGGCCGTCTTTATGTCGAAGGATAGATTGAGGATAGGAAAATTAGAATCCGAAAATTTGAATATAAAAGACCTCGATTTGACAATTGGAGAAACGATAGACGATACTGAGGATTGGGAGCCAAAAGGACCTCATCCTTTTCCGGGGTTAATTGGCCTTCGTGATTGGGATCGTAGACTTTTAGAAAGATATAAACCTCAATACCATCCAGCTTGTACCCAATGTTGCTTCTGTGCCTTTGGTGTTTGTGATCTCTCCGATGGGAAGGAGGGTGCCTGTGGATTAAGGCTTCAGGATCAGGGGGCAAGGAAAACTCTTATGCGTGCGACGTGGGGAGCATCGGCCCACACTGCGCATGCGCGCGACGTTGTCGAGGAGGCCATAGAAAAATTCGGGTCGGATGTACCTCTGGATATGGGGGATCATGTCGATGTCGAAGCGCCAAATATTAGACTAGTTTGCGGAACTAAACCTGAAACTCTCGGAGATCTTAGAGGGATATTGAACTATGTCGAAAAGGAGATCGTCCAGGCGGTCAATGCGGTTCATACGGGTCAGGAGGGGGATTACGTCGACTTTGAATCTAAAGCTCTGAACGTTGGGATGTTGGATCATGTAGGGATGGAAGCGGCGGACTTAGCCCAGATAGCTGCCTATGGTATGCCTAGGGGTGATCCCGAGGCTCCGCTAGTGGATACGGGAATGGGATCCGTTGATAAGGATAAGCCTAACGTCTTAGTTTATGGACATAACGTGGTGGGGGCAGAGGATATAATCCGGTATGCGGAGGAAAATCAGCTATGGGATGACGTGGAGATTTCCGGTCTATGTTGTACCGTTCACGATATGACTAGAATAGATACTCATCCGAAAGTGATAGGGTCGTTAGCTAGTGCTCTTAAATTCATCAGGTCCGGAGTCGCCGATGTAATAGTGACAGACGAGCAATGTGTAAGGGCCGATACTTTCCGGGAGGCAAAGGAAGTTGGTAGCAGAGTAATAGCAACAACTTCTCAGATCTGTTTCGGGCTTCCGGATCGTTCCGATGATCCTGTGGACGAAATTGTAGAGGATATGGTGGAGGGACAGGCTGGAGTTCTGATAACCGATCTAGAAAAGGTGGGAGAGGTTGCAATTAGAGTGGCTCAAGAAATTTCCGATGAAAGGGAGGATTTGAAAGCGTTTCCGGATAAGGAAGATTTCGAGGAGAATTTGGATAAATGTGTGATTTGTGGTTCTTGTGATAGAAGTTGTCCGAATGATTTGCCTATAGAGGCAGCGATGAAAGCGGCGAAAGAGGAGGGTAACCTGGAGAAATTGGCCGACTTATACATGAATCATTGTATCGGCTGCGGCCGGTGTGACGAGGTTTGTCCGAATGATGTAGAGATAATGAAATCTATGGAAAAAGCTGCGGAGGGAAGGGTGATGGAGGAAAATTACAAGATGAGAATTGGAAGAGGGCCTATTCGAGATACGGAGATCCGAGATGTAGGGTCACCTATAGTGATGGGTGAAATACCCGGGATAATTGCTATGGTGGGTTGCTCGAACTATCCGGACTCGGATGAAAGTTTCAGAAAACCGTTGTATGACGTGGCCAGAGAGTTAGCTAAACGTAATTATATTATCGTGCTCAGCGGATGTCATGCGATGGATATAGCTTTATTTGAGAACGAGGATGGAGAATCTATCTATGAAGAATTTCCCGGGGTTTTCGATGCGGGTGGAGTGCTAAATACGGGATCGTGTGTTTCAAACGCTCATATTACTGGGGCGGCGATAAAAGTTGCGAATATTTTTGCAAGAATGGGATTAAGATCAAATTACAAGGAAATTGCTGATTACATTATAAATCGACTTGGAGCTGTGGGAATTTCTTGGGGGGCATACTCGCAGAAAGCAGTTTCAATAGCTAATGGGGTTCAAAGATTGGGGATACCGGTATTACTCGGGCCTCGCTGTTCTGAGTACGGTAGATCTCTGTTGGCTCCTAAAGATGATCCGGAGGTTTGGAAGGTAAGGAACAAAAGGAATCCGGATGAAGAGTTTACAATCGCTCCAGCTCCCGAGCACTTGGCTCATTATGCCGAATCTCCCGAGGAGCTAATAGTGAAAGCGGTCAAGCTGTGCATTAGACCGGCCGATACGGATGTGGGCAGACAGATCAAATTGTCAAATTATATCGATCTGTATAGCAAGCACTTCGGTGAAGAGTTTCCGCCTGACCTTTACAAGTACGTGAGAAGGGAGCAGGACGTTCCGATGAAACATAGGAAAGATGTTATGAAAATCCTCGAAGCGGATGAAAGATGGGAAAAGGGGAAATTTGGCGGAAGCCAACCCACCCTCCTTGATAAGGATGAAATCGAAGAGGGCCTCGGGAAGGTACAGTAGGGGGTAAGAAATTGCCAGATCCATATATGTACGGTGAAACTTCCGGGATTAAGAAAGCGGTCGAGTTGAGACCGAAAGCCCTAGGAAATATGCTTGGCAGGGCAGATAACGTCCTTCTAATATTAGGTTCCGAGTCGGGGAAATATCCGGAAAAAATTTTGAAAGGTATAGTGGAAAAAACTGAGGCTACAGTCTATAAAACGGAATCTTCGGGTTCAAATGATTTGAATATAGAAGCGGATAAACGATTAGGACTTATGGAGATTTTAAACGCGTTAAGCAATGGGTCGGCGGGTGAATTTGATTACATCCTCTTCGCCGGGATTCCGTATCACATCGGTACTAGGGTATTTTCAGGCTTAAGAGCTTACGGGGTTGAAACGGTTGTAAGTCTCGATTACAGGCATCACCAATACGCGGGTTTTTCTTTTAAGAACACTCCAGATCTTGAAAAATGGGAAAAAGAGTTAAATGAATTATTGGCTAATCTATGAGCAAAGCTACAAGGGAGGTTGAAAATGTCGCTACTTGAAACGGACTGGGATGAAATAATTCCCGTCGATATAGGTCCCATGTACGAAGGTGAGAGGGTTAGATCCGGTGAGTTTCACGTGGAGTTTGGTGGGACGGGAAATCCGGCATACGAGATCGTTAGGGCAGCTGAAGATCCAGACGATGTGGAAGATGAAACGGTTAAAATCGAGGGGTCTGACCTGCGTGATGTCGAGGAAGGGACGTCGATGGCATTTGGCGTCCAAATCGATGTCTATATAGAGCCGACTGAGGAATTGAATCCGAAAAACTTGGAATCCGTTATAGAGAGGAGACACCACGAGTTCTGTAACTACGTCCACGGATTGATGCATTTGAATCAGAGAGGAGATGTCTGGATGAGACTATCGAAAGAAGTGGTGGATGAAGGTCTCGATTCCTTGGAAAAACTCGGCAAAGCTATCATGAAGATGTATAAAACGGAGCAGACTTTTATAGACAAGATTCAGATTACTTACTTTACTAACGAGGAAGAAGTTGAGAAAAATCTAGAAGAGGCGGAAAAAGTCTGGAAAGCCAGAGATGAGAGGGTAAGAGATCTCCACGAAGAGGATGTCGACAAGTTCTATGGTTGTGTACTCTGTCAATCCTTCGCTCCTGACCATGCTTGCGTAATAACTCCGGACAGAATTAGCCTCTGTGGGGCAATAACTTATCTCGATGGACAAGCAGCCGCAACTGTTGATCCGGAAGGACCATATTTCGAAATGGAAAAAGGGGAACTTGTAAACGAGAACGATCCAGCTAAAGAATTTACAGGTGCTAACGAGGCTATTAAAGAAAAGACAGATGGTGCAAATGAAAGATTCAGAATGCACACGATCTTCGAATATGTGCACACTTCATGTGGATGTTTCGAAGGTATTTACTTCTATATTCCGGAAGTGGATGGAATTGGATTTATCCATCGGGACTTTGAAGGGGAAACACCACTTGGAATACCTTTTTCGTCGATGGCAAGTACCGTCGGTGGAGGTCAGCAAGCTTACGGTTTTCTCGGAGGGGCAATTGAATATATGAGATCGCCTAAATTCCTACAGGGTGACGGCGGTTGGAGTAGGGTCGTTTGGATGCCTAAGGAGATCAAAGAGGAGCTAAAGGACGTAATTCCTGACGAAGTATACGATGATATAGTGACTGAAGAAGATACTAGAAATGTGGACGAGTTGAAAAAGTTGCTCGAAGAAAGGGAACATCCTGTTACGACTCGCTGGTTAGATGTCGATGACAGTTTAATCAAGGAAGTAATCAGTTACATCAAAGAACACGGAGGGAAAGTGGATCCTAACGATGCTAGTGAGGCGCTTGGACTTAATCAGGTTCAATTCAGAAACGTAATAGACGAGATGAAGGAGAGAGGAATCCTCGGTGGAGAACCAGGTGGATACCTAGATGATCTTGATTACCGTTGGGCAAGAGGTGAGATTTAAAAATGGCCATGGAGTTAGAAATTAAAGAAGAACCCGAAACTGAAGAGGAAAAGGAAGAAGAAAAAACCCAGAAGGCTGGCACCGCAATGCCATCCGGTGGAGTTGAACTAAAAATTTCTTTAGAGAATCCGACGATTCATGTCGACAAACTCACCATAAAAAAGAAGGATTAACGAATCTTTTCAGTATTTCCAATTTAACTTCGTGCCCTGGAATCAAACAGTTTCCTAAAGGAGATAATCATGAAACTCTATGATAAGGATAAAATCAAAAAAGTTTTGCAAGAAGCTCTTGAGAGCATCCAGTCGATTGATCTCGAAGAAGATGAGATCGTCCTTGAAGGGGTTGACCTAGAAGCTAAAGGAGACCTCGAATTTGAAATTTCTCAAAAGGCCGTCTCTCAAGTTTTTCCTCAAATTACTGAGGCCGAAGAAGTTGAAATAGAAGAATACGAGCCAGTGATAAAAGAGATGGATAATCAGATTCAAGAGGTCAAAATAGGAGCGACTTCTTCCGAAGGGGGAACTAGAAAGGAAACCGTCACTTTGGGTGGAGAAAAATACCTTCCTTTCTACCCCGATGGTGATAACCCTCACAATCCGGTCGTTACTTTTGACACTTTCGATCGTGAAGAACCACTTCCAAGTGTTATCAGCAAACATTACGAAGATGTTATTGGTAGGCCATCGGAATGGGCAAAGAAATCGGTCGATGAGTATGGTGCGAAGATGGTAACTCTCCATCTTACTTCCACAGATCCAAAAGGAGAAGATACATCTCCGAAAGAAGCTGCTAAGACGGTGGAAGAGGTTCTGGAGGTTGTCGATGTCCCCCTAGTTATTGGAGGGAGTGGAAATCCGGACAAGGACCCCAAAGTTTTGGAGGCTGCGGCGGAAGCGGCTGAAGGGGAAAGATGTTTACTGGCTTCGGCGACTCTTGATCTTGATTGGAAAACTATCGCCGACGCTGCTCTGGAATATAATCATAATGTTTTGGCTTGGACTACAATAGATATTAACCTTCAAAAGGAGCTAAATCGGCGATTGATGAACTATGGAGTTGATAGGGATCGGATCGTTATGGATCCGACCACTGCGGGTTTGGGATACGGAATAGAATACTCATTCTCAGTTCTTCAAAGAATAAGGATTTCTGGACTGAAGGGGGATGAAGAATTGGACTTTCCGATAAGTAATGGAGTTACGAACGCTTGGGGTGCTCGAGAAGCGTGGATGGGTGCAGAAATACCGAAGGAAAAATACGGTGAAGATTGGGGTCCTCGAGAATTTAGAGGTCCACTATGGGAGGTATTTACAGGTCTCACAATGATTATGGCAGGTTCTGATATGCTCATGGCCCTTCATCCGAGAGCCGTTATGGTTTTAAAGGAGATGGTAAAGCGTCTGTCCGGTGAGATGGACGAATTACCTTATCCTCAAAAATGGGTGACTTCCGTCTGAGGTGATACACGATGCCTATGGATATTGGACCTATGGACGTTTATCGCATGCTTCCGGGGGATAACTGCGGCGAATGTGGAGTTAAAACTTGTATGGGGTTTGCAACTGAGCTCATTGAGAGGAGAGCTGAAGTAGATGATTGTCCTTTAATGAAAGAGCCTGAAAACGAGAAGCAAAGAACGGATTTGATAGAGTTATTGACGCCACCGGTGAGGCCGGTTAAAATTGGGGCCGGTGAAAAAGCTTTCACGATCGGTGGGGAGGAGGTCATGTACAGACATGAAAAGACTTGGTTTAATCAAGTGGCTATATTGATAGACGTAGATGATGAAATGGATAAAGATGAATTGGTGGAGAGAGTCGAATGGATTACGGATTATAGCAGAATAAAGATCGGAGAAACCCTCAGTTTCGATGGGATTGCTGTCCGATCAAAGAGTCAAGACCCATCTACCTTTAAGGAAACTGTGAAACTTGTGGATGAAAATACTGACTATCCGCTCGTCTTATGTTCATACGTTCCCGAAGTTTTGAAAAGCGGTCTCGAAGTATTGGACGGTAGAAGACCACTTCTGTATGCTGCAACTTTAGATAACTGGGAGGAAGTTTCGGAACTTGCTATGGAAAATAATTGTCCGATGGTAATAAGTTCCGACGATATCGACGAAATGGTAGAGGTATCTACAAGGGCAATGGCGAAGGGAGTCGAAGATGATCAAATAGTTTTGGATCCCTTGACGGATCCAAATGATCTTAGAGAAACGACAAATAGGTTAGTCAAGTTACGGAGGGCAGCAATAGAGGATGAATTCGAACCTCTTAGATTCCCGCTTTTGGGCATTCCAGCTACGGCATGGATTTCGGAGGGGAATAAAAACGATGCAGCGTTTATAGAATCGACGATAAGTTGTTCGCTAATTGGAAATGGGATAGATGCCTTGATCTATCACTCCGATGAAATATGGTCGCTGATGCCGCCGCTTGTGTTGAGGCAGGACCTGTATCAGGATCCGAGAAATCCGGCTAGCGTCGATCCGAAACTTAACGAGGTCGGAGATCCCGATGAGAATTCGCCGATTCTAATAACCTCGAACTTCGCGCTGACGTATTACACCGTAGAAGGGGACTGTGAAGGAATCGATTGTTACATCTATCCGGTCGACACGGAAGGAACTTCTGTAACTTCTGCAGTTGCTGGTGATTTAATGACTTCGGATAAGATTGTTGATGCCATCGAGGAAGAAGATTTTGAAGGAAAAGTCAATCATCGAACAATAATATTACCTGGAAACGCGGCAGTACTCTCAGGTCAAATTGAGGTAGACTCTGGATGGAACGTTTTTGTTGGACCGAAAGATTCCTCTGGGATAAAAGATTTCCTTTCTGATAACTGGCCTCCTAAGGAAGATTAAAGTTTTTAATCTTCGTTCTTTTTACCAGAAGATATTATCTTTTCGGTTATTTCATTCATTCTTTTATAAGCTGGAGAATCTTTCGACAGTTCGAAAATGGATTTTCCCAGATAATTTAGTTCTTCAAGTTCGGGATCGTCAGGTATTGGACCTAGGTATTTCATGCCGAGTTCTTCCGCCAGGTCTTTTATTTCATCCAATACTTCTTCGCTTTTTACTCGATTTGCAATTACGTAGGTGTTGTCAATATCTATTTCGACACCTTGACTGGTTTTGTGTATGTTTTTTATCGTGTTGACGCTCATTCTCGATCCGTCGGATACGATGACGAGATCGTTCAGGAAAGATGACGTTTTTCGGGATATGTGTTCTATGCCTGCTTCACAATCCACAATTACGTAATCATAGGAGTAATCTCCCTTTAGTACGAATTCTTGAAAGGCGCTTTTCAAAAGGTTATTTACGGAACAGTAACATCCTTGCCCTTCGCTTTTACCCATAGGAAGTAAGTCGTACCCCTCCTGTTCGTTTTTCAGGAGCAAGGTATTGAAATCCTGTTGGAACTTCCTGGGCGGGAGTCTACCGCCTTTATATTTCTCGATCATTTCGCTCAAAGTCTGGTATTTTTGGGCCCCCAAGACGTCCGGAAAGCAGGTATTTGGATCCGAATCCACGCCCAGTAATGCAGGGGAATCGGATTCCATTATTATTCTGAGCAGAAGCGAGGCTAGCGTGGTTTTTCCTACGCCGCCTTTTCCACTGAAGCCTATAACTCTGGTTTTGGAATCCTTTTTTGAGGCCTTCTTCTTAGCGGCCGTTATTTTTTCCGGTTCGGTCTTCTGATTAGGCTCGATTATTTCGTAGTTCTTATCTCTTAGTATTTTTAGGACTTTATCAGTATTTTTTTCGATCATTTCCTCTATTTGCGTTTTTTTGTCCTTTTTAACGGTTTCATCTTTTATTTTAAGTTCTATCTCATCTTTTCTACTCATTTAATCACTTCCGATCTTGCTTGAAGCTACTTTTGCTGCCGTCTGTAATGGGTCCCAGGCTGGAGAGTAAGGGGGCGCGTAGGCGAGATCCAGGTTTTGAATTTCCTCGATTGTCGATTTATAATTGATTAGAGAGGCTGCTACATCGATTCTTTGAGAAACGCCCTCTTTTCCAGCCATTTGAGTGCCTAAAAGTCTGCCACTATTCTCTTCTATGATCATTTTGACGGTAATTTTGCTTCCCCCGGGGTAGTAAAAAGCGCGTGAAGGCGCATCTATCTTAACGGATGTGTAGTCAAATTCCGATTTTTTTGCTTCGTTTTCGCTTAGACCAGTTCTAGCTACGGCCAGGTCGAAAATTTTGGTTATCGCAGTTCCTAAAATCCCAAGAAAAGTTGCATTTCCTCCCGATATATTTATTCCGGCCGTTCTTCCCTGCCTATTGGCCGTATCTCCAAGGGGGATATTGACGCCTTCCCCCGTAAGTATATGTCTGCTTTCTACACAATCTCCTGCAGCGTAGATATTCTTGATGTTGGTCTCCATTTTTTCGTCGACCAATATTCCCCCAGTTTTCCCTATTTCGATTCCGGCTTTTTCTGCAAGTTCGGATGAAGGTTTAACTCCGACGCCGAGTAAAACGAAATCCGTTTCCACTTCGCCGTTCTTAGTCTTGACCTTCCGTACTTTGCCATCTTTATCTCCTTCAAATCCAGTAATTTCCGAATTTTTTTTAAAGTCGACGTTGTTTTTCTCGAGTTCCTCTTTCACAGTTTCGGCTATTTCCTCATCGATCATGGGTAGAACCTTTTCATCTTTAGCCAGAACGGTAACGTCCAGACCTAACTTGCCGAAGGCCTCCGCCATTTCCAACCCGATATAACCGGCTGTCAAAACTACCCTATCGGGTTTTTTGCTTTCTACATATTTTTTTATTTCTTTTCCATCATCGAGCCAATGGAGAGTGAAAATGTTTTCTAACCCGACGTTTTTCAATGGCGGTATAATTGCATAGGCTCCGGTCGCAATCAGAAGTTTGTCGTAACTCCGTTCTAATTTTTCACCTTCTTCATTTTCTAAGACTACACTCCTTTCTTCTGGATGGATATCTAAAACTTCGTGTTCGGTTCGAACGTCAATGCCGCGCTTCTCCTGAAAGGCTTTAGGATCCATAGCGATTAAATCGTCTAATTTTTCGACTTCTCCGGAGATGTAGTAAGGTAAGCCACAAAGGCCGAAGGATACATACTCTTGTTTTTCGAATACTAAAACGTCTAGATCTGGATCCTCTCTTTTAGCTTTACTTGCAGCGCTCATTCCGGCTGCATCTCCGCCAATTACGATCAATCTCTCTTTTTCCATCCTTTTTTCTCCAATAGGTTAGATTATTTTCAAAATATTTATTTCTCTTCCGAATCTTCTACTTCGACCATCTCGATTGCGTCCGTAGGGCAAATTTCCGCGCAGGCTCCACAACCCTTACATTCGCTGGGAAAAATCTCGAAGGGAGTTATTATCTCCCGGTCCGGTCCTCGGTTGACGAAAGTTATGATGCTGTTCCCTGAGGCCGTTTTACAGGCTCTCGAACACAGTCCACAAAGTGTGCAATCTAAATCTTTTTTAGAAAATCTGGTCTTTTCGACTCCGACTTCTTCGGCCAATTTCTTTACGGCTTCCGAGTCAGGACATCGGGCTAGTAAAAGCTCTGCGGTAAGTTTTCGTGTTCGTTTGACCCTTTCCGTATCCGTTTTGACTTCCAGACCTTCTCGTACCGGATAGGTACAGGCGGTATGAAGTTCGGACTCTCCTTCCGGAGATCTTATCTCGACTAGGCAAATCCTACATACCCCCGTCGGTTCAAAGGGTTCTTTATGACAGTGAGTTGGAATATCTATTCCAATTTCGGATGCCACATCTAAAATTGTCCGTCCTTCCGACGCCGTCACTTTCTTCCCATCTATACTCAATTCTACCTCGCTCATTATTCCCGATCACCACCAAAATCACAGACTCCGGCCCGACAAGTTTTTTCCTCGACGTGTTCTCTGTACTCTTCCTCAAAGTGATCTAAAGTGGTCAGAACTGGTCTCGGAGCGGTCTTACCCAGTCCACAGAGTGAAGCATCTTCAATGTAATCGGCTAATTTTCGAAGTAATTCAAGATCTTTAATTTCGGCATCTCCTTCCGTGATGTCCGCCAGGATATCGCGCATACGTTCTAAACCCTCCCTGCAGGGAGTGCACTGCCCACAGCTTTCACTCAAGGTAAAGTTCAGAAAGTAGAGAGCCATATCGACCATACACGTGTTCTCGCCCGCGACTACGAGCCCTCCTGAACCCATAATGGATCCGAGCTCGGTAAGTGTTTCATAGTCTAAAGGGGTGTCGAAGAAATCGGTCGGGATAAAACCGCCCGACGGCCCCCCAGTTTGCACCGCTTTGACCTCTTCCGTTTTAGCGTCACCGATCCCTACTATGATGTCTTCGAGGGAGGTCCCCATTCTAACTTCGATCAAACCCCGCCTGCGGACGTCTCCTACCAAAGAAAAGACTTTCGTTCCGCCGCTTCTTTCCGTGCCCAGTCCCGCCAGAAAGTTCGATCCTCTGCTTAAAATAACGGGAATGTTTGCCCAACTTTTAACGTTATTAATAAGGGTGGGCTGACCCCACAGACCCGACTCGGTCGGATATGGGGGCTTTGGGCGGGGGGTCGGTAATCTGCCTTCGATAGCGGACATTAAAGCAGTCTCTTCACCACATACAAAGGCTCCACCACCTCTGCTTATTTCGATTTTGAAATCAAAATTTGATCCTAAGATGTTTTTTCCCAGGATTCCGTGCTTCTCGGCCTGTTCGATTGCGTTTTCCAGCCTCTTCACAGCTTTCGGATACTCGTTTCTGATGAATATAAAACCCTCATTTGCGCCTATCGTATATGCACCGATTATCATCCCTTCTATCATGGAATGGGGATCGCTTTCTAAAACTACTCTGTCCATGTAGGCGCCTGGATCGCCTTCGTCTCCGTTCGAAATAACATATTTATTTTCACCCTCCGAGTCCTTGCATAATTTCCATTTTCTTCCGATTGGGAAGCCGGCTCCGCCCCTCCCGCGAAGTTTAGAATTTGACACTTCCTTGATGATCTCTTCCGGGTCCATTTGAAATGCCTTGAATAATGTTTCATACCCTGATCTTGCGATGTATTCCTCGATATTTTCGGGATTGATGTATCCAGCGTTTCGTAGAACGATCTTTTCCTGATTTTTAAAATAGTCTAATTCACTAATTTCAGGAATTTTTTTCAATATTTCATCCAGGTAACCCTCTTCGAAGGGTGATTCTATTTCGTCTGTGAGGGGAAATTCACTTAATTCCCTTTTTTCGTCGTTGATTACGCAGTATTCGTTCTCTATTTTACAAAACACTTTCTTTTTCTTTATCTTCCCTTTAGCTGCTGCATTTATGATTTCCTTTCCCTCCTCCACCCCTACGTTTTTGAAGAGAATTCTACCTTTTCGAGGGATGTAAAGTTCCACTAGGGGTTCTGCGTAGCACGCTCCGATGCATCCTACCGTTGAAGATCTCCCTATTTTTTCCGGGATTCTTGCGTCGTCCATGGCGTTTCTCGTCGCCTCTATGCCCGCTCCCGATCCGCAGGAAGCCGCTCCAAATCTGAATTTAGGTTTTTTGGGATATAGGGATTTAATTCCGCTTTCTTTTACCTTCTTTAGATCCTCTATGCTGCTTATCTTCAATTTTATCTCCTCTCTATTTTTTCTTTAGAATACCTTTTTCCTCCATTTCGGTTACAAGCTCTTCGAAATGTTTTTCTTCTAAATCGAGTTCCTCAGAAGCCTTTGAAACGACTATTTTTCCTTCACGGTCTTTGATATAGTCCAGGGCCTTTTGAATAAGCTCTTCAGTTATTTCGAATTCTTCTTCCGATTCTTCGATTTCCTTTACTATTTCTACGGCTTTTTCGGGTGTTAAATAACCGTGAACGGCCTCATTTCTTTCACCGTTCACCCTCATGGCGGGAGCTATTGAGCAACAGCCTATACAATGAACGTCAAGAAGTGTAAATAGTCCGTCATCCCTTGTATCGCCTGATTGAATACCAATGTAATCTTCAAGAGATTTTAATATTTTTGGGGCTCCTTCATTATAGCAAGTCGTTCCTATACATAAGTCTATTCTATGTTTGCCCAATGGTTTCATGAAAAAAGCGTCGTAGAAAGTTCCTAGGGAAAAAACCTGACTGTAGGGTATATCTAGTTCCCTTGATACGATTTCTAACAATTCTTTAGGTAAATAGTGATATTCGTTTTGCATTTCGTGGAGTATATTCATAACGGATTTTCTTTTTCTCCCATATTTGTTTAATAGGGAATTTATTTTTTCTAAATCTTCTTCTGAAACTTCCATTGAGGGTAATTCTTCTTTTCTTTTTTTCATCGTTTTTGATGCTATTTCCATTTTTTAAAATACACCTTTTTTTCGATATACATGAATTCTATATGGTTTAATGCAAATCCTTGCTTACTTCAAGGTCTCGTCTAATTTTTTACCCTTTACAATCTATGGCTCGGTTTTTTGATGGTATTGGTTCTTTTTGGTGCATATATGGTGAGTAAAGTATTTAAAAACTATTGAATAACCTGTTAATTGATAGGTATGTATAGAAATCAGGAAACTAACCTACCGATGAATGATACGAGAGAAACCATTTTGGTTAAATTGCTTAGTGAAGATCTTACAGCGATAGATCTCGAGAATGAATTAAACATCAACGAAAGCGCAATTAGACGGCATTTGAATAATCTGGAGAGACAAGGTTATGTTGAACACTACTTTGAAAAGGCTGAAAGGGGAAGGCCTAAGAAACTGTACACTTTAACTCGGGAAGGAAGAGGTTTGTTTCCTCAAAAGACTAATCTATTATTTATCCTTCTCGCTGAAGGAGTGAGAAATGTCTATGGGGAGGAGGACCTCGATAGATTATTGTCACAAGTAGCTGATAGATTTGCAGATCGTCTAACGTCTCCCGCTTCCGATGGATCTAGAGTGGATCAATTGAAAGATTTTGTTGATTCATTGGATAAATTCGGATTTTATCCATCTTTAGAGGAAAAGGAGGAATTTTACGTTATCAAATATCGTAACTGTGTTTTTGGAGAAGTTATTGAAGAACTTTGTGAACAGCTTTGCAATATGCATAAACAGATCGTGAACAATGTTATCCCGAACTGTGAAGTGTATTTAATGGGGACTAGAGGACTCGGAGACAAAATTTGTGCTCATAAGATAGTTTTTAAGGATTAATTTCGGAATTATTTTTACTTTCTGAACTCGGTTTTCCACGTCCGCCGGCGTTAGCGGATAAATATAACGTCTCTCGAATTGGAACTTAGGTTTAGGTGTGAGATTCATTTGGATGATTTTGGGGTAAAGAAATTTTATGAGGTCGAGTTCTTTTTTTCAGAAAGGGACCAGTACTGGAAGTTAAAGTATAACGATAGTTTTTTAGTTTTCCCTGTCTGATTGTTAAGCGGGTGTTTACTTGCCGGGTATGGTCGATATAGGTGAGAAGAAACATGTTTATAGAAAGGCGAAGGCTTCCGGATATATAAAGCTCCTCCCAGGGACCATCAGTAGGATTAGGAAGGGTGAATTGCCCAAGGGGGATGTCCTATCCGTGGCAAGGACCGCCGGCGTAATGGCGATAAAAAACACGACCGATATAATACCTCTGACTCATCCGATTCCGATTAAGGGGGCAAATATAGATTTTGAAGTTCAGGAGGAAGGGGTGAAGGTTGAGGCGGAGGTTAAGAGTAGAGGCCAGACAGGGGTGGAAATGGAAGCTCTATCAGGAGTTATGGCTTCTCTTCTGACCGTTTGGGACATGGTTAAGGGATTCGAAAAGGATGATGAAGGGCAGTATCCGGATACGAGAATAACGGACGTTAAGGTCACGGAGAAAGTAAAAAATGACCACAACTGAGCACAGAAAGGAAGCTCCCAAGGATTTACACATAGGAGTGATAACTATCAGTGATACTAGATCCGCTGCTTGGGAGGAAGGTCGGGACGAGGACGAGTCGGGCAATATAATAATGAGGAGGCTCGAGGAGGCAGGTTTCTCTTCCGAAAGGATAATAATACCCGACGAGGGGGACGAGCTCGCTGAGATATTGGAGAAATGGCTTGAAGATCCTGAGATCGACGCTATAATAACGACTGGTGGGACGGGTATAGCTGAGAGGGATATAACGGTCGATGTAGCTAGTAATTTTTTCGAGAAGGAACTACCAGGGTTCGGCGAGTTTTTGAGGAAGGAGGGTTACGAAATGGTCGGTTTTGCGGGGATTCTCACAAGGGCGACTTTAGGAATAGCTGAGCAAAAACCGATATTTTGCCTACCCGGAGCCCCGAATTCGGTGAAGGTGGGGATGAATATGATCACTTCCGAACTGGCTCACTTAGTGAAACATGCGCGTGAATGAAATGTGTGGGAAGGGTCTAGGATTTTCGGAGTATACTCGTTTTGATCGTGCTCTCCACATGATACTTTCGCGCGTTAACGAAACTGATTCGGAGAAAATCTCCTTTGATAAGGCGAGTGAGAGGGTTCTTTCCGAAGATGTCGATTCGAATTTTGATGTTCCCCCTTTTGATAGATCGGCAATGGATGGTTTTGCCGTTAGGGCGGAGGATACTTTCGGGGCTGATGAAACTGAACCGAAAAAATTGCGGGTTATCGGCTCGATAGAGATTGGTACCAGTTCCGATATTGAGGTTGAAGAGGGAGAAGCCGTAGAGATAGCTACCGGGGCGCCGATGCCTAAGGGAGCGGATGCTACGGTAATGGTGGAGAAGACGGAAAGGCGTAATGATGTGTTGAAGGTCTTTGAACCAGTATCACCAGGGCGGAACTTATCGCCTAGAGGGGAGGATGTCGAGGCCGGGCAGACGATTTTGAAGGCTGGTCGAAAAATTCGGCCTTCCGATATAGGTATGTTATGTTCGACTGGAAATTTGGAAGTAAAGGTGAGACGGAGGCCGAAAGTGGGCCTTGCTATTACCGGAGACGAGCTTAGAGAGCCGGGCGAGCCGCTCGAAAAGGGTGAGATAACCGAATCCAATAGCCGTACTCTGGGGCCCGCTATTGAAAGATACGGTGGTATTTCCCATCGGATTGGTATAGTTCCCGATCGAATCGAACGTATTAGAGCCGTTTTCGACAGCGCGGACCAATTTGATTCTTTAGTCCTCACCGGGGGGTCTTCGGTGGGGGAGAAGGACTTAGTCCCTGACGTGATTTCCGATCTTGGAGAGTTATTATTTCACGGTGTCGCTATACGTCCCGGAAGCCCTTCCTCTTTTGGTGTGGTCGATGATACTCCAGTTTTTTCTCTGGCCGGGTTTCCTGCGGCTTCTCTAATAGCATTTGAAATGCTAGTAAGGCCTGCTTTGAGAAAAATGCAGGGATTGAAACCTAGAGATTTCAGAATATGTGTGGAGGCCGAACTCATTCGTAAGATTAACTCCAAGCTCGGTAGGAGAGATGTAGTGAGGGTGAAGCTTGAAAGGGAGGGCGGGAGGTATAGTGCTGAACCCGTCAGGGTTACCGGTTCGAGCGTATTGAGGTCGGTGACGGAATCGAACGGGATTGTAGTCGTTCCAGATAATTCTGAAGGATTTTCTCGTGGAAGTAAAATTAATGTTTTTCCTTTGAAGTTGTGACGTTATTTCGTACTCTTACGGGCGGATTAATTAAAACTGGTTAATTATGATATATTTTTTAACCATTGTCTCTTTAATAAAACTGCTACTATGAAGCGGCCTCTTACCGTAAAGACTTTAGAGGAAGCGAAATCCGAGTTATCCAAATATTGGAAACCGGAAACTGAAACGGAAACTGTTACTCTCAGTAGGGCACATGGAAGGACTTTGGCGGCAGGTGTGGATTCCAAGATAAATCTTCCCCCTTTCCGACGTTCGGTTTACGACGGTTTTGCTGTTATTGCCGAGGATACGTTTGGGGCGGAGGAAGATGATCCTGTGGAACTTGAGCTTATAGGAGCTGTACATGCAGGTGAGGATCCGGAGGTTAGGGTGGAAGAAGGAACTTGCGTGGAGATAGCGACTGGGGCTGTATTACCTGAGGGGGCCGATTCCGTAGTAATGGTGGAGGACACGTCTCGAGTAGATGAAAAAGTTGAAGTTCGAAGAGGGGTCTCGCCCGGTGAGAACGTTTCGGAAGAGGGTTCGGAAATTGAGAAAGGAAAAAATATCGCTGAAAGGGGGCAGAAAATTTCACCTCAGATCCACGGAGCTTTATCAGCTGTGGGGGTTCAGGAGGTTTTGGTCGTGAAAAGACCGGAGGTTGCAGTGATTTCTACCGGGGAGGAGTTAGTGGAACCGGGACAGAAACTAGATAGGGGAAAGATTTACGATATCAACGGTAGGACGATCTCTGACGCGGTAAGTTTGTGTGGATGTGAGGCTCACTATCTGGGGATAGTGGGCGATGAAGGTTCTAAAATTGAAAGATTACTTAGAAGTGCGATTTCCGAACACGAAGTTGTAATAACCTCTGGCGGATCCTCCGCCGGATCGAAGGATATCGTTCCAGAGACGATTGATGGATTGGGGGACCCCGGACTGGTAGTTCATGGTTTAGCACAGAAACCTGGAAAACCGGCCCTTATAGGAGTCGTCGATCAAAAACCGATCTTTGGACTCCCAGGGTATCCCGTTTCCGCACTTATGGTTTTCGATCAGATAGTAGCTCCCTATCTCCGAACGATGTCCGGAGTTCCCGAACCTAAAAGGGAGAATATAGAGGCTGAAATATCTCGTAAAGTTCTGGCGGCGAAAGGAAGGAGACAGTTGATACCCGTAAAAGTTTCGGGTGGAGGGGGTAATGCTATTGCTCAACCGATTCTGGAAGGGTCGGGAGCCATAACTTCCTTGGCCGCGGCGGATGGATATATTGAGGTTTCTCTGAATAGGGAAATTTTGAGGGAGGGTGAGGACGTGATCGTAAAACTTTTTGGAGGAAGCTGATGTGCACAGGATAATTGGCGTCGCAGGATACAAGAATAGCGGTAAGACGGGAATAGTCGAAGGTATAGTAAAAGAGTTGAAATCTAGAGATTACCGCGTAGCTACCGTTAAACATGTGCCCGAAGAGGGATTTACGCTGGATCAATCGGAAACGGATACTTGGCGTCACGCACAGGCGGGAGCTGATAAGGTAGCCCTGGTTAGTCCGGACGAATTTTCGATCTTGGATAAGAGAGAAGTGACGCTCGAGGAGGTACTTTTAAGTCTGGAGAATCTGGATTTTGTTATACTCGAGGGATTTCGCTCGAGCGAAGCCGTACCCAAGATTATGGTCGCACACGACGAGGATACGGCTTCATCTTTAGACGACGATTTTACTGTGGGATTTGTGGGCGTGGGAGTTGGTGAAAAACCGGTTTTTGATCGAGAGGATATCGAATCAGTTACAAATTTGGTGGAGAAGAAGGCAACTTGCCCGACTGGAGGCCTGGATTGCGGGGAGTGTGGGTTCGATAACTGCCGAGAATTTATAATGGCCGCCATCGAAGGTGAAGCTCCTGTGGATGGATGTGTGACACTAAAAGGGCCAGTTTCCTTATCTGTAGACGGTAGAAAAGTTCCTATAAAGCCCTTCATAAAAGATTTGCTTGCTAATACTATCTCAGGGATGATCTCTTCTTTAAAGAATGCAGAGGGTAAGAAAATAGAACTTGAGGTCGAATCGGATGAAGGATGATTACGGAAGACCTACTAGCAGCTTGAGGATATCTATTACTCAGAGTTGCGATTTAAATTGCTTTTATTGCCACAGAGAGGGATGTGTGACGGAGAATAGGGAGATGACGGCCGGGGAGATCGCTAGGTTAGTGGAAGCATCTACCGAGTTCGGCGTTGAAAAGGTAAAAATTACGGGTGGTGAACCTTTAGTCAGAGAAGATCTACCTGAAATTATCGAGTCGATTTCGCTCCCTGAGATAGAGGATGTTTCGATGACGACTAATGCGGTTAAACTCGAAGAGAATGTCGATCAGCTGACAGAAGCCGGACTGGACAGAGTTAACGTCAGTCTAGATACCTTAAATTCCGAAACTTATGAAGAAATTACTGGTAGATCCGTCCTGGATAGAGTTTTGAAGGGAATAGAATCCGCTCAGGAAGCTGGTCTCCAGCCCATAAAACTGAACGCACTTGTGCTAAAGGGGGTAAACGACGGAGAAGAGATCGAAAAGCTAATGGAGTATTCTCTGAATAATGGCGTCATTCTCCAACTGATCGAATTAGAAAAGGTATTACCCGAAAACGAGAAGGTTTACGAAAGATATCACAAGGATTTGGATCCGATAGAGGAGGAGATTCGTGAGAGGGCTTCAGAGGTTAGAACTCGATGGTTGATGCAAGCCCGAAGAAAATATATCGTTGAAGGGGGGGAGGTGGAGGTGGTCAATCCGATGCACAATACCGAATTTTGTGAATATTGTACGAGGCTTCGAGTTACTTCGGGAGGGTATCTCAAGCCTTGTCTCATGCGTAACGATAATCTAGTCGATGTCCTGACGCCGATAAGGGAGGGCGATGAGGAAGAAACTCACAATGCTTATAGGACTGCGATAAAGCGTAGAGAACCTTACTTCCCAAAAGGTGATAGTTAATTTTCACATGTCTTGAATATATTTGATTTCTTCTTCTTTCAATCCTAATTCTTCCGATATTAATTTTCCCGTTCCCTGATTGTTTTTAAAAATCAAACCTAAGTAGGGAATGAAGTTCTTAATGGCTCTGTAGGAGGACACGTGAAGCTCATCCGATATTTTACTTGCTATATTCTTGCGGATCCTTCGCTGTTTTTTGCTTCTACCGTAGGATTTTCTGGAGCTGGGATAACTGAATCTTCCTTTACCTGGTTTCCCCTTTCTCGAGAGAGCTATACCGGCGCTCATTAAATCGGCGGCGTATCGCCATAGGTGATAATCCTGTTTCCTTCTCGCCCGCCCGAGAAATATATCCGCTCTCGCCAACTTCTCGTAAGAATCTGCTAGATCGGGGATGTTTCCCATAATCTTCGGAAGGTTTTCTTCGATCCAATCGATGGTTTCTTCGGGCGACTGATCGAAATCGTAAAAGGCATCTCTTGCTTCTCTAGCATCTCGCGTCTTCTTTAATTTTCCTAGAAGTTTGAATATTCCGATTTCTCTGTCGCGCTCGTTGGTGGTGATATCTTCCTTTTTAACTGCGTTCCTTCCCTCAGCGATTGCTTGTAGGTCGTTAATAGCCGATCGAAGGTCACCGTTTGCTCTTTCACCTAACATCTGGAGGGCTTCCTCTTCAGCATCGATGCCCTCCTTTTTGGCTATGCCTCTAAGCGCCTTTGCTATTGAACTTTTTCTCAACCTTCTGAAGTTTACCTCTTTGACCTTGTTCCTTACCCCCTTAGGTATCTCGTAGCGGTCGTTTCCGATCAATATTACGGGATTTAGAGTATCTTTTAGAAGTTTAGACATTGCCTTGTTACCACCGCGGTCGCTAGTTCCATGGACGTTATCCGCCTCGTCTAAAACTATCAGTCTCTTTACGTTCCCTCCTTGGAGGGTCCCCATGCTGGCTGCGGAGCCGGCTATCCGTTCGATCTCTTTCCGGGTTCGTTTGTCGCTGGCGTTCATTTCAATTAGATCCCAGCCCATCTCCTTTGCAATTGCTTCTGCCGCCGTGCTTTTTCCCGTTCCCGGGGGTCCATAGAAGAGAAGTGCCCGGTTATCGGGTATCCCCCTATCCCATTTCCGAGTCCATTTCTTAATCTCCTTCTTTGCTCTTCCCTGCGCCGCTACATTTTTCAGTTTTTTCGGCCGATATTTTTCCGTCCACGACTTAGCCAATTTAAGTCCCCGTTTATATTTCTGGAGGAAAGGCTTAACAATTTTAGCAAATAATACCCTCAACTGTAGATACAAGTGAGTCTAAACCCGAAAGAAATATTCATTACGAAATGATCACTTTATACTTCACCTTAGTGGAGAACCGGAAAAATTTTTTTGTTGAGGAATTGGAGATGAACGAAACCAAAATTAGCAAACAAATGGCTTATCTTCTACGGCACGATCCATCCGGCATGGATGTATCTGATGAAGGATTTGTGGATCTGGATGAATTTTTGGAGAAGCTTAGGAATAGATGGGGTGATCTCTCCAGAGAGGATGTTCGGAGGTTGGTGGAGAATGACTCGAAGGGCAGGTATGAGATAAAGGGGGATAAAATAAGGGCCCGATACGGCCATTCGATAGACGTGAATCCAACTTTAACGCGGGCTAAGGTCGACACTCTGTATCATGGAACAACGAGGGAGGCTGCGAGGAATATACTCAGGAAGGGTTTGAAATCGAAGGGTAGACAAAGGGTCCATCTTTCGAATGATGTGAAGAGTGCAAGGAAGGTCGGGAAGCGGAGGACTGATAATCCAGTAATCTTGAAGGTGGATGTAGGGAGTGCGAGGGAGGATGGGATAAGTTTTGAGAAAGCTAGCGACGAGGTTTACGTCGCTGATCATATTCCAACTAGATATATCTCGTGGATTGAGGGGGATGACAGTGACTGATCTCGAGTTTTTTATCTCCCCCCTCTAGGTTTGAATTTGGCTTATTTGAACTCTGAAGTAAAAAATAGAAAAGAAAAAAGATTTTTAAGGAGATTTTATCCGTCTATATTTTTTCATAATCGAAATTGCCGGATTTCTATGATATAATTTCTGAGTTTCGTGGGATTATAGGGGTCGGATTAGTAGTAAGCTTTCATTCCTTGTTTTGCTTCTTCCGCGATTTCTTTACCGTGTTTTCTTCCGAATTCTTTGTAAGTGTCCGTAATGTCTTTAGTTATGGAAGGCCCTACCGATTTCAACGCCTCTTCGAAATGTTCCTTACTAACTTCTTCGGCCTTTAGATCTTCTCTCAGAGCGAGCATTCCTGCCTCTTTGCAGACTGCCGCTATATCTGCGCCGCTGTAACCTTCCGTTTTTCTGGCCAGTGCCTCTAGATCTACTCCGTCCGAGAGAGGTGTTCTCCTTGTGTGAATCTCGAATATTTCGCGCCGAGCTTCTTCGTCTGGAGCGGGTACCATGATTACCCGATCGAAACGCCCAGGTCTTAGCAGTGCGGGATCCACTAGATCCGGTCGGTTGGTCGCGCCGATCACTACTACATTTTCGAGTTTCTCCAAGCCGTCTATCTCCGTGAGGAGCTGGCTGATAACTCTTTCTCCGACCTGTGATCCGGAATCTCTTCTACCTCTCTTTGGAACCATCGCGTCTATTTCGTCGAAGAATATTATCGCCGGTGCAGCTTGTCGAGCTTTTTTGAAGGTCTCTCGCACCCCCTTTTCGGATTCTCCAACCCATTTGGACAGCAATTCGGGACCTTTGATAGATATAAAGTTGGAGTCACTTTCAGTAGCCACCGCTTTAGCAAGCAAAGTTTTTCCTGTTCCTGGAGGACCGTAGAGAAGGATCCCGTGAGGGGCTTCTATTCCGACTCGGTCGAAGGAATCAGGTTTTTTCAGGGGCCATTCGACGGCTTCTCTGAGTTGTTGTTTCGTGTCTTCTAGCCCGCCGACGTCTTTCCAGGTCGTGTCTGGCACTCTTACCGCAACTTCTCGCATCGCTGAAGGTTCGATCTGTTGTCTCGCTCTCCTGAAGTTTTCTTTCGAAACTTCCAGTTTTTCGAGCATTTCGGAATCGATTCTACTTTTTTCGAGATCTATATTCGGTAATATCTCTCTTAGAGCGTTCATAGCGGCTTCTCTAGCTAAGGAAGCGATATCTGCTCCCACATATCCGTAAGTGTTATCTGATAATTCATCTAGGTCTACATCTTTGTCGAGGGGCATTCCTCTAGTGTGTATTTGGAGAATTTCTTTACGCCCTGCCTTGTCCGGAACCCCTATCTCTATTTCGCGGTCGAATCTTCCCGGCCTTCTTAATGCCGGATCAACTGCATCCACTCTGTTGGTGGCGGCGATGACGATTATCTTACCTCTAGCCTCGAGGCCGTCCATCAGGGATAGAAGTTGGGAAACTACTCTTTTCTCCACGTCTCCCGAAACTTCCTCTCTTTTGGAGGCTATCGCGTCTATTTCGTCGAAGAATATTATCGCCGGTGCATTTTTCTTAGCTTCTTCGAAGATGTTTCGAAGCTTTTTCTCGGATTCTCCGTAAAACTTTGACATAATTTCAGGTCCTGCGATGGACTGGAAATGGGCGTCCGATTCGTTTGCTACCGCTTTCGCCGTTAGAGTTTTCCCTGTTCCTGGTGGTCCGTGCAAAAGGACGCCTTTAGGCGGTTCGATGCCGAGACGATCAAAAAGCTCGGGATGTCTGAGAGGTAATTCGACCATCTCCCTTACTCTCTGTATCTCCTTTTCTAGACCACCTATGTCTTCGTAAGTTATCGCTGGAGCTGTCGTCCCTTCTATATCTGCGGCTTGTGAGGATACGTTCACCTCTGTGTTTTTGGTAATTAATACTACCTCATCCGGATTTACGTTTGTAACCATAAAGTGAAGTTCGCCCAATCCAAATGATGAGGAGGGAGACATTTCCTGAAACATCCCGCCAAAGATTTGCGAAAAGATATCCCCCTGTAATCCAGTGGGGGTAATCAGATCACCTTTAGTGGCAGGTCGACCCAAAAGGCTCCTTTTGAGCGCCCGACCACCGCCTCTAATTTGGATGTTCTGTTCAGTCGGGGCGATGGTTATTCTTTTAGCTTCCTTCACGTCCGATTCTCTGACGGTAACTTTTTCGCCGATTGAGCTACCTGTGTTTTTCCGTTCCAGACCGTCGAGTCGGATAATATCCAATCCTTCGTCTTCCCTGTAACTCGATCTCACTATAGCGCCAGATTTTTTGGATCCTTCGATCTCTACGATGTCACCTTGTTTGACTCCAAGTTCCTTCATGGCTTTTCTGCTGATTCTAGCAACGCTTCTACCTACGTCCTGTTGTCTTCGAGCTTCTGCAACCGTGAGTTCAATCTCCTTTTTGCTCTCATTATTTTTGTCGGCCAAAATTTACACCTTCAAGGTAGTCATTATTTACATTAACTTTTAAAGCTTTTGTTATATATACAACAAATATTATTTCTTTTCCATTACTACAAATTTTTTCCATCTAAGGTTGGAGTCGTATTTTTTGAATACCTTTTCTACCTTGTCAGCGTATTTTTTGTCTACCAAGAGAGCGCTTCTGCTAACGAAATCCCAAACGTCGTCCGGTAGTTTGTCGAGAACTCCGTCGGTGTGACTCTTCCCTGATTTTGTTTTGTAGTCGTATCCTCTCAATTCACGGTAGAAAAGAGTTGCCTTTGATCCTTTAGATTTTATGTCCCATAGTAACAGGATTTTCTTCATATTCTTCACTTGTTATATATATAACAATTTTAAAAATTTTAACCTCTCCGGTAATTTTCCCTTTTCCAAAATTTTGTCTTTTAAAATTACTATGGAACTAATATGTGGTAAAAGTGGGAGTGGGGGTTCTATGATCAAGAAGGCCGTATTTGGTCTGTTTGTAATTTCTGTCGTTGTTAGCGGAGTACTTCTATATCAATCTCATTTTTCTCAAAATGAGCCCGTTGAAAGACCAAACTACGAAGTGGTTGCAGAGTTGGAAAGAGTGATAGACGGGGATACAGTGGTAGTGAATATTAAAGAGATTGTATCTCCTCGTAGAGGTGTGGAAGTAGGAAAAGATCGGGTTAGATTGGCAGGAATAGATACTGAAGAGCTCGAACAAAGGGAGGCGGCTAAAAACTACGTCGAAGTGGAGAATATGACTCAAAGTGAGTACGAAGAGACTATATATTATCAGCGTGCCTTGGAGGCTGGAAATCTACTTAAATCAGTTTTGCCGGAAGGTAGAGAAGTTTTTCTAGACTTAGATGACTTGGCTTGGGGTAGGGGTCCCTATCGAGGGGTTTACGGTCGTTTGATCGCGGTCATCTATGTGGAAGAGGATGAAGGTTGGTTGAACGCTAATGCCTTTATTGCTAATAAACAATATTCTGAGGATCGGGGATCGGAATATCCAGTTTGTACGAGGTTTATTTCCGAATTTAACCCATATGATTGGCTTGAGGAAGATTATCGATTCGCTTAATATTCTAGTATCCGAGTTCCCAACGCTAATTTTCTTTAAATTTTTCGAGTCCTTGAGGACTAGTTTTACTTTCACCCACCCCTCCCCTATTTCCTTAAAAAGGCGGAAGTGCCTTGCAAAATGGGGGGTAAATAGATGATTCCCTTAAGCGATTCGGCTTCATTTGGTAATTACACTCATCTAGAGCATAAAATCGGAAAAATAGCTGAAAGAATTAAGAATCAGGGTGAAAAAAGACGCTTAGTTGCGGAAGCCTTTAGGAAATCCAAGGAGGGTATCGAACTTCCGTGTGACGATAAGGACAAGTCGATGTGTGAGCCTAAAATAATCTATTCTGTCGAGGAAAAAAATTTGAAGAATTTGATAATATCGGGGGTAGATGGCGGGGTTTTGAGCAAGCCGCTACATGGACTTGACTTGATTTTATATAGAGCCGTGGCAGCGGTTTTTCATTATAAAGATGGAATACTTGAGAAAGCTACTTATTATCCCAGTGAGATCCCTTCTCCGCAATTAATAAACGTTCACGAACCCTTAGATTCGCGTGAGCTTGAGGTTTTAACTAGTTTAAAACGCCAATTAAATGAGTTGAAAGTGGCGAGAGAAACTGTAAGCTCTTGGGAGGTCGATGCACTTGTCTTGGACGGATCAGTTGTTCCTCAGTACACCTATAGACCCTCTGGAGGGAAAATAAGAGATGTTTATGTGAATCTTATAGATTCCTTTAAGCGACTGTATCGGACCTGCTCTGAAGAGGGAGTTCTTCTGATGGGGGCTATAGAGGATAGTCGGAGTACTAGAATAGGTAAAATTTTTCAAAAAGAAGTTTCTGGACAGATTGAGAACAGCGGAGAGTTGACTGGTAAAGAAATATCCTCTTTCAATAAAAATAGGGGCGTTTTGTTAAGTTCTAGGGATACAGCTTTTCTTGACTATTTTTTGAAACCTGGAGAAAGAACTTTTACTTTCAGATATGCGGAAGAACCTGCTATTTCGTTTAAAGACCTTTCTGATTGGAGAAATAAGATATATTCCTTCTATATTAAACCTGTTCCCTATGATCGCCCTACTAAGGTGGAATTTGTCGAGACTTCGGGAAATTTACAGGACACGACCGAAAAGGTTGCGACTCTTATGAATTCTCTTTCGACTTCTCATGAGGCTTGTGCCTTACCTTCCGTACTTATAGAAGCGGATGCTCGGGCATCTCTTGCTAAAGAGGATATATCTATACTCAGAGACAGTATAGCTGATCGTCTGGAACCTTCGACGATGCTGGATTTAAGGCGAGAGAGGAGGCCTTTTTGAATGGAAAGAGAAATAGGCACGGTTATTTGTACATCTGCCGGACCATCTTCGAGCGATTTTTCATTCGTAGTTACAAAAAATGAAGATGATATTCCGATTCAAAGGGGACAGTTTGTAGAGATTGGGAGTCCCGAAGGTAGAATGATTGCTCAGGTTCAGAACGTTAGGAAGACTAATCGATACTTCATGCGTCCGGAATCGGTTAGAGAATACGAGAAGGGCAAGGATTCCTTAACTTCTATATTTCCCGCCGATAGATGGGAATATATATTGGCGGAGGCGAAAACTTCGGGGATACAGACGGATCAAGGGCTCAAACAGGTAAGCTTTCCCGTTTCTCCTGGCGATAAAGTGTTTGAAATTGGGAAAGATACCCTTTCGAATTTCATTGGAATTGATGAAGAGGGTGGTGTCGATCTGGGAAAGATTAGATATCATGACCTATCTGCAAAGTTGGATCTAGCTAAATTGTTAAGGAAACATGTGGCGATTTTAGCTATGAGTGGGGCAGGAAAAAGTTACAGCACTGCCGTGCTTATAGAAGAATTGTTGGATAGGTCGAGAGAGGAAGGACGCGTCGCCTCAGTGGTGGTTGATGTTCACGGTGAATATACCTCTTTGGCGAAACCCGGTGGGGAGAATGATTATTCGGATAGAGCATCGATTGTTCGTGGAGAGAACGTTAAAATTGGTGTTCCCGGCATGTCTGCCTACCAATTTAGAGAATTTGCTCCCGATATGTCTGCGAGTCAGATGAGAGAACTTAGCCGTGCTATAGGGAGTTTGAGATCCGAGATGCGATCCGGTAGAGGGGCGTATGGACTTGAGGATGTCATAGGGAGGGTAAAGGAAAATGGGGATTCAAATAAAAATCTTCGAAGAGCACTTCTTGATCGTCTTTATGAACTTAAGTCTCTCAAACTTTTTGGAAAAAATGACTATCCAAGTTGGCGTGAACTAATTGATCCCGGTGAGGCTTCTATCCTTGATTTAAGTAGGGTTTTCGACTTACGTAAAAAAAGAATTATTTTGTCGTATTATGCACGGAAATTATTTAATAAGCGGAAGGCGGGTGAGGCCCCCCCGTTCGTACTTTTGATGGAGGAAGCTCACCAATTTGCCCCTTCACAAAGGACGGCTGTTTCTAAATCCATTCTCAAGAAAATTGCTCGGGAAGGGCGCAAGTTCTACGCATCGTTGGTTTTCATAAGCCAAAGGCCAGTTAGGCTTTCAACTACTGTTCTCTCCCAAGCAAACACAAATATCATTTTACGGGTGACTAACCCACATGATCTAGATCATATAAAGAAATCCAGTGAACGTATAACTAGAGATACGGCAGATATGATATCCTCTCTTCCCGTAGGGGAGGCACTCGTGTTAGGTGAGGCGGTTAATCATCCGGTATTCGTTAAGATTCGTGAGAGGAATTCTCGAGAACCTGATCACGAGGCCGGATTGAAGGAGATAGCGAAACAATACGAGAAGGAAAACGAGCGAAGGCAGAAAACTGAAAAAGTCGAGGCTTTCGTATAAATCTTTTACGTCTAAGACTTTTTAGAGGGCTGTGAAGCTAATTAAGATATCTCAAACTTTGGTGGGTTTGCAATTAGAAGGATACATCTCTCGCATATTCGTCTCAAATCCTCGGGCGTGAGTATATTTTGGTCGTAATAATCTTGAATGCTTGGAATTATGTTCCAACCTAAATAATGAAATTCGATTTCTCTCTCGGAACCGTTTTTTGTATTGTTTTCCTTTATAGATTCTTTAATAGATTTTATGTTATCTTTTTCCGTTTTCTTTATTTTCTTTACAACTTCATCGAAATTTCCGCCATTTTCCAGTAATTTGTAGAATCTCTTTCCGGATGAAAACAATAGTTCCCGGTAAAGCTCTAGAATATTTCGTACCGTTAACCAATTTGATTCCGTTTTAAATTTTTGAAGGGAAAAGATCCCGATTTCCTTAGAAATTCTCTCGATGAGGTTTTCATCGAATGTCAGTAAAGGTAATTGGAGATGGGCGGCGAGCAATAACCCCCTGAGGTCGGTTAGAGCAACTTTCTGCTCGGCGTTGAACATAATCTGTCTGCTTATTTCATCGTATAGTTCCGGTAGATGTGTTGAATAGAGTTTTCTTTTTCTGACTTGTTTCTCAATTAGACTGTACTTCACGGGCTGGTGTCTAACTTCAATGAGTTTTGCTCTCGATAGCCATGAGTATGTAGAGTTAGGAATGTAGAGTCCTGAACTTTCAAATAATTCTTCTGCGTTTTTGAGCAAATCCTGATTTGTCAGGACGCTGATGTCACATACTGCACCGTAATCGTGGATAGGCATCCTTTATCCCAGTCGGATTTTGGGGTGAGGCCCTTTTTAAAAAGAAAATTTATTTTTACGATTTTTATCTCAAGTTAATAAAGGGTTATCCGGATTGAGGGAATATTCGGAATCGTTCGAAAGACGTTGATTCGATATCTTTTTTTATATCCTTCTCAAATTACCTTAGGGTGGAAACTTGAAAAAGATCAAAGTCTCTGCTCGTGATTTTGAAGTCGAAGCTGAATTACTGGAGGAAAAACGTCCGAAAACCTGCCGAAAGATATGGGAGAATCTCCCTTTTGAGGGGAAGGTGTCAATATATAAGGAAGAAATATATTTCGACATTCCAGTAGAGATAGAATACGAGGAAGCAACTCCGAAGACGGAAAAGGGCGATGTATCTTATTGGCCTGAGGGCCCGGCATTTTGTATTTTTTATGGAGAGTCTCAACCTGTAAGTTCCGTAAATACCTTCGCAAAGATGGGTGACGATGTAGAAAAATTTCGAAGATTGGATGACGGAGAAAAGATTACAGTGGAAAAAATTGGATAGTTTTTCTGGATTATGGAAAGTGGTGAGATAATGAACAAATTGGAAAAAAAGGATTTGATAACAACTCAGGAGTGGCCCAAACAGGATATAATTAAGACGTTAGAATATGCAAAAAAGTTGAAGGGAATTTACAAAGAAGGTAATCTTCAGAATTTGCTTTCCGGAAAGACCTTCTTCATGTTGTTCTACAATCCTTCGACAAGAACACGGGCATCTTTCGAGGCGGCGATGACAGCGCTTGGAGGTCACGCTCCGTTCGTAGATGTTAGTACGACGAGAGTTGGTGAGGGAGAAACACCGAAGGACATGGCTAGAGTTTATGAAAGATATGGTCAAGGTTTGGGCATTAGAATCCTGGAGGAAGCGGTAGATTACATATATGGGAGAGGAAATGATTACGTCCGTGATTACGCTGAATACACGAACATTCCAGTAATAAATATGGCCGATGACAAATATCATCCCTGCCAGGGATTAGCGGACCTACTTACTATTCAGGAGCGATTTCCTGATTACGAGGAAATGGAATACGTAATTTCTTGGGCTTATTCAGACAAAAACCGTTCATGGTGCAGCGTTCAGGAAGAAGCTTTAATAATGTCTCGTTTTGGAATGGATGTAACGGTTGCTTCGCCGGAAGAATTCAGGTTAGACCCTGATATTATGGATGCTTGCCGGAAAAATGCGAAGGATAATGGCGGGGGG
>Ga0207421_10000844_pt1 | contig 39928 bp, 39 predicted proteins | sample SodLakKL_010_SED_4_FD_187542 | JGI IMG/M metagenome (GOLD analysis project Ga0207421, IMG submission 187542) | Alkaline sediment microbial communities from Lake Tanatar, Kulunda Steppe, Russia - 8KL_010_SED (SPAdes) (version 2) | ecosystem: Environmental > Aquatic > Non-marine Saline and...
AGGCCGGAGACGTCGAGACCGAGCCGGTGGCCCCGCAGGCTCACCTGCTGCGCAGACTCCTCGCCGGTCACGTAAAGGGTCTGCTCGGCGGGGAGCAGCGCCAGCACCTGCAGCAGCAGGGTGGACTTGCCGATGCCGGGGTCACCCCCGATCAGGACCACCGAGCCCGTGACCAGCCCTCCGCCCAGACTGCGGTCCAGTTCGGAAATCCGGGTGGAGATGCGCGGGATCTCCGTCGCCGGCAGATCCCCCAGGCGCGTGATGCGCGCTGCCTCGCCGGCATAGCCCCCGGCCCGCGGACCTTGCGCGGCGGCACTGGGTTGCAGTTCCTCCATGCTGTTCCAGGCGCCGCAGTCGCCGCACTGCCCGGACCACTTCGGACTCACCGCGCCGCAGTCGCGGCAGACGTACTGCAGCTTGGCCTTCGCCATCAGGAGTCGCCCCCCTGGCCCGGCGACCACGGGGGCGGGATGCGGACGGTGCGGACGGTATTGTTCTTGATCTGGATGATGTCCATCACCACCCCGTCGATCCGGACGCTGGCCGCAGCCTCCGGTATGTCCTCGAGGTGCTCGACGATCAGACCGCTCAGGGTCTTCGGCCCGTCCACCGGCAATTTGAGCCCCAGCGCGCGGTTCAGTTCGCGCAGGTGGATGCCGCCATCGACGACCACGCTCCCGTCGATTTGGCGCAGCACCTCGTCACCCATGGTCGGCGAGTCCGTGGTGAACTCGCCGACGATCTCCTCCAGCAGATCCTCCAGCGTGACCAGTCCCTCGATGTCACCGTATTCATCCACGACCAGCCCGATCCGCTGCTTCTGCTTCTGGAAGTTGATCAGCTGCCGGTTCAGGGCCGTGCCCTCGGGGATGAAGTACGGGGGCGTGATGACCTGGCGCAGGTCCTCCGGCGTGAACGACTCCCGGTAGGCCAGTGGCAGGATGTCGCGCATGTGCACGAAACCCAGGACCCGGTCCAGCTCGCCCTCGATCACCGGCAGCCGGGTGAAGCTGCCACTGAGGATCTGCTCCAGTACATCGTTCCAGTCCTCATCCAGGTCCAGGACCACGATCTCGTTGCGGGGAATCATGATGTCCTCGACGGTCGTGCGTTCGAGATCGAGCAGGTTGACCAGCATGCGCTGGTGCTTGGCGGGGATCAGCGCGCCGGCCTCGGTCACCACGGAGCGCAGTTCATCCGCGGTCAGGGCAGCGCGCTGGCGATCATCCATGCGGATCCCAAGCAGGCGCAGTACGCCGTTCGCGAGCAGGTTGATCACGTAGACCACCGGCCAGAGAACCCGCAACAGCCCGGTGTAGATCCAGGCCGCCGGGTAGGCGATCCGCTCGCTGTGGAGCGCCGCCACCGTTTTTGGCGCGGTCTCGGCGAAGATCAGCAGCGCAAGGGTCAGCAGGCCCGTCGCAATCGCGATCCCGGGGTCGCCGAACAGCCGCCAGCCGATGAAGGTGGCGATCTGGGTGATCAGGATGTTGACGAAATTGTTGCCCAGCAGGATCAGCCCGATCAGGCGGTCCGGGCGCTCCAGCAGGCGCGCGGCCAGCTGGGCGCCCAGGTGACCCTGCTGTGCCTTGTGCCGCATGCGGTAGCGGTTCAGGGCCATCAGGGCGGTCTCGGAACCCGAGAAGAAGGCCGAGAGCAGGAACAGCAGGAACAGGGCGCCGAACAGCGCGGCTATTGGAATGTCATGCAAGGGCGGGTACCGTGCTGGAGGCGCATCAGACGCGCTGCAGGATGACTTCCAGCACCAGCTTGGAGCCGAAATAGGCCAGCACCAGGCTGACGAAGCCGCCAGTCGTCCAGGCCAGGGCCCGGGTGCCGCGCCAGCCAAAGCGCCAGCGTCCGATCAGCAGTACCGAGAACATCACCCAGGCCAGGATCGACAGCACCGACTTGTGTACCAGGTGCTGCGCGAACAGGTCCTCGAGGAAGATCATGCCGCTGGCGAGGCTCAGGGTGAGGAACACCCAGCCGACGAAGATCATCCGGAACAGCCACATCTCCATCGAGAACAGCGGTGGCAGGTAGCGCACGATGCCCTTGGTGTGGTGCTCGTGCAGGGCCTTGTGCTGTGCGGTCATCACCGCGGCCTGCACGGTCGCCAGCGCGAGGAAGGCCCAGCCCAGAGCCGCCAGCATGATGTGGATCCCGACATAGGGGGTGGTCGCGACCCGTCTGCCATCGTCGCAGGTGAGCGCGACCAGCAGCGCCAGCGCCGTCAACGGCAGTACGATCACGCCCATGATTGCCAGCGGATGACGCAGCGCTGCCAGCCACAGCAGGACCGCGACCAGCCAGAGGGCGGCCGCGAGCGCGTTGCCCAGGCAGAGATTCGGACCCAGGTCCGTCATGACCAGTTGCGACAGGGCCGCCAGGTGTACCGCCAGAGCCAGCGCCCAGGTGATCAGCGGCCCGCGCGGTTGCGCCGGCGCGGGCGGCTGCAGGCGCGCGGATGCGACCAGGTAACCCGTGGTCAGGAGATAGAGGAAGATCGCGACGAGGCCGATGGCAATGCTCATGGTGCACGATTATCCACGCATCGTGCCGACAATGCACCGCGGGTGCCGGTGCAGGTACACTGCCCCGGTATTGGCAACGGTTTCAGGAGCAGACATGTTCGACGGCCTTTCCAGCCGCCTCCAGGCAACGGTCAAGCGCCTCAAGGGCCAGGCCCGGCTCACCGAGGACAATATCCAGGAAGCGCTGCGCGAGGTGCGCATGGCCCTCCTCGAGGCCGATGTCGCGCTCCCGGTGGTGCGCGAATTCATCGGCGAGGTCCGCGCGAAGGCCCTGGGCAAGGAGGTCATCGGCAGCCTGACCCCGGGTCAGGCCTTCATCAAGGTCGTGAACGACGAGTTGGTACGGGTGATGGGGGGCGAGGGCGCGAGCCTGAACCTCGCCAGCCAGCCACCGGCGATCGTGCTTGTCGCCGGCCTGCAGGGGGCTGGCAAGACCACCAGCATCGGTAAGCTGGCGCGGCTGCTGCGTGAGCGCCAGAAGAAGAAGGTGGCCGTGGTCAGCTGCGACGTCTACCGCCCTGCGGCCATCCAGCAGCTCGAGACGCTGGCGGCGCAGGTCGGCGTCAGCTTCTACCCCAGTGACACCAGCCAGCGTCCGGAGCAGATCGCCCGGGCAGCGGTGGAGCGAGCCCGCCGGGAGCTGCAGGACGTGCTGTTGGTCGATACCGCCGGGCGGCTGCACATCGACCAAGCGATGATGGCCGAGATCCAGACGCTGCATCAGGCGATCGATCCGATCGAGACCCTGTTCGTGGTCGACGCGATGACCGGCCAGGATGCCGCCAACACCGCGCGCGCCTTTGGCGAGGCCCTGCCGCTGACCGGGGTCGTCCTGACCAAGGCCGACGGCGATGCCCGCGGCGGTGCCGCGCTGTCGGTGCGCAAGATCACCGGCGTGCCGATCAAGTTTCTGGGCATGGGGGAGCGCTCGGAGGCCCTGGAGCCCTTCCATCCCGAGCGTGTCGTCTCGCGCATCCTCGGCATGGGTGACGTGCTCACCCTGGTCGAGGAGGCGACCCGCCAGGTCGATCAGGACAAGGCCGAAAAGCTCGCCCGCAAGCTGAAGAAGGGCCGTGCCTTCAATTTCAACGATCTGCATGACCAGCTCTCCCAAATGCAGCGGATGGGTGGAATCGGCAGCCTGCTGGAGAAATTGCCGGGTGCCGGGCAGCTGCCCGATGCAGTGAAGAACCAGACCAACGACCGCGAGATCCGGCGCATGATGGCGGTGATCGGTTCCATGACCGAGCAGGAGCGGCGGCACCCGGAACTGATCAAGGGTTCGCGCAAGCGGCGTATCGCCGCCGGGTCGGGTGCGCAGATTCAGGATGTGAACCGCCTGTTGAAACAGCACACCCAGATGAGCAAGGCGATGAAGAAGTTTTCCAAGGGCGGAGCCGGCAAGATGATGCGGGCGCTGGGCGGACGACTCGGCGGCATGGGAGGGCCGGGTGGACCGGGGGCGGGCGGTTTCCCCTTCCGATAGTGAAGACTCGGGTCGCCAGGTCCAGCGGTTTTCGAGACTTTCACCAACTCGACAGGTTGTTTCGCGACCGCAGTACGCTATAATCCCCGGTTTCCTAAAGCACACTGAATTCCCCGAGGTCCAGAACAGGTATGGTTACCATTCGTTTGTCCCGCCGTGGTGCGAAGCGCGCGCCCTTTTATCAGATCGTCGTCACCGACTCGCGGGCCCGTCGCGACAGTGGTTACATCGAGCGCATCGGCTTCTTCAACCCCGTTGCCCGGGGCCAGGAAGTGCCGCTGGAGATCGATCTGGCGCGTGTCGACCACTGGCTGGAGCGCGGCGCCGCGCCCTCGGAGCGAGTGGGGCGGTTGATCAAGAATCATCGCAAACAGACCGCCGTAGCCGGCTAGGACGGCCAGGGGCGCCGGCTCGGGTGCGTTCCGAAGCGGAGCGCCTGGTCGTCGGACGCGTCTCCGGTGTGTATGGGGTCAAGGGCTTCGTGCGAGTCTTCTCCGACACCGAACCGCGTGAAGCGATCGCCGAATTCCCCCGCCTCTGGGTGGAGCGCGGTGGCAGTTGGGAGTCTTTAGAGGTCGAGGACGGACGTGCCCACGGGCGCGGCGTGGTCCTGAAGTTTCGGGAGACGGCGGATCGGGAGGCGGCGCATCGCCTGATCGGTTGCACGCTGGCGGTCGAGCGCGACTGGCTCCCGCCTCCCGAGGACGGAGCGTTCTATTGGGCCGATCTGCAGGGCCTGAGGGTGGAAACGATGGATGGCACGGTGCTGGGAAAGATCCATGGTTTCATTCAGACCGGCGCCAATGATGTGATGGTGGTCAAGGGCGACCGGGAGCGCTTGGTGCCCTGGGTGCGCGGGCGGTACGTGATGGATGTGGATTTGGAAGGCGGTTGCGTGCGGGTGGACTGGGATCCGGATTTTTGAGCGCCGCGATACGCTTTGATGTGATCACCCTGTTCCCCGAGATGGTGGCCACGGTCGCGGACTACGGGATTACCGGCCGCGCGGCGGATGACGGGTTGTTCGAATTGCATACCTGGAACCCCAGGCGCTGGGGCGCCGGGGTGCACCAGGCGGTCGACGACCGGCCCTATGGCGGCGGACCGGGCATGGTGATGCAGTACGCCCCGCTGGCGGCGGCGCTGCTGGCCATGCGGCAGGACGATCCGTGTCCTCCGCTGGTCGTCGCGCTGACGCCGCAGGGGCGTCCGCTGGACCAGGCCGCGGTACGGCGGTTTGCGCGGCTGCCCCGGGTGGCGCTGCTGTGCGGGCGTTACGAGGGATTCGACGAGCGGCTGCTGGAGGCCGAGGTCGACGAGGAGTGGTCGATCGGGGATTATGTGCTCTCCGGCGGAGAACTGGGGGCGATGGTCTTGATCGACGCCTGTGTCCGCCTGCTGCCGGGGGCCCTGGGCCACGCCGACTCGGCGGCACAGGATTCCTTCACCGACGGCCTGCTCGACTGCCCGCATTACACGCGGCCGGAGTTGGTCGCGGGGCGCGGTGTCCCGGCTGAGTTATTGACCGGCCACCACGCACAGATTGAGCGCTGGCGCCGTCGTGAGGCGCTGGGACGCACCTGGGAACGCAGGCCCGACCTGTTGGCCGGCCTGAATCTGGGGCCGGATGACGCGGCCCTGCTGGACGAATACCGCTGCCTGCGGAAGACCTCCGCGGGCGGCAGCAATAGCGACGATTGAGGTTCGACGATGAAGAGCATTATTCAGCAGCTGGAAGCCGAGCAGATGAAGAGCGCGGTACCCGACTTCGGCCCCGGCGACACCGTCGTGGTTCAGGTCAAGGTCAGGGAAGGCGAGCGGGAGCGGCTCCAGGCCTTCGAGGGCGTAGTGATCGCCAAGCGCAACCGCGGCCTGAACTCGGCGTTCACCGTGCGCAAGATGTCCTACGGCACGGGTGTGGAGCGAGCCTTCCAGACCCACAGTCCGCTGGTCGCCGAGATCCAGGTCAAGCGGCGGGGCGCGGTACGCCGTGCCAAGCTTTACTATCTGCGTGACCGCACCGGCAAGGCCGCGCGGATCAAGGAAGACATCAAGGCCGCGCGCTAGTCGGGGCTGCGATGACCGAGCGTTCGGGCCCGCCGAGTATCGACCTTCGCCGCTGCCGCGTCCCGCAGGCGGCGCTGGAGTTCGTCTGTGCCTGCTCGCCGACGCACGGCCTGCTGGTCGCCGACTGGCTGGTGTCCGCGCCAGAGGGTACGCCGGCACCGGGTGCCTCCCAACGCCTGCCCACCGCGTTTCGCGCCGCGGTGGACGGTGCTGTTCGCCAGCGGGTCGCGGGTGCGCCGGTGGCGCTTCCGTTCGATCCCCTCGACTTCCTGCGCGATCCGCGGAACTGGCGCGCACCGGCCGAGGTTCCGCCTGGGAGCCCGCATTCCCGTAAGGTCTGGCAGGCGCTCTGCCGCATCCCGGTCGGCGAGACCCGAACCTATGGCGAGATCGCGCGCGAGATCGGTTCGTCTCCCCGGGCGGTGGGCCAGGCCTGCCGAGCGAATCCCTGGCCATTGTTCATCCCCTGCCACCGGGCCGTGCCGGCCTCGGGTGCGCGCGCAGGCGCCGGCGGCTATGCCGGGCAGCGGCAGGGTCCCTTGGCGGACATCAAGGGCTGGTTGCTGGATCACGAAAGGGCAGGACTTCGGCAAGAGCCCGTTGCCGACTGAAAAGCCGTCCGTCCCTCGGCGGTTGCCGTGAGGTGCATCCGAACCGTCCCGTCAATTTGGCCAAGGTTCGCTGGCAAGCGGACACTCTCCTATGAGGGTGCCGTGAGGCGGAACCGAACCGCGCCCCGACGACGCGAGGGCGAACCCTCGGCCCTTTCGGCATGCATCGGCGCACCTTGCTTCCCGGCTCCTTGCGCTCTCGGTCAGGCGTGCCATCCCCTGATGTACGTCGAAACCGTCGCCACGGGCTCCAGCACGCGGAATCTCTTTTACGCAAGGGAATAATCCCCGCGCCTGGCCCGTCTGCACCGTGATGTTGTCTTGAGCCTCCCAATCGAATCAGTACGTTAGCAGAAGCTAATGTCGGAGTTTTTGTTGACAGGGGGTTCTGCGCATTTGCAGGATGAAGGGAGGTTCGGCTTCAACGGCGCCGCACCCAATAAAAACGATGTTCACCTTTTGATGGAGGTTTCCATGTTCAGAAAAGCCTTGCTCGCGCTACCCGTGGCACTGGCTCTGGGGGCTACGGCCCATGCCGAAAAAGCACCGGAAGAGGTCCTTCAGGGACTGATTGATTCCATCGATTCCCGCTATCTCACGCAGAGTGAGATGAATCTGATGATGATGCCCGACAACCCCGCCCTATGGGTTGGCATGGACGGCGAGGACCTGTTCCACACGGCCCGCGGGCCGAACAACGTCTCCATGGAAGCCTGTGATTTCGGTAAGGGTCCCGGCGTACTGGAAGGCGCCTACGTCGAAATGCCGCGTTATTTCGAGGACACCGGCAAGGTGATGGACCTCGAGACCCGCATCGTGCATTGCATGACCGACGTCCAGGGATTCGCGTCGGACGATCCTGCCGTGCGCCAGCGGCATGGCTCGGGTTCCGACCACATGAAGCTCCAGACCTACATCGCGATGCAGTCTAACGGCATGGAATGGAACAACCCGCTCGATCACCCGCTGGAAAAGGCGATGCGTGACGCCGGTGAGGTCCTGTTTGCCCGCCGTGCCGGGATGTCCGATTTCAACTGCTTCGCCTGTCATGGTCAGTCCGGTAAGCAGGTGCGTGCCTCGGTGCTTCCGAATGCCAAGATTGGGGAAGACTGGACCAAGGCGATCTCCTGGCCGGCCCATCGAGTCGGTCACGACAACGTGCGTAGTAGCCAGCACCGCGTCCGCGGTTGCTACTACCAGATGCGGCAGCCCGGCATGCTTGCGGGATCCGACGCGTCCATCGCGCTGATCTCGTACTGGACCGATCTGGCACGTGGCCAGCCCGCCATTCTGCCTGACATGAAGCGCTGATCCCGGACGCACAAGGAGATTCGACATATGTTCAAGAAGAAGACCCCTATGGCGGCTGGTATTGCCGCTTTCGCAACCATCCTGTTCGCCGGCGGCTGCGCCGTGGCCGATACGGGCAAGTCCGGTCAGGTCGACTATACGGCCATGACCCCGCACGAACTCGCCGAATACCTGATCTTCGAGGCCAACGGCGGCGGATTCAACCTCTCCCAGGAAATGCAGGAAGGCGGTACCGCGCGTGAGCGCATGCAGCAGGACGAACTGCAGAAGGCCTGCTCGATCATCGATGACGGCAAGCCCGATGCGGAAACGATGGCCGCTATCCGTACCGCCGCCCAGGAATCGATCGTCTACCCGGAAGGTGGGATCCAGCTGGGCGACTGGAAAAGAGGCCGTGAGCTCGCCTGGTCCGGTTTCGGTTACCGCGTCGGTCACAACTATGACGACCACAGTGTCCGCGACGTCGGCGGTACCTGCTACAACTGCCACCAATTCGCCACCGACCGCACCGGCGGCAATGTCGGTCCGGTGCTGACCGGTTACGGCAAGACTCGTGGCACCAGCGACGCAATCCTGAAGTATGCGTACGACATGATCTACAACCCGCATGTCTATTTCCCCTGCACCCACATGCCGCGTTTCGGTTCGAGCGGTTTCCTGGATGAGCAGTCGATCGCCGACATCATGGCGTACATGTTCGACCCGGAGTCCCCGGTCAACGAGTAAGAACGAGTAAGCAAGTGATGATCGGGGGTCCTTCGGGACCCCCACCAGGCCGCCGGTGGAGACACCAGCGGCCTTTTTTCTGTCCTGATGATCACGAATCCTCCGCAGGCCGGGAACATCGCATTGACCGCAGCAAAACCGCCAAAACCTTCGCCTGCAAGGCAGGCTCCTACAAAGGCAAGGACCCGTGGGAGCGCGCCTTGCGCGCGAAGGGATCCTCTGCGGGGCTTCCGTGATCATCAGGTTTTCTGTTGGGTCGGTGGCATCACAGCTACGGGAAGCTCATGGAGTGCGGCGGCTTGCCGCCGCTTTGGGCGTTGCGGACCTGGTGTGAAGGCGTCGCGAATGTTGGTTCGAAGGGCGCTTTACAGGTATCGTCTGTGCCCGCCATGCTCAGCTACCAGCACGAATACCACGCCGGCAACGTCGCCGATGTCCACAAGCACCTGCTGCTCTGGCTGGTGCTGGACGCGTTGTTGGCCCGGCCGAAGCCCTTCGTAGTGGTCGATCTCTTCGCAGGCGCCGGCCAATACCACCTTGACGCCGGAGCGGCCCGGCGGAGCGGCGAGTGGCGCCACGGCATCGGCCGCCTGTGGTCTGTTGCCGGCGGGCCGGCCGCGCTACGGGCCTACCTGGATGCGCTGCGCGCGCTGCAACCGGACCCGGCGGGGGAGTTATCCTTGTATCCCGGGTCGCCGCAGTGGATCCGATCACGCCTGCGGACACAGGACCGCCTGATCGCCTGCGAACTGCATCCCGCAGCCCACGCCGCATTGCAGGCCGGTTTGCGTGCGGATGCGCGTTGCCACGTGCACCGTCGCGATGCGCGCGAGGCGGCACGGGCACTGTTTCCCCCGGAGCCCCGCCGCGGGCTGGCGCTGCTCGATCCGGCGTACGAGCGGAACGCGGAATACGACGAGACCGCGGAGATCGCCGTCGAGATCCGACGCCGCTGGAATACCGGCATCCTGATGGTCTGGTACCCGATTCTGGCCGAGGGCCGCCACGCTGCGCTGCGCGACAGCCTGCTGGCCACCCATGCGGGTGAGCGCATCCTGCTCAGCGAGCTGCGCCTGAGCCAGCCGGTTCGGGGTCCGGGTCTGCAGGGATCGGGCATGGCCGTGCTCGGCGCTCCGTGGCAACTCGACCGGTGGGCGCAGCAGACCCTGTTTGCCGCCTGGCGGTGTCTCGATCCCAATCGGGCTGGTGGCCTGTTTCAGGCGCTTGCCCTTGAAAATCAGGTCGGCCGCCCCCAGTTTCACCGCGTCGAATCCTCCGAACCAACCGAAACCCTGGATGTGAAGGACCATGACTGAGACACAACGCGAGACACGAAGCTTCGAGACCGAGGTCAGCCAACTGCTGCACCTGATGGTGCATGCACTGTATTCCAACCGCGAGATCTTCCTGCGGGAGCTCATCTCCAATGCGGCCGATGCCTGCGACAAGCTGCGCTTCGAGGCCCTGGCCCAGCCGGATGCGATTAGCCAGCCAGCCCAGTTGACCATCGACGTCAGCGTCGACAAGGAGACCCGCCAGATCCGCATCACCGACAACGGGATCGGCATGTCGCGGGACGAGGTGGTCGCGAATATCGGCACCATCGCCCGTTCGGGCACGAAGGAGTTTGTGAGCCGCCTGACCGGGGACCAGAAGAAGGATGCGCAGTTGATCGGCCAGTTCGGCGTCGGGTTCTACTCGGCGTTTACCGTGGCCGACCGCGTGACCCTGGAGACGCGCCGCGCCGATGCGCCCGAGGATGCCGCAGTGCGCTGGGAGTCCGAGGGCACCGGCAGTTACACGCTGGAGGACTGTTCGCGCGGGCTGCCGGGTACGGAGGTCACGCTGCACCTGAAGGAGGACGCCGACGAGTTCCTGGAGTCCTACCGGCTGCGCCATATCATCACCCGTTACTCCGACCACGTGGCCTTCCCGATCCGCATGCCGAAGGAGGACGACGACGGCAAGGCAACCGAGGAATGGGAGACCGTGAACCGCGCCAGCGCGCTGTGGACCCGCCCGAAAAGCGAGATCAGCGAAGAGGAATACCGCGAGTTCTACAAGCACGTGGCGCATGACTTCGAGGATCCCACTGCCTGGGTCCACAGCCACGTCGAGGGCCGCCAGCAGTACACGACGCTGTTCTACATCCCGAAGCGGGCGCCTTTCGATCTCTGGGACCGGGATCGCCGTCACGGCGTGAAGCTCTATGTGAAGCGCGTCTTCATCATGGACGACGCCGATCAGATGCTGCCGAACTACCTGCGTTTCGTCCGTGGCGTGGTCGATTCCTCGGATCTGCCGCTGAACGTCTCCCGCGAGATCCTGCAGAGCAACCGGCTGGTGGACAGCATCCGCTCCGGGTCGGTAAAGAAGATCCTGGGGCTGCTCGATTCCATTGCGGAAAACGAGCCCGAGAAATACGCCGAAATCTGGACGAACTTCGGGCGGGTGCTGAAGGAAGGCCCCGGTGAGGATTATGCGAATCGGGAGTCGATCGCGAAGCTGTTGCGTTTCGCCAGCACGCAGAACAGCGACGACACCCAGAGCGTGTCCCTGGCCGAGTACAAGGGCAGGATGAAGGAGGGCCAGAAGGCGATCTACGTGGTGACCGCCGACAGCGCGGCCGCTGCCCGCAACAGCCCGCACCTGGAGGTCTTCCGCAAGCACGGCATCGAGGTGCTGCTGCTCTCGGACCGCGTGGACGAGTGGCTGCTGTCGCACCTCGACAGCTTTGACGGCACGCCGATCAAGTCGGTGGCCAAGGGCGATCTCGATCTCGACGAGGTGATCGGCAAGGACGAGCAGGAAGAAGGGGGGTCATCCGCGGCCAAGGACGATCTCGGCGACCTGGCCGAGCGCATCGGCAAGACCCTCGGCGACCGGGTGGAGAGCGTGCGTGCCTCGAAACGCCTGGTTGAGTCCCCGGCCTGCATCGTGCTGGGCGAGCACGAGATGGCACTGTACCTGCAGGAGTTGATGAAACAGGCCGGCCAGCCGACCTTTGGCAGCAAACCGGTACTCGAGGTGAACCCGGCACATCCGCTGGTGCAGCGCCTGAAGGAGGCGGATGGCGCGGCGTTCGACGACCTCGCCACCCTGCTGTTCGAACAGGCACTGTTGACCGAAGGCGGACAACTCGACGACCCGTCAGGATTCGTCGCGCGCCTCAACCGGTTATTGCTGAAGGCCGCCTGACCCCCCGCCCGACCCGTAGGAGCGACCTCTGGTCGCGATTGGGGCTGTGTGGCTGGGCCGGGCGGATCGCGGCTGGAAGCCGCTCCTACGCGGGGCGAGCCCGTAGGAGCGACCTCTGGTCGCGATGCGGGGCTGTGGCTCAGCCGGGCGGATCGCGGCTGGAAGCCGCTCCTACATCGATCCTGCGCGGGTGGGTTTAGCGCTGGAGGAGGCGGTCCAGGGCCTGCTCGAAGGCGATGCCGATGCGTCGGCCCACGGCCTGCCGCCGGTTGAAGGTGACCTCGTAGAGTTCGTGCTCGCGGCTGAGTGCCATCAGCAAGTCGTCGCTGGTGCGCAGTTCATCGACCAGCTTGAGTTCCAGCGCCTGCTCGCCGTACCAGTGCTCGCCGGTGGCGAGGGTATCGAGATCCAGCTCGGCGCGGTAGCGCTGCAGGTAGGCTTTGAACAGGCCGTGGGTCTCCTCCAGTTCCTGCTGGAACTTCGCCCGGCCCTCGGGCGTGTTCTTGCCGAGGATGGTCAGGGTGCGCTTGTGCTGACCCGCCGTGAGCAGCTCGATATCGACGTCGTGACGCTTCAGCAGCCGATGGACGTTGGGTATCTGCGCCACCACCCCGATTGAGCCGACCACGGCGAACGGCGCGGCCGCGATACGGTTGGCGACCGCCGCCATCAGATAGCCGCCGCTGGCCGCCACCCGATCGACGGCGACGGTGAGATGCAGTCCGGCGTCGCGCAGGCGAGCCAGTTGGGCGGCTGCGAGGCCGTAGGAGGGTACCAGCCCACCCCCGCTCTCCAGGCAAAGCACAACGCGGTCGACCTTCGGCCGGGCAATGGTGAGGATCGCGGAGATCTCCTCGCGCAGGTTATCGACCCGGGTGGCGCGGATGTCGCCATGAAAACGCAGCACGTAGATCCGTGGTTGCTCCTCGCGCCGCTCCCGGACGACCTGCTTGCGCTCGCGCTTGAAGTCCTTCATGTGCCGGCGTACGGCCCGCCAGCCGAGCACGCGCAGGCGCAGGATGCGCTCCATGTTCCGGTAGCGTTGGTTCAGGTGCTTCACGGTGAGCTGTTCTTCGCCCCGGCCCCGGCCCCGTTGGGCCATCGCGGCGATGCTGCCGAACACCAGCAGCGTCATCATCACAATGGTCAGACCCTTGGCCAGAAACAGCGCATATTCCTGCAGGAACTCCATGCTTCCTCCCGTGTTGTTCGGAACCCGCGAAGGACTCCCGGTATTCTCAGTTGGGGATATTACGCGTGAAGGGCGGGAACGTGTCCGATTATGCAGACCAGCCGTGTGGGACTCCGGGCCCGATGCAAGCTTCGGCGGGGCCGCGTGCCATCCGGTTTCGCGGTCGGGACACCCTGAGCCTGCGGCAGCTGGACGAGCTGAATCATGTGCCAAAGGGGACGACATTCCGGCGCTTCAAAGCCTGCAGGGCCGATCTCGTCGAGGGGCAAGACTTTTTCCGCCTCGATGCCGGCGAACATTCGCCCTTGCTGGACAGCCTGCGCGAAGAGGGGCGGATCTATCCGTCGAGCGTCCACGTGGTGCTGCTCACCGAATCCGGGTACCAGCGCCTGATGGGAGCCTCCTGCTAGTGGGCCATGCGGAACGTTCGGTATCCGATCGCGTCGTCAGACGCGCCGGCGCTGCGTTGGGCAGGTTTGAAATAGAGTGGCTATTCCTGCACTTGCCCGCCTTGCTCCGACGCGTCTGGCTGTGCTCCATCGTTACCGAACTTCCCGCATGGCCCACTAGCGCCCACGGCGTTTCTTGGCCAACTCGCGGAGGAGGGTTTCCTGTTCGTTGAACGAGGGCTGCCGGCGGCGTTTGGTCGGGTCGAGGCTGCCCGATCCTTCGCGCGGTGCCGGGACATGCCCGGCGCGTTCGTTCTCCTTCAGCGCCTGGTAGTCGGCGAGGTCTCGGGTGATCGATTCCGCGTCTTGCTCGTCGGTGTAGCGACCGCGGTAATCCGTGGGCGGTTTCTTCCCTTTGCGCAGAAAGAGCTGCATGCGGAGTTGCTTGTTGTAGGCAACCACCCTGCGGTCGATCCAGAAGAGATCGTGGACTGCCAGGGCAGCCAGGAGTGCCGACGGCAGCAGCCACCACCAGGCAGGGGCCAGCCAGGCCGCACCGGCGGTCAGCACACTCAGGACCAGGAATGCCGCGCCGCCACGGGGTTCGGCGAGGTAGAATCGGTGCAGGCCCAGTGGAAACAGGACCCACGCCGCATAGGCGCGGGTCCGGGAACGCATCTCGTTTGCCAGAATCGCATTGACGGCCTGGAGGCCGCCGCCTTCGAGGTTGAGTTTCTGCCAGGCTTTGCTCATTGCTGCATCCGATTGCGGGTCGAGCACCCAGCATAACCCCGGGCTGAGTTGTCGCAGGGAAAGTCCGCCTGCTATTGCGGCCTTGCCGGGCTTGCTAGCATGCGGAGGATCATCCGGGGAAGCACGCCCATGTCGGATCGGCGACTGCAGGTCTTTTTCACCGTGGCCCGGCTGCTCTCGTTCACGCGGGCGGCCGAAGTGCTGCACATGACCCAGCCCGCGGTCACCTTCCAGGTGCGCCAGCTGGAGGAGCAATTCGACACGCGCCTGTTCGATCGTAACCACAACCGGGTCACGCTGACGGAGGCCGGACGCCTCGTGTTCCGCTACGCCGAGCGCATCTTCGAAACCTACTCGGAAATGGAAGCCGCGATGCGCGAGCTGAAGGGCGCGGTTGGGGGTGCTGTGGTACTGGGTGCGAGTACGACGGTCGCGGAGTACCTGCTGCCGACGCTGCTCGGCGCCTTCCTCCGCAGCCATCCCGAGGTGGGTATCAGCCTGCGGGTCGGCAACACCGAGGCGGTCGTGGCCATGGTGGAGGAGAGCGAGATCGACCTGGGTGTGGTCGAGGCCCCGGTCAGCAACCGGAACCTGATCGTGCAGCCCTGCCTGATCGACCATCTGCGCCTGATCGTCGCGCCCGACCATCGCCTGGCGAAACACAGAAAGGTCACGCTGCACGATTTTCTCGACGAGCCCTTCGTATGTCGTGAGGAGGGTTCCGGGACGCGCGAGGTGATCATGGAATACCTGACCCGCCAGAGCTGCAGCCGCAACCGCCTCAATCTGTGCATGGAACTGGGCAGTCCGGAGGCGATCAAGGGGGCGGTGGCTGCCGGTATGGGCGTGTCCATCCTGTCGGAATCCGTGATCGCCAAGGAGGTCACGCTGAGCCATTTGGTGGCGATTCCTCTGGAGCCTCCGCTGGAGCGCCCGATTTCCCTGGTCCATGCGCGCCAGAAGTTTCGGGTGCCAACCCTGGAGGTTCTGCTGCGCTTCATCCGCGAGTACTGCACCCGCGATGTCCCCCCGGGAACCCCCTCCATACCCCACGGCAAGGAGACCACATGAAGAATTACTGCGTCGTACAACATACCTATTCGGAATTCCTGGGCCTGATAGAATCCCAGTTGGAGAAGAGAGATATCGGCTTTTCGTATCATCGGCCGTTTGTGGGCCAGGACATGCCCGGCTCGGCGGCGCAGTTCGATGGTCTGTGGCTGCTGGGTGGCGCATGGCCGCTCACGGACGAGGAGCACAACCCGCAGGTGCCGGACGAACTGGCGCTGATCGATATCTTCCGTCGCTCCAACCGGCCGGTGATCGGTCTGGGCATGGGCGGTATGCTCGTCGCCCTGCAGGCAGGGGGCACGGCCCAGCCGGAGCCCGCCTATCGGGCCGAGTTCGTGACGGCGCACAAGACCCCTGCGGGGGCTGGCGACGCGCTCGCCGAAGCCGTGGATGGCCGCAAGGTGCTCGTGCTGGTGCATGGCAGCGTGGACTTGCCCGAAGGCCTGGAGCCCACATTGGTCGACGACGACGGGCATTGGCTTGCGGTGCGTCCGGACGGCCTGACCTACGGACTGCTGTTCCGCCCGGAAATGAAACCGGGCATGCTGGAAGATATCATCATGGAAGCCCGGCATAATCCGCCTCCGAACATGGGCGAACTGCTCGGCGAGGCCCGGATGGAGTGGCAAAACATGCAGGAGGTCACCAACCACGTCGTCGCGGGGCTGGTGACGGAACTGTCCCTGATGCAGGAACGGCGCAAGATGCCGGTGTTCAGCCTGAAACTGGAGACGGAATAAGTTGATCGCACCGATGAATATGGCCCGCAAGAACAAGGCCTCGCGCGGCAAGGGCGGCGCCGCCGCACGGGTGGCCGAGATCGCCGGCAAGCTGCCCGAGGAGGAGTTGCGCACGCTGCTGCAGTTCTCCGAATTCCTGCTCGCCCAGGTGCCCGATGCCGCGGCGGCGGATGCGCCGCTGCCGGAGCCCAAGCCGCTCCCGAGGCCTGCCGAGGAGTCGGTGATCAAGGCCATGCGCCGCCTGTCCGAGACCTATTTCATGCTCGATCGGGGTCCGCTGCTGAACGAGACCTCCGCGTTGATGGCCCAGCACGTGATGCAGGGCCGCAAGGCGGCGGAGGTGATTGACGACCTCGAGGCGGTGTTTTCGGCCCAGTACGAGCGGGTGCGGTCCTCCCAATGATCGAAGTGTTCCAGCGCTGGTATCACCGGCATTTCACCGATCCGCAGGTGGTGATCCTGGCTTTCCTGCTGCTCATCGGGTTTTTGCTGGTGATCCTCGCCGGACGCATCCTGGCTCCGCTGCTGGCGAGCCTCATCATCGCCTATCTGCTGGAAGGAGCGGTGGCGAAGCTGACGCAGCTGCGCATGCCGAGGCTGCTCGCGGTGATCATCGTGTTGCTGGGCTTCGTCGCGCTGGTGGCCGCGGCACTGTTCGGCCTGGTGCCGTTGATGTCGCAGCAGGTCACGCAACTGGTCAGGGAACTCCCGGTGATGATCTCCCAGGGCCAGGCGCTGCTGCTGCAGCTGCCGGAGCGATACCCGCAGGTCATCTCCGAGGAGCAGGTCTTCGACATCATGGGTGCGATCCGAGCCGAGGCCACCCAGTTCGGGCAGCAGGTGGTGAAGATCTCGCTGGCTTCGGCGCAGCACCTGGTGACGGTCGTGATCTATCTGATCGTCGTTCCGCTGATGGTCTTCTTCATGCTCAAGGACCGCGATGCGATCCTGAACTGGTTCATGGGCTTCATGCCACGTGACCGGCATCTCGCCGGGCAGGTCTGGAACGAGGTGAACGTGAAGATCGCCAGCTACGTGCGCGGCAAGTTTCTCGAGATTCTGCTCGTCTGGGCGGTCAGCTTCATCACCTTCCACTGGTTCGGGCTGCAGTACGCGGTGCTGTTGTCATTCATGGTGGGAATCTCCGTGATCATTCCCTACATCGGCGCGGCCGTCGTCACCATCCCGGTGGCGCTGGTCGCCTATTTCCAGTTCGGCCTGTCCAGTGAGTTCGCCTGGGTGCTGATCGCCTATGGCGTCATCCAGTTTCTGGACGGCAACGTACTGGTGCCCTTGCTGTTTTCCGAAGTGGTCAACCTGCACCCCGTGGCGATCATCGCCGCGGTGTTCATCTTTGGCGGTATCTGGGGACTGTGGGGGGTGTTCTTCGCGATCCCGCTGGCCACGCTGGTGCACGCCGTGTTGAAGTCCTGGCCCCGTCATGACCTGCCCGAGGAGCTGTCGCGAAAAGATCCGGGTGGCCCCAAGCCCAAGGGTGAAGAACAGGCGGATACGGCAACGGGTCCCAGCCAGGCGTGACCGTTCGGGGGCAAAGGGATTCAAGCCCCTGTTCCGGGAGCCGTGGACCTGTCCGGTGCGCGGAATCCAATACAAGAGAGGATGCATGACCGGCACTGAACTGTTGATGAACATCACCCCGCAGGAGAGTCGGGTCGCCCTGGTCGAGAACGGGATCCTGACCGAGCTGCACCTCGAGCGGAGTCGCCGGCGTGGCCTGGTCGGCAGCATCTACAAGGGGACGGTGTGCCGTGTGTTGCCCGGGATGGATGCGGCCTTCGTGGATATCGGGCTCGACCGTACCGCCTTCCTGCATGCCTCGGATGTGGCGCCGGTCGAGCGCGAGGAGCTGTGCAACAACGGCGAGGTGCCCCGGCGCAATGAATCGATCAGCCAGTTGCTGCGTGAAGGCCAGGAACTGCTGGTCCAGGTGATCAAGGACCCCCTCGGCACGAAGGGCGCGCGCCTGACCACCTATGTCACCGTCCCGTCACGGCACCTGGTACTGATGCCGAACCAGAGCAACATCGGGATCAGCACCCGCATCGAGGACGACTCGATCCGCAGCCGCCTGCGTGAGCACATGGAGGCGCTGCGTGCGGAGCTGGCACCGGAGCATGGCTTCATCGTGCGCACCGCGGCCGAACTCGCCGACGGGGAAGCCCTGCGCAACGATGTGCTGTTTCTGAAGAAGCTCTGGGACACGCTGAAGGAAAACGCGGCCAACTGCGCCGCGGGACAGGAGATTCACGCCGATCTGCCGTTGGTGCTGCGTATCCTCCGGGACATGGTGGGAGTGGAGCTGGAGCGGATTCGGATCGACTCCCGCGAGACCTGGCAACGGGTCTGCGAATTCGCCGAGCGCTACATTCCGGAGCTGAACGATCGGATCGAGCATTATCCGGGGGAGCGCCCGATCTTTGAGCTCTTCAACGTCGAGGAGGAGATCCAGCGCGCGCTCGAGCGCAAGGTCGAGCTGAAATCCGGCGGCTACCTGATCTTCGATCAGACCGAGGCAATGACCACCGTGGACATCAACACCGGTGGCTTCGTCGGACACCGCAACCTCGAGGAGACGATCTTCAAGACCAATCTCGAGGCGGCACAGGCGATCGGGCGGCAACTGCGACTGCGCAATCTCGGCGGCATCATCATCATCGATTTCATCGACATGCAGGATGACGAACACAAGCGCCAGGTGATCCGCGCCCTGGACCGTGCCCTGGAGCGCGATCACGCCAAGTGCCAGATCTGTGACGTGTCGCCGCTGGGCCTGGTGGAGATGACCCGCAAGCGTACACGGGAAAGCCTGGAGCACCTGCTCTGCGAACCCTGTCCCACGTGTGGGGGGCGCGGCTATCTGAAATCGGCCGAGACCGTTTGCTACGAGCTGTTCCGCGAGATTCTGCGCGAAGCCCGCCAGTACGACGCCAGGGAACTGCGCGTGCTGGCCTCGCAGAGCGTGATCGACCTGCTGCTGGACGAGGAGTCGTCGAGCCTCGCCGAGTTGCAGGAATTCGTCGGCGTGCCGATCCGGTTCCAGGTGGAGACGCTGTATCAACAGGAGCAGTTCGACGTGGTCTTCATTTGAGCAGGTCGCGCTTCTGAACGGCATGTCGCCCGCTCCGCCAACGGGAGGCTCCGGGGCGCGCCCCGTGCAGCGCTGGTCCTCGGTGCGAAGACCCGCTCCGGGCTTCGGGTCATGATCCGCCGCAGCCTGCGCATCACCCAGGCCACTTTGGCCCCCTTGCTTCTGTTCCTGTTGCTGGCTCTGCTGGCGCTGCGGCTGCTGCTGCCCCAGTGGGACGGTCTGGCGGCGGTGGTCGAGCAGCGGGTCGGGACGATGATCGACCGTGAGGTGCACTTGGGTTCCCTGCACTTCGGCTGGTCCGGATGGGTCCCGGAGCTGGTGGCGAATGAGGTGCGCATCTCGCAGCCGGGCGCAGGCCCGCTCGAAGCCCGGGAACTGGGGGTCAGCCTGGCCCCGTTGCGCAGCCTCCGGGCTCGCAGCCCGGTATTGGGCCATGCCCGCCTGACCGGCATCCATCTGAACGTCGAACGCGACCTCGATGGCGGGTGGAAAGTGCATGGCTGGCGTTTCGGCGGCACCGGCTCGCTGGCGCTCGACTGGAGACGGCACTTCGCCGGCATGGAACGGCTGCAGATCGAGGAAGCCACGCTGGATTGGGTCGACCGCCTGACCGGTATCGAGACCGGCCTGCGCGTGGACTCACTGGGGCTGCGGTCGGATCGGTCGGGCCTTGCCCTCGTGGGGCGGGGCAGTTTTCTTCCCGAGGCCGGCGGGCCGGTGTATGTCGGCATTACGGTTCCCCCGGCAGGCCCCGACCGCATCGAATTCTTTCTGGATGCGCAGGGCGTGCAGCTGCCCTACTGGAGCCAGCTGGGCGGCTGGCTCCAGGGGGGGGCGCACGGCACCGCTTCGGTGCGCCTCTGGGCGACCCTGGAAGATGGACGGGTCCGGCAGCTGCAGGGCGAACACGACAGCCGCCTGCTCGTGGTTCGCGATGGACGCTGGCGCGAGCAGCCGGTGGGGCACCGCTTCCGGTGGCGGCGCGACGGCTCGGCCGTCGTGTCGCACTGGGCCGAGACCACCCCGGGTGCGGGGAATGCGCGCCTGGAATACCGCATGCCGAATGCCGGTGAGGGCGTGGACCGCGTGGTCCTGGCCGCGGCCAGCATCGATATCGGCCACTACGTGCCAACCGGTGCGGCATTGCGGTTTCGCGATGTCCCGGATCTCGCGTGGCTGGCGCACAGCGACCCCTCGGGCAGACTCGAGACGTTGCACGTGGTCCTTGAACGCGACCTGGAAGGGTGGCAGGTACAGGCGGCGGATGCGCAGTTGCGTGATCTCGCGCTGCATGCCGCCGGCCCGATTCCGGGGGTGGAAGGTCTCGATGTGAACCTGGAATGGGCCGGCGGCCAGGGCGCGCTGGTGCTGAACAGCAATGGCCTGCGCGTTGCGATGCCGACGCTGTTTCCGGAGGCGTTTCTCTTTGACCGGGTGCAGGCGCGGTTGCAGTTGAGGCGGGACGAGGCCGCTTGGCACCTGGAGGCACGCGATCTTTTCCTGGAAAACCAGGATGCCGCGCTGGAAGGCCGCGGCAGGATCGAATTCGGCGCGGCACCTCATGTGGACCTGGCTTTGCGGTTCCTGCGTGCCGACGGCCGGCAGCTGGCCCGCTACCTGCCGGTGCACAGGCTCCCCGAGCGGACTTCCCGCTGGCTGGCCGAGAGCATTCGTTCCGCCACCGTGACCGAAGGTGGCATGGTGTTCCGCGGTCATCCGAAGGATTTTCCCTTCACCGACAACCTGGGTGTGTTCGATCTTTGGGCGGTGGTCGAGGACGGCCTCCTGGACTACCGTCCGGATTGGCCGATGGCGGAGGGGTTGTCGGGAACGCTGCATTTTCACAATGCCGGGTTCCGGGCGGAACAGGCATCCGGGAAGATTCTGGGTTCCGAAGTGAGCGAGACCACCGTGGTCATCGGCAACATGCTCAGGGAACCGGAACTGGAGATCCGGGGACAGGCGCGTGGTCCGGTTCAGGACCTGTCCACGTACCTGCGCCAATCCGGGATCGGGCGCGGCTTCCTTCCCTACCTGGCGGGCGTGCAGCCGCGGGGCAGCAGTGCGCTGGACCTGGAGCTTTCGATCCCGCTGCACGGACCCGGACCGGCTCGGACCCATGCCGCTGGGCGGCTCGGTCTCGACGGCGCAGCGCTGGAATTACCCGAGGGCAGGCTCACACTGAACGATATCAGGGGTGATATCCGCTTCGATTCGGAGAGAGGGTTCCGGGGCCAGGGAATCCGCACCGAGATCCACGGCGAGCCGGTGCTGCTGAGCCTGCAGCGCGATGCCACGGGCCCCGCGATGCGCATCCATGCCCAAGGCCGACAACCGCTCGCACCTTGGGTCGGGGAGCGGGCCGCTGCGCGCCTGGCGGCCAAGGGGAATGCGCACTGGGATGCCGAGATCGTGGTCGACGGCAACGGTGATTCGCGGTTGGAACTGGCCTCGAATCTCGAGGGAATGCAGATGGATTGGCCGGCACCGCTGGCCAAGACGCGGGGTACCCGGCGTCCATTGCAGATCTCCTGGCCGTTGCGGAGCCAAGGCGAGGCGATCGCACGGGTGCGTTTTGATCGGGTTCTGGAGGCCGACGTCCGGGTCGCGCCGGCGCGCGCGGGCGAGGCCGGAGAGGTCCAGGCCATTGCCCTGAACCTCGGACGTCCACCGCCGGGGATGCCCGCACTGCCCGAGCGTGGCATCGATCTGCAGGCCCGCCTGGATTCAGTGGACGTGGATGCCTGGCTCAAGGCCATGGGGGGCTTGACGGCTGACACGGTGCCCATCGAGGCGGCGGCTGGCCTGGAACTGGTTCGCGCCGATATCGAGGCCTTGGAGAGCCTGCGCTGGGGCGGCAGGGTCCTCCCGGGAGGCCGCCTGCGGGTCGAGCCGGGCGCCGATGGCCGGCGGCTGGTGCTGGATTCGGAATGGGTGCAGGGCGACGCCGAATGGACCGACCCGGTGGCCGGAGATCGGCAGGCCGGCGCGCGCGGTCAGTGGCAGGTGGACCTTGCGCGCCTGCATCTGGATCCGTGGGAGACTCCGGCCGGGCGCTCCCGGCCCCTTGCACAGGATGCCTTCGCGGATCCTCGCACGTGGCCGGGCATGGATCTGCAGGTTGCCGACCTGCGGGTCGGCAACCTGCATCTGACCGATGTCGCACTCGTGCTGCTTCCGTCAACGGATGGCCTGGAACTGCGGGAGTTTCGGCTGCGTGCGCCGCAGGGGGACGTGAGCCTGCTGGGCGAGGGGCACTGGGAGATGTCCCCGGAGGGCGTGACGCAGACGCGGATTCAGGCCGAGGCGACCGGGACTGACTGGGGCAGCGCACTGCATTCGATGGGGGTCTCTCCAGCGATGCAAAGCGGGTCCGGCAGCGCGCGGGTCAGGCTGGTCTGGGTTGGCCCGCTGTTCGTACCCGACATCGCCGGGATGAGCGGGACGGTCGACATCGACCTCGCGAACGGTCGCCTGCACGAGGTCGAGCCAGGTGCAGGGCGTCTCCTGGGGCTGGTGAGCCTGGACGTGATCCCGCGCAGGCTGCGCCTGGACTTTCGGGACGTCTATACTCAGGGGTTGGCGTTCGACCAGATGGTTGGCGAGGCGGTGATCGACGGCGGCGATCTGCTGTTGCCGGAATTGCGCATCGCCAGCCCCGCGGCGGTGGTGCGGGTCAGCGGGCGCACCGGTCTTGTGGCCCGCGACTTCGACCAGTCGATCGTCGTCGTGCCGCGACTGCGTTCGACGCTGCCCATCGTCGGTGCGCTGCTCGGCGGTCCGGTAACCGGAGCTGTCGTATTGTTGGTGGAACGCGCCCTGGGAATCGGGGACCAAATGGAAGAAGCGGCTCGAGTGGAATATTTTGTCTCGGGTCCGTGGTCTGACCCAGAGATAAGGGCACGAGTGAAGACGGAACAGGGAACCCCAGAGTGATGACTCAACGGTGCATGCCATGACGAATGTTGCCGCCATCCAGATGGCGTCGGGACCACAGCCGCAGAACAACATGCTGGAGGCGAAGCGGCTGCTCAAGGAAGCGGCGGACAAGGGCGCGCAGATGGTCGTGCTGCCCGAGAACTTCGCGATGATGGGCATGCAGGATGAAGACGTCCTCAAGATTGCCGAGGAGCCTGAGGCGGGTCCGCTGCAGGCCTTTCTCGCCGAACAGGCGAAACGTCTCGGCATCTGGCTGGTGGGCGGCACCGTCCCGCTGCGCACCCGACGCGGCGATCGTGCCATCTCTGCCTGTCTGGTGTTTGACGACCGGGGTCAGCGCGTGGCCCGTTACGACAAGATTCACCTGTTCGACGTGCGGATACCGGATGGCGACGAGCACTATGCCGAGTCGCGGATCTACCAGCCCGGGGACCATATCGTTACGCTGGATACGCCTTTTGGGCGAATGGGCCTTGCCGTCTGTTACGATCTCCGCTTCCCGGAGCTCTTCCGCGGGCTGCTGGATCAGGGCGCTGAATTCGTGGCGATGCCGGCAGCCTTCACCGCGCAGACCGGGCAGGCGCATTGGGACATCCTGTTGCGCGCCCGTGCCATCGAGAACCAGTCGTTCATGCTGGCTGCGGCCCAGGGCGGGTTCCATGTCAATGGTCGCGAAACCTATGGCCACAGCGCCCTGGTGGATCCCTGGGGACGGGTTGTGGCGCAGCTGGGCCGTAACCCCGGTGTTCTCGTCGCCGACCTGAGTTGCGACTGTGTCGGCCGGATCCGGACCCTGTTCCCGGCCGTGCATCATCGGCGCCTGTCCTGTGAGGTCCAGGTGTCGAAGACCGGAACCTGAGGCCGGCGGTTCCGCCGTCCACCCGTGCATCGAAACAGCCAACAGGAATCACGATGATCGACAGCTTCGTTCGACAAACGCTCCTTGACCCCGGCAGTATCAGCGAAGAGGGGCTTGCCTCCGTCCTGGGGACCGCCTTCGGTCGCGGGACCGACGGTGGCGACTGCTACTTCCAGTTCGTCTGCCAGGAGGGCTGGTCGCTGGAAGACGGCCTGGTCAAGAGCGCGAGCTTTAACATCGAGCGTGGTGTGGGCATCCGGGTGATCTCCGGCGAGCAGACCGGCTTCGCGTATTCCGACGAGATTTCCCTGCCGGCGATGCTGGAGGCCGGGCGCACGGCACGCAGCATCGCCGGCGCCGGGCAGACCGGTTCCGTGGCCGTGCGCCCCGGCATCGGGCGCGAGTCGGCGCTGTACCTGCCCGACGACCCGCTGGGCTCACTGGACGAGGCCCGCAAGATCGGCCTGCTCAAGCACGTCGATGCCGAGGCCCGTGCCGCCGACCCGCGCGTGACCCAGGTCATGTGCTCGCTGGCGGGGGTGCGCGAGGTGGTGCTCATCGTCACTGCGGAGGGTGAAATGGTCACCGATGTCCGGCCCCTGGTGCGGATGAACGTGCAGGTGCTGGTGGAGCAGGGCGGGCGCCGGGAATCCGGATCTGCCGGCGGCGGTGGCCGCTCCGGCTATGTGTACTTCACCGAGGAGGATCGGGCCGGTGCCTATGCCCGGGAAGCCGTGCGCCAGGCATTGGTCAACCTCGACGCGGTGGACGCTCCAGCCGGCAGCATGAAAGTGGTGCTCGGCCCCGGCTGGCCCGGGGTATTGCTGCACGAGGCGATCGGTCACGGCCTCGAGGGCGACTTCAACCGCAAGGGCACTTCGGCCTTTGCCGGCCGGGTGGGCGAGCGGGTCGCTGCCCCCGGCATCACGATCGTCGATGACGGTACACTGCCCGGCCGGCGGGGTTCCCTGAACGTCGATGACGAGGGCACCGTGACCCAGCAGACGACGCTGATCGAGGACGGCTACCTGCGCGGCTATATGCAGGACCGCCTGAACGGCCGCCTAAGTGGCACACGGTCCACCGGCAACGGGCGCCGCGAGTCCTACGCGCACCTGCCGATGCCGCGCATGACCAATACCTACATGCTCGCGGGTGGCCACGACCCGGCCGAGATCATCGCATCGGTGGATCGTGGGCTCTATGCGGTCAACTTCGGCGGCGGGCAGGTGGACATCACCTCCGGGAAGTTCGTTTTCTCGGCCTCTGAGGCCTACCTGATCGAGGATGGACGGGTGACCCGGCCGGTGAAGGGGGCTACCCTGATCGGGAATGGCCCGGACGTCTTGACCCGTGTCTCGATGGTCGGCAGCGACCTGGAGCTCGACACCGGCGTCGGCACCTGCGGCAAGGAAGGGCAGGGCGTGCCGGTGGGTGTCGGCCAACCGACGCTGCGCATCGACGGAATGACCGTGGGCGGCACCCAGGCGGCCTGAATGTAATCTCCTTGCCTACGAAGGGAATCGCCCGAGGCCGTCGCGGCGGGCAACGATCAACAGCTTTCAGGAGCAGGCATGATGCATCTAGCAATCCTCGAAGAAGAGCAATCGCTACCGGAGGGACACGGCGCCGACCACGTCGTCCAGTGGCATGTCTTTCGGTCCAGGGCGCAGGCCGAGCGGTTCGCCGAGGGCATCCAGCTGGATGCCGGGCAGGAATTGGTGGGCGGCTTCACCCGGGATAGCCTGGGGATCCTGTATTGGGTGGGCGTCCACGTCGAGGATCTCGATCGGTGGGGCAACCGCGGCGCCGTGAACAAGCACGGCGCGAGTCCCTGACCCGTCCATTCCCCACCCGGTCGCATTGTCATGATCAGCCGCCCCGAATTGCGGGACTCGGCCCCTCCGTCTGTCCAGGAATCGATGAAGAGCATGGATCAGTTGACTGAAGTACAGGCACTCTCGCACAGTCCCGGATCAATGGAGGAACGGGTACGCATGGTCCTCGACCACGCCCGTACCTGCGGTGCCTCGGCGGCACAGGTGATCGTCACCCACAACGTGGGACTGAGCGTGACCGTGCGCAAGGGCGAGGTGGACACGCTGGAGCACGAGCGCGACCAGCAGATGGCCCTAGTGGCCCATTTCGGCCAGTCCAAGGGCTCGGCCTCCACCACGGACTTCAGCGCTTCGGCCTTGCGCCAGACTGCCGAGGCTGCCTGTCGCATCGCTCGCTACACCGAACCCGACCCCTACGCCGGCCTGCCGGATCCCGAGGATCAGGCGCAGGACTGGCAGGAGCTGGACCTGGATCATCCCTGGGATTGCACCTCCGGCAACGCCATCGAGCTCGCACGACGGATCGAGGCTGCGGGCTTCGCGCTGGACCCGCGCATCGAAAACTCGGAGGGCGCCAGCGTGAGTACGCGCCGGGCGATGTCCTTCCTGGGGGACAGCCAGGGGTTCATGGGCGGCTATCGGAGTACGCGGCACTCGCTCTCGTGTGCGCTGGTGGCAAGGGATGCGGCCGGCATGCAGCGTGACTATGCCTACACCGTTTCCCGCAACCCGCTGGAGCTGAACGATCCCGAGGCGGTCGGCCGCGAGACGGCGGAGCGGACCCTGCGGCGGCTTGGTTCACGCAAGCTCGGTACCCGGCAGTGTCCCGTGCTGTTCGTGCCAGAGATGGCGCGCGGCCTGATCGGAAGCTTCACGCGTGCCGTCGGTGGCGGCGCGCAATACCGCAAGAGTTCTTTTCTGCTCGGTGCCGCGGGCGAGGAGGTCTTTCCCGGCTGGATGCGGATCGCGGAGCATCCGCATCTGCCGGGCGCCCTGGGCAGCGCGCCCTTCGACGGCGAGGGCGTGCGCACCCGGGAACGCGAGCTGATCAGCGGCGGCGTTCTCCAGGGCTACATCCTCGACAGCTACGCCGCACGCCGGCTCGGGCTGCACACCACGGGCAATGCCGGTGGTGCGCGCAACGTGACCGTGCAGCCACATCCGGGGGACAAGGGCTTCCGGGAGCTGCTCGCGGAGATGGGCACCGGGCTCCTGGTCACCGAACTGATCGGCCAGGGCGTGAACGCGGTCACCGGCGACTATTCGCGCGGTGCCGCCGGCTTCTGGGTTGAACAGGGCGAAATCGTGTACCCGGTCGAGGAGATCACGATCGCCGGCAATCTGCGGGAGATGTATCGCAGGATCGTCGCGGTGGGCAACGACGTGGACGTCCGCGGCAACACCCGCACGGGCTCCATCCTGATCGAATCGATGACCATCGCCGGCGAATGATCTTGCCCTGGCGATGACGGTATCCCTGTCTCCTGCGCGGCGCGGCTGTTGCCGGTGATGTCTGCGCTCAGCCGTGCCCGGGGGTGCCGAAGATGCTGTCCTGCAGATGCCACTTCGAGGCCAGGGTCTCGGTGGCGTTGAGGATCTCCTCGGCGCGGGCGGGGTGGTTCCAGGTGCCCCGGGCGAGCCAGGCCAGCGCGGTCTCCCGATCCGGGGCCAGCGATAGCAGGTGGATCAGTTCCCCGGCATCGCTGCCGATGATCTCGCCTCCGAGCAGGGCGCCGCTGTCCATGTCCCCGATCAGGCGCACGAAACCCTCCGGTTCGTCCTGTCCAAGGGCGCGCGGCGAGGTCTCGAAGGCGGCGAAACCCACCGCGGGCTCCAGTTCCTCGTCCTCCGCCGTGTCCTCGTCCAGGCCCAGGCGTGCCATCTCCACCGCGCTGTAGACCACCATGGGGACGAAGCGGCCATCCTGCCTTCGGTTGCCACCGAGGATGTTCTCGACCGCAATCGTGGCGTCCGACAGCGCATGGTTGGCGGTCATCCAGTCGCCGGCGACATCGCCGATGGCGTAGACGTTCAGCGCCGCGGTCTGCAGGGTCTCGCTGCGCTGAACGAAGCCCTTGGAGTCCGTCGTTACCCCGATCCGGTCCAGTCGCAGGTCTTCGGTGAAGGGCTTGCGGCCGGTACCCAGAAGCACCCAGTCCGCCTCGAAGCGGTCGCCGTCCGCGGTAATGGTCATCCGTTCGTTCTCGTGCACGACCGATTCGTAGCGCTGCACGCGGCGTGCCTCGATGCCCTGCGCCGCCATCTGGTCCCGCAGCGTCGACAGCGCCTGCGGGCTGAACCGCAGGCGTGACAGTGGTGGCGAACGCGTCAGCCAGGTGACCTCCCGGCCCAGCATCTGCAGGATGAAGGCGAACTCGGTCGCGATCACGCCGCTGCCGATGACCGCGACCCGTCGCCCCGGAGGCGGGGGGCGATCGAACAGCATGTCGGTGCTGAGCACGCGCTCTTCCTGGAGTACAAAGGGCTCGGGGACGATGGGAGCGGCGCCGGTCGCGATGATGCTGTGTCGGGCCTCGACGGTCTCAAGCCCGTTCGCGCCCTCGATCTCGATGGCCTCGGGGCCGAGAAATCGGGCATGTCCTTCCCGGGACTCGACTTTTAGATGCTTCAGGTAGCCGCGGTAGCTGTCCCGCACCGTGCCGACCACCCTGTGCTGGTGTTCCCAGGCGCGGCCGAGATCGCCGGACAGCTTGCCGTCGATGCCGCGGCCCGCAAAGTGCCGCTGCGCCGCGAGCATGCGCGCACTGTGGTACCAGTCCTTCTTCGGCACGCAGCCGCGATTCAGGCAGCATCCGCCCCACTCGCCCCGTTCGATGATGACCACGCGCAGCCCGCGCAGGGCTCCCAACACCGCGGCCCGATAGCCACCGGGACCGCTGCCGATGACCGCCAGATCGAAGGGTGTATTCATGGCCGGCCCGCTTCCAGATCGATCACCGGTCGGTGCCATTCCAGTTTGGTGAGTTCCAGCTGAAAGACGTTGCCATCGGCCTGATAGTCCAGGCGGACAGGCAGGTAATCCAGAGACGGCACAAACCAGCCGGCCAGTTCCACGCCGCTGCTGTCGTCCCGGCGCACCACGTGCAGTGCCTCCAGCCGACCCAGCACCGTGTCGATGCTTTGCACGCCCAGCAATGTCAGCGAGTATTCACGGAGCCGGTCACGTTCAAGCACTTTGACGGTCATGTTGTCTCCCAGCTGGTCATTGCGCAATGCCTGCATCGTCAGGTACAGGGAGGACAGGAAATCCTGTGTGTCCGGCGTCACTGCAAGGTCGAAGGACTTCTGGTTGATATGTCCGTGCGCCCGATTGGTGGTCCAGTCGAAACGCGTTTCGACTTTGCGTTCCCGGCGCGGGGTTACCTGGACGCTCCGGGTCTGAACGAGATTCAGATTCCCGTCGCCCGACTTGAAGATGGCCTCGCGGTTGAACTCGAAACGACCGAGAATGCGCAGGAATCCGGACACATGAGCGTCCATGGCCATACGGATCGTGTCACCCTCATAGCTCAGGGTGCTCTGGGCCACCAGCGTGTTACCGAACGCTTGCGCCTCGTACGTCGCAGTGTATGCAGGGATGGACCCGGCTAGCACAGGCTGTGCCGCGCTTGCCAGGAACAGCAGAAGAATCAGTCGTGGCCAGCGCATCGTTTGGCATTCTCCATCATTTCATCGAGCAGCAGGGGGCGTTCGAGCGGAATGCCGTCGCACCAGACCTTGTCCCCCACGGCCTGAATTCGCCCTGAACAGATCAGTCCGACCGCCGCGGGGTACAGTCGGTGCTCGGCCGCGCGCACGCGGGCCGCCAGGGTCTCGGGATCGTCGTCCGGATGCACCGGAACCGGGGCCTGCATCAGCACCGGCCCACCGTCCAGTTCCGCGGTCACGAAATGAACGCTGGCTCCGTGGACCTCGACCCCCGCCGCCAGTGCCCGTGCGTGCGTATCCAGCCCGCGAAAATCCGGCAGCAGCGATGGATGAATATTGACCATCCGGCCCGCAAAATGTGCGACGAACGCGTCGGTCAGGACACGCATGAACCCCGCGAGCACGATCAGGTCGGGCGCGGATGCCTCGATGACCTCGGCCAGCGCCCGGTCGAAGCCCTCCCGGTCCGGGTACTCGCCATGATCCACCACCGCGTAGGGAATCCTCGACTGCCGGGCGAAATTCAGGCCCCGCGCCCGCGGTCGGTTGCTGATCACGCGGACCACCTTGCCATCGATCCGGCCCTTGCTGCAGGCCTCGATCAATGCACTCAGGTTGCTCCCGCGCCCGGAAATCAGCACGACCAGGCGCTTCTCCCCGGTATCGGACCGGACGGCGTGCCGCCTGGAATCCTGGCCCGCCGGAGTGTCGCCCCCGGGCTTCATGTCGATTCGTAGTGGATGGTGGGTGTCCCCGATCCATTGACGACCCTACCGATCGGCCAGGCCGCGAGCCCCGCTGCGGCCAGTTCCGAAGTGGCTTCGCCGACGCTCGCCTCGGGCAGGACCGCTACCATGCCGATGCCGCAATTGAAGGTGCGCAGCATCTCCTGCTCCGAGATGCCGCCGGTGCTTTGCAGCCAGTCGAAGACCGGCGGGCGTGGCCAGGCGGCGAGGTCGATCCTTCCATCCAGACCCTGCGGCAACACGCGCGGCAGATTCTCGGTGAGGCCGCCCCCGGTGATGTGGGCGAGCGCGTGCACCGGGTGTGTCTTCAACAGCGCCAGGAGGGCACGTACGTAGATCGTGGTCGGCGCGAGCAGGGCATCCCCGAGCGGGACGCCTCCGCGGCCGTCGATCGGTTGCCGCAGATCGGCCGCGCTGAGTTCGAGAACCCGGCGGATCAGCGAGTAACCGTTCGAATGCGGGCCGCTGGAGGCGAGGCCCAACAGCACGTCGCCAGCCTTCACCGCGGTCCCGTCGAGGATCTCGTCGCGTTCGACGATCCCGACCGCAAACCCCGCGAGATCGTAGTCGCCGTCCTGGTACATGCCCGGCATCTCCGCGGTCTCGCCGCCGACCAGCGCGCAACCCGCTTGTTCGCAGCCCTCGGCGATGCCCTTGATCACGTCCGCGGCGACATCGACGTCGAGACGTCCGGTCGCGTAATAGTCGAGAAAGAACAGGGGCTCGGCACCCTGCACGATGATGTCGTTCACGCACATCGCGACCAGGTCGATCCCGATGCTGTCGTGCCGACCGAGTTCCTGGGCGACGCGCAGCTTGGTGCCGACGCCGTCGGTGCCGGAGACCAGAACGGGCCTGCGGAAGCGCTCGACAGGGAGTTCGAACAGGGCTCCGAAGCCGCCCAGCCCGGCGAGCACGCCAGGTCGACGTGTACGCGCCGCGTACGGCTTGATGCGATCCACGAGCTCGCTGCCCGCCGTGATGTCGACGCCAGCGTCGCGATAGGTCAAACCGGGGCTTGATTCAGGCATGGAGGCTCTCTCGGACGGGGGAGTGAATGGTAACGACGGCAGGTAACGCATGCAAAAGGCACTCCGGAAATCGACGCCGCCTGTGCTATGTTGCGCGCTGTCCACCCTTGCGGGTCGTGCTCTGGAGAGGTGCGTGACGTTTCCTGACAAGACAGCCCGGGGTTTCGGTCCCTGGCGGCGTTTCCTTGCCGTCGCGGGCATGCTGTGTCTGCTGGCTCCGGCGGCCCCCGCCAGCGCCGCGCTGATCGAGTGGATGGTCGAGGCCGAAAGCGAGCAGGCGGCCCTGGCTTCCGGGCTCGAGGAAGTGCTGGTGCGGCTGGCGGGCTTCCGTTCTCCCGCCATTGATGCGCTGGTCCCCACATTGCTCGAGGCTGACGAGCAGCCCTGGCTGCGGTCACGCGAGCGGCGTGGAGGGGGGCGCTTCCTCCTGGTCTTTGACCGGTCGCGGCTGCGGGCCGAGCTGCAGGAGGCGGAAGTGCCGGTGTGGGTCGGCTCGCGTCCGGCGCTCCTGGTCTGGGTGGTCCTCGAGCGCGACGAGCGCAGGCTGCTGCTGGGCTCGGGGATGGACGAGGAATCGGTGCTGGCAGCGCTGCGGGACTGGTCTGCCCGCCGCGATCTGCCGCTGCTCTTCCCCCTCGGGGACCTGGAAGACCGCCGGCAGGTCCATACCGCCGATGTGGTCGGCGGTGCGGTCGAGGCAATGGCCGAGCCGAGCCGCCGCTACGATGCCGACGGTCTCCTGCTGGTCCACGTGTCCCCGCGTGGCGGGGGTCAGCGTGCGCGCGTCTGGGTCGACTATCGGAACCATCGACTGCAGGCCGAGCAATCCGGGGCCACGGCCGCCGCTGCGGTGCGAGCGGCGGTCGCAGAGGTGATGGACGCCCTCGGCGCGCGTACGGCGCGCGTTCTCGTGGGTCAGGAGTCGGCGCTGGTCGGTTTTTCCGGTGTCGGCGGCATGGCAGACCTGCAGTTGCTGCGTACCCGCCTGGCCGCGCTGGAGGCCGTTCAGGACGCGCAATTGCGGCAGTTGCTGCCGGGGGCTGCCGTCCTCGAACTGCGCACGGGGCTGGATGCCACTGCGCTGGACCAGGTGCTCGCGGCCGAGGGCTTCCGGGCCACCGATGCGCCACGGGCTGCTGGCCCGGGCGTCAATCTGTGGTTCCACGCCCATCGCTGACCCGCCATGAACCTTCGCCAACTACCGAACCTGATCACGCTGTCGCGCCTGTTCCTGACGATTCCGGTCGTCTGGTTTCTCTACCGGGGCGACTATTGGCCCGCGCTGGTCCTCCTGGCCATCGCCGGGCTGACCGATGCGCTGGACGGGTATCTGGTTCGGCGCTTCGGCTGGGCCACGGAACTGGGCGCCTGGCTGGATCCGGCTGCGGACAAGATCCTGATGCTCGGCATCTATCTGGCGGTAACCCTCAGTGGCCTGCTGCCCATCTGGCTGCTCGTGCTGGTGGTCGGACGCGATGTGTGGCTCTCGCTGGGGTCCCTGGCGTACCGGCGCTGGGTGGGTCCCTTGCAGGTCGAGCCCCTGATGATCAGCAAGATCAATACTTTTTTTCAGATCCTTCTGGTACTGGGCGTGATCCTCAAGGTGGGTATCCTCGACCTGGATCCGGTCTGGGTACAGCTGCTGATCGTGATCGTGACCTGTACGACGGTGGCAAGCGGGGTGGCCTACACCGTGGTCTGGGGCCGTCGTGCCTGGCGGCACTTCCACGACACTTCGTCGTTTCCCCAGGCGTCCCCGCCGGCATGATGGCGGACCACCCGCCGCGGGGCGGCTGCCGCCAGGCCGGAGCATCGAGCCGCGATCTTTGCGCGTTGCACGACCCCATCGGGCGGGTCCGGCCATCCAGCGATGCCCGGTAGACAGCTGCCCCTGGACCTGCGACTGCGCGACCACTCGCGCTTCGATACCTTCCACGCCGACGGCAACGGTCTGGCCGCGGCCACCCTGAAAGCGATGGCGGCGGGTGCGACCGGTGCCGGCGAGCGGCAGGTCTTCGTGCACGGGGGGGTGGGATCGGGCAAGACCCACCTGCTCCAGGCGGTTTGCCACGAGGCCTTCGCGCAGCGGCGGTCCTGCGCCTACCTGGCGCTGCAGGAACTGCAAGCGCGGGATCCCGGCGCGGTGCTGGAGGGGATGGACGCGCTGGCACTGCTGGTTCTCGATGATCTTCACACCGTGGCGGGACAGCCGGACTGGGAACGGGCGCTGTTTGGGCTGATCAACCGGGTGCGGGAGCGAGGAGGGCAGCTGCTGCTCGCGGCGCGCGCGGCTCCGGAGGCGATCGGCTGCTGCCTTCCGGACCTGAGCTCCCGCCTCGCGTGGGGACCGGTGTTCCGGCTGGATCAGCCGGGGGATCTGGAACGCAAGGCGATCCTGCAGAAACGCGCCGCGTTGCGCGGGCTGGAATTGAGCGGGGCCGTGGCCGACTATCTGCTGCGTCACGAGTGTCGCGACCTGGAGGTCCTTCTGAGCCTTCTGGATCGGCTGGATCTGGCGGCACTGGCAGAGCAGCGCCGCCTCACCATCCCCTTCATCCGGGAGCAACTGCGGCGCCCGCCGACGGGCAGGGAATGAGTCAGGCCTCCGGTGCCCGGCGGCGCTCCCATCCAAAGGCGCGGACGTACAGCAGGCAGCCGCTGAAAAGCACCAGTGCGAGGCCGAGCATCGACAGGCCATAGACGCGGTCCTCCGCAGCGGCAGCGAGGGTAATGCCGATCGCGACGTAGAGCAGCGCCAACAGGCTGGTCCAGGCGTGGGTCCGCTGCCGTCCATGCAGGAGTCCGCGCAGCGGAGCCAGCAGCGGCAGGAGCAGCGCCAGCAGGACCAGTGATCGCGGCAGATGCTGGGGTGGGTCGACCAGGCTCGTCCAGACCAGGATCAGGAAGAACAGACCGAAATAGCCGCCCAAGGTCAGCCAGCGCCCTGCGCGCAGAGGGCTCACGGTGTGGTTTCCCGCCGCAGTTGTGCGGCCAGGCGGCCGATGCGCTCGCCCAGGGCCTCGGCGATGCGGCGCTCCTCGCGCGTGATCTCGCGGCTGCCGTCGGGGCCGGCGACGTGCGACGGACCGTAGGGGCTGCCGCCGCTGGCGGTGCTGGTCAGTTCGGGCACGGTATACGGGACCCCGACCCAGACCATGCCCTGGTGGATCAGCGGCAGGGCCATGCTCAGCAGCGTGGTTTCCTGGCCGCCGTGCATCGTCGCGGTACTGGTGAAGACGCCGAAGGGTCTGTCCACCAGCGTGCCGCTGGCCCAAAGGCCGCTGGTCCCGTCAAGGAAGTATTTCAGCGGCGCCGCCATGTTGCCGAAACGCGTTGGCGAACCCAGCGCCAGGCCGTCGGTTTCCTCGAGGTCTCCTACCGTGGCGTAGGGCGGACCCTGGTCGGGGATCGCCGGTGCCTCGGCCTCCAGATTGGTGGTGACCGGTGCCACCGTGCGTACGCGTGCCACGGCCCCCGATTTCTCGACTCCGGTGGCAATGTGCCTTGCCAACTGGGCCGTGGCTCCATAACGGCTGTAGTACAGCACGAGTATCTCGGTCATCAGACGATCTCCAGTACGCGCTCGGGCGGACGCCCCACGCGGGCCTTTCCGGCGTGGAGCACGATGGGGCGTTCGATCAGTTTCGGGTTTTCGACCATGGCCTGGAGCAACTGTTCGTCCGAAAGGACGGGATCATCCAGTCCGAGTTCGCGGTACTCGGCTTCGCCGGTGCGCAGGAGGTCCCGTGGCCGAATGCCGAGCCGGTCGAGCACAGCCTTCAGCGTCGCCTCGTCGGGCGGTGTCTTCAGGTACTCGACGACCTCGGGTTCGAGCCCACGCTCTCGCAGCAAGGCCAGCGCGGCACGCGATTTGCTGCAGCGGGGGTTGTGGTAAATACGCAGGGAATCGGTCATTGTCGTCTCCGGAGGTGAACATGAACAGCGACACCCATGGTAGCGAGGCCCTGCGTTGCCGGGTAACCGGACGCGTGCAGGGTGTCTTCTTCCGGGCCTCGACCGAGCGCAAGGCGCGCTCGCTGGGCATCGTTGGCCATGCCCGCAATCTGCCCGACGGTAGCGTCGAGGTGCTGGCCGTCGGTACGGCCGATGCGCTGTCCGAGTTGCGCGCCTGGCTCGGGGCCGGACCGCCCCAGGCCCGGGTCACGGCCGTGGACTGCGAGCCGGAACCGCTCCCGGATCCGTTGCCGCGCGAGTTTTCTACACGATAGCGGTCGAGCGCTCGCGCAGGAATTCGACCAGGCCGGCCCGCTCGATCTTCCGGGCCTCCGGGTCGCGACGGTCCTGGTATTCGATCAGCCCCTCGTCCAGCGCCCGCTCGCCCAGTACCAGCCGGTGGGGCAGGCCGATCAGTTCCATGTCCGCGAACATCACGCCGGGGCGGATGTCGCGGTCGTCCAGCAGTACGGCGAAGCCGGCCGCCTGGAGCTCGTCGTGCAGCTCGGCGACGGCCTCGCGCACGCGCTGCGACTTCTTCGCCCCGATCGGGCAAAGCGCGACATCGTACGGGGCCAGCGCAGCGGGCCAGCAGATTCCGCGGTCGTCGTGATTCTGTTCGATCGCCGCGGCGACGACCCTTGAGACACCGATGCCGTAGCAGCCCATCGTCAGGACCCGTTCGCGTCCGGACTCGTCGAGCACGTTGGCATTCAGGGCGCGGCTGTACTTCTCGCCCAGCTGGAAGATGTGGCCGACCTCGATTCCGCGGCGGATCTCGATCGGGCCCGAACCGTCGGGCGCCTGTTCGCCGGCGGTGATGTTGCGTAGGTCGGCAGTCTCGGGCAGCGGCAGGTCGCGGCTCCAGTTGAGCCCGGTGACGTGGAAGCCGTCCTCGTTCGCCCCGGCGGCGAAGTCGGCGAGTTCGGCGACCGCCTGGTCGGCCACGGTCGGCAGCGGACAGTTCAGAGGCCCGAGGGAGCCGGTTCCGGCGCCGATCGCCGCCCGGATCTCCGCATCCCCCGCCATCCGCAGCGGCGCGGCGATCCAGGGGTGCTTCTCGGCCTTCACGGCATTCAGGTCGTGGTCACCCCTAAGCAGCACGGCGACCAGCGGCGCATCGATCTCCGCGCTGGCCTCGAGCACCAGCGTCTTCAGGGTGCGTGATGCCGGGATGCCGAGGAAGGACGCGAGTTCCTCGATACTGTGGACGCCGGGGGTCGCCACCTTCGCCATCGCCTCTGCCGGCGGCGGTGCCGCAGGGGGCTTCGGCGCCGGGGCCAGTTCGACGTTCGCCGCGTAGCCCCCGGCGGAGAAGGCGATGCTGTCTTCTCCCGAGTCCGCCAGCACATGGAACTCGTGCGAGGCGCTGCCGCCGATCGAGCCGGTATCCGCCTCCACCGCCCGGAACTCCAGTCCGCAGCGGTGGAAAATCCGGGTATAGGCTGCGTGCATGGCCTCGTAGGTGGCCTGCAGGCTCTCGGGCTCCAGATGGAAGGAGTAGGCGTCCTTCATCAGGAATTCCCGCGCGCGCATGATGCCGAAGCGCGGCCGGCGCTCGTCGCGGAACTTGGTCTGAATCTGGTAGTAGTTCACCGGCAGCTGCTTGTAGCTGCGGATCTCGCGCCGGACGAGATCGGTGATCACTTCCTCGTGCGTGGGTCCGTAGCAGAAGTCGCGCTGGTGGCGGTCCTGCAGGCGCAGCAGTTCGGCCCCGTACTGCTCCCAGCGCCCGGATTCCTGCCAGAGCTCCGCTGGCTGTATGGCCGGCATCAGCAGTTCCAGCGCGCCGGCCCGGTCCATCTCCTCGCGCACGATATTTTCGACCCGGCGCAGCACGCGCAGGCCCAGCGGCAGCCAGGTGTAAAGGCCCGATGCGAGCCGGCGGATGTAACCGGCCCGCAGCAGCAGCTGGTGGCTGATGACCTCGGCCTCGGCCGGGGTCTCCTTCAGGGTGTTCAGGGGAAACTGCGAGACGCGCATGGGGTTCCGTTCCTGGATGAATCGCTGGGATGCGTTCCGCCGTCACGACGGCGGGCCGCGCTTCAGAAGGTCGAGCCGTTCCAGCCCCAGAGCTTCCGCGGGGCGTCGCTGAACTCGATGTAGACGCGTTCGGCCGGGATGCTCAGCAACTGTTCCAACTGGGCGCAGAGCTCCCGCGACAGGTCGCCGGTCCCGGACTCGGGCAAGCCGATGCTTTTCAGTTCGCAGTAGGCGAGAGGATCGGTCGTGCCGGCAAAACGCATCGCCGGGTTGTGCTGAAGGCGCACCATCACGTAGCCCTCGGGCTTGCCCAGCCATTGGGCGACGCTCGCGGACAGTTCGGCCGTGAGGCGGCCGCTGTTAGCGGGCAGCGCGGTATTCGTCTCGATGCTGAGCAGGGGCATAATCCGACATCCATCGGTAGGGTCTGGCTGCGCAATGGTATCAGCTTGGCACGCCGTCCAGCACCGCCTACGTTGCCGGCAAAGTTGCACTACACTAATTCGATCAGGGGAAAACCTGCGGAAGGGTGGGTTCGTGTATATTAGGGATATCTAATATGCGGGGCTTGCTGGTCCGCATTTGCACATTTGGGGACGGGATCATGACGCTTGAATGGATGAAGGGCATCGCGGCTGCGATGACGCTGCTGCTGGTCGCGCCGGTGGCCTCCGCAGTTGAACTGCCGTTTCTGACGGCCACGGTCGAGCGGCAGACGCTGATGCAGGAACGGATCATGGACGGCCGGGTCGAGGCCGTGCAGCGGTCGACGATTTCCGCGCAGACGTCGGGGCGGGTGCTGGAGGTCCTTTACGACGTCGACGACTTCGTCGAGCAGGGCGATGTGGTGCTGCGCCTGAGTGACACCGAACAACAGGCCCGTGTGCGCTCGGCCGAGGGAAACCTGCGGGAGGCGCGCGCGCGCGCCGCGGAGGCCCGTTCCGAGTTCGCCCGCATCGAGAGCATTTTCGAAGAACGTCTGGTTTCCGAGGCGGAATTCGACCGTGCGCGCGCCGCCAGGGATTCGGCCCAGGCCCGACTGGAGTCGGCCCAGGCCGCCCTCGCCGAAGCTGAGGAGCAGCTCGGTTACGCCACGGTGGTCGCGCCTTATGCCGGCATCGTGATCGAGCGTCATGTCGAGGTCGGTGAGGCCGTGAGTCCGGGTGCGCCCCTGGTGACCGGCATCAGCCTGGAGCAATTGCGGGTCGAGATCAACGTACCGCAGCAGGTGATCGGGAACCTGCGCAGGCATCGGGAGGCGCAGGTGATCCTGGAAACCGGCGAACGGATCGGCGCCGACAGCCTGACGATCTTTCCCTACGCCGATCCCTCCTCGAACACCTTTCGCGTACGCGTGAACCTGCCGCCGCTGGCCGAGGATGCCGGCCTGTTTCCGGGCATGTTCGTGAAGACGGCGGTCAAGCTCGGCGAGGACCAGCGCCTGGTGGTGCCGTCCGAGGCCGTGGTCTTCCGCAGCGAGGTCGTCGCGGTCTACGTCATCGATCCCGACGGACGTATCGGCTTCCGTCAGATCCGGGTCGGCCGGGAATTGCCGGAGGGCTTCGAGGTGCTGGCCGGATTGCGCCAGGGTGAGCGGGTCGCGCTGGATCCGGTGCATGCCGGGATCTTCCTGAAGGAAAGCCAGCAGGTGTCCCGATGAGTGAAGAGGCAAAGTCGCAAGAGGGTCAGCCGCAGGCGGAGCAGCCAATGGGCATCTCGGGCCGCATCGCGCAGAAGTTCCTGACGACCCAGATCACCCCGCTGCTGGCGCTGCTGGGCCTGCTGCTGGGCGCGTTCGCGATCATGGTCACGCCCCGCGAGGAAGAGCCGCAGATCAATGTCACCATCGCCGATGTCTTCATCCCGTTCCATGGGGCGACCGCGGAGGAGGTGTCGCAGCTGGTGGCGACACCCGCCGAGCAGGTGCTCTCCGAGATCGAGGGGATCGACGACATCTACTCCACCTCGCAACCGAACATGGCCAAGATCACGGTCCAGTTCAAGGTCGGCGAGAACCGTACCGATGCGCTCGTGCGCCTCTACACGCAGGTCTTTTCCAACCAGGACTGGCTGCCCCAGAACCTCGGGGTGGGCGATCCACTGATCAAGCCCATGGGCATCGACGACGTGCCCATCGTGACCGTGACCCTTTGGACCGAGGACGAAACCCGGGGCGGTCACGACCTGGCCGCGGTGGCGCACGCGATCGAGTCCGAACTCAAGCGCGTCCCGGGAACCCGGGACATCTACACGGTTGGTGGTCCCGACCACGTCGTGCACGTGCGTTTCCGCCCCGAGGCGCTGGCCGGTCACAATCTGGCGGTCGAGGATCTGCGCAATGCCTTGCAGGCGAGCAATTTCAGCCGCGACGCGGGGGTCCTTTACCGGGACAACGCCGAGGTGCTGGTGCAGGCGGGCGATTTCATCACGCGCCCGCAGGATTTTGCCGCCCTGGTGGTCGGGATGAACGACGGCCGGCCGGTTTATCTCTCCGATGTCGCCGAGGTCGTGCAGGGTCCGGGATACGCCACCCAGCGCGTGAGTTTCGGCTATGGGGCCGCGTCCGGCGAGGACGCCCACTACGGCGAAATGCACCCTGCGGTGACCGTCGCGATCGCCAAGCAGCCGGGCACCAACGCGGTGGACATCGCCAACGCCCTGGAGCAGCGGCTGGAGCAGCTTCGAGGGACCTACATTCCCGATGGCGTCGAGGTCAACA
>Ga0207421_10000845_pt1 | contig 39923 bp, 35 predicted proteins | sample SodLakKL_010_SED_4_FD_187542 | JGI IMG/M metagenome (GOLD analysis project Ga0207421, IMG submission 187542) | Alkaline sediment microbial communities from Lake Tanatar, Kulunda Steppe, Russia - 8KL_010_SED (SPAdes) (version 2) | ecosystem: Environmental > Aquatic > Non-marine Saline and...
CATTGAAAGAGGGAAAGGCCTGTTACTTTTCAAGAAGCCGCAATAAACTGTGGCTTAAGGGGGAAACCTCCGGAAATGTTCAGATAGTCAAAGAGATAAGAACCGACTGCGACATGGATACGATACTCCTTAAGGTAAAGCAGAAGGGCGGATGCGCGTGCCACACGGGGAACCGCTCCTGTTTTTACCGGGTCTGGGAAGGAAAAGAGTGGAAGGACAGAGAGGAAAAGATAAAAGACCCAGAAAGTATGTACGGGGAAAAGAAAAGCTGAACCCACGTTTTTTTTAAATAAGGGACAATGGAAAAAGAAAGGCTTCTTTTTTAATGAAATTTCCTCAAAAGGGAGTATATTTTCTTTTTGACCCTCTCTCATGGGAAAAAAAACCCTGGCGGGAAAATATAACTGATATCTTTCCTCATATAAGCGCTCTGCAGCTGCGCTCTCCGGACTTATTCGACAGGGAGTTTTTTAAGGCAGCGCTTTTTTTAAAGAAAAAGCTGGAATTTTCAGGGATACCCCTGATTATAAACAACAGGGTTGATATAGCGCTCTGCGCAGGCGCTGACGGTATTCATCTCGGCAGAGAGGATATTCCGGCGAGGGAAGCAAGAAAAATCTTTTCCGGGATATTGGGCCTTTCCGGGCATACCCCCGAAGCAGCAGTTAAAGCGGAAAAGGAAGGGGCCAGTTACATCGGATGCGGCCCCCTGTTTCATACCTCAACGAAATCTATGAAAAGGGACATAATCGGAATTGAAGGGTTTAAAAGGGTCACCGGCAGAGCGGGTATTCAGGTGGTGCCGGTGGGGGGGATAAACGCGGAAAATATTCGGGATGTCTCGGCGGTTTCTTCAATAGCAGCCGTATCTTCTGCTGTTAATCTTTCTGAGAACCCGGCAGATGCGGCCGGTAAGATAAAAAAGATACTTGAGTTGAATATATAGTAAAACCATATTATTATAATTATGTATTGAAAAAGAGAAAAAACATAATTTTATATTTTACTTTTCTTCCTCTTGCGGTCTCTCTTTTGGCTTTTCTGGGGATATGGGAGACCCTGGAGTTGAAAACCCTTGACTGGCGCTTCAGGTTAAGGGGGCCCAGCCCGGCATCCGATAAGGTGTTTATAGTCGCTGTGGGAGATGAAAGTGTCTCTTCTGACGGGCTCGGCAGGTGGCCCTGGCGGCGGGGATACATGGCCTCTTTTGTAAACTGGATGAAGCCGTTTTCTCCTTCGGATGTTGTTTTTGATGTTTTGTTTACCGAACCCTCGGGTGATTTTCCCGAAGATGATATTCTTCTGGCCAGTCAGTCGCAGGCTGCAGGAAGTGTTTATTTCCCTTTTTACCTTTTTAAGAAAACCGGCGCGCCGGAGGAAATTCTGGAAGACAGGTTCGGAAAGCTAAAATGCAGTGAGTTTCTGGAGAGAATAAGCGTTGGGGATTCATCCGCTCTTGAAAATACGCCTATCCCTGAAGCCGATGGAGCGGTTCTTCCTATTCAAGAGCTTGCGGAGGCGGCAAAGGGTTCGGGGTATGTGAACGTGGAGCCCGATACCGATGGTGTTACCAGAAGAGTGCCCCTTGTGATGAGGTATGGAGATTATATTCTTCCGAGTGTCGCGCTTGATGTTGTGGTGAATTATCTCGGAGCTTCAAGGGGCGATGTAATAATTGAGCCGGGAAGGAAGATTTCTATAAAGACTAAAGACGGTGAAGTTGATATCCCGGTTGATGAGAAATGCCGCATGCTGGTCAACCATCCTGGGGGTTTCAGCCCCGAAAATATTGATATGGCTTCTTTTATGGGAATAGTAAGTTCGTATGATTCTATACGCTCGGGTAGTGAGCCGCTTTATGACCTTCATAATCTTGAAGACCGCATTGTCTTTCTGGGGCTTACCGCCACCGGAACATCCGATTTAAGGCCTACCCCGTATTCCCCCATATTTCCCATGGTGGGGTTTCTCGCTTCCGCCGTTTCCAATATGCTTGAGGGGGATTATCTCATCCCTGTCGGCAATATACCGGGCCTTCTTATAATTTTTCTTGCGGGTGTTTTTGCTTTATTTACAACCTCAAAACTGAAAGCCCTTTATTCCGCCGGCGCGAATATTCTTTTTTTATCAGCTTATTTTTTTGCGGCTTTTCTGCTTTTCAGAAACAATTATGTGCTGCCGGTTTTTTATCCTCTCGCTTCTGTTTTGATTTCGTATACGGGTTTGACGCTCTACAGGTTTATGGGAGAAGAGGGGGAGAAGAAAGAAATAAAAGGGGTGTTTCAGAGGTATGTTTCCTCTCAGATTGTAGATGAGCTTCTCAAGGATCCCGATAAGGTCAGGCTTGGCGGGGAACGCAAACACTTAACCGTTCTTTTTTCAGATATCAGGGGGTTTACTTCCATGTCGGAAAAGCTTGCACCTGAGAATGTCGTCCATATTTTAAATGAATATCTGACCGAAATGATAGATGTTGTATTCAAATATGGGGGAACCCTTGATAAGTTTATGGGAGATGCGGTAATGGCAGTATGGGGAGCGCCGCTTAAGCAGCAAAACCATGCTGAACTTGCCGTGAAGGCTGCCGTTGAAATGAGAAGAAGGCTTAAGAAGATGCAGGAGAAATGGCTGCAGGAGGGCAAAAATGTCATAGACATCGGCATCGGCATAAATACCGGGGATGTTATTGTGGGCAATATGGGTTCGGACCAGTTTGCCGACTATACGGTTATAGGAGACGATGTAAACCTGGCTGCGCGCCTTGAAGAGAGCGCCCGGGCCGGCCAGATTCTCATAAGCGAGTCAACATTCAGGGAAGCGGGGGCAGGTTTTGAGATTTCAAAGATGCCGCCCCTGAATGTAAAAGGGAAAGAAAAGCCGGTTGTTATTTATGAGGTGAAAGACTCCGGAGAGGACCCGGTCTGTTAGAATGAAAAGATGAAATCTTTCAGGGTATTGATTAACATTTTAAAAAAGGAGGGCTCTGATAAAAAATTTAAGTAAAAATCCGGCATTATTAGTTGTAGCGCTGATTGTATCACTTGTCTTTTTTAAGGGGGAGCTTTATGCCGCCTCTGCAGAGCTATTGAGGGGGGAGGGGGAGCTGGATGTTATGAGGCATCCCCATACTCAGTGGGAAAGAATCTCTCCCCCGGCAGAATTAAATTCCGGGGATCGAATAAGAACGGGCCCGGAAAGCGAGGCGGTGATAGTTTTTCCTTCGGGGCATAGTGCTTTCGTTAAACCGGAGACTGAAGTTACCATAGAGGAGGCCGCGGAAGAAGAAACCGCCCTTGAGATGCTTCAGGGAAGGATGAGGTCCGAACTTGAAGATTTTGGGGCCGAAGATTCATACGAGATTAAAACTCCCCAGGCGGTGATAGCGGTAAGGGGTACCGTCTTTGAGGTTAGGGTCGCTGAAGAGCTCACAAGGGTTGAGGTTTATAGCGGGATTGTGGAGGCCATGGAAAGAATCACGGGTGAGAAGGTGCATATACTTCCGGGGGAATTCAGCGAAATTTTACAGGACAGAAGGCCGTCGGACCCCGAAAAGATGGAAAAAGAGGATGAAAAGCCTGATAAGGGGAAAAGGGAAGATGCCCCTGAAGAAGATGCTGACCGCAGGGATGTACGCAGGGAGATGTACAGCGAGATATCCAGGGAGGGGGTTTTCTCCGGGGGCGCCGGGAAGGTCATAAAGGGGGAGATGGAATCCGGCGGTGATTTTATTGACGCTGACGGAAGAAGGGTGAGGGTGGAGGAGTATATTGTCGGCCCGGATAGTAAAGAGTTTGATTATCTTGTTTTAAATAAGAGGGGGGACAGGTACGATTTGGGTGAAATAAATTTTGTTTTCAATAAAGAGCTTCCCGGGGATTTAAGCCTGGTTATGCCTGATATGTTTTACTCCGAATCCAGTGAGAAGCCGGAGTGGATTCTTGAGGAGATGACCTCAGTTATGTCCGGTGAAACCTGCAGCGTTGTGGAGAAAGGGGAGGGGGGAGATATGCTGGAGGTGATATCTAGGAACGATGCGGCGGGTGAAGAGAGCACTGGGATGTGGATACACTATTTTAACCTGAAGGAGTTTTATATAGAAGGGGAGGGCGAGGAAAAAAGAGATGTGTGGGAAATCGATTACGGAGACGATGTTGATAGTTGGGGTGAGTTACAAAATAGGCGCGAAAATTATGAACAGTATGATATTTACTCCGGTTTTTATGACAGAAAAACATCATGGGAGTATCCCCGGGGCGATGACCTTTACTTCACCAGGAAAACATATGAATTTGGAGACGAGGTTGAGTTTACCGTGGAGGGCTTCACCATAAACAACGAGGGGGAGCCCTACGGTGAGGATGATTTTAATTTTTTAAGCGATGGTTTAATGACACATAAAGGAAACATTAATTTTGAAAGGCGCTACGGAGGCTGCGATCTAAACCGGGATATTGAGTTGGTTTTCTCTCCGGGAGCTCTTTATTACAGCGGATTTTCAGATGATTTATTAATAGATAATACAGAAGGATCGGGAGGTTTGCGGATGTGGAATGTGTGGGATTTGAAAGAGTGGTAGAGAAGGGATTTTTTGATATTTTAAGTAAATGACGGGTTTGAGAATGAAAGCCAGGATTTTTATATCAGCGGTATTCCTTTTTTTCGCGGCGGGGTGCTTCAATTTTTTAACTGCGGGGGTTAGGTATGTCCCGGTGGCGGATATTTCCGTTTCAGCGGGAGGGGTCTCAAGAGCCGGGGGCTCACCTTCTTACGGGGCTGATTCAGCCGTATATTTTACCCCTGCGATCGTTTTCGGTTCGGAAAGCTCCTTTTTGCCGATAGTGAGTTTCAGGTATTCAGGTTTCCGCCACCTCAGGGAGCTTGCCGGCGGGGATGTTCTCTTTAGGGAGTCTGCCGAGGGGGGAATTAACCTTGTTTATAAAACCTCTCTTTACGGGGCGGATGCGAGGCTGCGAGCGGCGTACAGAGAAAACTTCATAAACGAGGCAAAAGATGAAGACTGGAGCGAAGGCCTCTTTGACCATAGAAGGTTTCTCCTCGGGGCTGAGGCGGGCGGAGAAATACTCGGCTATGATTTCTCTTTTTCTGCCGATTACCTGGAGGTGAAATTTCCCAACTACGAAAGCCTCGTTAAAGATTTTGAAGGGGCCTTTGACAGCGAACCCCTGAAGGAACTTTCCCGTGAGGCGGGCGGGAATGTCCTGGATTACAGCGAGCTGGTTTTGGGCCTGTCGGCTTCTCCGGAGAAAACTGCCGCCCGGCAGCTCGGCTATTCCTATTCCCTGGGCATAAGAGACTATAGCGATCAGAGAAAAGTAGAAAGCGACGGCTCTTTTTCTTCAGATAAAAGAAGGGACGTCTTAAACAGCCTCGGCGCGGATCTTAGACTGCCGCGCGGAAGGTTTCTTTTCGGGGTTTCGGGGGAAGCGTCTTATTTGAGTTCCAATCAGAATTTATATGAGGCCCCTGCCGCAGAATTTATAGAGGATTACTACTCCTGGATTGAGGGCGCACTGGGGGTTTCGGCATCTTATTACACTTCGGAAGATCCAGGCAGCCTTTTGAAAATGAAGTGGGAGACCCGCCTGCGCAGCTACATAATCAGAGAGGCCAGGGATGAGAAGGGGAATTACACAGGGGACAACCATATAAGGGAAGAGAGCAGCATCACACTTTCCTGGCGCCACCGGCTTTTCGAGGGCTTTTATTCGTTAATCAGTTTAAAGGGGAGCTTTAATTCCTCCAATACGGAATACGAAGGAAACTACGTTTATAACTTCGAAACCTTTAATTACAGCATGGGGTTAAACTGGCGTTATTAAACCGGAAATTTAAAAAACACTGAAACTTACCGGCTTCATTTAGAGGCGGCTTTTTTTATGAATAAATGGGTCATACAGCCGCCTTGTATTAGGATAGTTGAATTATTATAATTAGACCATGAATGAAAATCCGGGTAAAAAATCAAATGCTATTTTGCTTATGTCCTGTCCGGACAGGAGGGGGCTTATAGCCCGCATAACTGACTTTGTTTATAAAAACAACGGTAATATAGAGCACGCCGATCAGCACGTGGACCACCAGCAGGGGGTTTTTTTTATGCGTATAGAGTGGTCTCTGGAGGGATTTAAGATACCCCGGGGGGAAATAGGAGAGGCTTTTTCCGGTGTGGCTGATTCTTTCAGCATGGAGTGGGATCTTTTCTTTAGTGATGAAAGACCACGGGTGGCCCTCTTTGTTTCAAGGTATATGCACTGCCTTTATGATCTTCTATTCAGGTACCGGTATGGATGGTTTAATGCCCAAATACCTTTAATAATATCAAACCACCCGGATGCCTCCAGGGCCGCTGAAGAGTTTAATATGGATTTTCATAAGTTTGAAATAAACGGGGAGAACAAACATCAACAGGAAGAAAAGGAGATGAAAATATTAAAAAAATACGGTATTGAGACGGTTGTTCTATGCAGGTATATGCAGGTGCTTTCAAAAAATTTTGTGGATAAGTACCCTAACAACATTATAAATATACACCACTCATTTCTTCCTGCATTTGCGGGCGCCGGGCCCTATGAAAAAGCGCACGGAAGGGGGGTTAAGATAATAGGGGCCACAAGTCATTACGTAACTGAGAAGCTTGACGAAGGCCCGATAATTGAGCAGGATGTGGTGAGGGTCAATCACAGGGATACCGTTGAAGATTTAAAAAGAAAGGGGCAGGATCTGGAAAAGGTGGTTCTGGCAAGGGCGCTTAAATGGCATCTGGAGAGAAAAATCCTGGTTTACGGAAGCACTGAAAAAAGAAAAACAGTAATTTTTGATTAGTCATGAGAGGAATAGAAATAAAAACAGCTAAAGAGAGAACGAGATATGAAAAAATCGGCAATCTTCCCCTGCCGGAAAAAGTCATTTTATATACTTCGCAGCATATAGGGTCTCCCGCAGAGGTCCTTGTTAAAAAAGGGGAGAAGGTAAAGAGAGGGCAGATGATCGCACGGGCCGCTTCGGGCTGTTCTGCCGCTCTGCATGCTTCAGTGGGGGGCGTGGTAAAGGATGTGGCGCTTATGGACAAGCCGGGCGGGCGCATCTCAAATGCTGTAGTTATTGAAGCCGGAGAAGAACAGCAGCCTGTGAGGATGAAAAAGCTGCGCAGTAAAACCCCGGAAAAGATAAGGGAAAGGGTTTCCGAGGCGGGTATAATTGGAATGGGGGGAGCCGGTTTTCCTTCCTCTTTAAAGCTGAACCCCCCGGGAAAAATCCATACGGCAATTTTAAACGGGTGTGAATGCGAACCGTATCTTACAGCCGACGAAAGGCTTATGATAGAAGAACCCCGGAAGGTGGTTGAGGGTTTTATCCTCATGATGGAGACGGTGGGCGCTGAAAGAGGTTTTATCGGAATAGAAGATGATAAGCCGGAAGCTATCAGCATGATGAAGGGACAGAAGGGAAGAAACAGGGGTATTGATATTAAGGTGCTTCCCAAGGTCTATCCGCAGGGTTATGAGAAGATGCTTATAACCGCGCTAACCGGACGGGAGGTTCCCTCCGGCGGTCTGCCTCATGATGTTGGGGTCTCGGTTCATAACGTATCTACTGCCCTGGCTGTTTATGAGGCTGTCAATGAAGGAAAACCCCTCACGGAGAGGGTTCTGACTGTAACGGGGAATTGCATAGTTAATCCGGCTAACGTCAAGGCGGCCGTTGGTATGCCGGTTGAAGAATTAATGAGCTATTATAATGTCGAATCAAGGGGGGGCGTTGACCTGTACATGGGGGGACCGATGATGGGGTTTTCGCTGGATAACTTTCAAACGGGCATTTTAAAAACCACCTCCGGCATAGTCATGGACAGATTAAAAAAAGAGCGGGAATACCCGTGTGTGAACTGCGGCAGGTGTGTTGACTGGTGTCCCATGAGCCTGGTTCCCCAGAGGCTCAACAGGCTTTATGAAGCCGCCGATACTGAAGCGCTGTGCGAAAACGGGATATCAGACTGTATGGAGTGTGGCATATGCGCCTATGTCTGCCCTTCAAAAATACCTCTTACGCATAAGTTTAAAACAGGAAAGACGCTGATATGAGCAGAGATTTTTCTCCTTTTAAAACCCTGGTTATTCTTGCATCCGCGGCTGTTTTGTCGGCCCTTGTTCTGGGGTTCATTTATACAGCCAGCGAAGATCGCATCAGGGAAAACAGGGAGAGAAGAATTCGGGAGTCTGTTTACAGGGTTCTCCCCGAAATTGATATGTATGAGAAGGTTGAGTCAGAGCCGGTTGTATATGAGGGCAGACTCAAGGGGGAAACTGTGGGCTTTGCCGTGAAGGCCGAAGGAATGGGATTCCAGGGGCAAATAACTGTAATGGTGGGCTTTAAGCCCTCAGGTGAGGAAATAACCGGACTGGATATACTGGAATCGGTGGAGACGCCGGGCCTTGGAGCAAGAATATATGAAGAGGAATTCACCGGTCAGTTTAAAGAGCTTCAAATTCCGAAAGAGAGAGAGATAGAGGTTGAAGCCATAACGGGAGCAACAATCTCTTCGGAAGCGGTAAAAAAAATAGTAAACAGGGCAATTAAAGATGCTGAAAACATTTATTAAAGGGCTATGGAAGGAGAATCCGGTGCTTCGCCAGCTTCTGGGAATGTGCCCGACTCTTGCGGTTACAACAAGGGCTCTTAACGGCCTTTCTATGGGGCTGGCTACGACTTTTGTGCTTCTTTGCTCGGGTATAATAATATCTTTATTCAGGAAAATAATACCCCCGCAGGTAAGGATACCGGTATTTACTATTGTAATTGCCACTTTTGTGACTGTGGTAGATATAGTCCTCAAGGCTTATTTTCCGGAAATAAGCCTTGAGCTGGGTCCATATGTTCCCCTTATAGTGGTGAATTGTCTCATACTGGGAAGGCAGGAGGCTTTTACCTCAAGAAACCCGCTGCATCTTTCGATTCTGGATACCCTTGGGATGGGAGTCGGGTTTATATGGCTGCTCACCCTGCTCTCTTCAGTAAGAGAAATTTTGGGTTCCGGAACTATCTTCGGAGCAGCTGTAATGCCCGCGGGTTTTGAAAACTGGGTTGTAATGCTTTTACCCGCCGGAGCTTTCATTACTCTCGGGTTTATAACAGCGGCGTATAATTTTGTAAATATGAAAACCGGGAGTTCCTGATGTCTTTGCTGATGATACTTATCTCCGCGGTTCTGGTAAACAATTTTGTCCTTTATTATTTTCTTGGCATATGTCCTTTCCTGGGGGTTTCCAACAAGATGGACTCCTCTCTGGGGATAGGGATGGCTACAACCTTTGTAATGACGATGACCGCCCTTGTAACCTGGCCCCTGTACCGTTATATTATTTCTCCGGATACCGGTTTAAACCTTCCTTTTCTGGAATATGTCATATTTATAATAGTGATAGCCTCTCTTGTTCAGTTTGTAGAGATGTTTCTGCGGAAATATTTCCATCATTTATACAGGGCGCTGGGCATATACCTGCCCCTTATTACTACAAACTGCGCCATACTGGGCATGGCCCTTTTTATGGTTCTAAGAGATTATAACTATATTCAGGCGATGGTCTTTGGTTTCGGCGCGGGGGTCGGCTTTACACTGGTTATCTTTATAATGGCGGGTATAAGGGAGGAGCTCAGGTATGCCCCGGTTCCGGAGGTTTTTAAGGGAGCGCCAATCGCTCTTATCACCGCCGGTCTTCTGGCTCTGGCCTTTATGGGATTTTCGGGTATGATTGCCCCGTAAGGCAGGATAAATGACAATTGTTTACAGCATAGCGGTTTTAGCGGGAGTGGGCATTGCGGCGGGGGCGATTCTGGTGGCGGCATACAGCAGGCTTAAAGTTGAAGAAGATCCCGGGGTGGAAAGAATTAACGAACTTCTTCCGGGCATAAATTGCGGCGCCTGCGGTTATGCATCCTGCCATGAATTTGCGGCTGCGGCGGCCGAGGGCAAGGTGTCTCCGGGGGAGTGCCGGGCCGCCAGTTCCGAAATAAAGGAAAAAATTGCCGAGATATCAGGATGCGATTATGCGTGCGGCCAGGAAGCGAAAAAGGCGGTCATAAAGTGCGGGGCCGAAGAAAGGAAAATGCTGGCAGATTACGAGGGCCCTGCAGTTTGCGGGGAGGCCGCTCTTACAGGAGGCGGGCTTGCCTGCCGATGGGGATGCCTTGGTTTTGGGGACTGCGCGGAGGCTTGTCCTTATGACGCAATAGAATTAAATGAAAGTTCTCTTCCGGTGGTTGATTTAGAAAAGTGCACGGGGTGCGGCCTATGTGTTAAGGCCTGCCCCAGAAATTTAATAGAACTTAAGGAAATTTCAGATAAAAGGGTGGTTTATGTTGGGTGTTCCAACAGGCAAGTCGGAAAAACAACACGAAAAATATGCTCCAGCGGGTGTATTGCATGCGGCATTTGTGTAAAAAAAGGGCCTGAGGGAAGTTTTGAGGTGAGTGATAACCTGGCTGCGCTTAAGATTCAGAAAGAGGAAATAGATGTCGGGAAGATTAAATGTCCCGTCAACTGCATTTATGAGTCATCCGCGAAGCCTGAAAGTTAAGGGCAGGGTTGTTGAGTCTCAGGGGGGTAAAGTCAGGCTTGTTCTTTTCGGTTCCGAAGAATGTGAGGATTGCGGCGCATGCCCTTCGGCCGGAGGGGAAACGGTGGAGTTTAATACAGCTGAAGACTTTTCTTCCGGAGAGATTGTTCTTATTACGGTAAGCTGCCGCAGGTTGAACAGGGTTTCGTTTTTTTTGTATTTTGTCCCCGCTCTATCCGCTATGGCCGGTTTTTCCGCGGGGTATTTTTTATTCCGGGATGCCGGCGGTTTTTTCGGGGCCCTTCTTTTCGTAGCGCTGAGTTACTTTTTAGTTAAAAAATTTGCTGTTAAAGAAGACAGTCAGATTTTAGAGGTGGAAAAAACAGGTGAGCGGTTTAAAGGCTGAAAATAAAAATAAGCGGTACTACAGGTTTTCAACTTATCTGAAGGAGAAATTTGGCTGCCGGGTTTACAAGGTATGCGTGGATGCCGGATTCGGGTGCCCAAACAGGGACGGAAAGAAGGGCGCAAAAGGGTGTATATATTGTAATACCGCCGGATTTACCGGAAGCGCTGCCGGCGAAGAAAGGATTTGTGAGCAGATAAAGACGGGCATGGAAAGGGTCCGGAGGAAATACTCGGCAGATAAATTCATGGTATATTTCCAGCCCAACACAAATACTTACGGTAAGATAAGTAAACTTAAGAAAACATACAGCGCTGTAAGGGCCTTTCCTGATGTTGCCGGCATAGCGGTGGGAACCCGGCCTGACTGCATAAATGAGGAAATCCTCAAGCTTTTAAATGAATTTACCTACGATTATGAGGTATGGATTGAATACGGGCTGCAGAGCATTCATGATAAAACGCTGGAGTTTATAAACCGCGGTCACAGCTATGATGACTTCCTGGATGCCTTTAATTTGACCCGAAAATACAAAGAAATTAATATTTGTGTTCATGTAATATTGGGCCTGCCGGGAGAGAATTCTTCGGATATGATGGATACGGCAGATGAAATGGGCAGGCTGAAACCTGAGGGTATTAAAATTCACCCTCTTCATGTTATGAAAAGAACCCGTCTGGAGACCATTTACAGAGAAGGAGGCTATTGGCCTTTATCCTTTGATGATTATATTAACACGGCGGTGGGTTTTCTTGAAAGACTGAATCCCGAAACCGTGATTCAAAGGCTTTCTGCAGACTGCAGGGGCGGAAATCTTTTGGCCCCGGGGTGGATAAAGAATAAAAACAAGCTCCTGTCTTGCATAAACAAACTTATGGAGAGAGAAAACAGGTACCAGGGGAGGCTTTATGCCGGCTGAAAATTATGAAGTGATAGTTGTGGGAGGGGGGCATGCGGGTTGTGAGGCGGCGGCTTCTGCAGCCAGGATGGGGTGCAGAACGCTTCTTTTAACCATGAAAAAAGAAAATCTTGGACATATGTCGTGCAACCCGGCGGTGGGAGGAATAGGAAAGGGACAGCTGGTAAAGGAAGTCGATGCTCTGGGCGGATTAATGGGCCGCGCTGCAGATTACGGGGGAATTCATTTCAAGAGGCTTAATATGTCAAAGGGGCCGGCCGTCCGCTCTTCCAGGGCCCAGGAGGATAGAAAACTTTTTAAAGAATTTATCCAAAATGCCCTGGAAAAGCAGAGTGGTCTCTGGGTAAAAGAGGGAACTGTTACTTCTCTAATAGTGAAAAACGCCAGGGTAAAGGGGGTGCAGCTCTCTGAAGGAACTGAAATAAGGGCGGAGGCTGTGGTTATGACCCCCGGAACTTTTCCGGGCGCAATGATGTATGTGGGCCTGAAAAAAATACCTGGGGGCAGAATTGGAGAGCCCTCAAGTTCCATATCCGAAAATCTTGCCGGATTGGGGTTTAAGATGATGAGGTTTAAAACAGGAACCTGTCCGAGGCTGGACGGCAGGACAATAGACTTTTCTTCCCTTCAGGTTCAGAAGCCTGATAATGAGCCGTCTCTTTTTTCTGTAATGTCAAAAAAAGCAGGAAACAGGCAGGTTGATTGCTTTATTACACATACTAATAAAAGAACCCATGATATCATCAGGGAAAATTCTGACAGCTCTCCTCTCTATACGGGAATGATAAAGGGAACGGGGGTAAGGTACTGCCCGTCAATTGAAGACAAGCTTGAGAAATTTTCTCATATGAAGAAGCATAATATATTTCTTGAGCCGGAGGGTTTAAATACTCACCAGTACTATCCCAACGGTATATCAACGAGTATGCCTGAAAAGGCGCAGCGGGATTTTATACACTCGGTAAAAGGCCTTGAGAATGCCAGGATAAAAAAATACGGCTACGGAATTGAGTACGATTTGATAGATTCCCGCCAGTTAAAGCAGACTCTCGAGTCGAAGGATATAAGAGATTTATACTTCGCCGGGCAGATCAACGGAACTACAGGTTATGAGGAGGCAGCGGCTCAGGGTCTGATTGCGGGTGTAAACGCAGCTGCCTCTGTAAAACAGAGCTCTCCCCTTGTTTTTGACAGGGATGAGGCCTATATAGGGGTACTGATAGACGATCTTGTTACCAGGGGAACAAAAGAACCGTACAGGATGTTTACTTCAAGGGCTGAATTCCGTCTGTTACTGAGAGAGGATAATGCTCATCTGCGCCTTACCCGGAGAGGATATAAGTGCGGATGCGTACCCCGAAAGCTGTATGAAAAGGTTGACAGGTTCACCAGAGAGCTTGAAAAAAGCAGAAATGCCTTAAAGAGTACAGTTTCTTATAAAAAGAAGAGTATTACTGCTGAAGAGCTTCTGAAAAATCCCGAAATCGGCATAAAGGATCTCAGGGAAATCCATAAAGAAATAAAGAAATTCCCCGGGGATGTTTTAAGGGAGCTGGAGATAGAAAAAAAGTATGAAGGGTATATAAAACGGCAAGAGAGAGAGATAGCCAGGATGAAAGAGCTAAACAGTATGCGTATTCCCGGGAATGTGGACTACTCTGAGGTGGGAAGCCTCTCCAATGAAGCCAGAGAGAAGCTTACCGCTGTCAGGCCGGTGACCATAGGCCAGGCTTCAAGAATCCCCGGCATTACCCCGGCAGCGGTGGCGGGGTTGATGGTATACCTGAGAAGCAGGCAGTAATTGAAAAAGAACTCACCGGAGAGACGGTAATTCTTTCGGCTACCGCTATGTAAGTGATGTTATCGTCGGGATGCCGATGGGTATGGACGCTTTGCAGGCGGCTTCCCGGCTGCAGGGTTTTTGGGGCAGAATAAGTTCATCCGGGCCTGTTTAGTAAAATCCACTGTTGACATCTTCGATAAAATATGGTAAACAAAAATTACAAAAAAGCCCGGTATGATAGAGAAAGAAAGAATGGATTAAGGAGGAAACTATGGGGAAAAAAGTTGCAAAAGCTGGAGTTCAGAAGAAATCCGGATATCTTTATTATGTAGATAAAGATGGCGATATTGCAGAAGTTAAAATGGCAAGAGGCGGCAAGGGCAAGGGCAAAGCCAAAAAAGTAGCTAACGTTGGAATCGAAAAAGAACCGGGATATCTTTATTATGTAGATAAAGACGGAGATGCCGCAAGGGCTAAAATGGCAAGGGGCAGAAAAAAATAACAGAAAAAACAGAAAAGATATAAATCATAAACCCCTTCTACTAATAATAAGAAAGTAGAAGGGGTTTTTCTGTAGAAAGAAAAAAAGCTAAAAATTGAAATTAAAGTAAAAAGGGAAAGTAAAATGAACAGATTTAAGTTATCATCAAAAGAGATAAAAAAGAGGCTTCCGTACGGAGAGCCTTTTCTTATGGTCGATACCGCCGAAGTGCAAAAAAAGGGGGTTGCAGGTGTCGGATACAAGCAGCTCACCGGTGAAGAATATTACTTTGAGGGCCATTTTCCCAAAAGGCCTGTAATGCCGGGGGTTCTCATAGCCGAAACAATCAGTCAGACAGCAATGCTTGTTGTTCCCGAACTGAGACTGAAAATGAAAAACATAGACAGGATGAAGTTCAGGCAGACAATTGAACCGGGGGATAAAATGGAGGTAAAAGTGGTTCTGGAGGAAAAGGAAAATGACCGTTTCGTCTTTTCGGGGGAGGTTTTTGTGGGAGAAAATATTGCGGCCTCTGGTAAAATAACCCTCGTTCCATCCTAAAAGAGATTGAAATATACCCGATACTGGATTAACATTATACTGGAGGGTGATTTACATTGGACAATAACAGAAACAAGGGTGTTACATATGTGGAGATATTGATAGCTGTTATAATAATAGCTTATATCTCTTTGGTTTTCGGGCAGATGTTTGTAACAAATAACTTTCTCCTGGTTCAGACAACAAATCAGTCGAGGGCGTACAACTGGGCCGCCGATACGATGGAGGAGTTAAAGAGCATGCACTACCCGCAGCTGCAGGCGGGTTTATGGACCGATATGTCCGGTAATGATAAATATCTCGGAGAGAACACTCAATTCACCAGGTATCTTAATGTAATTCAGGTTGAACCGGGCTTGAAGGAGGTGGAGGTGATTGTAGGCTGGGATGAGCTGGGAGAAGACCGGGAGGTCAGGATAGTTTCGTATGTTGCGGATTACTCGTAAAAAAATAAGTATGTTTTTTAAAAATGACAGAGGAATGGCCCTTGTAGGGGTGATTCTTCTTATGCTGGTACTGATTATAATCGCCCAGGCAATGATAATGCTTACCAGGAGAGAAGCCAGGGTGGAGGTCGAGGGACGCCTTAAGGATATCGCCCTCTATGTGGCCGATGCGGGCGTTGAGAAGGCAATACATAATATAAATAATGATAACTTTCAGCCAAATTTTAGTTTTCAGCATGTGGGTGAAGAAACAGGCGGAAAGATGGGCGAAGCGGATGTTTCGGTAACTCAGGATGGGAGAATCTATACTATAAACTCAACGGGTTATATCCCGTCCCAGGCGGAGGCGGAGGCAAGCCGAAGCATAAATGCGGTTGTGGAGGTTTCCCCGGGGCTGCCCGAGTTTGCGGCTATGGTTGGGGGAATGTCTTCTTTTGCAGCCAATATTGAGGTGGAGGGGGTGGTTTTTTCAAATGAGCCTATAAGCATTGAAACAAATGTAACTTTTGTTCCCGATGAAAAAGGGAATGTGGGGATATACTGCGCTGACGGTTCTGTATTGTCAATCGACATAGGAACTAACTTTGATTTTGACCCGGAAAACGAAGCGACCGGGGTAAGGGAAATACTTGCCAGGGGAGGCATAAACAACTCTCACAGGATTCCCGACGGCGTAAACTGGAAAGAGTACGATGATTCGGATAAAACCGACCCAATAGACGACACCCAGATTCTGGATGCAAATGCCATGATTAATTCACCCGACACTTATGTAAACCATGATTTTGGAGGAGATGTGACTGTTGATGAAAACGGGAGGGCGACTTTTGAGACGAATACCGATATACACTTAAACGGCGGCACCTATTATTACCCGGGAGGGGTCGAGTTTAACTCCAATGTAACCCTTGTGGGAGACGGCAATATAGTCGCCGGCGGGCCGGATGAAGGAAGCGATGACCATCATGCTATTGAAATTAATTCAAATGTCAAAGGAGACGGAAAGGTTAATTTTGTCTCTGCCGGCGGCGACTGGAAAGATAATATAGATATAAATATTAACTCGAATGTAGATCCACACGGCGTGATTCAGTGCCCGGGAGATGCCAGTATTTCTTCTTTTGTCGAGATAAACGGCATTGTAGCTGTTAACGGAAATCTTGATGCAGCAAGCAATGTGGCTTTTCATTACGAAGATGATATCTTCGATGCTCCTCTGGTTGACGGGAGCGCGGATGCCGGGGTTGAAATGATTTCCTGGAGAGAAATGTAGCAAAGCGTTTTACCGGGAGGGTAATAATTTTTTATAAAAAAACAGTCATATTTGCGGCTCTTACTCTTATTTGCAATCTCCCGGTTTCATCATCCACAACAGGAGCGCCTGTACTCAGGTTTCATCCATCCGCGCGTTCTTCCTCGCTGGGTTTCAGCGGGGTTTCCGTATTTCACGATTACACCATGTCCGCGCTGAACCCGGCGGTTTTGGGCACGGTTGAAAGAAGCAGCTTATCTTCACTTTTCTATAACGCGTTCATGGACTCCTCACTCGGATATGCGGGCGCTGCGGTTAATACTTCCGCGGGGAGCGTGAGCCTGGAGGCGCTGGGGTATTTCGGGGGAAAGATTACGATAGATGACACCGAGGGCAGGCATGAGGGGCTCCACGGCGAGGAGCTGGATGCGCAGAAAGACATCCTTCTTTCGCTGGGATACGGGAGAAAAATGATGGAGCCCGGTTTATACGGCGGGTTAAAAGTGGGTTATTATACTTCTTCTTTAATAGAGGAGTATTCTTCACAGGCAATTAAGGCGGACGCCGGTTTTCTAATGGATACGGCTCTTTTTGAAAAAGGGCATAAGAATATTGAAAGAAGGGTTTATTCTCCGGGAATAAATTTTGGGCTGTCGTTTTTAAATATGGGCCCCGGGGTGTCTTATACAGAGAGAGCCGACCCGGATCCGCTGCCGTTTATGATGAAAAGCGGTCTAAGCTATCCTGTCAGATTTGATAATGAACACTCGGCGCTGTTTACGGCGGATGTAACCTATGAATATGTAACCGAAAAAATAAGGGGCGGCGGGGGTATTGAGTATATAAACGGGGACACCTTGTTTTTAAGGGCCGGATACTGCATAAATTACGAGATAAGGAATTTCACATGGGGAGCGGGGTTGAGGTATGAGGGGTTTATGATTGACTATTCAATGGGGCTGACCTCGGCAATGAATAACGAACATACGGTTATGGTTAAATATGATTTTTAAAAAGAAAACAAAGTATATGTTCTTAGGGTTCTTTTTCCTTATATCGATTTCATCATCCCATGGGGGAGAGAAGTTTGAAAAAGAGGAGCTTTCTCACGGGTTGGGGCGCTCCGCAGCCGCCTGGGGCGACTATACAAATAACGGCTACCTTGACCTGGTAACTATAGGCCGGGATAGCGACGGCAACCGCAGAACCCTGCTGTATGAGAACCGCGAAGGAGAACTTAAAGAGGCCGCGCACGGTATAAAAGCGCTAGACCTTGGAAGCGAACATTTCGGGGGTGTTGTCTGGGCTGATATAAATAACAGCGGCCGGTTAGACCTGATTCTGGCAGGTATGGATGAAGAAAGAGAAAGGAATGTTTTAATATATGAAAACAGGATGGGGGATTTTAGCAGTTTCGGAAAACAGGAATTGACGGAGCCGGATGAGAGGGTCTCGGCGCTGGCGTTAGCTGATTTTAACAATAACGGCCTTCTGGATCTGGCTGTGGGAACAATGAACAATGATGAGCCGCCTATGATATATGAAAACCGGGGGGGGGAATTCAGCCTTTCGGAAGTTCAGCTTGAGTTCGGGGTGGGTGTTAACGATATGATATGGGCTGACCTTAATAACAGCGGCTGGCCGGATTTGATTGTAATAGGCCAGGGGCCTGACCCCGAAAGAAACCCAAAAACTGTTATATACGAAAACAGGGGCGGTTCCTCTTTTGTAGAGCATGTTTCCGGAGAGGGAAAACCCATTGAGGAGGGTTTCGTTCTTGGTTCAATCGCCGCCGGAGATTACAACAACAACGGCTGGATAGACCTGGCGATATCAGGTGAATGCCTGGAGGTAGATTCATTATTACCTTCAACCGCAACGGTGATTTACACGAACATGAGCGGTGATTCGTCCCAGGAAGGTATAAAATTCAGCTCCTCAACCCTGGATGTCGGGGTTTATAACAGCTCTCTGGCCTTTGGCGATTACAGCAATAACGGATATCTGGACCTGGCTTTATGCGGTATTACCCATGATGATAAGGACGACGAAAAAAGTGAAATATACATGAGGGTATATAAGGGGCCTGATTTTGAAGAATATGAGGAATCTATAGAAAGTATGAATTTCGGCCTTCAGCGCGGCGGCGCTGTATGGGGGGATATGGATAATTCCGAATTTCCGGACCTGGCGGTTCTGGGGGAGGATCATGTGGATTCTGATGAGGCTGATAGAAAAGCCTTTATTTTAAGAAACACCGGAGACGGCTCGGGGTTTGCGCCTGCGGCGGTTTCCACATCAACCATGGTTTCTCATTACAGCGACGGAAAACTTTATCTTATGTGGGATAAGCCCGAAGGGATGGGAGAGCACGAGGATTACTACTACAATTTCAGGGTGGGAACCTCCGAAGGCACTGATGATATAGTTCCATCCAGGTACGGCTCGCCTCTAATGGGCAACTACATAACCAAGGCAACTACGAGCACTTTTGTTGATGAATATAAAGATCAGGTGCCCGGCCTTTCCGAGAGGGATTACGTAAGGGTTTTTGAGGTTTCCGGAAATAACTATGTCTGGGCTATACAGTCTATAGACGCTTCGCTGGGACGCTCCTGGTCCGATTACGAGGTTGACTCCGGATGGTCTGAGGAGCAGGTTTTTATCGATGAGACTCCGCCAGAAGGATATCCGGGAAAACCGAACGTTCCGGGAGAGCATATCTATGAAAGGGAGATTGTTTTTACGCTAGATAAGGGAAGCGCCGAGGACCCTGAAACCGGGATATACGGGGCTTACATTGAAGTCATGGAAAAGGATGATAGAGGCGAAAGGGTTGTTCAAGAGAAGGAGCTTTCGGAAAGAGGCGCCAGAAAAGTCTGGAGAGACGGGCGGGCCGAGTACAGCTTCACCGGTGAATACAATAAGACATACCGCTTGAGATGCAAAGCGCGCCACGGTTACGGTATAAGCCTTCCCACATCAACTTACCTGGAGGGCAAACCCGATGGCATGAGCGAGGATGAGTGGAGGTGGAACCCTGATTCCCTCCATTACACTTCCGAGGGGCCAAATGAGGGCTGGTCCGAGTGGAGCGATCCAGTCACCCCTGTTGAACTCACGAGCACAAGAAATAATTTTATTACTGTTCCCGGAGAACAGGAGACCGAAGTGGCTGTTTTTGCAAAATCTTCCGGAAATGCTAAAATCAGGGTGTTTGACATTATGGGAGGGCATGTCGTAACCCTCCTGGATGAAAAAATACCCGCCGGGAATAAGGTTGTAGGCTGGGATGCCACGGATAAAAACGGCTCCGTTGTTGCCAGCGGGGTGTATTACATAAATATTCAGTTTGCGGGAGAAGAAAATACGGAAAAAGTGGTGGTGGTAAAATGAAAAGGAAGAAGGGATTTACATTAATAGAACTGTTGATAGTCATCGTAATCATGGGCCTTATAGGCCTGGGTATATTCAGGTTTTTCCGCAATGCTTTTCATTCTTTCTGGATGAGCAGGGACAGGGTTGATGTTGTGGGCCAGGCAAGGGTTGCAATGGAAGAGATGTCAACCTATATAAGGCAGGCCTCGGATGAACCCATTGAAATAAGCCCCGACAATGAAAGGATAGATTTTTTTATAGAAAGGGACGAGGGGGAGTGGTTCGATGATGACAGGGAAGTAAGCTATTACAGGGAGGGAAATTCGCTCAACAGGCGTTTCGGGGGGGTAAGCACGACTCTTGTGGATTCCGGGGTTGATTCTTTTTATGTCTGGTATGATTCATCCACCGCTTCAAGGTTCGAGGTTGTAGGTGCTTCGCTTACGATTACAAGGGGTGATGAGAAATCCGAGTTTGACAGAAAAATAATGCTGAGGGGAAGAAGGTCCGGGCAATGAGTGAGGGCTGTTTTATTACCCTGGAGGGTCCCGAAGGCGCGGGAAAGTCTACCCAGGCGGAGATGCTGCTTGAGCTGTTTAGGAAAGCCGGCAGGGAGGTTTTGAGAACCAGAGAGCCCGGCGGGGTGAAGCTTTCTGAGAAAATACGAGAGCTTGTACTGGACATAAAAAATGAGAATATGTGTCCGGAAGCCGAACTTTTTCTGTATGCCGCAGCCCGCGCGCAGCACACCGGGGAAGCTATACTTCCCGCCCTGAAAAGCGGGAAAAGTGTAATCTGCGAAAGATATACTCACGCAAGCATTGCTTATCAGGGATACGGCAGGGGCCTTGGTGCCGGAAAAGTAAAAAAAATAAATGAAATTTCAAGTATGGGTTTAAACCCGGACATCACATTTGTCCTGGATATTGAAGCCGCAAGGGGCCTTGCCCGGATAAAGGGTTCGGAAAGATGCCTTGACCGCCTGGAGTCTGAAGATATAGATTTTCACAGAAAAGTCAGAAAGGGGTATCTCGATATGGCGCGCAGTGATAAGGATGTTATAATAATTAATGCACAGATGCCTCTTGAAAAGGTTCACGGCAGTATAGCCGGGGAATTAAAAAAGAGGGAAATGATTTGAACTTCAGTAGCGTTTGCGGGCACAATAAAAATATTGATTTTTTAAAAAAGCTCTTTTTCCGGGACAGGTTGCCACACGCCCTTCTTTTTTCCGGCCCGGCAGGGGTCGGAAAGCGCAGGGTTGCGGCCGCCCTGGCTGCCTTTCTTAACTGCCTGAATCCGGATGAGAAAGGGGCATGCGGGGAGTGCTCCAACTGCAGAAAACTTTCATCGGGAAATCAGGCCATGGTGAGGTTTGTGGGGTCTTCGAAAGATGAAGAAGAGATGAATATTCAGTTTAAAAACGGCAGCCGGATTCTTTTAAAGAACACTATTGCGGGGAGTAAACGGGGCGGCAAAAAAAAGACCCGGAAAATTAATATTGACCAGATAAGGGAGGTGATAAGGCAGGCGGCTTTGAAGCCCTTCAGCGACGGGATGAAGGTTTTTATAATAGATGATGTAGCTCAGGCAAGTATCGAGGCCGTTAACTCTTTATTGAAAGTTCTTGAAGAGCCGCCGCGGAATACGTTTTTTATACTTATTACTTCAAAAAAAGCTCTGTTGCTTCCGACGGTAGTATCCAGGTGCCAGGGGCTTGAGTTCTCCTTTTTAAAAGGAAAGGAGATGCATGAGTACATAGATAACTATATTGAACCCGGAAAAAAACAGGCTGCCGAAAGCTGCGTGGAAGCGGCAGGCGGCTCTCCCGGAAAACTGCTGGAGCTAATGGAAGCTGACAGCGCGGATTTTAAGAAAACCAGGATAGAGAATTTTTTTGAAGAAGTTGACAGATGGTGCGGGGATTCAGCAACATGTCAAAAGAAACTTGCCGTAATGCTTGAAAAAGAAGCTCTGCGGTTCAGGGATAAACCTGACAGGGAATCCTGCCGCAGGGTTACGCTTATTGATGATGCAATAGAGGCGGTAAAGAAAAATGCCAACCCCTCGCTTGCGGTTTCCAACCTTTTTTTACAACTCGGAAAAGTTGATTTGTAATAGAAAATTATTTATTTTATAAGTAATGATTGCAGTAACAGTTGAAATGAGAGAGTTGAGGGAGAAATACCCCGCAAGGCCCGGCAGGGTAAAGCTCCAGCCGGGTGACAGGGTGCTTGTCGCCACATCTACCGGTCTTGAGATAGGGAGTATTATAGAGACCGGCAGAAATATTCATGATAAGAAAATAGAGATGAAGGTGGTCAGGGCTCTGACTGAAGATGACTATAGAATATTAAGAGAGAACAGAAAAAAGTCCGAAGAGGTTAAGCCCGAAATAATGAAAGCGGTAAGGGAGGAAAATCTGAATATGTGCCTTACCAAAGTATGTTACACATATGACAGGCAGAAGCTTTTCGTATACTACACCGCTCCCGAAAGAATCGATTTCAGAAACCTTATAAGGAACCTGGGGGGGAAATATAAAATAAGGATTCAGATGGTTCAGATAGGGATAAGAAATGAAGCCGCTGTTCTCGGCGGCATAGGTCCGTGCGGAGAGGAAATATGCTGCAAGAGGTTTCTTAGAAATATAGATGCAGTAAATATTGATATGGCAAGAAACCAGCACCTTTCATTAAATTCCGATTCTGTCTCGGGGTGCTGCGGAAGGCTTTTATGCTGTTTAAGGTACGAAAACGAGTACTACAACAGAGCAAAGGCCAGGATGCCGAAAGAGGGCGAGAAAGTAAATACCCCTGATGGGCCGGGAACTGTATGTTCCGTAAACTGCGTAGATGAAACGGTAAACGTGAAGTTGAAAAGCTCAGCGGTGAGCAAATACAATTTAAAAGATATTGAAAAAACTCAAAAGGTGAAGGATAGAATAAAGAAATGGATAAAATGAAATATATTACCACACCACTATATTATGTAAACGGGGAGCCCCACATAGGTCATGCATATACAACGGTTGCCGCGGATATGCTTGCAAGGTATTGCCGCTTGAAAGGAGAGGATGTTTTTTTCCTTACCGGCAGTGACGAGCATGGACAGAAAGTAGCGGAGGCCGCCGGAGAGAATTCCATGGTTCCGGAAGAGTATACCGATCGCATGGTGGTCAAATTTAAAAAACTCTGGGAAAAGCTGAATATTTCTAACGATGCTTTTATACGGACCACCGACTCACAGCACAAGAAAACGGTGCAGGAGCTGCTATGCAGGCTGAAAGAAAAGGGGGATATAGAAAAGCGTTCTTATACAGGGTGGTACTGCGTGCCTGATGAAAGATTCTGGGCTGAAAAAGATCTTGAAGAGGAAAAAAAATGTCCGGACTGCGGCAGAGCGCTTGAGAGGCTTCAGGAGGAAAACTATTTTTTCCTGATGTCCGGATATCAGCAGAGGCTTATAGATCACATAGAGAAGAACCCGGATTACATAGGCCCGGATATGCGCAGGAACGAGGTTCTTGGTTTTTTAAAAAACAACAGGCTGGATGATTTATGTATTTCCAGGCCTAAGAGCAGGCTGTCATGGGGGGTTCCCGTCCCTTTTGATGATGATTATGTAACATATGTGTGGTTTGATGCTTTAATTAACTACTACTCCGCAACAAAATACCTGGCGCCGGCGGGCAGGAAGTGGTGGCCCGCTTTCTGTCATCTGATAGGAAAAGATATTCTCACCACCCATACCGTATACTGGTCTGCGATGCTTCTTGCGTGCGGTTTAGAGCTCCCTGAAAAAATCTTTGCCCATGGATGGTGGACTGTGGAAGGTGAAAAAATGTCAAAATCGCTGGGGAACGTCGTAAACCCCCTGGATACGATTGAAAAGTGGGGGGTGGATTCCTTCCGTTACTTCATTATGAGGCAGGTTGCATTCGGTTTTGACGGGAATTTTTCGGAAGGCCAGTTCAAATCGCGGTATGAAACCGAACTTGCAAATGAACTTGGTAACCTTTTGAGCAGGGTCATAGCCATGATAGAAAAGTACAGACCCTCCTATTCCACAGCCGCTCCGGACGGTTTTGATGAAGCCGCCGAAGATATTATTGAAAAAATGGATAAATATTACAGTAACATGCAGTTCTCCCGGGTAATTGAAAAAATATGGGAGATGGTAAGGAAATCCAACGTGTATATAGAAAAAAACCGTCCCTGGGAGCTCTTTAAAAAGGATAAAAAAAGATTGGACGAGGTGCTGTCAAATCTTTATGATTCTCTCTGTTTTGTCTCCGATGTCTTATGCCCGGTAATGCCGCAGACAAGTGAGAAAATGAAAGGCCAGCTGGGATACGAAAATAAAGCTTCGGGAGGGTTTATGTTCAGGCTCAACGGAGAATTCGCGGATGTAAAAAAAGGAGAATCTTTATTTCCGAAAAAAAAGTAAAAAAATACTCTCCCCGAATCGGTGTTATTACAGATGATATTACAGGGGGGGGGGATATAGGAGTCCAGTTTGCGGACCGTGGTTTAAAGGCCGTTCTTGCTTGTGACGTTGAAAGAATGAAAAAAGACCTGCCTGAAGCTGAAGTCCTCATAATAAATACAAATTCAAGGTCTGTTTCTTCTTCAAAGGCCGAAAAAAAAGTTAAAAAAGCGGTGGCAATACTAAAAGAATTTAAGGCGGATTATTATTACAAGAAGATAGATTCAACCTTGAGAGGCAATATAGGCGCTGAACTTGATGCAGTGATTGAAGAGCTGGGAGTGGAAAGGATTCCGCTCTGCGCGGCTTTCCCTGAAATGGGCAGAAAAACGATAAATGCGGTTCATTACCTTGGCGATGATAAAATTACGGAGACCGATTTCGCAAGGGATATATCCTCTCCCGTAGAAGAAGCAAATATAAAAAAGCTTCTTGAAGGGCAGATGAGAAACCCCTCTGCGGTGGATGTTCTGGACGCCTCCACTGAGTCGGATTTGAAAAAGCTATCCGAGGACAATAAGGGAACTGTTTTTGCCGGCGCCGCCGCCTGGGCGGGAGCTCTTGCAGAAAACTGGGTTGCTTCATCAAGGAAGGTTTATCCGATGGTGATAAGCCCGGGCCCTGTGATGGCCGTTTCAGGAAGCCTCAACCCGGTTTCTAAAAAGCAGACGGACTACTGGGAAAAACTGGGTTTTACAAGCGTTTTTCCTTCAGAGAAAACAGAGGAAAGTTCAAACCTGCTTGTTAAAACCTTCCCGGAGGATACTTCCGGGGCGTTAAAAAAATTGAGCAGGTATGCAGCGTCTCTCTGGAAAAAAGAAAAGTGGAACAGGGTTATCCTTAACGGTGGAGATACCGCGTACGGGTTTGTCGAATATCTTGATATAGAGTATCTTAACATAGTAAAGTCTATAGCCCCCGGAGTAGCTGTTACACGGTGCCCGGAGGGCTACTTTATTCTTAAACCCGGGGGATACGGAAGGGAAGATACACTTACGGAACTGGCTGCGTCTCTTGGTGGAAGGGGGTAAAGGAGAGCTTGAGAAAATTACGGGAGTTTTCCAGGGCGGGAGCTCTTTTTTTTTCGCAGGGGCTGGTCTCTGCATCTTCCGGAAATCTTTCAGTAAGAGAAAAAAACAGGGTTTACATAACCTCTTCAGGCTCATTTCTTGGCCGTCTTGAACATTCTGATATAGTTGATATTCCGCTGAGGGAAGAAAAAGCATCTCCATGCCGGATGGTTCATCCACGGAAAAAGCCGTCCGTGGAAAAAAATGTTCACAGAAATATCTATCTGAGAACGGAAAGCTTAGCGGTTGCGCATGCTCATCCTCCTTCGGTTATTGCTCTTTCCTATGAAAGGGAAAAGTTAAGTTTTGAGGATTTTGAGGGGAAGTCTGTTGCTCCCGAGATTCCGGTTCTTTCTTTTAGTAATTCATCGGCTTCGGAGGAATTGGAAAAAAAACTGCCGGAAATTCTGGAGAGTTATCCTGCGGTTTCCGTAAGGGGCCACGGGGCTTTTACAGCAGGGCGATCGCTCCCGGAGGCCTGCCGTATAATGTCAAGCATTGAGTTTTCCTCTCGGATATTCATAAAGAAAAAAATCCTGGAAACTGTTTGCTAAATTTTCTGATTTATATAATATTATAATTAAGAAAGGAAAAAGCTATGGGTTCAGATGTAATAAGTCCGATAATAGTTCTGGCAACAATAATTGCAGTAATATCTGTGGTGAATATTTATTTATGGATATTTCTGAAGAGAAAATTCAGTCAAAATTTAAATTCAACAAAGGCTCGCGAGGATATATCTTTATCGGAAATTAAGGGTAAAATTGATGCCGGGCTGAAAAAAACAGATAAGATGGAGGACCAGCTCTGGGGGGTCATAGACAAGCTTAAAAATATTGAAAACCTCAAAGAGAGTATGGAAAATGAATTTTCCAGGGTGAAATCCCTGGAAGACGGAGACAAAAAAAAGGTGGTGATTTTAAAGGCAGTTGTACGGGAACTCAAGGAAATGAAAAAGAATATCTCTTATTTAAAAAATGAAACCGGCAAAAAGGAAGATGCGGATAAAGAGGTGTACGGCTTGAACGATTCAGACAAAAAAGATGAGTAGAAAAATAATTAACTTTATAATGTTTCTGAATATCGCTGCTCTGGCCTCTTCCGCTGGTATCCTGGGGTATTGCATCTTTGCAGGTGACGGGGCGACGGAAAAAGGCTACGCCGAAGAGGCCGAGGCGCCTTTTCCGGCAGAGGATATGGAGACTGAATCGGCTCCGGCCTTACTCAGAATAGCTTCCAATCCGGAAAACGCCAAGGTTTTTATCGACGGTTATTATAAAGGAAGAACACCCTGTGAAGTGGAGGTTTCGTCAGCAGGGAAAAAAGGGTTTCATTTTCTTACACTGATAAAGCCGGGGTATGAGAAGGTGGAAAAAAGAATTGAGCTTATTGAAGCCCGGGAGGAAGATTTAAGTATAAATCTTACAGAAGAATGATAAAATTAATAAAAATAGCGCTGTTTATAACGGTTTTAGCAAGCGCCTGCGCAAGGAAAGCTCCGGTTCCGGGACTTGACCCTGCCAAGCCCGTTGTGCAGCAGCAGGATATATTTTTCGTTGCAATGCTTGACAGGCCTGTTTTTACGGAAAATGACAAGGAAAAGCTCCCCCGGATAATTCTGAGTGACTGGTATGATATTCTCTCTGAGATTGAAAAAACGCAGGAGCCTGTTGCCGTATGCTTATCGGCTAGAGCCCTGGATACTTTAAATAAAATAGAGCAGGAGCAGGTTTTGCCCGGTTTGGCGGTAAAGCCGCCTGAAGATTTAACTTCGGAGGAAGTGAAATACTTAACTGACAGGCACGGCATAAATAAAAGCACCTCTGCCGCAAAGAATGATGTTATTCAACTGCAGGTCAGGGAAATGCTGAGTTACCTGGGAGAGAGCTTGAAAGATGAAGACGCCGTTCAGGATATACTCGGCGAAAATGATTATGATTCATCCCATAAAGAAGAACTTATTGAATTTATCTCCGGTAAGATAGATGGGTTCAACTATTATTTAAAAGGCGTACTGGATCAAGACTATGTGTATGAGGCGGTTTCTTCGCTCAGCCATGCATACCTTAACCTTCTTTATGCGGAAAGAATTCGAACGCAGGTATTTGAGAGCATGATAAGGTATAATAACTGGAGGGGCTCTTTTCCCGAGGGGTTTGTTTCCCGGGGAGGTTATATAAATAAAGAAGTGGTGGAGGAGTTTGAAAAAACGGGGCTTAGATGGATAACGGCAAGGGTTGAAAATGAAGAAGAATACAGAACTAAACCCCAGCTGTTGAGGCTATATGACGGAAATCCTTCATCTAAACCTGCAGCTGTAGTATCTGACAGTTTTGATGTTATAAAGGGCAGCGAGAAGGTTGAGTACAACCTGATAGGCTTAGGAAGGTACATGAAAAGGGCCGGGCTTTCAGCGGATGATGAAGAGCTTCAATTGAGCGCTTCCGGCTATGTCTATTCTGAAATGGAATTGAAAGAGCCTGTGCCCAGCATAAAAGAATACCTTGCGGATGCATCCCGGGCGCTGATAGAGTTCAGAAATTCGGGCAGGGCGGGAATAAGAACCATAAATGAGATTCAAAGGATCCTTCTCAAGGCGGAGTCGGGCGAGATGCTTGATAAGATAGACGAGGCCGAAGTTGATTTTACTTTCAGGTCCGGGCTTATTGAAATATACAGGAAGATAGGCCTTTCTCCACCTAAGGAGCTCTTTCTGTCATTAAGTGAAAGGGTCTCTGTGCTTCCTGACAGGGAAATGAGCGCCACGCTTGAAATTGAGTGTGACGGGGTTGTATCCGAAGGCGAATGGGACGGCTCGGCGTCAGCAGAGGTAAGCACCGATACATACGTTTCATGGGGATATGATTCCGATAATATATATTTTCTTTTTAAATCAACCGCTGAATTTAAGAACGCCGGGGTATATCTGGGGCACACAGACGCCGGAGCCTCTGCTCTGTATACACGGGGAAGCGAAGACAAGCACCTTAGGTTTCCCCTCTATTTAGAGGCTGCGTGGAATAAAAAAAGCCCGGACGAGACAAGGGTATACAGGACAACCGGCGACGAAAACTGGGAGGTTCTTACAAGGCGCTACGATGTGGGAACCAGCACCGGAGTTATAGAGTTTTCTCTTCCTTTCAGGTACGTGGATGCAAGGGGTATGGATGATATATATATATCTTTCTATGTGGAGCAGGAAGAAAAGAAAATATTTCCGGAGGACGGTTATTTTTCGTTTCCCGCTCCATATTATGAGGAGTCGCGTAACCCTATAGATTATCTTGATCCGGCCGGGGACAACAGGGGGCCGGGAGATTATGTCCTGCCGGAGGAATTAAAGGATTATTCCGACAGCCTGGATTTCAGGAGAATACAGATAAACGAAAGCGATGGCGAGAAAATAATATCGATTGAGCTTTCTGAAATAGAAAATCCGTATGAAGCCCCTCTCGGATTCAGCGCTTCCGTAATTGACATTTACGTTGATATAAACCGCAGGGAAGGCTTGGGAAATATCGAACTTCTTCCGGGCAGAAACGCTTTTACCAAACCTGAAGACGCATGGGAGTACTGTATAACCGTGAGCGGATGGGGCGGCGCTATTTATAATACCTCGGGGCGTTCAATAGGGGTGCCCGGAATAAGCGTGAATCCCCTCGAAAACACAATAAATATTTTTATCAGTGAAGAGGATATCTCAACCCCGGTAGAGAGGTGGGGTGTAATCCCGGTTCTGCTCGCAGCGGATGAGGATGGGGAGGTTATGACTGTGCGCGAGGGTGCTGATGAAAGGTATCTCTCCGGCAGAAGAATGCAGTCTGATACAAATATCCTTGATGTAGTTCTGCCTCCCGGTTATAGCCAGTCCGATGTGCTTGGTGCAAACCGCCTGGGCCGGGCGATTGAGATTCCGGCGTTAAGAAAAAGACAGTAAAAACCGGTTTAGTAAATAAAAGACAGATAAACTTATAAAGGAGGTAATTAAATATGGACAAAAAAACATTAATAACACTTATAATGGTAACAATCGGAGGGATGGTTATCGGAAACTACTGGGAGGGCAGGGGCAATTCTCCCGGGGCGGAAACGGGAAGTTTTACGCCGGCCCCGGACCGGGAGCCTATTTCCGAAAGGCAAAATTCCCCCGGGGCGCTTAAGTTTCAGGATTTATTTGCAGAGGTGATTGAGCACATAGAACCCTCGCTTGTGAATATATCAGCGGTGCACATTGTGGAAGTGCAGGAGCCTTTTTTTCGATTTCATCACGGAGATCCCTTCGAAGATTTCTTCAGGGATTTCTTCGATCGGCAGAGAAGGGAAAGGCCCGAGCCCAGGGAGGAAGAGCGAGAGGCCACAGGCTCCGGTTTTATTATAAGCGCTGAGGGGCATGTGCTTACGAACTACCATGTGGTAAGAGGGGCTGATGAGCTGAAAATTACAGACTACAGGGGTGATACCTACGACGCCGAGGTCATAGGAAGAGACTCAAGAACGGATTTGGCGGTTGTTAAAATTGAATCGGATAGAGGTTTTGATGCTTTGAGAATGGGAGATTCAGATGAGGCTAGAAAAGGAGACTGGGTCATTGCTGCAGGCAGCCCTTTCGGACTTCAGGAGACATACACCTCGGGCATAATAAGCGCGATAAGACAGGACGTTCAGGTAGAAAATGCTGTTTATGAGGATATGCTTCAGACAGACGCCGCGATAAATATGGGTAATTCCGGCGGCCCGCTTGTTAATCTGGATGGCGAAGTTGTAGGAATCAATACCGCCATATTTGCTCCTACCGGCGTTTTCGCCGGGGTAGGCTTTGCGATACCTATTAACCAGGCAACCCGTATCCTGGATGATCTTATTGAGGAAGGCAGGGTCGCCAGGGGGTGGCTTGGCGTAGAAATAGCCGAAGTTGACGAGGCGATACAGAGGCAGTTCAGCCTTCCTTCGGATAAAGGCGTTCTGATAAACAGGGTTATGGATGACTCCGCCGCTCAGGAGGCGGGAATTGAGAGGGGCGATGTCATAGTGGATGTCAATGGAGAGGAAATAGAGGGGGTCAGAGTACTGCAGCGGAAGATAATGGGTTTTTCCCCCGCAACTGAGATAACCCTGGGAATAATCCGGGACGAGGAAAGAATAGAGCTTGATGTTACCCTTAAAGAGATGCCGGAAGATACCGCTGAAGCGCCCGTAGAAGAGGAGGAAGAAGAGGAAGGAGAGGCATCCTGGAGAGGCATATCGGTTTCAAATATCACCGGAAGACTGAAAAACCAATACGATTTACAGGTTGATGAAGGTGTGGTTATAACCGGCATAGACCCGAGAGAAGAGGGACAAAGAGTGGGCTTGAGAGTCGGCGATGTTATTAATGAAATAAATAACAGGAAAGTGGAGACCGCTGATGATTTTGCTGAGATAATGGAAGATGTTTCTCTTGAAGAAGGCGTGGTATTTGATGTCTTAAGGGACGGCAGCCCTGTATATATCTCATACACCTCAAGAAGATAAGGAATAAAAATTTAGATACCTGACCCATTCTGCCTGAAAAGTGGGAACAGGCAGCAGTGTAGGGAAATACATAAATGAATATAAAACCTAAATGCCGTCATTTTAATAGCTGCGGGGGTTGCAGTTTTCAGGATGTCCCGTATGAAAATCAGCTGGAAAAAAAAGCTGAAATGCTGCGCGAGGCTGCGTCTTCCGATAAGGTCTCCATTATTAAGTCCCCGGAAATATTCGGGTTCAGAAATAAGATGGAGTATTCTTTTGAGGGTGATAACCTCGGGCTTCATCCCCGCGGAAAATTCTCAGAGGTGATTGATTTAAAAGAGTGCCCTGTTTTTTCAGACTGGGTAGGGGGTTTTCTGGAGAAGGTAAGGGAGTTCGCCCGCTTTTACAAAATCCCGTTTTATAAAAGGAGAGAAAAAAAGGGTATTCTGAGGTATCTAATTTTAAGAGAAAGCAAATTTACCGGTCAGAAAATGGTGATACTTGTGGTCGATGGGGACAGGTTTGAATATTCAAGTCAGTGGCTTGAAATGGTATCGGAAAACTTAAGTAATGTACGCTCCATTGTCCTGGCCCGCAGGCATACCACGGGAGACTCGGCTTTTACGGAAGATTACGATGTTCTTTCCGGAGATGAAAGAATTGAGATGAAGATAGGCGGTATGGTTTTTGATCTGTCTCCGTTTTCCTTTTTCCAGCCGAATTCATACCAGGTTGAAAATATTTACAGTCTGATAGAAAGGCCCCTCGGGGACGGAATGATTCTTGACCTTTTTTCCGGGACAGGCTCAATATCGTTCTTTGTTTCTTCTTCTTCAAGAGAGGTCAGGGGCATAGAGGCCTGTGAAAGCTGTGTGAGGGACGCTCTAAGAAATGTTGAAAAAATAAATCCGCCGGGAAAAGTTGAGTTTCTTCATTCAAAGGTAAAGCCCTATATTGCAGCTTTAAATGAAAGAGTTGATTATGTTATAATTGACCCGCCCAGGGGTGGAATGAGCTACAGGGTATGGAAACACCTGAAAAAGATAGCGGATAAAGGGACCCTGAAGAAAATTGTTTATGTATGCTGCAGCATGAAAAACCTTAAAACGGATTTAAAATACATAAGGGAAAACACAGACTGGGAAATCGGTAATATAACAGGGGTGGATCAGTTTGTGCACACACCGCACCTGGAAGCAGTGACGGAAATATCGGTGCCAAAAAACGCAGGATAAAGAGTTAAGGAAACATCGAGTTTATGGAATTTTCGAAGGAGTGGATATGAGGTTAAATCCCGAACAGAGAAAAGCCGTTGATATGACAGAAGGGCCTCTTCTTGTTTTTGCCGGAGCGGGCTCAGGTAAGACCATGGTAATAATACACCGCATAGCGCGATTGCTGGAGAAAGGGGTTTCTCCCTATAATATCCTTGCGGTTACATTCACAAACAAGGCGGCCGGTGAAATGAGGGAGAGGGTTAAAGAAATTGCAGGGCCTGCGGGAATGAGCGTATGGGTTTCAACGTTTCATTCAATGGCCTGCAGAATTCTGAGGTATGAATCTGATGAGGACTTCACGATATATGACGAACATGATCAGCTGGTTGCCATAAAACAGGCACTGAAAAACCTGAATTTGGATAAAAAAAAGGTTAAACCGTCTGTGGTGAGGGGGGTTATATCAAATGCAAAAAACAACCTTGTGGACCCTGAAAGCTTTTTAATAAATGCTTCCGCAAGAAACAATCCGCTTAAAAGTGTAATTGGTTCTGTATATGAGGAGTATGAAAGAATTTTAAGGGAAAACGGCGGCTATGATTTCGGGGATTTAATAAACAAAACCATAATACTTTTAAGAGAAAAGCCCGATGTTCTGAGAAAATACCAGGAAAGATTCAAATATATAATGGTGGATGAGTACCAGGATACGAACTACGCCCAGTATTCCCTTATAAAGCTTCTTTCTCCTCCCCAGAATAATATATGCGTCGTAGGAGACGATGACCAGGGGGTCTATTCGTGGCGCGGGGCTGATATACGCAATATTCTTGAGTTTGAAAAAAACTTCAGATGTTCAAATGTTCTTAAGCTTGAAGAAAACTACCGTTCCACAAAAAACATTCTAAAAGCCGCCAATAACGTAATAGAGAATAACCTTTCAAGAAAAAATAAAAAGCTTTGGACTCAAAAAGAAGGCGGTGAAGAAGTTAGGTGGCAGGAGTTTTTAACCGCAAGAGAAGAGGCCGCCGGGACGGCTTCGGAAATAAAGCGCCTTATTTCCGAAGAAGGATACACCCCGGGGGATATGGCTCTTTTTTACAGGGTGAATGCGCAGTCGAGGCAGTTTGAGGATATCTTCCGGTCTATGGGAATAAATTACAGAATAGTAGGCGGCGTCAGGTTTTATGAAAGGAAGGAAATAAAAGACATTCTTGCATACATGAGGGTGGTGATTAATCCGGACGATGATATAAGCATGAGCAGAATTATAAACCGGCCTTCCAGGGGAATAGGCGAGGTCACGCTTGGTAAGATAAAAACCGCAGCGGCGGAAGAGTCGAAGTCACTGTATGAAGTAATAATGGAAGGAAGCGAATTCTTAAGCGACAGAGTGGAAAAGAAAATTAAAGGGTTAAGAAAAATCTTCAAAAAACTGGAAAAAACGGCGCGTTCGGGGGATGCTGCCCGCCTTGCCAGGGACGCAATAGAGCTTTCCGGGTATCACAGGATGCTCGAGCAGGAGGATGATTTAATGTCAAAAAGCCGTATTGAGAATATTGAAGAGCTCGTGTCTGCTTTCACGGAGAAGGAGAACAGGGAAAAGGACATAGCTGAAATTTTATCGGAGATATCGCTCTTGACGGATCTGGACTCCTGGGAAGAGAGCACGGATTATGTGACCCTTATGACCGTTCACCTTGCAAAGGGGCTTGAGTTTCCCGTGGTCTTTCTTACCGGGCTTGAAGAAGAGCTCTTCCCGCACCGTGACGCGCTTAGCGATCCCGCTCAGATGGAAGAGGAGAGGCGCCTCTGTTATGTGGGAATGACCAGGGCTCAGGAAATACTTTATATGACCTCTGCCTCTCAGAGAATGCTCTACGGTCAGTCCAGGTGGCACATCCCGTCAAGGTTTGTGCGGGAGGGGATAGGCGATGCCCAGCAGGAAAAAACATATAACTACGATTAATGGCAAAAGAAAATAAAACAGAGTTTGAGTTTTCCGCCGGGGGTGTGGTGAAAAATAAAACCGAAGCGCTTTTAATAAGAACAAAGACGCTTAAGGGCAGGGTAGTATGGACGTTTCCCAAGGGCAAGATTGAAAGGGAAGAAACTCCCCGGGATGCGGCGCTAAGGGAAGTATGTGAAGAAACAGGCTACCGCTGCAGAATAGAAAAAGAATTGGACAGGGTCAGCTATTTTTACCGCAGAGGCGGTAAGCTTATATCCAAAAAGGTAAAATGGTATGAAATGAGCCCTCTTGAAAAAGAAAGAAAGCACGACGATGAGGTAGACCTTGTTGAGTGGATGAGCCCTGAAAAGGCTCAAGAGAAGCTTTCTTACAAGTCTGATATGAACCTTCTTAGAAAGGTTTTCCGGGAAAAATGAGTATCTGGAAAGAAACCGGCCGGTTTAACAAAATAATCGGCGAGCTTTCCAGAGGAAAAAACGTAAAAGTTTCCGGGCTGAATGACAGCGCCTTTGCGTCACTTACCGCCGAAATTTCATCACATCTTAAAAAAAATACGGTAATTGTCCTTCCCGAGGAAAAAGACATCAGCCTGTGGAGTAACGCTGTAGAAGCTTTCAGCCGGAGCCAAACTCTTCCCTATCCGAGTGACTTTCCGGAAAAGCAGGTGGAAGCATTAAAGCAACTCGGCGGGGGTAAGGGTAAGATACTGGTGAGCAGTGTAAAATCTGTTAACGAAAGAATAATTTCTCCTGAAAGATTTAAAGAAAATAAAAAGAGAATACGCCCCGGTGTCAATCTTTATTCAAATGTGACAAAAGCTCTTTCCCGGGGAAACTACATGAGGGTGGATGTTGTTGCGGAGCCGGGGGATTTTGCAGTAAGGGGCGAGGTTATAGATTTCTGGCCGCCGGGTAAAGAGAATCCGGTGAGAATACAGTTTGAGTTTGAAAAAGTTAAGAAGATAAAATATTTCAACTCTTCAAACCAGAGAAGCATAAAAGAAAAGCCCCAGGTATATATTGTACCGGCGGGATACGAAAAAACTGACTCGGTTCTGGAGAATTACCTCGGTGAAGGTTTTCTTGCGGTATATACTGAAGAAGAGACCCTTTCAAAAGAAAATGAATATTTTAGCCTTCCTCACAGCTCTCTTTCCAGGGTGGTTGCAGAACGGGCCGCTTTCAGTTTTTCTACGGGCTCCCTTTCTTACGGCAGTTCATTTGATGATATTAAAAGTGACATAGTGAGATTAAATGAGAACAGATATGAAATTATTCTTTCCGCGCCTTCCGATGCAGAGCTGAAAAAAATAGGTGATTTGGTGGAAGAACAATGCGGCATCCGCCCCCGCGGGATAATCTCTTATCTCGGTTCAGGGTTTATCTGTGAGGATATAAAAACAGCCGTGGTAACGATTAGCGACCTTCTTCCTTATTACAGGAATATCTCCAGGGTGCCCCCGCCGGAAGTGCACCCTTTTCAGGAATTTTCGGATTTAAAACCCGGTGATTATATTGTTCACAGAAAATTCGGGGTGGGGATGTATGAGGGAATAGAAAAAAAAGACCCGGCGGGAAACATTACAGATTTTCTGAAAATCCGCTATCGCAGAAATGCACGGCTTTATGTGGCAGTGGAAAACGCCGATTTAATTCAGAAATACATAGGAAGCAGATGGAAGACAAAGCTGGATCTTCTTTCAGGAAAGTCATGGGAGCGAACAACAAAAAAAATCAGGGCGTCGGTCCGTGAGCTTACGGTGAAGCTTCTGCGTATGTATAAAAAAAGAGAGCGGAAGGGCATAAGTTTCCATCCTTTTCCCGAGATGGAAGAGGAGTTTGCCTCTCATTTCCCATACACCCTCACCAGGCATCAGAGCGAGGCGGTGGAGGATACGCTTAACGACATGGAGTCTCCCCGGGCAATGGATAGGCTTATATGCGGAGATGTTGGGTTCGGGAAAACCGAGGTTGCCATGAGGGCGGCTTTTCGCGCTGTCTTAAACGGCAGGCAGGTTGCTCTTCTCGCCCCTACAACCGTGCTGGCAAGACAGCATTTTCATACCTTCAGGAAAAGATTTTCTGAGTTTCCGGTTATCATTGAGATGCTATCAAGACTGGTTGGCGAAAGTGATAAAAGAAGAATAATAAATAAAATCAGCCAGGGTAAAGTCGACATAGTCATCGGCACTCACGCTCTTTTATCCGGCAGGATTGAATTTTCGGGACTGGGTTTAATAATTATCGATGAAGAACAGCGCTTCGGAGTGAAACAGAAGGAAGATTTGAGGTTTAAGCATAAGAATGTCGATATGCTCACCACGACAGCCACTCCCATACCCAGGACGCTTGCCATGGCCCTGGGCAGAGTAAAGGGCTTTTCTCTTATAAACACTCCCCCTCCCGGCCGGCAGAGCGTAGAAACGTCGGTTATGCCCTATGACAGCGAGGCGGTTCGTGATTTCCTTCTGCGGGAAGCGGAAAGGGGAGGACAGTGCTACTATGTGCATTCCAGAGTAGGTACGATAAAAAAAATAAAAGAAAATCTTGAGAAAACAGCGCCGGAGATTTCATTTAATTATATTCACGGAAGGATGAGTCCGGAAAGAATAAACAGGGTGATGGATGATTTTACAAACGGGGGATTTGATTGCCTCATATCAACAACAATAATAGAAAACGGCCTTGATATAAGAAATGTCAATACAATGATAATAGATTATGCTCACCGGCTGGGGCTTGCGGATATATACCAGCTCAGGGGAAGAATAGGAAGAAGCGACATAAAGGCCTACTGCTACCTTATGTACCCTCCTCATCTTGAACTAACCCCGGAGATCAGAGAACGCCTTTCGGCTCTGGAATCTTTTTCGGTGCTCGGAAGCGGTTTTCAGCTGGCTATGCGCGATCTTCAGCTCAGAGGCGCCGGGGAGCTTCTTGGAGCAAAACAGCATGGAAATATTATGAAAGTGGGATTTGAGTATTACTCAACAATACTCAAAGAGGAAATGGCTTCGTTGAAAGGCGAAAAGCATATTGAACCTTTAGAGGTGGATATTTCAATACCGGTTGATGCCTATATACCCGAAGAGTATGTAGGGTCGGCTGATTTAAGGCTTGCTTTTTACAGAAAACTCTCATCTGTTAAAGAGATGAAGGAGCTTTACAAAGCAGAAGAAGAGATGAAAGACAGATTCGGCAAAATCCCCGAAGTTCTCGATAACCTTATAAAAATAATTGAGATAAAGATAAAAGCTTCCAATGCCCGCATACAGGAAATAATCGCAACTAAAAGAACACGTAAATTGCGTATTAAATTTGCAGGCGGAGAGATTCTTGAGAGAGATATTTCAAACCAAAATATCTTAAAAAAAATAAAAAATGAAATAAGTAAAATGGAAAAAATCAGTTAGAAAAAAAATCCCCCTTGACAGGGGGGTGTTTATTTACTAATGAATAGGAGTAGGAGAAGGTGTGTAGGAGGTTTTATTTATGTTAAAGAAGTTCTTTCTTATGTTTGTTGCGCTGGTTTTTTCATTCGCTCTAACCGAAGTCTCTCATTCCCAGGCAGTAGAAGATTTGCTGTGGGAAGAGATTCCTGTTGTTTACACCGCCTCAAGAAGAGCGGAGGAAGCGCCTGATGCGCCCGGTACGGTTATTGTAGTGACGGCTGATCAGATCAGAGAGAGGGGTTATGTGAAACTGGAGGATGTATTCAGAGATCTTCCGGGAATGGAGGTTTTGGAAAACTATTACTGCGAACAGTCCAATATGGTTCCGGTAAGGGGGGTAATTGGCAATAATAAAATAGTTGTACTTATTAACGGAGCCAGGGTAAACCCGCCGGGCGGAGAGCAGATGATGTTCAGAAATGACTTTGCCGTAAGAAATGCCGAACAGATTGAAATTATATACGGTCCCGGTTCAACGCTCTACGGACAGGATGCCATCAGCGCGGTAGTCAATGTGATAACGAAGAAACATGCTATTGAAGACGGATGGCAGACAAAAATTTCAGGCGGATACGGTATGTTTGATCATAAAGATTTCTTTGTATCGTCAGGACGGCAGTTTGAGGATTTCGGAATAACCGGAAGTTTTCAGATAATTGACGGAGATCTGTCCGATTACAGCGACACCTTTTCAGACTGGTACGAAGCGCTGGATGGAGGATATGTAGATACTCCGGAAAGGTGGAAGTACGGCCTTAATGCCCACGTAAACCTTTTCACAGACGACACCTCTTTTCAGCTCTGGTACAGAGATTCCCATGAAAGCAGCACGGAGGGAGGCCATATTGCTCTGAAGTATGATGAAACTGCAAAATGGGGCGATTCTACAATAATGGCTGAAATAAGAAATACTTATCAGCTTACCGGAAATACCGAGCTGGAGTCAACGCTCACATACAGCAATTATGAAGTTAATGAAAAATCAAGGTTTGTATTTCCTTACGAAGGGGAACTTGTTTTAAACGATGACAAGTATGGTGTGGGCTCAGGAGTGACACTTGAGGAGAGAGTGACCTCCGATTTGTCCGAAGACATGACACTGATGGGTGGACTGGTGGCTTCGCATTTTAACGTAATCCCGAAATTCACTGTTCCGGGAAGAATTGATAAAGAGCGGGATCTTATAGGCCAGGCGAAGGATTTTCATTACTGGACGGAAGAAGGAGATCTGGATTCAAAGAAATATATCGAGGGCGCCGGAGTCCTGGTATACCAGACCTACGGTGCTTACCTGGAAGGGAACTATCAGATAAACCCGCAGGTGACAGCTATAGCCGGCGCAAGGGTTGATATTGATACCCGCCATGACGAAGTTCCTTTCAGCCCCAGGGTTGCAGGCATCTACCGCCCCGCGGAAAACATGTCTTTAAAGTACATTCATAACAGGGCTTTCGTGTCCCCGTCGCCTTTTAATATGTACAATGTCTGGCATGACGGTCATTCAATAAACCATCCTAATTTCGATATTGAACCGGAAACAGCCACTTCGCACGAAATTAATTTCACATTAACCGAGCCCGGCTATAATTTAAGCGCCAGCGTTTATTACAATGAGCAGGAGAACATAATTACGGAAGGGTTTCACGATGAGGAAGCAACCGTTATAAAAGAGATCTGGTTGTATGATGGAGATAGAGAAGAGTGGAATTCCTTACCGCTAACCAACAATGTTAACCTGGGAGAAAGCCGTTCAATCGGGTTTGACTTGTCCGGAAACATAAACCTGGGTAAACATTCCATATGGGGTTCGTATTCCTATGTTGATTTTGAGAGAGAAATAGATGGTCAAACTTCAGGACTGGATCAGATTTCAGAGCATAACATAAGGCTCGGAGGCACCGCCTATATCCTGGATAATCTTTCCATAACTCCAAGCCTTGTACTAAGGAGCACCCCGGAAAACATATACGCTTTTGATGAAGATGATGATGGCGAGCCTTTTAAGCCGACTTTGATATTGAAGGATGATGAGGCCGCAGAATGGCCTTATGAGATTAACGCCCATATCAGGTATGGAGCTACTGAAGACCTGAGCATATACGCCAATATCAGAAACCTGACAGACAACAGGTATGCAACAAAAGGCCTGCACAGCCCTATACCTCAGGAGCCATTCAGGTTGGTTGTGGGACTGGAATACTTAATGTAAAATTCAGCTGTTAAGCATGGTTCGTTCAAAGGGCAGGTTTTTTAAATAAAGCCTGCCCTTTTTCTTTTAAATACCTGTATTACAGTCAATAAAAAGAGAATCATCCTCCTCCCTGTCAAATCATTTCCTGACTTCCGAATTGGGACACCCATTTATTTGTAAACAACATCATAAAGCTGTTGCTGCTCGTCATCCATCTTCAATAACTGCCTTTTCCTTATGT
>Ga0207421_10000846_pt1 | contig 39920 bp, 30 predicted proteins | sample SodLakKL_010_SED_4_FD_187542 | JGI IMG/M metagenome (GOLD analysis project Ga0207421, IMG submission 187542) | Alkaline sediment microbial communities from Lake Tanatar, Kulunda Steppe, Russia - 8KL_010_SED (SPAdes) (version 2) | ecosystem: Environmental > Aquatic > Non-marine Saline and...
ATGATTTAGTTTATTTCCTTAACAATTACTTTTCTCTGTTTGATGATCTGCTTGAACCGTACGGGATGGAAAAAATCAAGACCATCGGCGACGCTTACATGGTAGCCTGCGGTTGTCCAGATCACTGCCACAACCATGCCGAAAATACTGTCGGCTTTGCCATGGCCATGCTATCGGCCACCCGGGTTTTCAATCAGAACCATAACATGAATTTTTCTTTAAGGATCGGTATAAATTCGGGGCCGGTCATAGCCGGTATTATCGGGAAGAAAAAATATGTTTACGATTTATGGGGCGACACCGTCAATGTAGCTTCCCGGATGGAAACAAGCGGCGCTCCGGGTAAAATTCACATAACCGAAAACACATTCCAGCTGATTAAAGATCAGTATTCCGTTACAAAACGCGATCCTATTCAAATCAAAGGCAAAGGCTTGATGCAGACTTATTTTATTAATCCTGAATTCGGAACTCCTGGAAAAATGTTTGTGGCAGGTTCCCTCATTACGAAGCGGGAGTGTTGATTTAGGAAGAAAGAACAAAACAGGGATTCCGTTAATTGGATGTAGTCTTATAAAAGCCCAGCATTCAGATTCTCGTTAAAAGAAATTACCTGGAACAGTTCAACAACAATGCCGGGTGGTGATCTGATGTCCATAGAAGAAAAGGACGGTCCGGTAAAAGGGATTGAGAGGAAATACAGCCAGGGCAGTATTATTATGCACCAGGGACAACCGACCGCTGCATTTCATACTATAGTTTCCGGGCAGGTAGATGTCCTGGTCGGAGTTGACCCCCAGGTCCGCGTTTCAACTTTAGGTCCCGGAGAATTTTTTGGTGAAATGTCCTGCCTGACCGGGGATCCGGTCAGCGCTACAATAGTAGCGGTCTCTCCTGTAACAACATTGGAAATGAACAAAGATGAACTGCTGCGGCTCCTGGACAGCGACAAATCCTTAAGGAATCGACTGATTACTGACCTGGTTAACCGGGTTAGCAAATCAAATATCAGGGTGCATGAAGAAAACCTGCGGACCCGGGTCATGACTAAAATTATGTGCAGCGAGAGCGAAGCTCTTTATGGTGAACTGATCGGTCAGAGTGAAGCGCTGAAAAAAATACGCTCTGACATAAAACAATGGGGCGCCTCTCCGGCTCCGGTGGCCATAACAGGTGAATCCGGGACGGGTAAAAGGCATATTGCCGCCAGGCTCCATTATGAAAGCCCGCGCTGTAGCGCACCGCTTATATTCATAAATGGTGTTGAGTTTACCCGGGATGGTTGGGAAATGAAGCTTAAAGCGGCCGGTGATGGAACGGTAGTGATTAACAGGGCTGATTACCTGCCCGCCGAAGTCATCAAAAATATAGTATCCGGTTCGCAAAGTGCAAAAATAATCATCACTGCTGAAGAGCTGCCTGAAATTTTAGGATTAACAAGGTTGCCTGTGCCTCCCCTTCGGGAGCATAAAGAAGATATACCGGCCCTGGCCCGGTTTTTTTTAAAGCAGGCCGGCGCCACAGATCCGGTTAATATTCTCACCTCAGAAGCGCTGCGCCGGCTGATCGCTTACCCCTACCTGGCCGGCAACATTAATGAGTTATTCCATGTCCTGGAGCAGGCGCTAATTTTATCTGCAGGCATGCCGATAAGCCCTGAACATTTACGTCTTGGCAAATATAAAAAGGCGGGCAGCCGTCCCCTGGTAGGCCTGGCCCTGGGAGGCGGAGCTGTGCGGGGAATGGCCCATGTTGGAGTGCTCAAAGTATTAGAAGAAGAAGGTATCCCCATTGATTTTATCGCCGGAAGCAGTGTTGGAGCAGTGGTTGGATGTATCTATGCCGCCGGTATGCCCGTGACTGAAATGGAAAAAATCATTATGCCGTTACGCTGGTCTAACCTGGTTAAACCAATATGGCCCCGCCTGGCATTATGTGAGAATTCGCGGATGGGAACATGGCTGCAAAAACAGACCGGCTGTAAAGAGTTTAAAGATCTGCAGATTCCCTTTTCCTGCGTTGCTGCCGATGCTCTAACCGGTGAAGCTGTCGTACTGCAGTCCGGCTGTTTGCTGAAAGCGATAAGGGCTTCGACGGCAATCCCTTTGATGATGGCCCCGGTTTATCATCAGGGGCGGACCCTGGTCGACGGCGCCGTACTGCACAAAGTACCGGCCGCTATTGTTCGGAGCATGGGGGCTGATTTAGTTATAGCAGTGGATGTTACCGGCCCCGCTAATGTCAAAAGCCAACCCCGTCACCTGCTTGATGCGCTGTTTTCCGTATTGGATACTATGTCTCAGCATATGCTTAAAGAAGAGCTGGAATGGGCAGATATTGTGCTGTGCCCCCAGGCACCGCTAAGCGGTTACAGTTTTGATAATACCGCCGCTTTTTTGGAACTGGGCAAAAAGGTGACCCGGGAAAACACTGATCACATTCGAAAGCGCTTTGGCGAAATGGCTGAAGCAATGGCCTAAGCAATACAGAGCTGTACTGCTACTTTTACCCTGAAATCGCATATTACCATTTTCATCCATCAGATGGTGCCCTTGTTTCTAAAAAGGCATGGGTGTCATAATCTTTTTTTCACAACAAAGGGTATGAACAAGTCAATGTTGGATAGTCGTTATTATGATTATCTTCAATTTTCTTTCTTGCTATTGCTGCCGATGCAGCTTACCCTCTTCTTACCGTATGGATGTTTGAGTCTTCTTTGATGATAGACGGTCACTTTTCTATAGCTTATCAAGTCTAACCGGTCTTATGAACTTAAAATAAAAGAGCAGCAAAAGCTTAACCCGAGGAGCAGGAAAAACCAAAAAGATCCTTCTAGAATTTAACATTCAGAAGCTGCTGCAAAACCGTCTCAGTTGCCATTAGGCCTAATCGTTGTTAGAATGAGGGAAAAGGTAGGTGAGCAGCAATAAAAGAATTAGAAACCCTATCCAGAGAACACCCGGAAAAATTTGCCTCGACTGAGGATATATTTTCTAAAATCAGCCCGGGAGATCGGATCTTTATTTCCGCGGCCTGTGGAGAGCCCCAATTTTTGGTCGGTCAATTAGTTGAATACGTAGAAGCCAATCCCAAGGCTTTTTTTGATACTGAAATACTGCATGTTTGGACCCTGGGTGTTGTTCCCTACACTGACGAAAAACTGAAGAACACCTTTCGTTTCAATTCCTTTTTTGTCAGCCACAATATCCGGCAGGCGGTAAACCAGGGTTTGGCCGACTATACGCCGATTTTTTTGTCTGAAGTTCCGGCCATGTTCCGCCGCAAGCAGGTTAAAATTGATGTGGCCCTGGTCCAGGTTTCCCTGCCGGACAAGCACGGTTACTGCAGCCTTGGTGTCAGTCTGGACATAACCCGCTCTGCTGTAGAAAACGCCGACCTGGTTATTGCCCAAATTAACTCCCACATGCCCAGGGTGCATGGAGATACCTTTATCCATATATCCCAGTTCGATCATCTTGTTTCCCACAATGAAGCGCTGCTGGAATACCAGCCGCCGCCACCGGATCCGGAAATAACTAGGAAGATCGGCTATTATGTGGCCCAGATCATAGAAGACGGCGATACGATCCAGGTTGGCTACGGCAGCCTGCCCGATGCAATCCTGGCATCTTTAGGCGATAAGCGCCATCTCGGTGTGCATACCGAGCTTTTGAAAGACGGCCTGATTGATTTAATGAAAAAAGGGGTCGTCGATAACAGTATGAAAAGCAAGGACCGGGGCAAGCTGGTTGCTTCTTTTTGCATGGGCACCAAAGAAACCTATGATTTTATCCATGATAACCCGGCGATTCAATTTAAAGAACTGGACTATACCAGTAATCCCATGGTTATCGGTCAACAAGAACATATGACCGCTTTAAATACCGGGCTGGAAATAGACTTAAGCGGTCAAGCTTCGACCGAATCGATTGGAAGCACCTTTTACAGCGGCATTGGCGGCCTGGCCAATTTCATGCGCGGTTCCGTGCTGGCGCCCTATGGTAAAAATATTCTGGCCCTGCAGTCAACTTCCCGCGACGGAGAGTCTTCCAGGATCGTGCCCGCCCTCCAGGAAGGGGCGGGAGTAACCCTGACCCGTGGAGACCTCTATTACGTGGTGACCGAGTACGGCATTGCTTTCCTGCACGGCAAAAACATCCGCGAAAGGGCTATGGCCCTGATCGCTATTGCCCATCCCAAGTTCCGTCCCCGGCTAATCGAAGAAGCCAAGAAAAGAAAACTCATTTATAAGGATCAGACTTATTTCTCCGGTGAAAAGGGTGAATACCCGGCCCATCTAGAGACCTACCGCACCACAAAGCGAAATCTCCGGATTTTTCTGCGCCCGGTGAAGATAAGCGATGAAACAATAGTTAAGGACTTCTTTTATTCCCTGTCCGACAAAAGTATTTACCAGCGTTTCCTGACCGGAAGGCGCCAGCTCTCGCACGAAGAACTGCAGAAGCGGTTTGTAGTTATTGATTATACCAGGGAAATGGTCATCCTTGCCGTTAAGAGATACCTGGGGCAGGAAGTTATCACCGGTATTGCCCAGTACTGCATCGGTGAAAACAACCTTTCAGCCGAGGTTTCGATCGTGGTCCGGGATGATTTTCAGACCAAGGGCATCGGCTTTGAACTGCTCTCCTACCTGGTCACCGTGGCTAAAAACCAGGGATTGCATACCTTTACGGCCGACATCCTGCCCGATAATACCGCCGTTTTCCGCCTAATCGAAAAACTGGGCCTTGAATTTGACCGCAAATGGGAAGGCGGCTTAATCCACATTGTTATTTATCTCAAATAATGATTTAACCAGGCTATGATTTCCCTTTTGCCGGATAGTTATGCAAATTGACGCTACAGGGCCTGAGAGGATTACAAAAAATGTCATTTGAACTGAGAAAAGAAACCCTGGATACTCTCCATGATTATTACATAACTACGGAGCTTTCTTTAAACTGGTCCCATGTTTTTACCCTGCCGGCCTGGTTAAAAAGCTGGTGGGAAGCTTTTGGAGCCGGCTCTCAGCCCTACCTGCGCTCTATCTGGGAAGGAGAAGCTTTAATCGGTATTGCCCCCCTGATGGTTTCAAAAGGGACACTTAAACTGATTGGCAGCTCCGATGTCTGTGATTATCTCGATTTTATAGTCCGGCCGGGGAAAGAAAATGCTTTTTTCCAGGCCCTTTTGCCGTCCCTGCGAAAAGAAGGCTTCAAAAAGCTGTCCCTCGAGGCCCAGCGTCCGGATGCCGCATATTTCAGGGCCCTGGCGGAGGGCCTGGTTAAATCTAAGAGCCGGGCCGAATTTGATTTTTACCGCGAAAACGAATCCTATGAACTGCCCCTTCCCGAAACCTGGGAAGACTACCTGGGCCTGTTAAGCAAAAAACAGCGCCATGAAGTAAGGCGCAAACTGCGCCGCCTGGAAAGGGAGACCTCAAGCTACAGCTACCGCCTGGTTGAAGATTATGATGCGGTGCAGGAATTTAGGCCCACCTTTTTAGAACTTTTACAGCACAATCCCGAGAAAGCCCACTTTTTGACACCGCAGATGGAGCGGTATTTCAAAGCCCTGATCGATAACATGACTCAGGATGGATGGGCCCGTTTCGGCCTGCTTGACATAAACGGAGTCACTGCAGCGGCCGTCCTTTACTTTGATTACGGGGGCAGGATTTATCTTTATAACAGCGGATTTCTTTCCGATTACCGGCCCCTGAGCGCCGGCCTTTTATCCAAGGTGCTCCTTATTAAACAGGCCATTGAACAGGACCGGCAAGTTTATGATTTTTTGAAAGGCCGGGAAGTCTATAAAAGCCGCCTCGGCGGCAAAGCTGTTCCTGTTTACGGGGTGGAAGTATTCTTGGACTAGCCCCGCCTGGCGAAGGGGTTTCAGGGGAGCCCACTGCCTGCTATCAGGCAGCTTGAACAGTCAATTTAAGTCTAAGCTGGTTAAAGGGATTCTTATTAAAAACGATGCGAGTAGCGATTCTGAGCACACACAGTTCACCGCTGGGCCGGGCCGGCAGCAAGGATACCGGCGGGATGAGCACATACCTGCGCGGCTTCTCTGCCGCCCTTGGAGAGAAGGGGCACCGGGTCGACCTTTTTACCCGCAGCTATGATGCCGGGGAAGACAGGGTCCTGCAGGTGGCCCCTAATGTAGGCCTGATCTGCCCCGCCGACGGGTTGGGTTTCCTGGAAAAAGAGCAATTACACCCCCACTGCCCGGCGGTGGCAGACAGCATAGAACGGTTCTGTCGCCGCAAGAAAATCCGCTATGATTATATTTTCAGCCACTACTGGTTATCCGGGGTAATCGGAAACATATTGCAACAGCGCTGGGACATCCCCCACCTGCTTATGTTTCATACCCTGGGCAGGGCCAAGAACGAATCCTGCCCCGGAGAAAACGAGCCCCTGCTGCGGTTAGAAACTGAAGCTGAGTTGGCCCGGAGCTGCCAGCTGTTGGTAGCGGCGGCTGAGTCGGAAAAAAAGAGGCTCTTGAAATATTACGGCCTGGCCCCGGAGAAAGTGGTTATCATCCCCGGTGGGATTGAGCGCTCTTCCTTTTACCCCTTTGAACCGAAAGAATCCCAGGAAGCAAAAATAAGGGTGGGGGGCAGGGCGAACAGCAAGATAATCCTTTCCGTGGGGCGGATAGAGCCGGTAAAAGGGTTGGACCTTACCCTTAAAGCGGCGGCCCTGCTGCCTGCTGAAGACAATTTCGAGCTCTTTATTGTCGGGGAAGATGATCGGAGCAGCGCCCTGGCCTCCGCCTTAAAAGAAGAGGCTTATCGGCTCGGCCTGGATGGAAAAGTGCGTTTTGTGGGGGTAGTTGATCATGACCTGCTTCCTTATTACTACAATGCGGCAGATATGACGGTGCTGGCTTCGCACTATGAAAGTTTCGGCCTGGTAGCCCTGGAATCAATTGCCTGCGGCAGTCCGGTGGTAGCTTCCCCGGTCGGGATCGTCCCCGAATTAATCGGAGCTAACAGCTCTCTAGGATCCCTGATCGAGGAGCGCGATCCCACCAGGTGGGCGGCCGTTATTCACCGGGTCCTGACCGGCGCCAAACCGCTTCCCCGGGCTGAGCTTGATGCCGTCCTCGCTCCCTTCAGCTGGCCTGCAGCCGCAGAACGGTTCCTGGCCGCCTTAAGCGCCCTTTAAGACAGCAATTAATGCTTATGTTATAATGAATGACGAAAATCAACAATTTTTACAGGTTAGGATGATTCAAGATGGATATGCAAACGATTTATGATGCTTTAATCAGGTATGGATCGCAGCTTCTCCTCGTCATTATTGTTTTGCTGATCGGTTTAAAACTCATCGCTATCGTCACCAGGGCTGTTTCCAAGAGGCTGGTCCAGGCTGAATTGGAACCGTCCCTTAAGCCCTTTATAACCTCCCTGCTGAAAGTAGCCCTGCAGGTCCTGCTGCTCATCTCGGTTGCTTCCATGATCGGCATAGAAATGACCTCTTTCATAGCCGTTATCGGGGCTATGGCTTTTGCCGTAGGCCTGGCCCTGCAGGGAAGTCTGGCCAACTTTGCCGGCGGCGTTCTGATATTGCTCCTCAAGCCTTTTCAGGTCGGGGACTACATCCAGTCATCAGGCCATGCCGGGACGGTCAAGGAAATCCAGATCTTTTATACCCTGCTTGATACCCCTGACAATACAAGGATCATAGTGCCCAATGCTCTTCTTTCCAACAGCAGCACCATTAATTACAGCAAAAATCCGATCCGGAGGCTGGATCTTAGCTTTGATGTCGGATACGAAGCTGATATCGATCAGGTCCGAAGCATCTTGCTGGAGCTGGCCACCGGCCATGATCTGGTTTTTGAAGATCCGCCGCCCCAGGTCCTTCTCGGCGAGCATGGGGACAATGCCATTGTTTTTTACCTGCGGATGTGGTGTAATGCCGGCGATTACTGGCCGCTTTACTTTGAATTTTTGGAAACCGTTAAGAAAGCTTTCGACGAAGCGGGGATTAACATTCCTTACCCGCAAAGGGATGTTCACCTCATTGGAAATAAAGGCCAATAAGGCCGTTTTCTAAAAAATAAATTGCAGAGCTTTATTTAGTCTGACAGGAGCATGGGAAAAAGTTCAATGCACCGGCAGATCCGCTTTGTAGCGGACTAATGCTGACCCCTGCGGAATGGGCTGGCTTAAAGGGCAATGATATGGCAATGATAAAAATCTGAAGGCGGTACATAAGATGCAGCATAACAACTCTTCTAAAGATATTAAAGCTGACGTGATGGTGATCAGCCCTCATCCTGATGATTCGGAGTTTGGCGTGGCCGGTTCAGTAGCCCGCTGGGTTACCGAGGGCAAGGTAGTGGTTTATGTAATCTGCACCAACGGGGAAAAGGGGACCAGCGATCCCAATGTCAGCCCCGAAGAATTGAAAATAACCAGGCAGAAAGAACAGAGGAAAGCAGCGGGTTTGCTGGGGGTTGCGGAAGTAGTTTTCCTGGAATATGAGGATCAGGGCCTTGAGGATACCCCTGAATTCCGCAAAACCATAGTGCGCTGCATCCGGCGCTTTCGGCCCGACACCCTGGTCACAGCCGATCCCTACCGCCGCTATATCTGGCACCGCGATCATCGCATTGCCGGGCAGGTAGTTCTTGACGCCGCTTTCCCTTATGCCAGGGACCATCTTTCTTACCCCGAGCTCCTGGAAGAGGGGCTCCAGCCCCACAAAGTCAAAGAAATCCTGACCTGGGCCAGTGAAAACCCCAATTACTACTCCGATATCACTGCAACCTTTGAAACCAAGCTGGCCGCCCTGCGCTGCCATGAAAGCCAGGTGGGCGGCCATCATTTTCCTTCTATCGAGCAGTGGCTGCGCAGCCGGGCCGAGGATGCCGCCAGGGAACAGGATTTCACCCTGGCTGAGGCTTTTCACCGCGCCGAATTTCTCTGGTAGTAACCATAGACAAAATAGTTGCTTCTAGGTTCCGAGCCTGGGAACAGAAACCCTGCCCCCCAGCCACGGCCCCTGCGCTTTCCAGGGCTTCAGGAACCGAGCCAGGTAACGTCTCCGCTCAGTTCAAAGTCCTGTCTGCTGCTTTTGAAGGTGTTAAACAGTTCCCGTTCAGTTTTTAAAGTTGTCTTTTCGCCGTGCCCGGGCAGGATGATCGTATCGCCGGGCAGGGGCATGATTTTTTCTTCTATCGAGGCCACAATTTCTTTGAAAGCGCCGGGTGAGGCGGTTTTTCCGGGCCCGCCGGGAAAGATGGTATCTCCTGAAATCAGGTAGTTATCGATCCTGAAACAGAGGCTGCCCGGCGTATGGCCTGGGACATGGATAACCTCTAATATAAGGTTGCCGCATTTTATATGTTCGCCCCCGGCCAGCAGTTGATCGGCTTTAACCGGCAGCTGTCCGGCATCATCCTTGTGGACGGCCAGCCTGGCCCCCAGGTCCCGGTGCAGCTCTTCTAAGTCCACAGTATGGTCCATGTGGCCGTGACTCATCAGGATATACTTAACAGCGGTTTCTTTAAGCCGCTCTTTAATTATTTCCGCGCTGCCCGGGGCATCGATTAAAACGCTCTCATTGCTTGTTCGGCAGATCACCATGTAGGCATTGGTGCCAAAGGGCCTGGTTTCCAGGCGCAAAAGCTCTTTTTTGTCGTCCCTGGCAATTTCCTGGATTCTGCTGGTCATGATCGCATCTCTCCTTTATCTGTCATCTTAAACTCGGTTATGCTGCTCCGGTTCTTTTTCCCATAGTTATATTATAACAGCCGGGCATATGAATTATGAAGCCATTTTTTCGGCAGGCCTCTGCAGGCCGGCCTGAAATGGGGCCTGCTGCTTCTATCCTGCTTGGAACCGGTTTATGCAGGTCTTAACAAGAATGTTACTCAGGAATTCTGTAAATAGCTCTTTGAAAATAGGAGTTATGATAGTTATGGCGGTCTTATAAGGGATTTCTTCCGGTTATTTCCCTAAATTTGAATAATCGGTTATAATGATTTTTGGGATTAATTCATAGCTATCCAACATTATAACAGGAAGAGGGATCCAGCAAATGTCCAAGATTAAAGTTGCCATTGTCGGTGTCGGCAATTGTGCCAGCGCATTAATCCAGGGAATCCATTATTACCGCGATTCAAACGAAACCGATGCCGTCGGCCTCCTGCACTGGAATATCGGCGGATACCAGCCCTTTGATATCGAGGTCAGTGCAGCTTTTGATATAGATGAGCGCAAGGTGGGCCAGGATGTAAGCCGGGCCATTTTTTCGCTCCCCAACTGCGCCCTCAGGTTTTATTCCGACCTGCCCCCCAGCGGGACGACTGTCCGGATGGGCCGGATCCTGGACGGTTTTTCAGATCACATGCTTACCTACGATGATGATTACACTTTTATCAGGAGCAGCGCCCCCGAGCCAGGGAAAGAAGAAATAGTGGAGGCTCTTCGCTCCACTGGCACGGAGATCATGCTTAATTATCTGCCGGCCGGATCGGAAGAAGCGTCCCGTTTTTATGCCGATTGTGCCCTGGAAGCCGGAGTGGCCTTTGTCAACAACATTCCCGTTTTTATAGCCAGCGATCCGCAGTGGGCCGGCCGGTTTGCTGAAAGAAATGTTCCCATCATCGGCGATGATATCAAATCCCAGATGGGGGCTACGATCCTGCACCGCGCCCTGGCCGACCTCTTTAAAAAGCGCGGGGTCAAGCTGGAACGTTCCTACCAGCTCAATACGGGAGGAAACACCGACTTTCTTAATATGACCAACCAGGGCCGCCTGGCCACCAAGCGGATTTCCAAGACCGAGGCCGTCCAGTCCGCTGCAGCTAAACGGCTGCCCGATCGTGATATCCATATCGGCCCCAGCGACTATGTGTCCTGGCAAAAAGATAACAAGGTTTGTTTTTTGCGAATGGAGGGCCAAATATTCGGCAACGTGCCGATTAACCTGGAGATGCGGCTCAGTGTGGAGGATTCGCCCAATTCAGCGGGGATCGCCATCGATGCCGTCCGCTGCTGTAAAGTGGCCCTGGACAGGAACCAGGGAGGAGTGCTGGAAGGCCCTTCGGCCTACTTCTCCAAACATCCTCCCCGCCAGTATCCCGACTATGAAGCCTACCAGTTGACTGAAGACTTTATCCGGGGTAAATAGCATTTCGGCCCGGGTTAAATTTCCCGGCCCAGGTTGAAGCCTTCGCGTACCGCTTCAGTAATCTTGCGCGGCTCGCGGGCATCGCCGATCACGTGCAGTTCGGCAACTTTGCCCTCCAGCTCTTCCGCCAGGGGGTTGTGGGCCACGGCTCCTATAGCCAGGGCCACCGTATCTGCCGGAAGCAGGGTTTCGGTGCCCTCTTTTTCAAGCAGGACCCCGGTTTTATTTACTTCTTTTACTGCGCACTGGTCCAGGACCCTGATCCCCAGGCGGCGGATACACTTGACGGTTACCCAGCGGGTGCTGATGCCGATATCGCGGCCAATCCCTTTTTCCAGCTCGATCAGGGTAACTTCTTTAGTGCCCCGGTTAAGCAGTTCTTTCAACCTTTCGGGGCTTTCGGCATCGTTTTCCATCAGGAACTTCAAATTTTCGGCCGAAATTGTGCCCATTTCAGCAGCCGTTACGGCCGTCTCGCAGCCGACCGATCCTCCCCCGATAATGACCACCCTGTCTCCCGGCACGACCGACCCGTCCAGGATCTGGAGGGCCGAAACAACCTGAGCCGATTCATCTACAGGGAAAGGCGGTTTGGCGCCACGGGCGCCGGTGGCTAAAACCACGACATCTGCTTTTTCGGCTATAATTTCGTCGGCTGCAGCTTCGCGGTTCAAGATAATTTCCACCCCGCTTTTGGGCAGTTCGCTTTCGTAATAATCAAGCAAGGTTATAAAATCACCCTTGCCCGGGGGCATGGCGGCGTAACTTAAATGACCGCCCAGGCGGCTGCCTTTTTCCCACAGGCTAACCCGGTGCCCTCTTGCTGCGGCCAGGCGGGCGGTTTCCATCCCGGCCGGCCCTCCGCCGATGATGAGCACCCGGCGGGGGTTTTCCGCCGCCTCAATTACGGTTTCAAATTCTCTTCCTGCCAGGGGATTGACCGTGCAGTGGACGTCCTGTAAAGTGAAGACCATGTCGAAACAGCCCTGGTTGCAGGCAATACAGCGCCTGATAGAATCAAATCTCCCTTCCGCCGCTTTATTGGGCAGATCCGGGTCGGCAATGAGCGGCCGTCCCATGTTGACCAGGTCGGCCAGGCCCTGTTTCAGTATTTCTTCGGCGACCAGGGGATCGTTGATCCGGTTGCTGGCCATGACCGGGATATTGACCCCTTTTTTGATGTCCCGGGCCAGGTAGGCAAACCCGCCCCTCGGCAGTTCTCCGGTGATCTGGGGCACCCTTGATTCGTGCCAGCCTCCGGTTACATTGATGCAGTCAACCCCGGCTGATTCCACTTCTCTGGCAAAAAGAACCGCTTCCCGGTTGGTGTTGCTGTCGGGAACATAATCGTGCCCGGAGATCCTAATATTGACAGTATAATCATCACCGACCGCTTGCCTGACCCTTTTCACAACTTCCAGGCCAAAGCGTTTGCGGTTTTCCCAGTCCCCGCCGTAATGGTCTGAGCGCTGGTTAGTGACCGGAGAGAGGAACTGGCAGATCAGGTAACCGGCGCTGGCCAGAATTTCCACGGCATCAAAACCGGCTTCCCTGGCCCTGCGGGCAGCCTGGGCGTAATTTTCCAGGACTGTTTCAATATCTTCAAGAGTCATTTCTTTTGGCGTTTCCCTGGTCAGACGAGAAGCGATGGCTGAAGGGGCAAGCGGCTGCTTTCCTGTCATCATGCTGTGGGTATAGCGTCCGGAGTGATAGAGCTGGGCTGCTGCGGCCGCCCCGTTATCCTTGATGGCCCGGGCCAGGGCCTTCAATCCTTCAATGTAGCTGTCGGCATGCAGGCCGATCATCATCGGCCCCTGGCCCAGGGTATCGATGGTGCAGCCACCGACGGTAATCAGCCCTGCGCCGCCGCGGGCCCTGGTTTCGTAATACTTGATCAGGCGTTCATTGACAAAACCATCGGGAGTGTAACTGTGGTGAATGGCCGGCATGGCTATGCGGTTTTTTAGGTCAATTTGCCCGATCCGGATCGGTTCAAACAGTTTCATAAGCTGATAGCTCCTTTACCAGTCATAATTTTGGTCGTAACGTTGACAGCGTTATATTTAATTCTATAACGGTGGGGCGATAGCCTGCTTCATTCTAAAAAATCATGACAAACCACTACCATATATCTTAATTATACGAAATAAAATATATATAGTAAAATCAATCATTTTCCTGTTTTATGGTTTCAGCTTTGAATTTATACCTGCGCCGGGAAGGAATTACAGTAGGGATGTCGAAATATTGCAAAATAAGAAGAGGCAGTCAGAAAAGCGGTCTTAAATAGAGTTGGCAGCTGCATTTAACTTCACGAAAACTTCTTTTATTGATTAGATCGACTGCAGGGCAGGTTGTTGCTGAAACCGGTAGGTCCATTTCAAAGGTCAGTTATTAAAAAGAAGGGGAGGTTTTATGATGGGGGTTATGGAAGTTCGAGCCTTTGGAAAGCTTTATTTTCTTTTTAAAGAACGGGAATGGCCCAATCCTCTGATCTATAAAATGGAGGGTCCGCTCACTGCTGAAGAACTGCGCGATAAGCTGGAAATCCCCGCCGATGCGGTGGAAGCCGTTTTTATCAACCGTTTGATCAGGCCACTTTCGACCAGGCTGCAGGCGGGGGACAGGGTTGCTTTCGTTCCTCCAGGTGTTCCGAGCATTCACCGTTTTAACCTGGGCTTCTATAATGCCAAGGAAGGTCAAGCGGGGCATTCTATCTGTCGCGACGCCGACCGGTCCCGGGAATATGCCCCCTACAAGAGTGGCAATGGAGATAAGGGCGCTAAAGGTTTGAGTATAAGCAGCGGAAACAACTGAAGAAGGCGCAGATCGGCCTTTCCAACTATCAAGCAGGCGGGACGGGCGGCCTGGATAAAAGCGGGCGGCTGGATAGCTTCGTCTTGGAAATGAAGGGGAGGACTGCAAATGTGCGGCAGGTTTGCCCTGGCAACCGATAAAAAAGTGTTGGAGATGCTTTATGACCTGGAATTAAGGAACGAATTGACTCCCCGCTTCAATATTGCTCCTTCACAGCAGATCCTGGCCTTTCGGTTTTTACCCGAAAGCGGTAAAAGGGAGCCGGCCTTCCTTAAATGGGGCCTGGTACCCTTTTGGTCGGATGATCCGGCCATCGGAAACCGGATGATCAATGCCCGGGCCGAGACCGCCCACAAGAAACCTTCTTTCCGCGATGCTTTTAAGAAAAGGAGGATCTTGATCCCGGCCAGCGGTTTTTATGAGTGGAAGAAAAGCAATGGGGGCAAGCAGCCCTACTTTATTTGCAGAAAAGACGGACGTCCTTTTTCCCTGGCCGGCCTGTGGGAGCGGTGGAATAAGGGGGAGGAGCCCCTTGAAACCTGCACCATCCTTACCACCGAACCCAATGAGCTGGTGGCTCCTCTCCATAACCGCATGCCGGTCATCATTTCACGGGAAGCGCATCAAAAGTGGTTCGCCCCCGAAACGGATCAAGAGATTGTGGCCGGGCTGCTGAAACCTTATCCGGCGGGTGAATTAACCGCCTACCCGGTTTCGCGCCTGGTTAATAATCCGGCTGAAGATTGGCCTGAATTGATTAGACCACAAACTTAAAAAACCTAAGTGCAGGTTTATTAACAACCGCCGCTTAGAGCGGGGGCAGCTTACCTGTGGGATGAGCACTACAAAAAAATAAAGATATTCCATAAATTGACTGTTTGCTTTATGGGGTCAATAAGCCCCGCATGTGGGGCAGGGGCCTGTGGGACGGTGGTAACCGAAGTTGGTCCAGATCCCGCAGTCAAAGCGGTAACCCTGGTTACCCAGTTCGACCGGGCACTGATTGTACATCTGATGATAACCCTCGTAGGTCTGACAGCCGTCGCTGGTCCGGCCGCATTCAGTGCAGATGAATTTTGGTGAATAAGAGCCTTTGTCGTTGTTCAGAAAACCAAGATATTCCACCGGACCGTCGCAGACAAAGCACGCCGTTCCCTCCAGGGCGGCAAAATCGATGTCATGGTAATGGATCTCGTTTTCGATCAGGGCGGCATTATTAAAATAACCGGCCAGATCTTCAGGATGTATGGCCAGCTGGGGGATTTCCATCGGCAGCAAATCGGAGAGCGTTCTCATTATTAATTCTGTGTTTTCGATAATGTAAGGCGCCAGGGCGGAATGCTCAACGTAATCCGGGAAGGCAGAAAAAATGGGAAAGGCGATTAGCAGGATCAGGACTACACCGACTACGGCCAGGCCGACCACCAGTCCCGCTCCGGCGCCGCCAATTTTGTCAACCAGTTTTAAAGGGCTGAACCGGGTTACCAGCGCGGCAAGGAAACCTAAAGCATGAATCAGGACAGAAGTTGCCGAAAAAAGCAGGATAAAACTAATGGAGTCGGCCATAAAGGGAGGCAGGTCAAAAAAGTCAAGGATCAGTCGGCTGCCATCCACGTAATAGACGATGGCAACCATGAGCCCGGCTGCGATTCCGGCGATCGTAAAAATACTCCTGATCAGGCCGGCCTTGATGCCCTGGACCAGGGAGATGATTAAAAAGAGGCCTATTAAAATGTCGATCCAGTTTAAGTCCTGCAGCATTATCTCTCACCGTTTCTGGCCCAATCTAATGTTAAAGCCGGAGGTCAAACCACGGCCGCCGGCTTCGGCCATTTTTATGAGCTTGGTGGCAGTTGTTATCAAGGGTTCCGGTTACAATAAGGTTGTATCTATTATAATGCAAAAATGGCCTGATGTATGCTTTAAATTTTGCTTCTTATAATTATTATACAGGGAAGGCTAGAAGTATGAACCCGACTGCTGATTAAAAAGGCAGATCAGGGAGGCCTGAGCAGGTATTTGGCCCATTGGAAATAATTTTTAGACCGTTTTTATTGTTTCGATCATGGCGGGTAAAATAATAATCTTCAAAGGCGAGATAACTAAAAAATAGACATTTCAGGAAACAATCAAGCACATATATTGACACAATAATGATAACCGCAGTATAATTATAAAAAATGTCAATACTAATAGGGAGGGGTGCTATTGTTCAAAAATAAAAGGTAAGGATACCGTAAAAATAAATTTTTTAGGAGGGATGTAGCGTGGAACATATGGGCATAGTATCTCTGGTCCCGCCAGTACTGGCAATTGTTCTGGCAATCTGGACGAAGCGAGTTTACTTTTCCCTGTTTCTAGGTATCGTTGTAGGTATTTTAATTTATACCGCCAGCATCGGCGGCACACTGATTGAAGTAACTGAAACCCTGGTTGGCAATTTAGCCGATGACTGGAATGCTCGCGTGTTGCTGTTTACCGTCCTTTTGGGCGGATTGCTCGGCATTATGTACAGTTCGGGCGGTTCCCGGGCTTTCGGCGAATGGGCTTCCAAGGCCCTGACTACCCGCAAGTCAAGCCTGGTTGGAACCTGGGTTCTTGGTCTCCTGATCTTCTTCGATGATTATTTCAATACCCTTACCGTCGGCTCGGTAATGCGTAATATCACCGACCGGTTCCAGGTTTCCCGGGAAAAGCTGGCCTACATTATCGACTCCACGGCAGCGCCGGTCGCTATTGTTGTCCCGATTTCGACCTGGATTGCTTTTGCAATGTCGCTTTATGTCGCTGAATTTGAGCGCCTGGAAATTGAAATTGAACCGTTTGGATTATTCCTTCAAACCATACCATATAACTTTTATTCCCTTGCCGCAATTATCATGGTCTTTTATCTTGCTGTGAGCAACCTCGAATTTGGCCCCATGGCCAGGGCTGAAAAGAGAGCGCTGGAGAAAGGCGAGCTTTTCGATGAGGCCACCAAGGATGAGATTCCGGGCCAGGATATCACCAACCTGGAAGTTTCAGAAAGAGGAACCATGTGGGACCTGCTGATCCCGATCATCATCCTGATCGGCGGAACTATCATCGGTATCATTTACACCGGTGGATATTTCGAACCGGGTATCGGCTTTGTTGAAGCTGTCGGCGATGCCGATGCTGCTACCGCCCTGGTCTACGGGACCCTGGTAGCCAGCGTCATCGGTATCCTCATGTATGTCTCAAGGAAGGTTCTCACCTTGAAGGACTGCATGGAGAACTTTATCACCGGCATCAAGGCCATGGTTCCGGCCCTGGCGATCCTGCTCCTGGCCTGGTCTATCGGTGATGTGGCCGGAATGGTTGGAACCGGTCCTTATGTCGCTGAAATTGTGGGCGCGCACCTTCCGTTCTGGATCATTCCCCTGGCCATCTTCGTTGCTTCGGCCTTTATGGCTTTTTCCACCGGGACTTCCTGGGGCACCTTCGCCATCATGATGCCCATCGGGGTTCCGGTCGCGGTGGCTGTTGGTATTGACCCGGCCATGTGCATCGCCGCCGTGCTTGGTGGTGCGATCTTCGGGGACCACTCCTCGCCGATTTCTGATACCACGGTCCTGTCCTCCACCGGGGCGGGCTGTAACCACATGGACCACGTCAACACCCAGCTGCCTTACGCCATTGTGGCCGCTGTCGTATCGGCTGTGGGTTACATCCTGGCCGCTTTAATGGACATGGCTATCATACCTCTGATCGTGGTTCTTGTCCTGGTATTCGTGGTCTTCTATGTCCTGCATGCCCGGGGCGAGAAAATAGAATCTAAGGATCACGGGGTAGAATAAACAAGACCTGAAGCGTCTTTATAAAATTGAATTACCGGATTGCTTAAAAGCCGGCCTTCGGGTCGGCTTTCTTATACAATATGTATAAAACATCACTTCAATTTTTGTATCTCCCACCTATAGTTAAATGCTGGGCAGTTTGATATAAATGGAATAGGTAAAAAAATTTAAATTACCCGTTTTTTGTAGCAGGATCTGTAATTACTGTGCAAAACCCGCTCTTAGCCCGTTTTTTTCCCTGGAGAACAGGTCTGTTGCAATAAATCAGGACTTAAATCCGCTTGCTAGATATGTAATGACCCGGTAGAGAACCGGCGGCACTGTGTAAAACTGTGACTGGAAAGGAGTTTAAAAAATGCGCAGCTACAGGGAAATAGCTTTATGGAAAGATGTTAGCCCCGAAGAGTGGAACGACTGGCGCTGGCAGGTCCGCAACCGCGTCACTTCGCTGGAGCAGCTAAAGCAGGTTGTCGAATTGAACGAGGAAGAGCAGCAGGGGGTAGAACAGTGCCTGCAGACCTTCCGTATGGCCATTACTCCCTACTATGCCTCGTTGATGGATCCCAAGGACCGCAGCTGCCCGGTCCGCAAGCAGGCCGTGCCGACCGGTTTGGAGGTGCGCTATTCAGTTTCCGACATGACCGATCCCCTCCATGAAGATGTCGATTCGCCCGTCCCGGGCCTAACCCACCGTTACCCGGACCGGGTCCTGCTTTTGGTGACCGATCAGTGCTCCATGTACTGCCGTCACTGCACCAGGCGCCGCATGGCCGGGGGAACCGATAAGCCCCGGAGCAAAGATCAGATTGAAAAAGCATTAGAGTACGTGCGCCGGACCCCGAAAGTCCGCGACGTTCTAATTTCAGGCGGCGACGGGCTTTTAATCGCCGACGATTTGATCGAGCATATCTTAAAAGAGCTGAAGGCCATTCAGCATGTGGAAATAATCCGCTTTGGCACGCGTACTCCGGTGGTTATGCCCCAGCGGATTACAGATGAGCTGTGCCGGATGCTGGCCCGCTACCACCCGATCTATTTGAATATGCACTTTAACCATCCCAAGGAAATCAACGAAGTTTCGGCTGCTGCCTGTGAGCGTTTGGCCAATGCCGGTATCCCGCTGGGCAACCAGTCCGTACTCCTGTCCGGGGTTAACGATTGCCCGGAACTGCTGAAAAAACTGAGTCACGAACTCTTAAAAATCAGGGTCCGACCCTATTATATCTACCAGTGCGATCTGTCCCAGGGTATTGAACATTTCCGGACCTCGGTTGCGGCCGGTGTCGAAGCGATTGAAAACCTGCGCGGCCATACCAGCGGCCTGGGCGTTCCTACCTTCGTAGTTGATGCCCCCGGTGGAGGAGGAAAAATACCGGTTATGCCCCAGTATATGATCAGCCAGTCGCCGACGAAGGTGGTTTTACGCAATTTTGAGGGCGGAATTTACACCTACTCAGAGCCAAAGAGGCAGATCGATCCGGGTAAAGACTGCCCCATCTGTGGCGGCACCCACAACCAGTATGATATCGGCGTCGCTTCCCTGCTCAACGGGCAGGCCGTGGCCATGGAACCGGCAGTTAAAAAAGAAAAGAATTAAACAGCACTAAAAGGCAGACCGACCAATCCGGTGCCTGTGTCTCCACAAAGATTTAGCCGCAGCTTCACTGGAAGCAACCGCTAGTCTTAGAGCGCACAGGCACCGTTTTTTTAGGGAAGGATTTTTTGCCGTTTTGCAGAAAAGCCCTACTAGAGGCAGCAGGGAGGTATCCGTTAATGTTTAAAAGCGACAGCAGTGATCAGCCCGCCTATTTAAAGATGAGCGAAGAAGAACGGGCCGATCGGGTTAATCAGTTTTACCGGATCATGAACAGGTGTAGTTTCTGCCCCCGCCGGTGCCGCATAAACCGCATCCAGGGTGAAAGAGGGCAATGCGGAGCGGCGGGTGATCTCTATATCAGCAGCGCCGGGCCTCACTTCGGTGAAGAAAGGGAACTGGTAGGTCGCGGAGGGTCTGGAACAATATTTTTCTCGAACTGCAACCTGGCCTGTATATACTGCCAAAATTGGACCATCAGCCGGGGGCTTGATACAGACCGGCCAAGCAGTACTGAGGAATTATCGAAGACAATGCTTCGCCTCCAGGAAGACGGCTGCAGCAATATTAACCTGGTTACTCCTACTCCTTACCTTTACCATATCACCTCCGCTATCGACCGTGCTGCCCGTGATGGTTTAAAACTGCCCGTGGTTTATAACTGCGGAGGCTATGAAGCGGTCGAATCGCTGAAACTGCTGGAAGGCTTTATCGATATCTATATGCCCGATGCTAAATATGGATCTGATCAGAGGGGCGAAGCCTATTCCGGGGTAAAAGACTATTACTCCCGCCTGCGGGAAGCGTTAAAAGAAATGCAGCGCCAGGTAGGCGATCTGCAGGTTGGCCCGGACGGCATGGCCTGCCGGGGGCTCCTGGTGCGCCACCTGGTCCTGCCCGGCAACCTCTCTGAAAGCGAAACCGTGGCCCGGATGCTGAAAGAGGAAATCTCGCCCCATTGTGCCGTCAATGTAATGGCCCAGTATTATCCCGCCCACCTTGCCAATCAATATCCATCTCTGAACCGCCGTCTGAGTTCGCTTGAATTCCTTGAGGCCCGGGAAGCTTTTTTGAACGCCGGCCTGCGGATTCTTTAAATCCGGGTCTTTTGGTTGACCCTTTTTGCCGTGCTGGTGTAGAATGTTAATTAACAAGAATGATATGCAGTTTAAACATTTGTGCAGTCTTTAAAGAAATGAGCAGCATGAGTGACTAAAAGGAGGAATTAATAATGGCAGGTGCAGTGAAAGAAATTAATGAAAACCAGTTTGACACCGAGGTAATTCAGGAATCGAAGCCGGTCCTGGTCGATTTTTGGGCGCCCTGGTGCGGCCCCTGTAAAATGTTGGGCCCGGTATTGGAAGAAGTGGCCGCCAACAACGAAGAGCGCCTCAAGGTGGTTAAAGTCAATGTAGATGAGAACCAGGAACTGGCCCAAAAATATGAAGTGATGAGTATTCCAACCATGTTTTTGATTAAAAACGGTGAAGTTGTCGATAGCTTCATGGGCGCCTTGAATAAGCAGGCCCTTACTGAAAAAATCGAACAGCATCTTTAATTTCAACCACTCTTTTTATTTCGGTACGATGGTCCGAATATTTTTGCGGGGACAGATAACGGTTCTGTAAAAATCCTGTCTCTTTTTCCCCGGTGGCAGGAATGGTTGTTCCTGGTGGCGAATAACATTAAAAATATTCCGAAAGGAAGTGTTGTTAGCCATGGAACGACAGGCGATCGGCCAGGTAACCCATTACTACGGGAAAATAGGGGTAGCTATCCTTAAGCTTGATGCTCCACTCTCAGTGGGGGATGTGCTCGCCATAGTCGGCTCTACGACCGACCTGGAACAGTTAGTCAAGTCAATGCAGGTAGAGCACCAGAACATTGATCAAGCGGCGGCGGGGGACCTGGTCGGCCTGAAGGTTAAGGACAAGGTAAGGGAAGGCGATACGGTCTACAAGTTGAACCTCCCGGGCCAGTAATCCGGGTTCTTGACCCCATCAGGGACTGCTTAATTTACAGCGGAAAACCATTTTAAGCCAAAGCGCTTGAAATGAAATTCGATTTTTGATCCATCTTTGCCGGCAGGTGGATAAAGCCTGTCGGCGGAGAGCAGTTTTTTATTGCCTGACGGGTGATTTTTTGTTTACATCGCAGGAAGAAGAAAAGCTGCAGGCTGCTTCAGGCGGAAGTGAAGGGGCAGCCGCAGAAAATAGTTTAAGGCAAGCCCTGGCCGGAATGGTCAGGGCTGTTCCGATTATGCTCGGTTATTTACCGATCGGGATGGCTTTCGGGGTCCTGGCTTCTACTGCCGGCTTAAGTATCTACAGCGCTCTAGCGATGTCTGTTTTTGTCTTTGCCGGTTCGGCCCAGCTCATAGCGGTCGGTATGATTGATACCGGGGCCGGGATAGCGGCCATTACGGTTACAGTATTTTTGGTTAACCTGCGTCACATGCTCATGAGCGCCTACCTGGCCCCTCACCTGGGCGGCCTGAAAACCTGGCAGCAGGCCCTGTTCAGCTATGAAATTACCGATGAATCGTTTGCCCTCCATTCGACCCGTTTCCGCAAGAAAGACCTGCCCCCGGCAGTGGAAATGTTTGCCCTTAATCACTCTGCCCACCTGGCCTGGATTGCCGGTACCCTGCTTGGAGCCTGGATCGGGGTCCGCCTCGTTTTTGACATTGAAGTTTTCGGCGTCGATTATGCCCTTCCGGCCATGTTTATTGCCCTCTTAGTAATGCAGATCGAGAATCGCAGGCATGTCGCCATAGCAGTTATTTCTGCAGCGCTGGGGCTTACTTTTTACCTGGCCGGGATGAATCAGTTCTATATCATCCTGGCTACAGTTATTGCCGCCACCATTGGCACCCTCTGGAACCAGAAGCAAGGAGCGGGCCGGCCGGAGGCGGGCAGCGAAGAAGGAGGGAAAACCGGCCGTGCCTGAAATAAGTGCCTCCCAGATGGTTTTACTGATTGCCCTGATGGCGGTTGTGACCTATTTGCCCCGAGTTTTTCCGGTCTTGATCCTTTCAAAGCGCAGGCTGCCCGAAATGGTTGAAATGTGGCTTTCTTACGTGCCCGTGGCCGTCCTGGCCGCCCTGCTGGCGCCGGCCCTTTTTGTCCCGGAAGGCGTCCTCGATTTTTCGGTCACCACAAATCCATTTTTTTGGGTTTCCATACCTGTTTTTGCCCTCGCCATAATTACGCGCAACCTTTTCGCTACGGTTTTGTTTGGCATGCTCTTAATTGCTCTCTGCAGGTCCCTCTTAGCCTGATCCCTGATCAGGCGATTATATTCTCTTAAAACGCAAAGATAATCAGATCACTGAAAGGGCAGTCTGTCTGATTATGGATTATTAATTCCCCTAAAATCTCCTGTATTAGTTTGCAATTCGGCTCTAATCCACCTTCTAAGTAGTAATCGTTATTACTTGACCGATAATTAAATTATATGCTATAATATGAGAACTTAAGATATAGTTATCCAAACAATATATTAATAATGGTAAAGGTATTTTAATGCTGTTATATAATATGTAAAATAGAATTTATATATAAATATAAGCAATAATTGAGATATTAAGCTAATTGGCAATAGAATAGAAAATGTTAAATATAAGAAGAGGACCGGAGTCAATATCAATCAATTTAACAGCTGTAAAGGAGGATCACGTATGGATAAGTTGGTTCGTGTTGATATGACAAGTAAGGAAGTGAAGGTTGAACCGCTTCCGGAGAAGTACAAAGGCAAAGGTGGACGCTGGCTCAGCTCGATGATTATTAATGACGAAGTCCCAGCAGATTGCCACCCGCTGGGCCCGAACAACAAGCTTGTTATTGCTCCCGGCATCTTATCGGGAACCCGGGCCCCAAACTCGGGCCGCGTTTCAGTAGGTGGTAAGTCGCCCCTCACCGGCGGCATCAAAGAAGCCAATGCCGGTTCACCCTTTCCTCAGAACATGGCCCGGATGGGTTATGCGGCCATGGTTATTGAAGGGCTGGTCGAAGATGACTCCCAGTGGATGTTGAAGCTGGATGTTAAGGGGGGAGAACTTATTCCCGCAGACGATCTGGCCGGCAAAGGAGCTTATGAAAGCGGCTATAAGATCTGGGAAAAGTTTGATTACAAGCCGGCTTTCGTGGTTAACGGCCCGGCTGGTGAAGCTAAAATGGCCATGGCTGGAATTGCCTTTAGTGACCCTGAAGGCCGTGCCGCCCGCTATGCGGGACGCGGCGGTCTGGGTGCTGTAATGGGCAGCAAGGGTTTGAAGGCTATTGTTCTTGATCACAAGGATGCTCCCGGCGTTAAGCCGGCCGATCAAGAGTTACTCAAGACCGGGCAGAAAAAACTGGCCGATGCCATCCTTGCGCACGATGTAACCAAAAAAGGAGGCGCCCTGAACAGTTTCGGCACGGGTGTATTAATCAACATTCTTAACGAAGCCGGCGGGCTGCCTACCAATAACTTCCGCTCGGGTTATTTCGAAGGGGCTCAGAAGATCAGCGGCGAAGCAGTAGCAGAAGCGGCTAAAAACCGAGGCGGTGCCGGCACGATGGGTCACCGCTGCCATCCGGGTTGCGTCATTAACTGTTCTACAGTCTATGCCAACGAAGACGGCAGCGAGCATGTCTCAAGTGTGGAATACGAATCACTGTGGTCCCTGGGTGCCAACTGCGGTATTGACAACCTCGATCACGTGGCAGAACTGATCTGGCAGTGCAACGACCTCGGCATTGATACGATCGAAGCCGGCTGCACTATCGGAGTGGCTATGGAAGCCGGCCTGGCAGAATTCGGCGACGGGGAAGCAGCCATCAAAATGATGGAAGAAATCCGTAACCGCACTCCCCTGGGACATATTCTCGGCCAGGGGACCCAGTTTACCGGCGATGCTTACGGTGTCACCCGCATTCCAACCGTCAAGCGCCAGGGCATGCCGGCCTATGAACCGCGTGCTGTAAAAGGGATCGGTGTGACTTACGCCACCTCGACCATGGGTGCCGATCATACCGCCGGGTACACCATTGCCCCGGAAATCCTTTCAGTGGGCGGATCGGCCGAACCGCTGTCCAAAAAAGATAAAGTTGGCCTTTCCAAGGCCTTCCAGGATACCACCGCCTTTCTGGACGCTGCCGGGTACTGTATCTTTATTGCCTTCCCCATTCTCGATATTGAAAGTGGGTTCGAAGGGGTCATCGAAACGGTAAACGGTATGCTCGGTACAAACTACAAGGCCGAAGATGTAACCCGGATTGGTGATGAAATCCTCCGCCTGGAAAGGGACTTTAACAGGAGGGCAGGTATCGGTGTCGAAAGTGACCGGATGCCGGAGTTTATGAAGTATGAAAAGTTGCCGCCTCATAACCAGACCTGGGACCTCACTGATGAAGAACTGGATTCCTTCTGGGAGCAGTAATGAAAGTAACGGTAACTTTATACGCAACCTTGGGCCGGTATCACCCGGAAGAGAAGGGCAGCGAATCCTTCAGCGTTGAGCTGCCCGAAGGATCCCGGGTAAAGGACCTCCTCGATCACCTGGGCATAAAAAAAGGGGAAGCAAAGCAGGTCTTTATCAGGCACAAAAGCCGCCCCGAGAATTATACCCTGGAAGACGGCGAGCGCGTGGCCGTCTTCCCCCCGGTGGCCGGAGGCTAAACGGCCTGCCCATAATACTTTTCTTAAGAAAGTCTAAAGCGCGGAGTAAAAACTCCGCGCTTTAGATTAACTGGTTCGAGGCATACCGGTTCAAACTACTTTGGCCCCTGCATACTTGCATTATCCATCAAGTATGTTAAAGTCATTATTTGCAGGCCCGTTTTCAGCTGGTTATTAGGCCGCCTAAACCAGGTGTTTTGAATCATCGCCGAGGAGTAAAAAGGATGCAGCACCAGTACGAAGCTATGGGCACAGAAAGCATCAGCAAACTGCTGTTTCGTTATTCTCTGCCAGGGACGGTGGGCATGGTTGTGGCCGCAACCTACAATGTGGTCGATACCATTTTCATCGGCCGGCTGGGCAGTGAGGCTATTGCCGCCCTTTCCGTAGCCTTTCCGATCCAGATGATCCTGGGAGCAATCGGCGTCGGAGTCGGAGTCGGTTCGGCTTCCCTGATCTCCCGTTCCCTGGGCGCAGGAAAGATAAATGATGCCGAAAAAGCAGTGGGACAGGTGGTAGTCCTGGCTTTATTCTTTGGCCTGGTCATCGCCGTGGCTTCTTTTTATTACCTGCGCCCCCTGCTGGTTCTGATTGGGGCCGCTCCCGAAATTATTGGTTATACCGAAGAATATGCCTCCATAATCACGATCTGGTCGGTCATGTTTTTTATGATTATGAGCTTGAACAACGTGGTTCGGGCCGAAGGCAGCCCTATTTTATCCATGAAAATTATGATCTTTTCTTCACTTCTCAATATTGTCCTCGACCCGATCTTTATTTTCCTTTTGGGCATGGGAATCAGGGGTGCCGCGGTGGCTACAGTGCTGGCCAAGGGGGCGGGGGCCCTGATCCTGCTCGGTCATTTTTTCAGCGGCCGGAGCAACATTAAATTGAAGGGGGCCAATTTAAAACCCGATTTTGGGATCATCAAAAATATCTACAAGATCGGCTTCCCGAGCATGCTACGCCTCTTTTCAAAGAACCTATCCCTGACCGTTACCAATGTCATCCTGGCCGGTTTTGGACATATTCCCATTGCCGCCATGGGATTATTTTTCAGGCTCCAGATGCTTATAGTGATGCCGGTAATCGGATTTTCCCAGGGTTTATTGCCCGTGATCGGTTACAATTACGGGGCCGAACAGAACAGCCGCATCCGGGAAGCCGTGATCAAGGGCTTTACGATCAGCACTGCTTTTATAACCCTGCTGGCCCTGGTTGTATACATCAGCCCGGCTACCTTCCTGGGCTTTTTTACCGCTGAAGAAGAGCTTCTGGCCATGGGCACCTATTCGATGCGGATTATGATGGTCATGTTACCCCTGATCGGGATCCAGGTGGTGTCAACTATCTTTTTCCAGGCCATCGGCAAAGCAGCCCCCTCGCTGATCCTGTCCCTTTTGCGGGAAGTAATGCTTTTTATTCCCCTGCTTTTAATCCTGAGTGGATATGCAGGCCTACTCGGGGTCTGGGCCGCCCGCCCCTTGAGCGATTTTTTGGCATTTATCATAACCTTTGCCATGGTTTCCCGGGAACTTAAAAAGCAGAACATTCCCCTGCGCCCTTCCCTACATTACGAAGAAGCAGTTTAGAATTGGCTTATTAAAGGCGGCAGCCATATATGCGGTTGCAGGCCTAATATATTTCGGTTTAAACCGCCTCAGTGTGCAAATGAAGGCGGGTTATTTTCATTCCAAAAATATTACGATTTGTGATATTATAAGGAAAGATTTGCTGCTGAAAAAAAGAGTTTTAAATTTCAAGGAGGTATAACATGCAGTTAACTGAAAAACTATACTGGTATCCCTGGCGGGGGCGGGCCAACAACTGCAACAGCTATCTGTACAGGGGAGAGCAGTTAATTTTATTTGATCCCGGCCACATCAACAATGAGCTGAATGAGAACTGCCTGGAGATGCTCCGTTCCCAGGTTTCGGCCGACGGGTTTGATCTCAAGGATGTCGACCTGATCCTGTGCACTCACGGCCATCCCGACCACGTGGAATCGGTAGGAGTCCTGCGCCACCAAAGCGGGGCCCGCTTCGGTATCCACGGGGAGGATCAATTCATTCTTGATGCCATTGCCAGGAATTACGACGGTCAGGGCGGTGAAGGTTTTCCGTCCCTTAAACCTGATTTTTATTTGGAAGAAGGCGATCTTGACCTCGGTTCCGGAAACGGGGCCGGTGAAATAATTAAAGTCCTGCACACTCCCGGCCATTCGCCGGGTTGCGTCTGCTTTTATTTGCCTGCGGAAAAAGCGCTGATCAGCGGGGACACGGTTTTTGAAAGCAGTATCGGCCGCGCCGATCTGCCCGGCGGGAGCATGGAAACCCTGGGCCAAAGTGTCGATAAGCTGTCCCGCCTGGAGGATATAGAAATGCTGCTTCCAGGGCATATGGGTTATGTATCCGGGGCTTCAGCAGTTAAGCGCAATTTTGAACTGATCAAGCGCTTTTTTTTCGGGTAGAAGATAACCCGGCCCGCAACCTGATTGGCTTTTCGGGTGGTTTCGCAAAGAAGCAGGAATAGCCTTAACTATAACGAATAGTTAAACTATTAAACCATAGCTTTTAGCTCCCGGCTCTAGGCCTGGTGCGGGGAAGCGCATCTTTAATCATATTTTCATAATACTTTAATCAAAGGAGTTACATGGATGATTTACTACAGCCATCAACGCCCCAACATCACTTTTGATCGTTACAAGGGGAACCCGGTTTTAGAACCGGACCGCTGGCCTTACCCGGCCAATGCCACCTTTAATCCAGGAGCGATCAGGCACGGCGACGAAACCCTGCTGTTGGTCCGGGTGGAAGATATGCGGGGGTTTTCCCACTTAACTTTTGCCCGCAGTAAAGACGGCAAGACCAACTGGCAGATTGATGAATCCCCGACCCTTATGCCCGATCCCGAATTTAATGAAGAAAGGTGGGGTATTGAAGATCCCCGCATTGTCTGGCTTGAAGATCTGCAAAAATATGCGGTAACTTATGTCTCTTTTTCCAAGGACGGGCCCGTTGTCTCCCTCGCTTTGTCCGAAGATCTGCATCATTTCGAGCGCCGCGGGGCCATGCTCCCTCCGGAAGACAAGGACGCCTCGCTTTTTCCGCGTAAAATTGACGGCAAGTATACCCTGATCCACCGGCCCATTATTCGCGGCGAAGCTCATATCTGGGTTTCCTGTTCCCCCGACCTTGAACACTGGGGCAACCACCAGATCCTGCTTCCCGTCCGTCCCGGTTGGTGGGACACAACCCGGGTTGGCCTCGGGCCGCCGCCGATCGAAACCGAGGAAGGCTGGTTGATCATTTACCACGGGGTGCGGAATACAGTTTCGGGCAGCCTCTACCGGGTCGGACTGGCTTTGCTTGATCTGGAAAATCCGCGCCGATTGAGGAAACGCTGTGACCAGTGGGTATTCGGCCCCCATGAACCCTATGAACGGGTCGGGGACGTGCCCGGGGTAACTTTCCCCACCGGCCTAGTCCATGACCCCGAAACAGACGAACTAATCATGTATTACGGTGCTGCCGATTCATTTGTCTGCCTGGCCACGGCCAAGCTGAAAGACCTGGTCGATCACCTTTTATCTTGTAACGATTCACAGGAGGAAGGATTCTGCCGCTGAGATGAAAATAGCCATGCTTGCCCCCATATCCTGGCGCACACCACCCCGCCATTACGGGCCCTGGGAGTGGGTAGTCAGCATGCTCACCGAGGGCCTGGTCCGGCGCGGATTGGATGTCACCCTCTATGCTACCGGCGACTCGCTTACCGGCGCCAAACTCAGATCAGTTGCGCCCCGGCCCTGGTCCGAGGACGATGAACTGGAGCCCAAGGTTTGGGAGTGCCTGCATATTGCCATGGCCTTCGAGGAAGCCGCTTCCTACCAGCTGATCCATAACAACTTTGATTTTTTGCCGTTAAGCTATTCCGGGTTGGTGGAAACCCCGGTCCTGACAACCATCCACGGTTTCTCGTCGCCGCGCATCCTGCCTGTTTACCGCAAGTACAATGGTAAAGGCCACTACGTGGCGATCAGCGAGGCGGACCGCAGCCCGGAACTCGATTATGCTGCTACCATCCACCATGGAATCCCGGTTGAAAAATATACCTACCGGGACAACCCGGACGATTACCTGCTCTTTTTCGGCCGCATCCACCACGACAAGGGGACTTATGAATCAATCCGCCTGGCCAAACAGGTCGGAATGCCCCTGGTTATCGCCGGGATCATCCAGGACCAGGTTTATTTTGACCGTTATGTCGCCCCTTACATCGATAACGACCAGGTCCGCTATATCGGACCGGTCGGACCGGAAGGCAAAGCAGAGGTCCTCGGAAAGGGCCGGGCGCTTCTGCACCTGATCAATTTCGATGAACCGTTCGGGCTGAGCGTGGCCGAAGCGATGGCCTGCGGAACCCCCGTGATTGCCTTTAACAGAGGTTCTATGCCGGAGCTGATCAAAGACGGCGTCACCGGTTACCTGGTTGAAGATCTGGACCAGGCCTGCGCCTCCATTTTCCGGATGGATGAATTGAGGCGGGAAGACTGCCGCCGCCATGTGGAAAATAATTTTACCGTCGAACTGATGGTCGATCGCTATATCAGGGTTTATGAAAGTATAATCAAATAGAAGATTGCCGGGTCTTGAGGACGGTCCTGGGAAGGCAGGAAACGATGCCGGCCTCAATGTCCCTATCTCTAAGCGAGGTGAACGCTATGTATCAAGGCAAAATCCTGCGCCCGGTCAAGGGCGCCTTTGTATCCACCTACCCGCCGCGCCAGTGCGGAATTGCCACTTTTTGTTCCGATCTGGTAGGCAGCCTGAAGGACCTTTACGGCAGCAGCAACAACAACGAGGCGAACCAGAACAACTTCGAGGTGATTGCCCTTAACCGGGCTGGCGAAAACTACAACTATGGCCGCGAGGTTTCTTTCCATATTCGCGATCAACACCACAACGACTACCAGCGGGCGGCCGATTTCATTAACCTTTCTCCCGTCGACGCCGTGTCCATTCAACACGAATACGGCATTTTCGGCGGTGAAGACGGCAACTATATCAGCTATCTTTTAAACGGGCTCAAAAAACCGGCCGTTACCACTTTGCATACGGTGTTGGAGGAACCAACCCCCGGGCAGAAGCAGACCATGATGCGGATCTGTGAGCAGTCTGCTTTAATTGTAGTCATGGCCAATGCGGCTGTCGATATCCTGACCCGGGTCTACGGTGTTCCCGAGGATAAAATCGTGCTCATCCCCCACGGGGCCCCGGATGTGCCCTTTCTTGACTCTTCCTACTACAAGGATCAGTTCCAGGCCGAAGGGCGGAAGGTCCTTTTGACCTTTGGCCTGCTCAGCCCCAGCAAGGGGCTTGAATATGCCATTGAGGCCATGGAAGGGGTGGCAGAAGTCCATCCCGACGCCCTCTATATTATTCTCGGAGCCACCCACCCCGAAGTAAAAAGGCTTTACGGCGAGGAATACCGTCACAAGCTTAAAAAGATGGTCCGGGATAGAGGTCTTGAAAAAAACGTCACCTTCTACAACCAGTATGTTTCGATCGAACGCCTGATCCAGTTCCTGGTGGCCACCGACATTTATATTACCCCCTATTTGAGCCGGGAGCAGATTACCTCCGGCACCCTGGCCTATGCTTTAGCCTGCGGCAAAGCCATAGTGTCTACCCCTTACATTTACGCCGAAGAACTGCTGGCAGAAGGCCGGGGATCGCTGGTTCCTTTCAAGGACAGCCAGGCCCTGTCTGAAGAGGTGATCAGACTGCTTGGCGATGAAGATCTGCGCAACCGGATGCGCAAAAACTCTTACCAGTACGGACGCCAGATGATCTGGAAAGAGGTGGCCCGCAATTATGCCACCGCCTTCGAGCAGGCCCGCTTAAGCTACGGTGATATGTTCGTCCAGAATGAAAAGAGCGCCGACGTAACCGACCGGGCTATCCTGCCCGAAGTCAATACGAAACACCTGCGGGCCATGACCGACGATACCGGCCTTTTGCAGCATTCGGTCTTTTCCGTCCCCGACCGCAACCATGGTTACTGCACCGATGATAATGCCCGGGGCCTGATTGCCGCTGTCATGCACTGGCGCTTGTTTAAAGATGCAGCGATCGAGCCGCTTTTAAAAACTTACCTGAGCTTTCTCTATCATGCTTTCAATGAAAAAAATAACCGGATGCGTAACTTCATGAGTTTCGACCGCAGCTGGCTGGAAGAAAGCGGCTCAGAGGACAGCCACGGAAGGGCCCTGTGGGCCCTGGGCTACACCATTGCCCATCCGCCCAATGAAGCCCTGCTCGGCACGGCCAACCGGCTTTTCAAAGAAATAATCATGACACCGCGTTCCTTTACTTCACCGCGGGCCTGGGCCTTTTCAGCTATTGGGGCCAACTACTACCTGCGCCGCTTCGGAGGCGATACCAGGGTACGCAAAATCAAGGCTGAGCTGGGCGAGAAACTGCTCCAGCTTTTTACGAAGAATGCATCGGATGACTGGTACTGGTGCGAAGACATCCTGGCCTACGATAATGCCCGCCTCTCCCAGGCCCTGATCGTTACCGGCAATTACCTTAATCATACTGAGATGTTTGAAATTGGCCTGAACAGCCTCCAGTGGTTAATCGATGTTCAGACCAACCCGGAAGGGGGCCACCTTTCTTTGGTCGGAAATGACGGCTGGTTCAAACGGGGCGGGGAAAAAGCCCGCTTTGACCAGCAGCCCGTTGATGCAACCGCCCTGACCGATGCCTGCTACCAGGCCTTTGTCCTTACCGGCAAGGATCACTGGCTGAGGTCCATGGAATGGTCTTTTAACTGGTTCTTCGGCAGCAATGATGCCCACCAGCCTCTCTATGACTTCTCAAGCGGGGGCTGCTACGACGGTATTCAACCCGGCGAGATCAACCAGAACCTGGGCGCCGAGTCGGTCACTTCCCTGCTCCTGGCCCTGCAGAGGCTCCACCTGGTCGCCCACCAGGGCTATTTCCAGGAACAGCTGAATGTGCTGGGAGGACGGAAACTTTAAAACATGTCAAAGCATGTCAAGGGGACGGTTCTTTTGACATACTTTATTGGCACAAGAGCACGATTTTAAGAGGGGTGTTTTTTGACAATACCCAATACTCAAGAAGACGGTTGTCAAGACGGCCGTCAAGGTTGTATTAAGGTTTTAAAAGGGCGGGTTTTTGACAATCTTGTTATCAATGAAGAATTTTGTAAAACAACTTTTCTTGCAAGGGCTTTTTTAGTTTAATGTCAAAAGAACCGTCCCTTTGACATAAAATGAGGTGATCTTATGTATGCTGTTATTTTAGCCGGCGGGAGCGGGACCAGGCTCTGGCCGCTCAGCCGGGAAAAGTTTCCCAAACAATACCTGACTTTGCCTGAAACCGGCGAAGATACTGGAGATAAATCTCTTTTTCAGGCCACTTTTGAACGGGTGAGCACAGCTGTGGCGCCGGAAAATATTATAGTGGTTACCCACCGGGATCAGGCCGCTGAGGCCAGGCGGCAGCTGGACTTATCCGGTTTTTCCGAGGCCCGGCTCCTGGCAGAGCCGCAGGCTCGCAATACCGCTCCGGCAATCGGACTGGCTGCATTTTACCTGCAAAAAAAAGCCGGACCTGATGCGGTCATGGCCGTTTTGCCCTCAGATCACCTGATAACCGACCACCAGTGGTTTGGCGAACTGCTCAAAATCGGGGAGCAGTCGGCTAAAAATTACGGCCTGGTTACCTTTGGCATCCGGCCCACTTACCCGGAAACGGGCTACGGCTACATCTGCTGCGGCGACCAGCTGGATCAGCATACCCAAAAAGTGGCCCGGTTTGTCGAAAAACCCGATCTCGAAACGGCAAAAAGTTACTATGAAGATTCCCGCTACCTCTGGAACAGCGGTATGTTTGTCTTTAAGGCCGGGACCCTGATTGAAGAATTCCGCCGCCTCCTGCCGGACATGTATCAAGCTCTCGAGCAGGTCGATTATGATAATTTCAGTAACGCCGAAGAAGTCTACGGGGAACTGGAGAAAATTTCGATCGATTACGGGATCCTGGAGCGCTCGGACAAGGTTACCGTGATCCCAACTTCTATAAGCTGGAGCGATTTGGGCAGCTGGGAAGCATATTACCAGGTTTCGGCCAAGGATGAACAGGGTAATTATACAAAGGGCCGGGTTTTGCCGTTCGATACCGTAGACAGCCTGATCGTGTCCGGTTCGCGCCTGGTTGGGACTGTCGGTCTTAAAAACCTGGTCGTGGTCGATACCGAAGATGCCCTTTTAGTCTGCCATCGCCACCAGGGCCAGGATGTAAAAAAAATTGTGGATCAGCTGAAAGCAGAGAACGCTGGTGAAGCCATAGAACACCGCACTGTCTACCGTCCCTGGGGCAGTTATACCTCCCTGGAGCTGGCCGATAATTACCAGGTCAAGCGGATCAACGTCAATCCCGGCTCCCGCCTCAGCCTGCAGAGCCACCGCCATCGCTCCGAGAACTGGATTGTAACCCGGGGTGAGGCCTTCGTGACAGTTGATGACAGGCAGTTTACAGTAAAAAGGGGCGAAAGGGCTTATATCCCCGCCGGGGGCCGCCACCGTATGGAAAACAGGGGGGAGGAGCCGCTGGTTCTGATCGAGGTCCAGACCGGCGACTACCTGGGCGAAGACGACATCATACGCTATGAGGATGATTACGGCCGGGTCGATGAGCCGGTCTCAAAAAAAGACAACCAGCAGGAAAGTTCTTCCCGCTCCGGTCGCCCTCCCGGCCTTGAAGCTAGTAAAGCCCAAACGGGTAAAGGCACCCGGAGCCCTGTCAGCCCTGTCGCGCAGCAAAACTACGAGCAGTGGCTTAACCAGCCCGGTCTCGATCCGGAGATGAGAGAAGAGCTCCTGGCCATGAAAGACGATCCGGAAAAGGTCGAAAGCCATTTTGGCCGGGAGCTGGTTTTCGGCACCGGGGGCATGCGGGACCTGATGGGACCGGGTTTGAACCGGATCAACACCTATACTGTCAGCCGCGCCACCCAGGGCCTGGCCGACTATTTAAACAGCCGGCCCGATCAGCCCGGCCAGGAAGGCCCCAAAAAAGTGGCCATTGCCTATGACACCCGCCTTTTTTCCGACCAGTTCGCGGAAATGACCGCCCTGGTCCTGGCCGCCAACGGCATCAAGGCCCTGCTTTTCAGCGCTATCAGGCCCACCCCGATACTTTCTTTTACCACCCGCGAATTAGGCTGTGCGGCAGGGGTTGTGATCACCGCCAGCCATAATCCGCCCCAATACAACGGTTACAAGGTTTACGGCCCCGACGGCGGCCAGGCGGTCAGCCCCCTGGTCGACGATCTGGTCGAGGCGATTAAAAAGGTTGACATATTCAGCGATGTGCGCACTATAAGGCGGGAAGAAGCCGAAAAAAAGGGCCTCCTGGAGTTAATTGCCACCACCATCGACCGGGCCTACCTGGAAAAAATAAAAACCCTTTCCCTGAGCAGGCCGAAGGTTAATATCAAGGTGGTCTACACCCCCCTGCACGGCACCGGGCTGGTCTATATCCCCGAACTATTGACCGGGCTGGACTGTGTCAAACTGTTCATGGTCGATGAACAAAGCCGGCCCGATCACCGTTTCAGCACGGTTAAAACCCCAAACCCCGAGGATCCTTCCGCCCTGGACATGGCCCTCGAAGAAGCCCGCCGCACCAAAGCCGAACTGGTCATGGCCACCGACCCCGACGGCGACCGGGTCGGGACCGCCGTGCGCGACGGTTCCGGAAACTACGTGATCCTGAGCGGCAACCAGGTCGGAGCCCTGCTCATAGAATATATCTGCAGCCGTTTGTCCGAAAAAGGAGCGCTGCCGCCGGATGCGGCCATCATTAAAACCATCGTTACCGGCAACCTGGGCCGCCGGGTGGCCGAGTGCTACGGAGTGCAGGTTGTAGAAACCCTGACCGGCTTTAAATTCATCGGGGACAAGATGAAGGAGTTTGAAGCAAAGGGGACTCCGCAGTTTATTTTCGGCTACGAGGAGAGCTGCGGCTACCTGTCGGGGACTTTTGTCCGCGACAAGGATGCCGTCATTGCCTCCTACCTGATCGCCGAGATGACCGCCTACTACAAAGAGAAGGGGGAGAATCTCCTGGAGGCCTTAGATGAGCTCCAGGCCCGCCACGGCTATCATGCTGAAGATCTTTTTACGGTCGAGCTGAATGATATTACCGAGGCGGACCGCCATGTGGCCGCCTACTGCGACCTGTCCGGGGAGCTGGGGGGCCTGAAAATAGCCGAAAAAAGAGATTACAACAAAGGAAAGGGGCGGGATTTCATAACCAACCGGGACTTTGAACTGACCCTGCCCCGCTCACCGGTGCTCCACTACACCATGGAAGACGGGTCCTGGTTTGCGGTCCGGCCCTCGGGGACGGAACCGAAGGTTAAATTTTACCTGTCGGCTACGGCGCCTGAACCGGGCAGAGCCCGGGAAAAACTGGCCCGCTTAAAAGAAGCGGTTCAGGCTGCCCGCTGAAAAAAATCGCGTCCCGGCCTGAACGGTAGATAACAGCTCACAGGTAAGGGTAATAGAGATCAGATTTATTAAAAATTGTCCGCAAAAAGCAAGTAAGCTGGAGCGGGTTTAGAAAATAACAGCTATGAGATACGATAAAGTAGAGATCATCATCATCGGCGCCGGGGTGGTCGGCCTGGCCGTGGCCGCAGAAATATCAGCGCGGCAGCCCGGCCGGTCCCTGGTTCTGATGGAGAAAAATGACAGTTTCGGGGCTGAAACCTCCAGCCGCAATAGCGAAGTAGTCCACGCCGGCATCTATTATCCCACGGGAAGCCTCAAGGCCAACCTGTGCGTGCAAGGAAAACAGCTGCTGTATCAGTTCTGCGACAGATGGAAGATCCCTTACCGCCGCTGCGGCAAAATTATTGTCGCCACCACCGATGAAGAAGCCCTTTCGCTTGGCACTCTCCTGGCCCGGGCCCGGGCCAACGGGGTGGAAGACCTATTAGAGCTGGGCCCATCGCAGCTGGCCGCCCTCGAGCCCCATATCCGGGCCGAACAGGCCCTGCTTTCACCGTCCACCGGAGTGATCAATTCCCACGCCCTGATGAGCCGCCTCGAACAGAACGCCCGTCAGAAGGGAGTCCTGCCCGCTTACCGTCACCCGGTTCATGACATCGAGCCCTTGGATAAGGGTTACCGGGTTTATTTTACCAACCCAGACGGCAGCTCAGACGCTCTGGAGTGCGAGCTGTTAATCAACAGCGCCGGTTTAAAATCCGAACAGATCGCAGCCCTGGCCGGGATTGATCCCGATCAGGCCGGCTACCGGATCCACCTCTGCAAGGGGGAGTATTTCAGCCTGCCCCCCTCACGGGCCAAGCTGGTAACCCACCTGATCTACCCGCCGCCCCTCCATGAATTGACCGGCCTGGGCATCCATGCCACCAAAACCTTAGACGGCCGCCTCCGGCTCGGCCCCAACGCGGTCTATGTTAAAGAAGAAGATTACAGCATTGATCCGGCCCAAGGCCCCCGGTTCTTCGGGGCCGTTCAAGCCTTTATGCCCTTTATCGAGGAAAACGACCTGGAACCTGATATGGCCGGGATCCGGCCCAAGCTCTCCGGCCCGGGAGAAAGTTTCCGCGATTTTGTGATCTGCGAAGAATCGGAACGCGGCCGTCCCGGCCTGATCAACCTGGTCGGCATCGAATCACCGGGCCTGACTGCCTGCCTGGCTATTGCCCGCATGGTCGAAAAGATGATTAGCCACGGTTGATTAAAAATCTCCACCAGCCTCAATTCCCCACGCTTTGACCGCCCCGGTTACAACCGCTATAATGGATCAGGTAGATAGAAACACGAACAAAAACGGAGCGTTTATGCCTTTATTAACCCTATCCCAGGTCACAAAAGCATACGGAGCCGAAGTAATCCTCGACGGAATTACCCTGCAGATGCAGCCCGGCGAGAAGGCGGGCCTGATCGGGCCCAACGGTTCGGGCAAGACCACCCTGCTTAAGATCATCGCCGCTGAAAGCGAAGCTGATGAAGGAGAGCTCCATCTTGCCCGCGGCGCCCGGATCGGTTACCTGCCCCAGGAACCGCGCCCCCTTTCAGAAGGGACCCTGCGTCGCCACCTCGAGCATCCCCTGCGCCATATTTTCGACCTTAAAACAGAAATGGACCGGCTGGAAAAAAAGATCTCCGAACAGGCGGAAACAGAGGGCCGGACATCGGAGGGCGATCTCGAACGCTACGCCGCCCTGACCAACCGCTTCGAACAAGAAGGCGGTTACCAGGTTGAAAAGCGGCTCCTGGGTGTGGCCCGGGGCCTCGGTTTCAGCGAGGCCGACTTAAAACGCCCCCTCTCTACTTTCAGCGGCGGAGAAAAGACCAGGGCCCGCCTGGCCGGTCTCCTCCTGCAGAATCTCGACCTGCTCCTCTTAGATGAGCCCACCAACTTCCTGGACTTATCGGCCCTGGACTGGCTGGAAAAATTTCTGCGCGACTTAAACTGCGCCCTGCTGGTGGTCAGTCATGATCGTTTTTTCTTAGACCGGGTCGTCAACCGTATTTTCGCCCTGCGCAGCCATAAGATTAAAGCCTACAGCGGGAATTACAGCGCCTACCAGAAACAGCTGGACCTGGATCGTCTGAGCGGGGAACGCGATTACCGCCACCAGCAGCGCATCAAGGCCCGGCAAGAACGCCTGGTCCGGGAAGCCAAGGCCGACGAACGCTCCAAGCGCCAGGCCCGCAGCCGCCAGAAGGGCCTGACTAAAATGGAAGAAATAGAGCGCCCCGATGAAGATCGGGTCTTCAAGCTGGGCCTCGGCTACAGCGGGCGCAGCGGACGCCAGGTGGTGATTTTTGATCAGGTCAGGAAAGAATTTGACGGCAAAGCCGTTTTTGATGATTTATCATTTGAAATCAACTGGGGTGACCGCATCGCCCTGATCGGCCCAAACGGGGCCGGAAAATCGACCCTGCTGAAACTGATCGCCGGAACCCTAACACCTGAAGCCGGTGCGGTCCGCCTTGGGCCGGCGGTGCGCGTAACCTATTTTGCCCAGGAACAGGAACAACTAAATCCCCACCTCACCCTGCTGGAAACCATCACCGCCGCCTCTGAGCTAGATCTGAAAGAAGCCCGCAATCACCTGGGCCGCTATCTTTTTAAGGGTGATGATGTTTTTAAACGGGTCAGTGAATTAAGCGGTGGTGAAAAAAACCGCCTGGCCCTGGCCCGGATGGCTTTGAAAAGCGGCAACTGCCTCTTGATGGACGAGCCGACCAGCCACCTTGATTTGCCCGCCCTGGAAGAGATCGAAAAAGTGCTGGCCCACTATCCCGGCACCCTGATCATCGTTTCCCACGACCGCTATTTTTTAAAGGGGCTGGCCAACCGGGTTTTTGAACTGGAAAACGGCGTGATCCGGGTTTATAATCACAGCTTTGACCGCTACCTCTCTGAAAAGGAATTGGCCGGCAAGCAGGCCGGGACGAATGAAAAAGAGCAGGAACAAAAACGCGAAGGAAAGCGAAAAAAACAGGAAGAGCACCGCCGCCGCCAGGCCGAACAAAAGCACCGCCGCCGCCTGAAAGACCAGCAGGCGGGACTGGAAGAAGAGATCAGTTCCAGGGAAGCTGAAATCAAGGCCCTGGAAGAGACCCTGGCTACTCCCGACCACTACGGCGATCACACCACTTTGGCCGAAAAAGGCAACCGCCTGGAGCAGGCCAGGTCTGAGCTGGCCGCCCTGATCGGGCGCTGGGAAGAAATTAGCGAGCGCCTTGATCAGTTGAGCGATGGCCCCTGATAGGATAGCCCCCTATTTGCAAAACCCTGACCTCAAAGCTATAATTGAGCCAGCCAAAAATACCCGCAGTGGAGGTTATCATGCAGCAGGCAAAAGCATTTCTGACCACGCGCCAGGAAGATGAAACCGCCTATATCGGACAGCTGCTCGGGCTGATCATCAACCGGCCCCTGGTAGTGGCCCTGGACGGGGAACTGGGCGCGGGCAAAACGGTTTTTGTCCGCGGGGCGGCTAAAGGCCTCGGGGTTGAGGGCGAACAGGTGGCCAGCCCGACTTTTGTTCTGCTCAAAATCTACCGGGGGCGGCTGCCGGTTTATCATTTCGATTTCTACCGCCTTACTGAAGAAGACGACCTGCTGGAACTCGGTTTTGAAGAATACCTGCCCGGCGAAGGAGCGGCCTTCGTGGAGTGGGCCGGCCTGATGCCCCAGCTGCTGCCTCCGGAATACCTGCAGGTAATCCTGGAGCGTTTTGAGGACAGTCAGGGAGAGGGGCGCCGGATCTGGTTAGTCCCCTTCGGAAAAAACGCCTCCCGGGTCCTGGAAAACCTGCTGGGGGCGGTAACCTGGCGAACCGACGGGGCCCTGCACAAGCAGCAGCCCCGCGATATAACGCTTTAACTATAAAAAGGAGTTTTTGCCTAAATGCCAAAAAGTCATAAAATAGCCCTGACGGTTCTTGCCATCCTGGTCCTTGCCGGAGCCGTCACCGCTCATCTTTACCAGAGAACAGGGACCCTTGCTTATGAAGAGGGGACCTACAGCGGTGAAATAAGGTGGTTTGCCCCCCACGGGAAGGGGACCTGGATTCACCCCGAGGGCGATCAATATACCGGGCAGTGGGAAGAAGGAGCCAGGCAGGGCGAAGGTATTTACATTGCTGCGGACGGAATGCGCTATGAAGGTGAGTTTAAGGACAACCTGATGCACGGCGAAGGGATCCTAACCAGGCCGGATGGGTTTAGCCATGAAGGTGAATTTAAAGAGGGCCTGGTGCACGGTTACGGTTTAACAGTCTACCCCG
>Ga0207421_10000847_pt1 | contig 39914 bp, 36 predicted proteins | sample SodLakKL_010_SED_4_FD_187542 | JGI IMG/M metagenome (GOLD analysis project Ga0207421, IMG submission 187542) | Alkaline sediment microbial communities from Lake Tanatar, Kulunda Steppe, Russia - 8KL_010_SED (SPAdes) (version 2) | ecosystem: Environmental > Aquatic > Non-marine Saline and...
GGCAGCCGACCCGACCCGACTGTGCGAGGCGCTGCTGGAGCACCTGGGCCCGAGCGCAACGCCGGACGACGGCGGCTGGCTGGCCGCGTGGGTTGGTGCCGGCGAGCGTGCGCGGCGCGCGCTGGACGCCGCGCTGGACGCGCGCGGCGAGCTCGGCGAGGCGCGCCTGGCCCGCGACCTGCCCGCCGCCCTGCCCCGCGACAGCGTGCTCGTGGTGGGCTCGAGCCGCCCCATCCGCGACGTCTGCGAGTACGCGGTGCCGCGCGGTGACCTCGCGGTGGTCGGCAACCGCGGCGCGTCGGGGATCGACGGCTTCGCCTCCACGGTGGCGGGCGTGGCGCTGGGCACCGACCGGCCGGTCACGGCCCTGACCGGCGACCTGTCGGTGCTGCACGACGCGCCGGGGCTGGTCCACGCCGGCGGGCCGCAGCCCCACGCCGTCCTCGTGGTGGTCGACAACGACGGCGGCGGGATCTTCGCCGGGCTGCCGCCGGGCCGGCTGCCCGAGGAGCTGCAGCGCTGGTTCACCACCCCCCACGGCGCCGACCTCGAGGGGCTGGCCGCGGCGCTTGGCACCACCTGTCGCAGCGTCACCGCCCCCGAGGAGCTCCCCGCAGCCGTGGCTGCCGCCCGCAGCCGCGGCGGCCTGCAGCTGGTGCGGGTGCCCACGAACCGGGCGGTGACCGCCGCCGACCACACGACCCTGCGCGCGCGGGCCGTGGCCGCGGTCGACGCCCGCGCCTGAAGCGGGCGAGGTCCATGACCGGGCTCGCCGGCGGGCTGCTCGCTGCTGCGGCGGTGCTGGCGCCCCTCGACTGGGTCGCCAAGGCCCGCCGCTGGCGAGCGCGGCCGGCCACGAAGGCCGCGGTGCTGGTGACCCTCGGCGCCGTCGCGCTCACCCTGGAGCCCGTGGTGGCCGGCCAGCGCGGCTGGGTGCTGGCTGCGCTCGCGCTGGGGCTCGCCGGCGACCTGGCGCTGCTGCGATCAGGCGGGCTCGCGCGGGGCGCCAGCCTCTTCGCCGCCGGCCACGTCTGCTACCTGGTCGGCTTCGCGGTGCGCGACGCGCCGCTGTCGGGCGTGCCGGGCCTGGGGGTGCTGCTCGTGGCGACCGTCGCGGTGGCCTGGCGGGTGCTGCCGGCAGCGCGCGCCGGCAGCGGCACGGGCCTGGCCGGCGGGGTGGCCGCCTACCTGGTGGTGCTGCTGGCGCTGGTGGTCGGCGCGGTGCTCGGCGGCGGGCCCGTCGCCGCGCTGGGCGCTGTGGCGTTCGCGCTGTCCGACCTCGCGCTGCTGCACGACCGGTTCGTGGGATCGCTGCGGCGCCTGGGGCTGGTGGCCACCGCGCTGTACCACCTCGCCCAGGGGCTGCTGGTCGTCTCGCTGGCCCTGGGCTGACGCGGTCAGCCGGCCGCGCCCAGCGCGGCGCGCATCGCCTCGAGCTTCAGGCGCGTCTCCTCGAGCTCGGACTCGGGGCGCGAGTCCGGCATGATCCCCGCGCCGGCGAACAGCCGCGCGGTGCGCCCGGCGATCTCGGCGCAGCGCAGCGCGATCGCCACCTCGCCGTCGCCGTCGCCGTCGACCCACCCGACCGGGCCGGCGTAGCGACCGCGGTCCAGCCCCTCGAGCTCGGCGATGAGGCTCGCGGCCTGCTCGGTCGGGGTGCCGCACACCGCCGCGGTGGGGTGCAGCGCGTCGACCAGCGCCAGGGTGGGGACCGACCGGGACAGCCGGCCGCGCAGGTCGGTGGCCAGGTGCGCGACGTTGGCCAGCGACAGGATCCAGGGAGTCGCGTCGACCTCGAGTGCGTCGCACGCCGGGGCCAGCGCTGCGCGGGCTGAGTCGACCGCATGGGCGTGCTCGGCGCGGTCCTTGGCGCTGTCGCGCAGGGCTGCGGCCAGCGCCGCGTCGCGGGCCGGGTCGGCGTCGCGGCGCGTGGTGCCGGCCAGCACCCGTGAGCGCACCAGCGGGCCGTCGCGGGCCACCAGCAGCTCCGGGCTCGCGCCGACGAGCCCGTCCACGATCACGGTGTGGCAGCCGGGGAAGCGCATGGCCAGACGGCGGGCGACCGCCCGCGGGTCGAACGGCTCGTCGGCCCACACGCCGACGTCGCGGGCGAGCACCACCTTGTCCAGCTCCCCGGCACGCAGGCGGTCGACCGCCTTGGCGACGCGGTCCAGCCAGGCGACCTCGTCCAGGCCGGCGCCGCGCTCGCGCACCCGTGGCGCGTCGGCGAGCGCGACCTGCGCGGCGGGAGCGGCCTCGGCTGGGTCGGGCGGCGCGGCGCCCGCGGCGATGGTGGTGGCGAACGCCCGGCCGTCGCGCCGGCCCACCACCACCCGCGGCACCACCAGCGCCGTCTCGGCCGCGGAGTCGGGCGCGAACGTGCCCGCCAGGAACGCCACCAGCCCGGATCCGGGCAGGTCGACCGGGTCGTGGACGGTGGCCGCGGCGGCGGTCTCGGCCAGCGCGTCGGCGGCGGCCGCGAACCGCTCGGGCCCGCGGGGCACCGGCAGGCGCGCGGCCTCCCCCCATCCGATGATGCCCTCGCCGTCGGTGACCATCGCCAGCCCCGCGCGGTCCGGCAGCCGGGCGAGCAGGTCGCCGGGGTCGGCGATGGGGTGGGTGCGCACCTGCAGGGTCACTGGCCCACCTCGCCCGATCCGGCGTCGTCGGGGTGGTCGGCGTCGTCGGGGCGGTCGGCTGCGGTCTCGTCGCGGTCGGCGACCCCGGACGGGGGAGCGGCGGTGCTGCGCCCCTCGAGGCGGGCGCGGGCCTCGGCCAGCACCCGGCGCTGGAAGTGGTGGGCCACCAGCGCCGAGGTCGCCGGCAGCGCCGAGCGCAGCGCTCCCACGACCTGCTCGGCGGCCTGGTCGGGGTCGTCGGCCTCGCCCAGTGCGGGGTCGCGCACGAACCGGGCGAACAGCTCCACCGCCCGCGCGGCGGTGGCGCGCACGGCCTGATCGTGCTCGCGGGCGAGCGCCAGCAGCTCCGACAGCGGCAGCCCCGCCTGCAGCAGCGCGGCGCCGGCGCGGACCGCGGCCAGGTCGGCGCCGGTGTAGGGGGTCGCGCCGTCGGCGCGCGGCACGAGCAGGCCCTCGCGCTCCAGGGCCTCCAGCAGCGACTCGGGGACCTCGGCGCGCTGCGCGAGGGCGGCGCGCGACAGCGGCTCGTCGACCTCGGCCGCCTCGCCGACCAGCGCCCCGGCCAGCGCCTGCTCGGTGGGGTCGAGCGCCCCCTCGAGCGTGCGCTGGATCAGCGCCAGGCTGTAGCCACGCGCCTTGAGCGCCTTGATCGCCTCGAGGCGCTCCCGATGGGCGTCGTCGTAGAGCGCGCGACGGCCCTCACGGCGCGGCGCCGGCAGCAGGCCGCGCGTCTGGTAGTAGCGGATCGTGTCGACCGTGACGTCGCAGCGGTCGGCCAGCTCGGAGACGGTGTAGGCAGCCACGCACCCACTCTACGAGCGATCGCTCAAAACATCATGCGGGGCAGGTGTCGCAGACGGGGCAGGTGTCGCAGGCGTGGCGCGCGCGGCGCCGCGGCGCGTGCGGCTCAGGCGAGCCAGAGCGCAAGCGCGCCCAGCGCCACGACCGTTCCCCCGCCCGCTGCGCCCACGGCGGCCAGGCGAGCGCGGCGCACCGCCCGCTCGTCGTCGGCGACCTCGGGGGCGGGCAGGGACAGGTGCCGCCGCGGCGGCGCGTAGGCGGGTGCGGGCAGCTGGTCGACGTCCACGTCGAGCACGCTGCCGGGCGGCCGCGGCCCCTCGGGTGCTGCCAGGGCCTCCCCCACGAGGGTCTCGAGAGGCGGTCCGCTCGACGCGGTGGCTGCCGCTGCCACGGGGCGCCGGGGGCGCGTGGCCGCCGAGGGTGCCGACGGATCCTCACGCTCGGTGGGAGCCGGTGCGCGGGGGGCCGTGGTGGTGGACCCCTCGGCGGCCGGATGCTCGGGCGAAGCCGACAGGTGGTGGGTGATCGTCCAGCCAGCCATCAGGCCTCCAGGGTGCGGTGGGCGACGCGGCCGGTCGCGCCGGGCCCGCTCTGGCGCGGCGCTCCCGGCGCGAGGCGCGCCCACGGGCAGGTGGGTCCACGCTCCCCGTCGGCAGCGCGGCGCCGCGCTTGAGGCGTCCCGCATCCCACGCGGAGGTCTTCGGCGTCCGACGCAGAGGCCTCCGGCGACCCACGCGCCCGACGCGTGTGGCGTGCGGGGAGGGGGGCGGTGGCCGGCCGCCACGCCGGTCGGCAGGATTGGTGCGTCGACCCGCCCGAGCGCCGCGGCGACGAGGCGTGGGCCCGCGACCGCGGTCAGCCACGCGCCCTGCGAACGCGCGCTGCGCACGAGCCCAGCGAACGGACCGCGATGACCCCCGTGTCCCACCCCGGCGAGGCCGACGCCGCCCGCGTCGGCGAGCCGCTGCCCGACCCGCGCAGCGGACCCGAGAAGGACGCCGCCCTGGTGCAGCGCATGTTCGATCGGGTGGCCCCGCGCTACGACCTGGCCAACGCGGTGCTCAGCCTCGGCCAGGACCGCCACTGGCGGCGGGTGGCCGCGCGGGCCGCCGAGGTCGTCCCCGGCGAGGTCGCCCTGGATGTCGCCACGGGCACCGGGATGCTCGCCGACGACCTCGCCGAGGCCGGCGCGCAGGTGATCGCCCTGGACTTCTCCGAGCCGATGCTGCGGGTCGGTGCGGCGCGGATGGCGCGCGCCGGGCGCAGCGACCACCGGTGGGTCGCCGGCGACGGCACGCGCCTGCCCCTGCCCGACGACAGCGTCGATGCGGTCACCATCGCGTTCGGCCTGCGCAACCTGCCCGATGTGGATGCCGGCCTCGCCGAGATGGCACGCGTGACCCGGCCCGGAGGACGCCTGGTGGTCCTGGAGTTCGGCCAGCCGCCTCATCGGGCGATCCGCACGGCCTACCACGCCGCCCTGCGCGGGTTCGTGCCGGCCGCCGCCCGCGTGGTGGCCAGCGACCCGCGGGCCTACTCCTACCTGGCCGAGTCGATCGTGGCCTGGCCGGACGCGGCGCAGCTCGCCGCCCGACTGGGCGCGGCCGGATGGGAGCGCCCGCGCTGGAAGCACCTCGCCCTCGGTGCCGTCACCCTGCATCAGGGGCGTCGCGCCCCGACAGGTCAGGGGCGTCGCGCCCCGGAGGGTGACGGGCCGGGCACCGAGGGGGCCTCGTGATACCGTTCACAACGCTGTGGAGCGACGCGCTCGCTGCCAGGGAGGCGAACCAGGGAGGGTTCGGTTGAGCGACACTGACGTGCGCGCTGTGCCCACGCCGCGCACCGCCCCCGGGCCGGTCACCCACGCCGACGTCGTGGTGGTCGGTGCCGGGCCTGCCGGGGCCTCCACCGCCCGGTTCCTCGCCGACGCCGGTCACGACGTGGTGGTGATCGACAAGGCCACCTTCCCGCGCGACAAGGTGTGCGGCGACGCCCTCACCCCGCGCGCCGTCCGGGCCCTGCAGCGCCTCGGCCTGCACAAGGAGGCCGAGGGCGACGTCGAGGGCTGGCATCGCCAGCGGGGCCTGCGCATGTACGGCGGCAAGACCGTGCTGGATCTGCCGTGGCCCGAGCTGCCCGACTGGCCGGCCCACTCGGTGACCGCCACCCGCGAGATCTTCGACCACACCCTGGTGCGTCACGCCGTCGCCGGCGGTGCCACCCTGTGGGAGGGCACCGAGGTGACCGGCCCGGTGTGGCTGACCAGCAGCCAGGAGCGGGTCGCGGGTGTCACCTGGCGGCAGCGTCGCACCGACGGCGCGACCGCCGAGGGCACCGTGCGCGCGCCGATCGTCGTCGTCGCTGACGGGAGCTCCTCGCGGCTGGGCATCGCCCTGGGGCTGCACCGCGATCGGTCGCGCCCGATGGGCGTGGCGATCCGCGCCTACTACGACCACGCGCGGCGCGACCTGGACATGATGGAGGGGTTCCTCGAGATCACCTCGCAGGGCCGCCTGCTGCCCGCCTACGGGTGGATCTTCCCGCTGGACGACGGGACCGTCAACGTCGGCTGGGGGCAGCTGGACAGCTCGCACCACTTCAAGGGCATGAGCTACCGCGGGGTCCTGGAGGAGTGGGTGGCCTCGATGCCCGCGCACTGGGGCATCAGCCCCGAGACCTCCCTCGACCGCACCCGCAGCGCCAGCCTGCCGATGTCGCACAACCGCCGGCCCATGTGCCGCGGCGGCGCGCTGCTGGTCGGTGACGCCGCCGGCATGGTCAACCCCTTCAACGGTGAGGGCATCAGCTACGCCATCGAGGCCGGTGAGATGGCCGCCGAGGCCGCCGACCTGGCCCTGGCGCGCCGCGACGACGGTCCGCTGGCGGCCTACCCGAGCGCGGTCGCCGACCAGTGGGGCGGCTACTACCGCTTGGGCATCGCCTTCACCGCGGTCATGGGCAACCCGACGATCATGAAGGCGTGCCGCGACTACGGGATGCCCCAGCCGGCGCTGATGCGGTTCGTGTTCCGCTTCATGGCCCACCTGGTGGATCGGCGCAGCGCCGATGGCATCGACCGGATCATCAACGGGCTGTCGCGGGCGGTGCCGGCAGCATGAGGCGGGCGCACCCCCCACGAGGAGGTTTGAGCGTGGGCCGGCGCATGCCTAGGCTGCGGACGCCGGGCGCCCTCGGTGCCGGCCGCGTCCCGCTCGACCGGAGGCTGATCCGCCGTGCTCGCTGAGTACCTCCCGCTGCTGCTGCTCGTCGCGATCGCCGTCGGGTTCGTGGCGGTGTCGCTGGTGGTGGCGTCCTACCTCGGGCCCTGGTCGCCCACGCCGGTCAAGGCCAAGGCCTACGAGTCCGGGATCATCACCAGCCCCGAGACCGAGGTGGCGGGCAGCCGCTTCCCGGTGAAGTTCTACCTCGTCGCGATGATGTTCATCATCTTCGACGTCGAGGCGGTCTTCCTGTACCCGTGGGCGGTGGTGCTGCGCGACCTCGGCTGGTTCGCGGTCGGCGCCATGGCCATCTTCATCCTGCTGCTGTTCGAGAGCTACTACTACGTCCTCCGCAAGGGAGGCCTGGAATGGGACTAGAGGCCAAGCTCCCCAACGGCGTCCTGCTCACCTCGGTCGAGAAGATCATCAACTGGGGGCGCGCCGGCAGCATGTGGCCCGCGACGTTCGGGCTCGCCTGCTGCGCCATCGAGATGATGTCCACCGGTGGGAGCCACTACGACCTGGCGCGCTTTGGCCAGGAGGTCTTCCGCGCCAGCCCGCGGCAGGCCGACCTGATGATCGTCGCCGGCCGCGTCAGCCAGAAGATGGCCCCGATCGTGCGCAACCTCTACGACCAGATGCCCGAGCCCAAGTGGGTGCTGTCGATGGGCGTGTGCGCCTCCAGCGGCGGCATGTTCAACAACTACGCGATCGTCCAGGGCGTCGACCACGTCGTGCCGGTCGACATGTATGTCCCGGGCTGCCCGCCGCGGCCCGAGATGCTCATGGACGGGATCCTCAAGCTGCAGGACAAGGTCAAGAACGAGCAGTTCGTCGAGCGCCCTCGGCCCGGGGAGCCGATGGAGGAGTTCCGCCGTCGCACCGGCTGGATCGACCCGGACCCGAGCGTCGAGGGCGTGGCCACCGCCAGGTTCGCCCCGCGCAGCGGCACGCGCGCCGGTCGGCGGGACACCCCCGCCGGCGCCGACGCCGGACCGTCGCAGGAGGGCTGACCATGAGCCGCGACACCAACCCGAACGTCACCCTCGGCGAGACCGCGGCGATGCGGGAGGGTGACCTCGAGCTCGAGCGCACCCTGCCCGACCACCTCGTCGCGGTCCGCGATCGGCTGGTCGAGGCGTTCGGCAACGTGGCCGAGGGCGACGCCGACGGCCTGGAGGTCCTCGCCGATCGCCGCGAGCTCACGGTGGTGACCGGCCCCGAGCGGCTCATCGAGCTGCTGGCCTTCTGCCGCGACGATCCCGCGCTGCAGTGCGAGCTGCTCTCCGACCTGTCGGGGGTGCACTGGCTCGGGGGCACCCACGAGGCCAGCGCCCAGGCGACCACCGGTTGGCCCACCTACACCGAGCAGCGGACCGGGCGCATCGAGGTGAACTACCTGCTGACCTCGATCAGCCACGGCCACCGCTTCCGGGTCCGGGTCAACCTCGACGACGAGGCCCCGCGCCTGCCCACCGCCACCGGCGTGTACAGCGTCGCCGACTTCCTCGAGCGCGAGGTCTACGACTTCTTCGGCGTGGTCTTCGCCGACCACCCCAACCTCCAGCGGATCCTCATGCCCGAGGACTGGGAGGGCCATCCCCACCGCAAGGACTACCCGCTGGGTGGCGTGGAGGTCGAGTACAAGGGCGCCACCATCCCGCCGCCCGACGAGCGCGACTACTAGCACCGCAGCCGACCCGCGGTCGTGTCCCCGCACGGGCCCGAGGAGCGAGCCAGGCCATGAGCAGCGACCAGCACAGCGACCAGCCACCCGAGTCCGGTGCCCCCTGGGGCGAGGAGGAGTCGGTCACCGAGCCGACGTCGGCGGTTGCCACCCACGAGGGCGGCGACGCGCCGGCGCGGCGCGCGGAGCCCGAGTACACCCTGGTCGGCGGTGACTGGGAGGAGCTCCCCGACGCCGTCGAGGACGACCTCATGGTGCTCAACATGGGGCCCCAGCACCCCTCCACCCACGGGGTGCTGCGGATGCGGCTGACGCTGGACGGCGAGACGGTGGTCGACAACGAGCCGATCATCGGCTACCTCCACACCGGCATCGAGAAGAACGTCGAGTTCCGCCCGTGGGTGCCCGGCGTCACGTTCGTCACGCGCATGGACTACCTGTCGCCGCTGTTCAACGAGCTCGGCTACTGCCTGGCGGTGGAGAAGCTGCTCGGCGTCACCGACGAGGTGCCCGAGCGCGCCCAGATCATCCGCGTGATCATGACCGAGCTCAACCGCATCTCCAGCCACATGGTGTGGCTGGCCACCGGGGGGATGGAGCTCGGCTCGACCACGGCGATGATCTTCGGGTTCCGCGAGCGCGAGACGGTCCTCGACCTGTTCGAGCAGGTGACGGGGCTGCGGATGAACCACGCCTACATCCGCCCCGGCGGGGTGTCCCAGGACGTGCCCGAGGACTTCGTCGAGCGCGCCAACACCGTGGTCACCGAGATCCCCAACCGCCTGCAGGAGTTCGAGGACCTGCTCACCGAGAACCCGATCTGGATCGAGCGCCTCAAGGGCGTGGGCGTGCTCACCGCCGAGCAGTGCCTCGACCTCGGGGTGACCGGCCCGCCGCTGCGCAGCGCGGGCATCCCCTACGACGTGCGCGTCACCGATCCCTACTGCGGCATCGAGACCTACGACTTCGATGTCATCACCGGCGAGGACGGCGACGCCTACGCCCGCTACCTGCTGCGCATCGAGGAGGCGCGCCAGTCGGTCCGCATCATCGAGCAGGCCCTCGAGCGGCTCCAGCGCACCGAGGGGCCGGTGATGCTGCAGGACCAGAAGATCGCGTGGCCGGCGCAGCTCGCCCTGGGCCCCGACGGGATCGGCAACGCCCAGGAGTACATCTCCAAGATCATGGGTCAGTCGATGGAGTCGCTGATCCACCACTTCAAGCTGGTCACCGAGGGCTTCACCGTCCCCGCCGGCCAGGTGTACGTGCCGGTGGAGAGCCCGCGTGGCGAGCTCGGCTACCACGTGACCTCCAACGGCACCAACAAGCCCTACCGGGTGAAGGTGCGCGACCCGAGCTTCATCCACGTCGGCGCGCTGCCCACCGCCACCCGCGGCCTGCTGATCGCCGACGTGATCGTGGCCGTCGCCAGCTTCGACCCCGTGATGGGAGGAGTCGACCGGTGAGCGACCCCAGCACCAACGGCAGCGGCCCGGCCGAGGCGATCCCCGCCGAGATCCGCGCCAAGGCCGAGGAGATCGTCGGGCGCTACCCCGTCAAGCGCTCGGCGCTGCTGCCGCTGCTCCACCTCGTCCAGCACGCCCACGGCTACGTCAGCGACGCGGGCGTGCGGTTGTGCGCCGAGCTGTGCGACCTCACCAAGGCCGAGGTCGGGGCGGTGGCCACCTTCTACTCGATGTACAAGCGCGCGCCGATGGGCGAGCACCTCGTCAGCGTGTGCACCAACTTCGCCTGCCACGTGCGCGGGGGCACGGCGGTGTACCGGCACCTGTCGGACAAGCTCGGGGTGGGCCACAACGGCACCACCGAGGACGGGCAGTTCACCCTCGAGCACGCCGAGTGCCTCGGCAACTGCGAGGGCGCGCCGGTGGTCACCGTCGACTACCTCAACTACGAGGGGCAGACGCCGGCCTCGGCCGCCGATCTCGTCGACCGCATCGCCGCGGGCGAGCGGCCCGCGCCCACACGGGGCTTCCCACCGGAGGGCATCCGCGCGGTCCAGCACCGCCTGGCCGCTCTGGGCCCCGCGCCCGAGGGGGAGGGGGTGGTCGCCGAGGCCGGGCACGCCAGCGATCAGGCGCGCGCCACCGACGGTGCGGTCCCGGTGCCCGAGTCCGGCCCCGGCCTCGCGCCGGTCACCGTCGAGCCGACCTTCAGCGAGGGGCAGGAGGCCGAGCGGGCGCGCGCCCGCGAGGCGGTGCGCGAGGCCGGCCAGGATCCCCACGAGGTCGAGTCCGGCGCCGGCCCCCAGGCTCGCGAGTTCCCCACCACCGACCCGGACTGGGAGCCGCCCGAGCCCGGCGCCAGCGCCGGCGGCGACGCCGACCAGGAGCACGAGGAGGGCACGTCGTGACCGAGCCCGTCAGCGTCCTCACCCAGCGCTACGACGTCCCCGACGCCCACACGCTGGCCGGCTACGAGCGCACCGGCGGCTACCAGTCGCTGGCCCTCGCCTTCGACCAGGCGCCCACCGACCTCGTCCAGCAGGTCAAGGACGCCGGCTTGCGCGGGCGCGGCGGCGCCGGCTTCCCCACCGGCGTGAAGTGGGGGTTCACCCCGCGCGGGGCCGGCAAGCCCACCTACCTCGTGGTCAACGCCGACGAGGGCGAGCCGGGCACCTTCAAGGACCGCGAGCTGATGGAGCGCGACCCCCATCAGCTGCTCGAGGGCATCGTCGTCGCCTGCCACGCCCTGGAGTCCGAGCGCGCGTTCATCTACCTGCGCGGCGAGTACCTCTGGCCGGGCATCCGCCTCGAGCACGCGATCGCCGAGGCCTACGAGGCCGGCTACCTCGGCAAGGACATCAAGGGCAGCGGCATCAACGTCGATGTGACGCTGCACTACGCGGCGGGGGCCTACATCTGCGGCGAGGAGACCGCGCTGCTGGACTCCCTGGAGGGCCGCCGCGGGCAGCCGCGCCTGCGCCCGCCCTTCCCGGCGCAGGCCGGCGTGTACGGCATGCCCACCCAGGTCAACAACGTCGAGACGATCGCCAACGTGCCCCACATCGTCCAGCACGGCGTGGAGTGGTACCGGACGATGGGCACCGAGAAGTCGCCCGGGCCGAAGCTGTTCTGCGTCTCCGGCGAGGTCAACCGCCCCGGCAACTACGAGTGGCCGCTGGGCGCCACGGCCCGCGAGATCGTCGAGGTGTCCTGCCAGGGGATGCTCGACGGGCGCACGCTGCGCTTCTGGACCCCGGGCGGGTCGTCCACGCCGCTGCTGACCGGCGACCACGCCGACACGCCCATGGACTTCGACGCGATCGCCGAGGCCGGCAGCCTGCTGGGCACCGCGGCGATGCAGATGTTCAGCGACCGCACCAGCGTCGTCGAGGCCGCCCGGAACTGGACGAAGTTCTACGAGCACGAGTCGTGTGGCAAGTGCACGCCCTGCCGGGAGGGCACGTTCTGGCTGTCCCAGATCTACGACCGGCTGCTCGAGGGGCGCGGGCGCCGCGAGGACCTCGACCTGCTCGACGAGATCTGCGACAACATCTTCGGCCGGTCGTTCTGCGCCCTGGGCGACGGCGCGGTCAGCCCGATCAAGTCGAGCCTCGCGCACTTCCGCGAGGAGTACGAGCACCTCGTCGAGCACGGCCGACTGCCCGAGGGCATCGAGTCCCACACCGACGCGGTCGACCACAACAGCGGGCACGGACGGCCCGAGCAGCTGGTGGGCACCTGACGCCGAGGCGCAGCCGCGCGCTGCGGACCGGCGCACGCCCGACATCGAGGAAGCGATGAGCGACGATCTGATCACGGTCACCATCGACGGCACGGAGCTGCAGGTGCCCCAGGGCACGCTGGTCATCCGCGCCGCCGAGCAGCTGGGGATCACGGTGCCGCGGTTCTGCGATCACCCGCTGCTCGAGCCGGTCGCGGCGTGCCGCCAGTGCATCGTCGAGATCGAGGGCATGCGCAAGCCGATGACCTCGTGCTCGACCAAGGCCACCGACGGGATGGTCGTGCGGACCCACCTCACCAGCGAGATGGCCGCGGTGGCCCAGCGCGGCCAGCTGGAGTTCCTGCTCATCAACCACCCGTTGGACTGCCCGCAGTGCGACAAGGGCGGGGAGTGCCCGCTGCAGGACCAGGCGCTGGCCCACGGGCCGCCCGACAGCCGCTTCATCGACCAGAAGCGCCGCTACCAGAAGCCCATCCCGATCAGCCCGCAGATCCTGCTGGACCGCGAGCGGTGCGTGCTCTGCGCGCGCTGCACCCGCTTCTCGCAGGAGATCTCGGGTGACCCGTTCATCGAGCTGTTCGAGCGCGGCGCGCTGGAGCAGGTCGCGATCTACGAGGACGAGCCCTACCACAGCTACTTCTCGGGCAACGTCATCCAGATCTGCCCCGTGGGCGCGCTCACCTCGACGTCCTACCGCTTCAAGAGCCGCCCGTTCGACCTGCGCTCCACCGGCGGGGTCTGCAACCAGTGCTCGGCTGGCTGCAACCTGCGCGTCGACACGCGGCGCGGCGGCATCGAGCGCCAGCTCGCCGCCGAGAACATGGCCGTCAACGAGATGTGGAGCTGCGACAAGGGGCGCTTCGGCTTCCAGTGGGTGGGCCACCCCAACCGCCTCGAGCAGCCCCAGGCGCGTGGCTCGCTGCTCGCCCTCGAGCCGGTGTCCTGGCAGGGCGCGCTGCGCACCGCCGCCGAGGGGATCCAGGCGGCGCTGGACGCCGGCGGCGGCGACGCCGTGGGCGTGCTGACCGGCGGGCGGCTCACCGACGAGGACAGCTACGCGCTGAGCCGCTTCGCGCGGGACGCCGTGGGCACCGACAACGTCGACTTCCGCCTGTGGCCGCGCACCGACGACGAGCGCGAGGTGCTCAGCGCGGTCGCCGGCGCGCCCGGTCCGACCTACGACGACGTCGAGCACGCCGACGTGGTGGTGGTCGCCGGCCTCGACCCCGAGGAGGAGGTCCCCATCCTCCACCTGCGGCTGCGCAAGGCCTGGCGCAAGCACGGCCAGAAGATCGTGGTCGTGGGTCCCACGCTCGGCACCATGTCCGAGATCGCCTGGCGCTGGGTGCGCACCGACGCCGGCGACGAGGGGCGGGTGCTCACCGCCCTGGCCACCGGCGCCACCGCGGGCGAGCTGCAGGACGAGGTCGCCACCGCCCTGGGCGATGACGGCGACGCGGACGCGCCCTCGGTGGTGGTGCTGGCAGGCGAGCGGCTGTCGCGCTCGCCGGGCGCGCTGCCCGCCGCAGCGATGCTCGCCCAGCGCCGCGAGGCGGGCTTCGCCTGGGTGCCGCGGCGCAACGGCGCCCGGGGAGCCGTGGACGCGGGGCTGCTGCCCGGCCTGCTGCCCGGCGGGCGGCCCCAGGGCCAGCCCGGCCCCGTGGCCGACGCCTGGGACCACGTGCCCGACCAGCCCGGTCGCGACGCCCGCGGCATCCTCGAGGCTGCCGCCGCCGGCGAGCTGAAGGCGCTCTACCTCGTCGGCGTGGACCCGATCCGCGACTTCGAGGACCCCCAGCTGGCGCGCGCCGCCCTGGAGGCGGCCGACACCGTCATCGTCCAGGACCTGATGCGCACCGACACCACGCGCTACGCCGACGTGGTGCTGCCCGCGGCAGCCCCTCAGGAGCGCGTCGGCTCGTTCACCACCTGGGAGGGCAGGCGCCAGCCGTTCCCCCAGGCCCTGCCCCCGCAGCGCCTCCAGCAGCAGGACTGGGACATCACCCGCCAGCTCGCGCGGGCGCTGGGCGTCAACCTCGGCTGGGAGACCGCCAGCGACGTGCGCGCCGAGGCAGCGCCGCTGATGGAGCGGCGCGCACCGGTGGCCGAGCGCCTGGCCGCGCTCGACCCCGAGCCGCTGCCGCTGGCCACCGCTCCCGTCCCGCCGCTGGAGGACGGCGAGCTCGAGGCGGTCGTGGTGGACCTGCTGCTGGCCGAGCGCTCCACGCTGCTGGCCGGCGCCGACGACCTGCTGGCCACCGCGCGCACCCCCGCGGCGGTCCTCTCGCCCGCCGACGCCGAGCGCCTCGGCCTGGCCGCGGGCACGACCGTGGAGGTCCGCGGCCCCGGCGGCGGCGTCACGTTGCCGCTGGCGGTGCGCGAGCACGTGGTGAACGGCTCGGTGGTGCTGCCCGGCAACGCCCTGGAGGCACCGGTCGGCACCCTGGCCGACCCCGATGACCCGACCGGCCGGCTGCGGGTCCAGGTGGCCGCCGCCGCCGACGAGCTCGAGGAGAGCGCCTGATGGAGGCCCCCGACCTTGTCTCGGCGCTGATCGTCGCCAACCTCGCGTTCGTGCTGTGGCTGCTCAGCACCGCGCTGCTCATCTGGGGCGAGCGCCGCGTGGTGGCCAAGATGCAGACGCGCGTGGGACCCAACCGGCTGGGACCGATGGGGATCGTCCAGACCCTCGCGGACGGCATCAAGCTGTTCTTCAAGGAGGACCTGACCCCCAAGATCGCCGACCGTGCGGTGTTCATCGCCGCCCCGGTGATCAGCGCCACCACCGCGCTGGTCATGTTCGCGGTGATCCCCTTCGGCGGCACCGTCGAGCTGCTGGGGCGCGAGATCACGCTGCAGGTCTGGGATCCCGAGATCGGCCTGCTGTGGGTGTTCGCGATGAGCTCGCTGGGCGTGTACGGGATCGTGCTCGCCGGCTGGGCGTCCGGCTCGAAGTACCCGCTGCTCGGCGGCGTGCGCTCCAGCGCCCAGATGGTGTCCTACGAGCTGGGCATGGCCCTGGCGTTCGCCGCGGTCTTCGTGTGGAACGGCACGCTGCAGGTCTCGGAGATCGTCGAGGCGCAGTCGGGCACGCTGGCCGAGCTCGGCCCGATCAGCATCCCGGCCTGGAACGTGCTGCCGCAGGTGTTCGCCTTCGCGATCTTCTTCCTGACCGCGGTGGCCGAGACCCAGCGCCCGCCCTTCGACCTGCCCGAGGGCGAGGGCGAGATCGTCGGCGGCTTCCACACCGAGTACTCGGGTGCGAAGTTCGCGATGTTCTACCTCGGCGAGTTCATGAACATGTTCACGTTCTCGGCGGTGATGGTCACCCTGTTCTTCGGCGGCCCCGGCGGGCCGCTGTTCGGCCCCGACTGGCTCCAGACGATCCTGCCGACGCTGTACTTCATGACCAAGACCGCCGGGTTCCTGTTCATCTTCATCTGGCTGCGGGGCACGCTGCCGCGCTTCCGCTACGACCGCCTCATGGACCTCGGCTGGAAGGTGCTGCTGCCCTTCGGGCTGGTGTGGGTCATGCTCACCGGCGTCATCGTGGTGGGCCAGGACGACCTGCAGGCGCTGGGCACCGGGCAGCTGCTCACCCTGTTCGGCATCGTCGGCGTCATCGCGCTGGTGCTGCTGATCCTGCCGGCGCTGCGCCGCGAGCAGGCGGGAGGCGAGGACGATGCGCCCCTGCCGGCCTCCCAGCGCGTGCAGCGCGCGCAGGCCAAGGAGCTGGTCGGCGCCGGCCCGCCCGCTGACGGCCCGGAGGCCGAGGACCCAGACCACGACACCGACCGCGAGCGGTGAGAGGACCGACCGTGTTCAACGCGCTGCGCAAGGGCTTCGGCCTGACGTTCAAGTCGATGTTCCGTCCCTCGAGCACGACGGAGTACCCCGACACCCGCCGCGACACCGCGCCGCGGTTCCACGGTCGCCACGTCCTCAACCGCTGGCCCGACGGGCTCGAGAAGTGCGTGGGCTGCGAGCTGTGCGCCTGGGCCTGCCCGGCCGACGCCATCTTCGTGCGCGGCGAGGACAACACCCCCCAGGCGCGCTTCTCGCCGGGGGAGCGCTACGGCGCCGATTACCAGATCAACTACTTGCGCTGTATCTTCTGCGGCCTGTGCATCGAGGCGTGCCCGACCCGGGCGCTGACGATGACCAACGAGTACGAGCTGTCCGCGGACCGCCGCGAGGACTTCATCTTCACCAAGGAGATGCTGCTCGCGCCGCTGCCCACGGGCGCCAAGCCGCCACCGCACACCGACGCCGAGGTCGAGGCCCGAGGGATGACCTACTACCAGGGGCACGCCGCCCAGGACCCGCTGCGCCACTGGCAGCCGGATCCCGCCGCGCCCGAGGAGCACGGTGACCCCGTGACCACCGACCTGCTCGACAACCCGCGCGCCGGAGGTGGGCAGGAATGACCCCGGTGCTCGCGCAGGCCACCGAGGGTGGCGCGGCCGAGCTCTGGACGTTCATCATCGTCGGAGCGGTCGCGCTGGGCTCCGCGTTCGGCCTGATCCTCATGCGCAACGCGGTGCACGCCGCGCTCATGCTGGTGCTGAACTTCCTGGCGATCGCGGTGCTCTACGCCGTGCTGCAGGCGCAGTTCCTCGCGGTGATCCAGCTCATCGTCTACGCCGGCGCGATCGTGGTGCTGTTCCTGTTCGTGCTGATGCTGCTCGGCGTCTCGCGCGAGGACTCGCTCACCGCGCGCGTGCCCGGCCAGAAGACCATGGCCAGCGTCCTCGGCGTGCTGCTGTTCGTGAGCCTGGCGGCCGCGACCGCCGGCCCCTTCCTCGGCGACGCCAGCGTGTGCGGCTCCGAGGAGGCGCTGACCGGCACCGGCGACGGCGTGCCCTGCTTGGGGCTGGCCGCGGTCAACGCCGCCGAGGGCAACCTGCGCGGGCTGGGCTTCCTGCTGTTCACCGACTACGTCTGGGCGTTCGAGGTGACCGCCGTCCTGCTGGTCATCGCCGCGATCGGCGCGATCGTGCTGGGGCGCCGCCAGGAGGACCCGTCCGAGCTGGTCGAGCCTGGCTCCACCGTCCTGCCGGCGCGCCGCGGGTCGGGCAGCGCCGCCACCGAGCCGGGTGCTGGGCCCACCGACGCCGATGAGGGCGCCGCCACCGAGACGTCCGAGGCGACGCCCCCGGAGGGGGAGGAGCGCACGTGAGCGTCCCAGCGGGCTACTACCTGATCCTCGCCGCCGCGCTGTTCTCCATCGGCGCGGTGGGCGTGCTCATCCGTCGCAGCGTGATCGTCATGTTCATGTGCGTGGAGCTGATGCTGAACAGCGTCAACCTCACGCTCGTGACGTTCGCGCGCATCAATGCGAGCCTCGACGGCCAGGTGCTGGCGTTCTTCGTGATCGTCGTCGCCGCGGCCGAGGTCACCGTGGGGCTCGCGCTCATCGTGAACCTGTTCCGCCTGCGCGCCTCCACCGACGCCGACCAGGTCGGCGCCCTGCGGGCCTAGGGGCGCGCGCCACCCACGACGCTCCGATCGCGAGGGGGAGCTCAACCGTGATGCGAGGGATCCAACCGTGACCGGGCTGGCAGAGGGAGCCGCTGTCGTCGCCCCCGCCGGCTCGCCGGCCGCCTGGGCCTGGCTCATGGCGGTGGTGCCGCTGGTCTCGGCCGCGGTGCTGCTGCTGGTGGGCCGTCGCCTCGGTCGCGCCGCGCCGTGGGTGGCCATCCTCTCGGCCGGCTTCTCGCTGACCCTGGCGGTCTGGGCCGCCGTCTGGCTGGCCGGCCGCGAGGCCGCCGAGCGCACCGTGGTCCACACCGTGGCGACCTGGCTGCCCGCCGGCGAGCTCGAGGTCGACTGGGCGGTGCTCGTCGATCCGCTGGCGGTGGCGATGTCGCTGCTGGTGACCGGCGTGGGGCTGCTGATCCACGTCTACTCGCTGGGCTACATGGAGCACGACAGCGACATCCCGCGGTTCTTCGCCTACCTGAACCTGTTCCTCGGCTCGATGCTGGTGTTGGTGCTGGGCGAGAGCCTGCTGACGCTGTTCGTGGGCTGGGAGCTCGTCGGGCTGTGCAGCTACCTGCTCATCGGCTTCTGGTTCGACGAGCGACCCAACGCCTCGGCGGCCAAGAAGGCGTTCGTGATCAACCGCGTGGGCGACGTCGGCTTCATGATCGCCATGTTCCTGCTGTTCGGGGCGATCGGCAGCCTGTCGCTGGTCGAGGTGCTGCCCGCCGCCGAGGGGCTCGCCGGCGGGACGCTCGTCGCCGTCGGGCTGCTGCTGCTGCTGGGGGCCACCGGCAAGAGCGCGCAGATCCCGCTGTTCGTGTGGCTGCCCGACGCCATGGCCGGGCCCACACCCGTCAGCGCCCTCATCCACGCGGCCACCATGGTCACCGCGGGCGTCTACCTGATCGCGCGGATGTCGCCGCTGTACGTCCAGATCCCCGAGATCGGGCTGGTGGTGGCCGCCGTGGGCGCTGCCACCGCGCTGGTCGCCGCGCTCATCGCGGTGGCCCAGAACGACATCAAGCGGGTGCTGGCCTACTCGACGGTGAGCCAGCTGGGCTACATGTTCATGGCGGTGGGCGTGGGCGCCTACAGCGCGGGGATCTTCCACCTGCTCACCCACGGCTTCTTCAAGGCGCTGCTGTTCCTGGCGGCCGGGTCGGTGATGCACGCCATGGCCGACCGCGGCGACATCCGTGAGATGGGCGGGCTGCTGCGCGACCTGCCGATCACCGGTGGCACGGCCGCGATCGGGACGCTGGCCATCGCCGGGTTCCCGCTGACCGCCGGGTTCTTCTCCAAGGAGGAGATCCTGGCGGCGGTGGCCGACACCGCCGGCGGTGAGGTGATCCTGGCCATCGGCCTGGTCGTGGCGCTGCTGACCGCCTTCTACATGGCGCGCTGGTTCGCGCTGGTGTTCCTCGGCCCACGCCGCTTCGAGGAGCTCGACCACCCGCCGCACCCGCACGAGTCGCCGCTGTCGATGACGCTGCCGCTGGTGCTGCTGGCGGTGGCCAGCCTCGGTGGCGGGGTGCTCAACCTCGACCCGGAGACCGGTGTCCTGGCCGGGTGGCTCGCGCCCAGCGTGGTCGCGTTCGAGCAGACCGCGGCGATCATCGGCCACGGGCTGCTCGAGGCCATCGCGATCGTGCTGGCCCTGGTCGGCCTGGCCGCCGGGGTGCTGCTGTTCCGCGCCGGCCCGCGGGAGGTCTCGGCGTCCGCCGCCCCGGCGGTGCGCTTCGCCCAGGACGCCTTCCGGGTCGACGAGCTGTACCGGGCCGCGATCATCACGCCGGGCCACTGGCTCGCGGTCGGCCTGACCTGGTTCGACGAGCGCGGCATCGACGGGGCGGTCAACGGCGCCGGTCGCGCCACCTCGGGCCTGGCCACCGCCGGCGCGCGCTTGCAGACCGGCTTCGTCCGCAGCTACGCGCTCGCGGTGCTGATCGGCACCGTGCTCCTGATCGCAGGGCTCGTGGGGGTCTGGATGGCCGCAGGTGATGGCATCGTGCTGACCGGGGGGTGGTGAGGATGGCAGACGTGCCGCTGCTCACCCTCCTGCTGGCGGTCCCCGCCGCCGTCGCGCTGCTGATCGCGGTCATGCCGCGGGAGGCGGTGCGGCCGATCCGCTCGGTGGCCATGGGCGGCAGCCTGGTCACCCTCGGGGTGGCCGTGGCCGTCCTCGCTGCCTTCGAGGTGGGCCAGCCCGGCTTCCAGCTCGAGGAGGAGGTCGCCTGGATCCCCCAGTGGGGCATCAGCTACCGCCTCGGCGTGGACGGGATCAGCCTGCTGCTGGTGGCGCTCACCGCGTTCTTCATGCCGCTGGTGGTGCTGGCCGCCTGGCACCAGCACGAGCGCGCGAAGGGCTTCTTCGTGGCGCTGATGGCCATGGGCGCGGCCATGCTCGGCGTCTTCCTGGCCCTCGACCTCATCCTGTTCTACGTGCTGTTCGAGGCCATGCTCGTGCCGATGTACGCCCTCATCGGCATCTGGGGCGGCAAGCAGCGCCGCTACGCGGCCATCAAGTTCTTCCTGTACACCCTGGTCGGCGGCCTGCTGATGCTGGTCGCGATCCTCTACCTGTACTGGTCGGCCGGGGCGCAGAGCTTCGACTACGACGTGCTGCGCGGGCTCGAGCTGACCGGCACCGAGCAGCTGTGGCTGTTCCTGGCGTTCTTCGCGGCCTTTGGCATCAAGGTGCCGATCTTCCCGTTCCACACCTGGCTGCCGGACGCCCACACCGAGGCGCCCACCGTCGGCTCGGTCATCCTGGCCGCGGTGCTGCTGAAGATCGGCGGGTACGGGTTCCTGCGCTTCTCGCTGCCCTACTTCCCCGAGGCCACCATCAGCCTGGCGCCGTGGATGCTCGGGCTGGGGGTCATCGGCGTGCTCTACGGCGCGCTGGTGGCGATGATGCAGCGCGACATCAAGCGCCTGATCGCCTACAGCTCGGTCAGCCACCTCGGCTTCGTGGTGCTCGGCGCGTTCGCGCTGAACCAGACCGGGGCGGCGGGCAGCGTGGTGCAGATGGTCAACCACGGGCTGTCCACCGGCGCGCTGTTCCTGCTGGTGGGCTTCCTCTACGACCGCACCCACGAGCGCGCCATCGCCGAGTACTCGGGGATCATGCGCGTCACCCCCGTGTTCGGCGGGCTGTTCCTGATCACGGCCATGAGCTCGCTGGCGCTGCCCGGTCTCAACGGCTTCACCGGCGAGTTCCCGATCCTGCTGGGCACCTTCGCGGCCGTGCCGCTGGCCGGGATCGCCGCCACGCTCGGGGTGATCCTCGCGGCGATCTACCTGCTGTGGGCCTACCAGCGCATGTTCCACGGGCCGGTCGAGGGCCGCGCGGTCGGCCTGACCGACCTCACGCCCCGCGAGATCGGCGTGGTCGCGCCGATCGTGGTGCTGATGGTCGCGATCGGGCTCTACCCCGGCCCCCTCTACGACCGGGTCAACCCCACCGTGGAGGTCCTGGTCGAGGAGGTGGTGGCCGTGGCCGAGGGCGCCGACGTGGCCACCGTCGACCAGACCGGTGACCCTGCGGCCGGCTCCGACGCGCCGATCGAGCTGGACGCGCCTGCGGGCTCGGACCTTGACAGCGCCGACGACGACGACGAGGACGAGGAGGTGAGCCGGTGAGCGCGCTGGCCCAACAGCTGCCCGCCGGCGTCGAGATCCCGGAGATCCCATGGGCGGCGATCAGCCCCGAGCTGACGCTGTTCGGGGCCGGCATCCTGGTGCTGCTGCTCGACACCGCCGGCGAGCGACGCCGCAGCGCCTCCGCCATCGCGCTGGTGGCGCTGCTCGGGATCGCCGCGCTCGCCGCCATCCCCGGGGAGGCCGCCCCGGTCGTCGTCGCGCTGCTCATCGGCGCGGGCGTCGTCCAGCTCGCGCTGACGCTGTGGCTGCACACGCGCCCGCGGCTGCTCGGCGCGGTGCTGACGGTGCTGGCGTTCGCCGCCACCATCGGCATCGCCGCCTGGCAGTACCAGGCCGCGGCCAACGGCGGGCCGGTGGCCACCGAGAGCCTGCTCGCCGACATGGTCGCGGTCGACGGCGTCGCGCTGTTCACCCGCTTCGTGGTCGCCGGCGCCGGCATCATCACCGTGCTGCTCGGCTTCGCCTACCTCCAGGACCGCCGCATCCACCGCGGCGAGTACTACCCGCTGCTGCTGCTCACCGCGACCGGCATGACGCTGCTGGCCAGCGCCGCCGACCTGCTGATGGTGTTCCTGGGCATCGAGATCCTCTCGCTGGCCCTCTACGTGATGAGCGGGATCGCGCGTCGCGACATGGCCAGCCAGGAGAGCGCCTTCAAGTACCTGCTGCTGGGCGCGTTCTCCTCGGCGTTCCTGCTGTACGGGATCGCGCTGGTCTACGGCGCGACCGGCACCACCCACATCGCCACCGCCGGCGCCGAGCTCGCCGATCCCGCCACCCCCGCGGGGCTGGTGTTCGCCGGCATCGCGCTCATGCTGGTGGGCTTCGCCTTCAAGGTGGCGCTGGTGCCGTTCCACATGTGGACCCCGGACGTCTACCAGGGCGCGCCCACCCCCGTGACGGCCTTCATGGCCGCGGCGACCAAGGTCGCGGCGTTCGCGGCGTTCCTGCGCGTGTTCACCGGTGGCATGGAGCAGCTGGCCTGGATCTGGGTGCCGGCCGTGTCGGTGCTGGCCGCGGTCACGATGATCGTGGGCGCGGTGCTCGCGGTGGTGCAGGACGACCTCAAGCGGATGCTCGGCTACTCGGCCGTGGCGCACGCCGGCTACGCCGCGATCGGCCTGGTGGCCGTCAGCGACATCGGCACGGGCGCGACGCTGTTCTACCTGCTCGCCTACGCCGTGATGAGCCTGGGGTCCTTCGGGATCCTGACGATCCTCGAGCGCCGCCAGCGCAAGGCCATCGCCATCGCCGACCTGCGCGGCCTCGGACAGCGAGCGCCGGCGCTGGCAGCGATGTTCGCGCTGTTCCTGCTGTCGCTGGCGGGGATCCCCGGCACGGTCGGCTTCATCGCCAAGTTCGGGATCGTGCGCGCGGCCGTGGACGCCGGGCTGGTGTGGCTCGCCGTGGTGCTGGTGGTCTCCAGCGTGATCGCTGCGTACTTCTACATCCGTGTCATCGTGGCGATGTTCATGGATGAGGAGCCCGCCCACCTCGCCGACCTCCCGGTGCCGCCAGCATCGGCTGCCTCGACCGGTGTGTCGGTGGCGGCCGTGGCCGTCATCGCCCTGGGAGTGCTGCCCCCGGCCGTGATCGACCTGGCCGAGCGCGCGGCGACGTTCGCGGGCTAGGACCGCGCCCCAGCCCACGACCGAAGGCTCACGGATGGCCGTGTCGCACGGTGCTCTGGACGACCTGACCCGCCGCGGGGCCGAGCGCGGCCTCGACCTCGCCCCCGGGCTCGCCCTCGTCGAGCAGCGCCTCCGTGACGCGGTCCAGGCGGACCTGCCGCTGCTGGAGGAGACCGGCCGTCACCTGGTCGACGCCGGCGGCAAGCGCTTCCGCCCCATGCTGGTCCTGCTGTCGGGGCTGCTCGGCGGCGGGCGACCCACCGACGACGCGCTGGTCGACGCGGGCGTGGTCGTCGAGCTGGTGCACCTGGCGACGCTGTACCACGACGACGTCATCGACGGTGCCGAGCGCCGTCGCGGCGCCGTGGCCGCCCACGTGCGCTGGTCCAACACCACCGCGATCCTCACCGGGGACCACCTGCTGGCACGCGCCTCGGAGCTGTCGGCCGAGCTCGGCACCGAGCCCACCAAGGTCATGGCCCGCACCATCGCCGCCCTGTGCACCGGGCAGATCCGCGAGGTGCAGGGCTCGGCGCTGGCCCGCAGCCAGGGCATGCCCCCGATCGCGCCCGACCGCGAGCACTACCTGGCGGTCATCACCGACAAGACCGCGTCGCTGATCGCGGCCTCCACCCGCCTCGGCGCCCTGCTGTCGGGGCTGCCCCGCGAGGTGGTCGAGGTGCTGGCCGCCTACGGCCACCACCTCGGGATGAGCTTCCAGATCGCCGACGACGTGCTCGACCTCGACAGCGACCCCGAGGAGTCCGGCAAGGACCCGGGCACCGACCTGCTCGAGGGCGTGCGCACCCTGCCGGTCCTCTACGCCCTGGAGGCCGACGGCCCCGACTCGCAGCTCGCGCACCTGCTCACCGACCCCGGTGAGGCCGAGGTGGAGCAGGCCCTGGCGCTGCTGCGCGGGCATCCGGCGCTCGAGCTGGCCCGCGATGACGCGCGCCTGGCCGCCGCCAAGGCCCGTCGCATGCTGCGCGACCTCGACGACGCGCTGACGCCACAGACGGTGCGCGAGGGGCTGGCCGAGCTCGCCGACTACGCCGCGACCCGCGTGGGCTGACCCGGCCACGGCCACGGCGGGGGACGGGTGGACGGCGGGGGACGGGTGGACGTCCCGAGGGGCCCACAAGTCCTGCGCGCCCGTGCCCGTCGCATTGGGCATCCCAACGGCCCTTCCCTAGACTGATCCCGGGCAGCCGCGCCGATCGCCGCTGAGGCGGGCGCGAGGCAGTGCAGCAGGCCGGGATCGGCCGGCATGCCGAGGAGCAGCATGACCGAGTACTACGAGTCCTACATCACCGTCTTCGCGCTGGTGGCTGCGGGCATCCTGGTGGCTGCCCTGGCGTTCGCGACAGCCCGCCTGGTGAGCCCGGATCGCAAGTACGGCGGGAAGCTCTCCAGCTACGAGTGCGGGATCGACCCGGTCGGGCAGGGCTGGTCGCAGACCCACATCCGCTACTACCTCTTCGCCTTCCTGTTCGTCATCTTCGACGTGGAGACGCTGTTCATCTTCCCCTGGGCGGTGGTGCTCGGCGACGCCGGTGACCTCCAGCCCTTCATGCTCGGGGTGATGCTGGTGTTCCTGTTCTTCGTGACCCTCACGCTGCCCTATGAGTACAAGAAGGGTGTCCTGAAGTGGGCCTGATCGAGAACCACGAGGTGCCTCAGCCGCTGAAGTTCGTGCTCAACTGGGGACGCAAGTACTCGCTGTGGGTGATGAACTTCGGGCTGGCCTGCTGCGCCATCGAGTTCATCGCCACCTCCTCGGCGCGCCACGACTTCATCCGCCTGGGTGTGATCCCCTTCGCGCACGGCCCCCGCCAGGCCGACCTCATGATCGTGGCCGGCACGCTCACCGACAAGATGGCCCCGGCCATCAAGCGCCTCTACGACCAGATGCCCGAGCCCAAGTACGTCATCAGCTTCGGCTCGTGCAGCAACTGCGGCGGGCCCTACTGGGACAGCTACTCGGTGACCAAGGGCGTGGACCAGGTGCTCCCGGTCGACGTGTACGTCCCGGGCTGCCCTCCGCGCCCGGAGGCGCTGCTCGACGGGATCGTGACGCTGCAGCAGCAGATCGAGCAGGAGTCGCTGAAGGAGCGCTACGCCACCCGCGACGAGCGCCGCCCGATCGTGGCCGGCGACGGCGATCCCACGCAGCACCCGCTTGACGACCCCATGTGAGGGCGCGCGCCCGGTGAGCGCCTCCCCACGAGCCGCCAGCAGCACCCCGACCCGAACCCTCGACCCCCGAGCCGCAGGCAGGAGCACGGTGAGCCCCGACGACATCGCGGACCTGTTCGTCGACCGCTTCGGCGCGCAGGTCATCGACCACCACGACGTCTACGGGAAGGCCACCATCACCGTGGCCCCCGAGGTGCTGGTCGATGCGGCGCGCGTGTGCAAGGAGTCCCCCGAGCTGGCGTGCACCTTCTTCGACTTCATGACCGGGGTGGACCTCGGCGACGAGGGCTTCGCGGTGCTCACCCACCTCTACAGCCCCGAGCACCGCCACCACGTGCACCTGCGCGCGGTGGCTCGTGGCGGCCGTGAGGATCCGCGCCTGCCGACGCTGACCGGCGTCTACCGGGGCGCGAACTGGCAGGAGCGCGAGGTCTGGGACATGTTCGGGGTCGTGTTCGAGGGCCATCCCGGGCTCGCGCCGCGCATCCTCACCGTTGAGAACTTCGAGGGCTGGCCGCTGCGCAAGGACTTCGCGCTGACCTCCCGCCTGGCCAAGCCGTGGCCCGGGGAGCCGCAGAAGTCCAGCGAGAGCAAGACCGGCGGGTCCAAGGGCGGCGACGGCACCGGCGCCGCCGCCACGGGCGGCGCCGCCGCGAGCTCGGGTGCGGCACCGGCCGGGGACCAGCAGCAGGGCGAGCGCGCCGACGACGCCCAGGGCGCCGAGCACGGGGCCGAGCAGGCCGAGTCGGATCGGGTGGCCAAGGCCAAGGCCAAGGCCGCGGAGATGCGCCGCAAGAAGCAGGCCGAGCGCGAGGCCCAGCAGGCCCAGCAGGACGGGCAGGGCCAGCAGGACCAGCAGGACGATGCCCCGGGTGACCAGGGCGAGGAGGGCTCGTCATGAGCGAGACGCTCGCATCCGAGACCAGCGCCGGTGGGGTGCTGCCCGGGGCGCCCGGCGAGGCGCTGCAGGTCGAGGTCCGCGGCGAGGGCGAGCTGCAGACCCAGGACATGAACCTGAACGTCGGCCCCCAGCACCCCGCCACCCATGGGGTCCTGCGCGTGGTCATCGACGTCGACGGCGAGCGCATCGTGGGCGCGCAGCCGGTCGTCGGCTACATGCACCGGGCCTTCGAGAAGCTCGCCGAGCACCGCGACTACCGCCAGATCATCGCGCTGGTCAACCGCCACGACTGGCTCAGCGCCTTCTGCAACGAGGTCGGGGTGGCGCTGGCCGTCGAGCGGATGATGGAGCTGGAGGTCCCCGAGCGAGCCCAGTGGATCCGCACGATGATGTGCGAGTGGAACCGGATCATGAACCACCTGATGTTCGTGTCCTCCTTCGGGCTCGAGCTCGGTGCGATCACCCCGATGTTCTACGCCTTCCGCGAGCGCGAGGACATCCAGCACCTCATGGAGTCGGCCACCGGCGGGCGCCTGCACTTCACCTACACCCGCGTCGGCGGGCTCAAGGACGACCTGCCGCTGGGGTTCCTGAAGGCCAGCGAGGAGCTCGTCCCGGTGGTGCGGCGCCGCAACCAGGAGTACCGCGACCTGCTGCTCGGCAACGAGATCTTCCGGGCCCGCACCAAGGGCATCGGCGCGCTGGAGCCCGAGGTCGCCCTCGACTACGGCGTGAGCGGCCCCTCGCTCCACGCCACCGGCGTGGCCGAGGACAGCCGCGTCACCGAGCCCTACCTCAAGTACGACGAGGTGGATGTCGCGGTCCCCGTCGCGCGCAACGGCGACAGCTACGACCGCTTCCAGGTGCTGCTCGACCGGATCGACGCCAGCTGCGACATCATCGAGCAGTGCCTGGCCAACCTGCCGCCGGGACCGATCAGCGCCAAGGTCCCCAAGCAGATCAAGGCGCCCGAGGGCGCGATCTACGTGCGGACCGAGAACCCGCTGGGCCAGGGCGGCTACTACCTGATCAGCGACGGGGGCAAGCAGCCCTACCGCATGCGCATGCGGACCCCGTCGTTCAACAACGTCCAGATGATCCCGCACCTGCTGCAGGGCGAGCTGCTGTCCGACATGGTCGCGATCATGGGAAGCGTCTACTTCGTGGTCGGCGACGTCGACCGTTAGGCTGCGCACGCTGCGTGCCGGCCAACGCCCCACCACCCCGCGCACATCACCAGAGGCCCCATGGAGTCCATCTTCACCTTCGACAGCCTGCTCTTCACCGTCCTGGTGAAGGTGCTGGTGATCGTTGCGTTCTTCTTCGTGGCGGCTCTGGTCGTCGGCTACCTCGAGCACAAGGTGATGGGGCACATGCAGGACCGCACCGGCCCCATGGAGGCGGGGCTCGGGCCGGTCAAGCACGGCGTCGGCCAGCTGGTCGCCGACGGCGCGAAGTTCCTCCAGAAGGAGGACATCATCCCGCGGTCGGCCGATCCGTGGGTGTTCGCGCTCGCGCCCGGCGTGGCGCTGGTCCCCACGCTCACGATCCTGGTGGTCATCCCCTTCGGCCCGGGCGTGTGGGCCGAGAACCTCGACCTCGGCCTGTTCTTCGCGCTGGCCGCCAGCGGCGTCACCGTCATCGGCGTGCTCATGGCCGGCTGGGCCAGCGCCAACAAGTTCTCGCTGATGGGCGCCATCCGCGACGCCGCGCAGCTCATCGCCTACGAGCTCCCGCTGGTGCTGGCCGGCGCGGCCGTCGCGCTGCAGGCGGGCACGCTGAGCCTCGTCGGGATCGTCGAGCGCCAGAACGAGCTGCTGCTGTTCGGCGCCGTGCCTGTGTGGTACGGCATCCCGCAGTTCGTGGGCCTCGGCCTGTTCTTCGTGGCCGCCATGGCCGAGCTCAACCGCCCGCCCTTCGACATGCCGATCGCCGACAGCGAGATCATCGCCGGTCACATGACCGAGTACACCGGCCTGCGCTTCGCCTTCTTCCTGTTGAGCGAGTACGCCGGCATGGTGGTGCTCAGCGCGCTGGCCACCGTGCTGTTCCTGGGCGGCTGGTACCCCTGGCCCGGCGCGGAGCTCCCCGACGGCCCGCTCGGCGCCGTCATCGGGACCGTGGTGACACTCGCCAAGATCATCATCCTCACGCTGCTCATGACCTGGGCACGCGCCACCTTCCCGCGGCTGCGCGAGGACCAGCTCCAGACGATGGCCTGGACGATCCTGATCCCCCTGGCCCTCGCCCAGATCGTGGTGATCGCCATCGTGATCGTGGTGCTGCCATGACCGCACTCCCCGCTGCGATCGCACTCCGCCACGAGGTGAGGTGACATGCCGACGATGCCCAAGATCGGGCTGCTCAAGGGCCTCGGGCTGACGCTCAAGACCGCGCTCACCCCCGCCACGACCCAGCAGTACCCCCACGTCAAGCCGGACCTCCCGCCGCGCACCCGCGGGGTCATCGCGCTGATGGAGGAGAACTGCACGGTCTGCTTCCAGTGCGCGCGCGAGTGCCCCGACTGGTGCATCTACATCGACAGCCACAAGCTGACCGTGCCTCCCAAGGAGCCCGGCGGCCGCACGCGCACCCGCAACCAGCTCGACCGGTTCGCGATCGACTTCGCGCTGTGCATGTACTGCGGGATCTGCGTGGAGGTCTGCCCCTTCGACGCCCTGTTCTGGTCACCGGAGTTCGAGTACTCCGAGTACCGGATCGCCGACCTGACCCACGAGAAGGAGCGGCTGCGCGAGTGGATGGACACCGTGCCGCCGCCGCCGCCGCTGGAGGTCGGCGCGACGTCGCCCAAGGAGGTCGAGGACGGCCACAAGGCCGCGGCCAAGGCCGTCGAGGAGGCCGCCGAGGCCGCTCGCGCCGCGGCCCAGGCCCAGCAGCCCGCCGCCCCCGCAGCCGAGGGCGACCAGCAGCAGGCCGCCGGCGCCGCCGACGAGATCGACCAGGCCACCTTCGACCGGCTGGTCGCCGAGGGCAAGAGCGAGCGCGTGGCCCGCGCCAAGGCCAAGGCCGCCGCAGCCAAGCAGCGCAAGCAGTCCGGCGCACAGGCCGCCGAGCCAGCCCAGGCCGAGGCGCAGACCGCCGAGGCCGCGGGCCAGGCGCCGGCTGCGACTGCCGCGCCCGAGGGCGAGGCGGCGACCTTCGACCAGGCCACCTACGACCGGCTGATCGCCGAGGGCAAGAGCGAGCGCGTCGCGGCGGCCAAGGCCAAGGCCGCAGCGGCCAAGCAGCGGCGTCAGGCGGGACGCGACCAGGAGGGCGAGGGATGAGCATCCCCGACCTGTTCATGCTCGGCGCCTTCGTCCTCGGCGGCGCCGCGGCGCTGCTGGTCGTCACCGCGCGCAACGTGGTGCACGCCGCGCTCTACCTGGTGATCGCGCTGGTGGCGGTGGCCGCGTCGTTCCTGTGGATGGGCGCGGAGTTCCTCGCCTGGGCGCAGGTGCTGGTCTACGTCGGCGCCGTGGTCGTGCTGATCCTGTTCGGGCTGATGCTCACCCGCGCGCCGATCGGGCCGATGGCCCAGCACAACGAGAACCGCAAGTTCGCCGTCGCGGTCAGCGGCGGCCTGTTCGTGCTGCTGGTGACGGTGATCGTCGCCACGTTCGGTGACGCCACCGTCGACGTCACGCCGGTGCGGGTGGCCGACCTCGGCGAGGTGCTCTACGTGCAGTGGGCCTTCCCGTTCATGGTGCTGGGCTTCCTGCTGACCGTGTCGCTGATCGGTGCGCTGGTGCTCGCCCGCCGCGAGGAGGGGGAGGGGCCGCTGCCCGACGACACCGACGAGGGCTCCGATCAGGGGCTCGAGGACGCGGCCCAGGAGCCGGGCCCCAGCGACGTGACCAGTGCACCCGGAGCGGGCGACGCCGGCCAGCAGATCGGAGCGCCCTGATGCAGGCCGTGTTCCCGCTGACGTTCGCGGCGCTGCTGTTCAGCGCCGGGGTGTATGGCGTGCTGAGCCGCCGCAACGCCGTCCTGGTGCTGATGAGCGTCGAGCTCATGCTCGCCGCGGTGACCGTCAACCTGGTGGCGTTCCACGGGCTGGTGGCCTCCGAGGCCGGCGACCCGCTGCTCTCGGGCCAGGTGTTCGCGCTCTTCGTCATGGGGATCGGGGCGGCCGAGGTCGGTGTCGGCCTCGCGATCGTGCTGCTGCTGTATCGCAACCGGGCGACGGTCAACGTCGACGACGCCGACCTGATGAAGTACTAGCGAGCGCGGGAGGCGGGACCGTTGTTCTCCGAGTGGGCATGGTTGATCCCGGCGCTGCCGGCGCTGTCGGTGCTGATCATCGTCTTCAGCGGCCGGGCGCTGCCGTGGAAGGGCGCCGAGGTGGGCATCGTGGCGCTGCTGGCGTCACTGGGCCTGTCGCTGGGCGTGGCCTGGGAGGTGTTCAGCCACAACGCGGGCGTCACGCAGGGCATCGGCCCGGCCGGTGACGCCGACGCCGCACCGGCGGGCGCCGAGGCGTTCCTGCTGGAGCGCGGCCTGACGCTCACACCGCTGGGCGGGGACCTCGCCGTCGAGCTCGGCATGCGCGTCGACGGCCTGGCGGCGATGATGTTCGTGCTGGTCACCGCCGTCAGCCTCATGGTGCACATCTACAGCACCGGCTACATGCACGGCGACGCGCGCTACACCTACTTCTTCGCGCTGCTGAGCCTGTTCAGCTTCTCGATGCTGCTGCTGGTCATCGCCAGCGACCTGCTGGTGCTGCTGGTGGGCTGGGAGCTGGTGGGGATCTGCTCGTATCTGCTCATCGGCTTCTGGTGGGAGGACAAGCACAACCAGGACGCCTCGATCAAGGCGTTCCTCACCACCAAGCTGGGCGACGTCGGCCTCGTGGTCGGGATCATGGCCCTGGCTGGCATGTTCGGGACCTTCTCGATCCAGGGCGTCCTCGACGGCGTCGCCGCCGGGGACCACAGCCAGGCCCTGCTGACCTTCGCCCTCCTCGCGCTGATCCTCGGCGCGGTCGGCAAGTCCGCCCAGTTCCCGCTGCACACCTGGCTGCCCGACGCGATGGCGGGCCCCACGCCGGTCAGCGCGCTGATCCACGCCGCGACGATGGTCACCGCCGGGGTGTTCATCGTCGCGCGCCTGTTCCCGGCCTACCAGGCCGCGCCGGTGGCCCAGGGCACGCTGGCGATCATCGGCGCGATCACGCTGGTGATGGCCGGGTTGCTCGCCCTGGTGCAGACCGACCTCAAGAGGGTGCTGGCCTACTCGACGGTCAGCCAGCTCGGCTACATGATGGCCGCGCTGTCGTTCAGCTACGTGGCCGGGGTGTTCCACCTGTTCACCCACGGCTTCTTCAAGGCGCTGCTGTTCCTCGGGGCCGGCTCGGTGATCCACGCCGCCCACTCCAACCACATGACCGAGATGGGCGGGCTGCGCCGCGTCATGCCGGTGACCTTCTGGACCTTCCTGGCGGGGTCCCTGGCGCTGATCGCCATCCCGCCGCTGGCCGGGTTCTGGTCCAAGGACGAGATCCTCGTCGCCGCCCTCGAGGCCGGCGGCTACACCGGCACGGTCGTGCTCGTGCTCGGGGCGCTGGGTGGGCTGATCACCGCCTTCTACATGACCCGCGCGCTGTACCTCGTGTTCGCCGGCGAGTTCCGCGGCCACGGGCACCCCCACGAGTCCGAGCCGGCCATGACCGCACCGCTGATCGCCCTGGCCATCCCGGCGGTGGCGATCGGGTGGATCAACCTGCCCTTCCCCGCGCTGCAGCCGCTGTCGCTGTCGTCGTGGGTCATGTTCGACGTCGACTACTGGGTCGCCAACCCGGTCGAGCTCAACGCCGTGATCGCTGTGATCGCGACCGTCCTGGCCCTGGCCGGGGTGCTGGCCGCCCGGGCTATCTACCGCGAGGCCCCCGAGCGGGATCCGCTGCTCCACCTCGGCCTGCTCACCCACGTGCTGCAGCGTCGCTACTACCTCGACGACCTCTACACCGACCTGATCGCGCGGACCGCGGTGCGTGACAAGCTCGCGCCGGCTGCGGTGTGGTTCAGCGATCGCGTGCTCGACGGCGCCGTCTACTGGTCGGGTCGCGGGACCTACGAGCTCGGGCAGGGCCTCTACGCGACCGGCGACCAGCGGGGCATCGACGGCGCCGTCAACGGCCTGGGCCTCTCGGCGCTGTGGAGCGGCGCCCGGATGCGCCTGGCCCAGTCCGGCAACGTCCAGCTGTACGCGGGCGCGCTGTTCATCGGCGTGTTCGTGCTCGCCGTGGTGTTCGCCAGCGGCGCCTAGCACCGACGACCTGCACCCCTCCCGCGGGCCACCGAAAGGACGAGGACCGATATGTGGGAAGCCTCGGCGCTCACCATCACCGTCTTCCTGCCGCTGCTGGGGGCAGCGCTGATCACGCTGATCCCCAAGGCCAGGGAGGAGCTGGCCAAGCCCGTCGCGCTCGTCGTGTCGCTGGTCGCCTTCGCGCTGTCGCTCGCGGTCCTCGCGGGCTACTACCTGGGCCCCGCCGGCGGGGAGGGCCTGGCCTACCAGCTGCGGGTCGACTGGATCCCGATCATCGACGCCAGCTACCACGTGGCCATCGACGGGATCAGCCTGCCGCTGTTCGTGCTGAGCTTCCTGCTGACGTTCCTGTGCGCGGTCTACACGTTCCACCACCTGGAGGCACCGGGGCGCCCCAAGGCCTTCCTGTCGCTCATGCTGCTGCTCCAGACCGGCATGGCCGGCACCTTCGTCGCCTTCGACCTGGTGCTGTTCTTCGTGTTCTGGGAGCTCGTGCTGGTGCCGATGTACTTCATGATCGGCATCTGGGGCGGGCCGCGCCGCGAGTACGCCGCCGTGAAGTTCTTCCTGTACACGCTGTTCGGCAGCGTGTTCATGCTGGTGGCGTTCATCGCGCTGTACTTCGCCGGCCCGGGCACCTTCGACATCGTTGCGCTCCAGGAGGCGGGCGCGGCCGGCGAGTTCGGCCTGACCTTCCAGCGGCTGGCGTTCCTCGGGATCTTCCTGGGCCTGGCGGTGAAGGTGCCGATGTGGCCGTTCCACACCTGGCTGCCCGACGCCCACACCGAGGCGCCCACCGTGGGCAGCGTCCTGCTGGCCGGGATCCTGCTGAAGATGGGCACCTACGGGTTCGTGCGCATCGCGCTGCCGATCCTGCCGGAGGCTGCGGTCGAGTACGCGCCGATCATCGGCGCGCTGGCGGTCATCGCGATCCTCTACGGCGCGCTGTGCTGCCTGGCCCAGACCGACCTCAAGCGCCTCATCGCGTTCAGCTCGGTGGGCCACATGGGCTTCGTGATGCTGGGCATCGCCACGCTCACCCCGGTCGGTGTCAACGCGGCCATCTTCGGGATGATCGCCCACGGCATCATCACCGGGATGCTGTTCTTCGTGGTCGGCAGCATCAAGGAGCGCTACCACACCCGGGCGATCGCCGACATCGGCGGCGGGGTGCTGCAGACGATGCCCCGGATGGGTGCGGTGCTGACCTTCGTGGCCATCGCGAGCCTCGGCCTGCCGCCGCTGCCGGGCTTCTGGGGCGAGATCGTGGCCCTCTACGCCGCCTTCAACCCGGCGCCGGCGCTGGTCGACGCCGGGTTCCTGACGTTCTTCCGGGTGCTGATGGTGCTCGGTGCCATCGGCACCGTCCTGACCGCGGGCTACTTCCTGAACATGCTGCAGCGCGTGACGCTGGGCACCGCCCCAGCGCGCTGGCGCGAGGCGGAGCTGCGCGACATCAGCGCCATCGAGTGGGGCGCGTGGTCGCCGCTGCTGGTCATGACCGTGGCGCTCGGCGTGGTCCCGGTGCTGGTGTTCGGGATCACCGATCCGGCCGTGTCGGCGGTCCTGACGGCGCTCGGCGTCTCCTGACCCGACCCGCTCCACCCCCCGTCCCGACGAGGAGAGGCCAACCACCGCGATGGACGTCGACCAGGTCACCCAGATCGACTTCTTCGCGCTCGCGCCCGAGCTGGCGGTGCTCGGGGCGTCGCTGCTCGTGCTGCTGATCGAGCTGTTCCTGCACGGGCCGCGCAAGCGGTTCGTCAACCCGATCGCCGTGCTGGGCGTGCTGGTCGCCTTCGGCTTCGTGGTCGCGCTCAGCGTGGACGGCACCGAGCGCGCGGCCTTCGGCGAGATGTTCGTGGTCGACAGCTACGCGCTGGCGTTCAAGGGCTTCTTCCTGGCCGTGGCGCTGTTCGTGCTGCTGACCAGCTACCGCTACTTCAGCGAGATCCGCACCTACCAGGGCGAGTACTACTTCCTGATGCTCTCGGCGTTCCTGGGCATGATGCTCATGACCAGCGCGCGAGACCTCGTGATGCTGTTCATCGCGCTGGAGCTCGTGAGCATCCCCGGCTTCGTCATGGCCGGGCTGCGCAAGTTCGACCTGCGCAGCAACGAAGGCGCGATGAAGTTCTTCCTGATCGGGGTGTTGAGCGCCGCGGTGCTGCTGTTCGGGCTGTCGATCGTCTACGGCTTCACGGGCACCACGAGCCTCGCGGGCGTGGCCGCGTCCCTGGAGGGCGCCGAGGCGACGCCGCTGCTGCTGGCCGCCACCCTGTTCGTGATCACCGGCTTCGGGTTCAAGGTCAGCGCGGTGCCGTTCCACTTCTGGGCGCCCGACACCTACGAGGGCGCGCCGATCCCCGTCGCGGCGTTCCTGTCGGTGGCCTCCAAGGCCGCGGGCTTCGCCGGGCTGCTGCAGGTCACGTTCGTGGCCTTCGAGCCGCTGGCGGACGTGTGGGCCCCGGTGCTGGGCGTCATCGCCATCCTCACCATGACGCTCGGCAACCTGACCGCGCTCACCCAGACCCAGATGGTCCGGCTGCTGTCCTACTCCTCGGTGGCGCACGCGGGGTACCTGCTCGTGCCCTTCGCGGTGGTCCAGCCCGGCGCCACGGCGCTGAACGCCGACGCCTTCAGCGCCGTGCTGATCTACCTGTTCGCCTACGGCGCGATGAACATCGGCGCGTTCGCGGTGGTGACCGCCGTCGCCCGCCGCCATCCGGGGCGCCGCATCACCGACTACGCCGGCCTGGGCAGTCGCTCGCCGGGGCTGGCGGTGGCGCTGACCCTGTTCCTGGTGAGCCTCGGCGGCATCCCCCCGCTGGTCGGCTTCATCGCCAAGCTGGCCGTGTTCTTCGTGGCGGTGGAGGCCGGCACCACCCTCGGGATCGTGCTCGCCGCTGCCGTGGCGATCAACACCGTCATCAGCCTCGTCTACTACCTGCGCATCGCCCGCGTCATGTGGATGGAGGAGGCCACCGACCCCGAGCCCGTGCGACCCGGTCTCGCGCTCGGCTTCACCGTCGGTGGGCTCACCGTGGTCACCGTGGCGCTGTTCGTGCTGGCGCCGCTGCTGTGGGGCGCCGCCGACCGCGCGGTGCTCGTCGCCGGCGGCTGACGCTCCCGGCGCGGCCGGCCGCGCCGGGAGCATCAGCCGGACGCTTGCTGATCCGCCCGCATCGCAGAGGATCGGCACCCGCTGCCCGTGGGTATCGTCACCGGGTGAGACAGACGATCCGCCCGTCCCAGGAGGTGGCAAGCGGTGCAGTCCTCGGTGAAGACCTGGACGCTGCTGGCGCTGCTGTCGGCGCTGCTGCTGTTCGCCGGTCAAGCGCTCGGCGGGCAGAGCGGCCTGGTCATCGCGCTGGCGATCGCCGTGGCGATGAACATCGGCTCGTACTGGTTCAGCGATCGCATCGCGCTGCGCATGGCCCGCGCCGAGCCGGCCGACGAGCGTGCCCACGGGTGGTACCACCGCATGGTCGAGCAGCTCGCGATGCAGGCGGGCCAACCCAAGCCGGCCCTGTACATCAGCCCGAGCCCGCAGCCCAACGCCTTCGCGACGGGACGCAACCCGGCCAACGCCGCCGTGTGCGTGAACCAGGGCCTGATCGACCTGCTCGACGCCGACGAGATGGAGGGCGTGCTCGCTCACGAGCTCAGCCACGTCTACAACCGCGACATCCTCGTGGGCACGGTGGCGGCCACGCTGGCCACCGCGGTGGTGTTCCTGTCGCGGATCGGGTTCCTGTTCGGCGGCGGCAGCCGCGACAGCCTGCCCGCGCAGCTCGCGCTGATCCTGCTCGGACCCATCGCGGCGCTGCTGATCCAGATGGCGGTGACCCGCAGCCGAGAGACGCTGGCTGACGAGGCCGGCGCGAGGCTCTCGGGCAAGCCGATGGCGCTGGCCAGCGCGCTGCGCAAGCTCGAGGCCGGCAGCGCGCAGCTCGCCCGGCGCGGCGTCGGCGGCACTCCGGCCGAGTCCTCCAGCGCCTACAGCTCGCTGTACATCTCGGCGCCGTTCGGCGGTGCCGGGCAGATGTCGAACCTGTTCCGGACCCACCCGCGCACCGACGACCGCGTCGCCAACCTCCAGCGCCTCGCCCGCGAGATGGGCCAGATCGCCTAGCCGTGCGAGGCGCTGCGGCGCCCCTGTCAGCGGTGGTCGGTGAACCGCAGCGCCAGGCCCTGGTCGTGGAGCGCGATCAGGGCCTGGCACTCGCTCAACGCATCGCGGGACTTCGAGGACACGCGCAGCCGACCGTCGACGCGCTCGGTGTCCACCGGCAGCTGCGATGCCTCGATCCAGGCCTCCAGCGCGGCGGTTGCTGCCTCGGGCAGCGCGACACCCTCATCGGCGGGCAGCTCGTCGGTGCCCGTGGCCGTCAGCGCCTGCCGCGTGCCGGCATCGGGGTCGGGGTCCACGACCACCTCGAAGCTGTGCACCTTGGCCACGAGCCCTCCTCCGCCACGTCGCGCTCGCTGTCACGGTAGCGGTGGCCGGCCACACCGTCGGCGGTCGCGTTGCAGGGGGACGGGCCTGGTCCTACCCTTCTCGACGACCACGGTGGGATGCCCGAGCGGCCAAAGGGAGCGGCCTGTAAAGTCGCCGGCTTATGCCTTCGGAGGTTCGAATCCTCCTCCCACCACCCACGCCCCGGCTGCGCGCCGGGGCGTCGCTATGGCAGCAGCGCCCCGCCCCGCGACTGCGCGGCCTCCTCGCTGCGCACGCGCGGCTGCGGGTCGGATGCCGGCGACGTCGCGATCATGATCTCGCCGAGGACCAGCGCGAGGCGATCGGCGTCGCCGGCGTCGAGGTCGATCCACTGGGGGCCCTGCCAGAACCCCGGGCTGCGGGCGATCTGCAGCTCGAGCGTGGCCAGCCCGCGCCAGCGCTGCAGCGGCGTCGAGCTGCGCTCCACGGTCTGCAGCCTGTGCTCGGGGATGAAGGCGGTGCGGCGGGTCCACCACCCCGCGCGCGTCACGGCCAGACCCTCGAGCTTGGCCCAGCCCAGCGCGCGATAGGCGAGCTCGGCCGCGCCGAACGCCAGCGGCGTGGCGACGCCACCCAGCACCCAGCCCCAGCCGCCGAGCCACCACACCGCGGCGGCGGTGACGGCCATGGCGAACAGGGCGGCGCGCACGTGGCGGCGGGTCCGCGCACGCGTGGGCATCGGGGTCAGCGTGAGCGTGCGGGGCCGCTCGTCACCGAGGATCGTGGCGACGAGCTGACGGGCCTCGGCGCTGGTGCCGAACGGTAGGAGGGTGTCGGTGCCTGCCGAGCTGCTGCCGGGCTTGCCCGCGACGTCGGCCTTGACCGCAGCGAACCCGAACAGGCGCCGTGGGAGGTTCTCCTCGATGCGGATGGCCTGCAGGCGCCGCAGCGGCACGGTGTCGAAGCGCTCCTCGAGCAGGCCGCGGCGCACCCTCAGGTCATCCGGCGTGCGACTCAGGCGGAACCGCCAGTAGGTCACGAACTGGGCGATGATCAGCAGCAGCACCGCCACGAGGATCAGCCCGATGGTCAGCGCGACCGCGAGCCCGGGTCCGACCACGGCGGGCAGCCGCTCGGCGACCGTCTCGAGGCGGTCGCCGAGCACCTGCCAGCCGAACCCGGTCGCGGCGGCAAGCACCGTGACGTTGGCCTCGGTGAGCCCGGCCAGCAGCAGGTCCCGGGTGGTGACGCTGGTCAGCGGCTCCTCGTCCTCCTCGGGCGCCGCACTGTCCGCGGAGGGGGTGGCGGGGTCGGCTGCGGCTGCGGTGAGCGCAGCGGTGGGATCGGCCCCGCTGCGGGCCGCGTCCCGGCCGGCGAGCAGGGCTGCGCGGGTCTGCCGGGCCACCTGCGGTGCCAGCGCCTCGAGCTGCCCCTCGGTGTCGCTGCCGCCGATGGCCTCCACGTGCAACGCCTGGACGCCGAGCACGCGGTGGCTGATGCGCCGCACCACGTCGACGCTCTGGATGCGCTCCAGGGGGATCACCCGGCGCTCCTGCTGGATCAGGCCCTGGGTGATGATCAGGGTGCCGTCGACCACCCACCAGCGAAAGCGCGTCCACTTCACGGCGTTGACCGCCACCATGCCCGCGGCCACCAGCAGCACGATCGGCAGCACGGTCGGGTTGATCAGCACCACCACGGCCAGGGCCCCCAGCTGGGTGAACGACCACACGCCCACTGCGGCGGGGTGGAGCGCTCCGCCCAGGGCTGTGGCCTGTCCCGAGGTCTCCGGTGCGCCGCCGGGGTGCTGTGCGCCGGCCGGCTCCCGCGCAGGCACCGGCTCCTGCGAGGAGCCCTGCTGCGGGGCGGGAGGCTGCTGCGCGGGGGGAGGCTCGGGAGGCTCGGGCATGGCCATCAGACCAGCGCGTCCTCGGGCTCGAGCTCGGCGAGCGTCTCGCGCAAGCGCTCGGCGTGTGCGGCGTCCAGCCCCGGCAGGCGCCCGGAGGTGCCCAGCGCGGCGGTGTGCACGACCAGCTGCCGCAGCCCGAACATCCGCTCGATGGGGCCCGAGCGGGTGTCGACGAACTGCAGCCGCCGGTAGGGGATCACCGAGACCTGGACGGTGAGCAGCCCCTGGCGGATCCAGAGGTCATGGGGCCGCAGCGCGTAGCGCCACCGCCGGTAGCGGATGAAGGGCGTGATCAGCGCCAGCAGGGTGCCGAGCCCGGCCACGCCGAGGGTGATGCGCCCGAACTCCACCGGCAGCGGGATCAGGAAGTCGAGCAGGGCGGCCACAGCGGTGAGCTGGAGCACGTTGAGCAGGCCACCGATGATCCACACCGGTTTGATGCGCGGGTCCAGCGGCTGGGCCACGTGGTCGGCGGTGGGCAGGGTGGGACGGCTGGCCTGCGGGTCCGACTCGGCGCCGTCCGAGGTGCGCAGGGAGCCGTCGTAGGGGCCTTCGACAGCGCCCTGGTCGGCGTCCGCGGTCTCGGGCCGGCCAGTGCGCCCAGCACTGCCGGGCCGGTCGGTGTGGCCGGCGTTGCCGGTGTGGCCGGCGTTGCCGGGGCGGCCGGCGCTGCCGGCGCTGCCGGAGGGCGGCGGTGGCAAGCCGCCGGGGGGCTTGGGCGGTAGATCGCTCACAAGGAGAGTCTTACCTTCGCACGGGGATCGCAGACACGGTCGGCGCGAGAGCGGCTGGTTGGGAGGACGCGAGCGTGGCGCGCCGAGGGCGGGCAGGGCGTGGGCGGCTCTCGGTGCGGGCGGCGGGCAGGGCGGTGCCCAGGCGGCGCGGTTGCGGCCGCTGACAGGGGGCGCGGTTGCGGCTGGGCCCCTGCGGCACCATACTGTCGCACGCTGCAAGCCCCCCTAGCTCAGCAGGCAGAGCGTCTCCATGGTAAGGAGAAGGTCAGCGGTTCGAATCCGCTGGGGGGCTCGAGTCCCCCATGGGGACGAGCAACACGAGGCGGCGTAGCTCAGGGGTCTAGAGCACTCGGCCCATAACCGAGGGGTCGGAGGTTCGAATCCTCCCGCCGCTACGATCCGCGCCCCTGCGGCGCAGGCGCCACCCCGGTCCCCGGCGGGACCGGCGGGTGGCGCGTGCGCCGTTCCGGCCCGGGTCGCCGCCGTCCGAGCAGACCGGGCACCGCACCCGCAACCGAGGGCTTCCCAGGAGCGAATCATGGGCAAGGCGAAGTTCGAGCGGACGAAGCCGCATCTGAACGTGGGCACGATTGGTCATATTGATCATGGGAAGACCACGTTGACGG
>Ga0207421_10000848_pt1 | contig 39897 bp, 39 predicted proteins | sample SodLakKL_010_SED_4_FD_187542 | JGI IMG/M metagenome (GOLD analysis project Ga0207421, IMG submission 187542) | Alkaline sediment microbial communities from Lake Tanatar, Kulunda Steppe, Russia - 8KL_010_SED (SPAdes) (version 2) | ecosystem: Environmental > Aquatic > Non-marine Saline and...
TTTGGGGCCGGCTCCGGGTAAGTGGTGTCGAAGGCCTGGTCCCGTGCGGCGCAAACTCATGAACCCCGTCAGATCCGGAAGGAAGCAGCGGTAAGTGAGAATTTGCGGGTGCCACGGGAGCGCCGGGCCGGAGCTAACTGCCCGAAAAGCGTCTGGGGTTGACGGTCAACGGCAGGTGCACGGTCATTAATTATTGTGGAGCAAAAATATATTGAAGATATCTTTAATGCCCGGCAAACTGGGAGTGTGCAGGTTGGAAAGTGATCGGCCATTTCCTAAGTGGGCTTTAAATAATCATTTTTTTTCAATCACTGTTACCGCAGATGAAACTTCAATTGTTTGCCGGGAAGAGTTGATTCCTGACGACTGTCAGGCGGAAAGAGGGTTTCGTGCTTTCAAAGTCGAAGGGCCGCTTGACTTTCACTTAACAGGCATTTTATCTTCACTTATAAATCCGCTGGCTGAAGCGGCGATCAGTATATTCGTTATATCTACGTATGATACCGATTATATACTTATTAAAGAAGATCAAATTAACCGGGCCGCCGACCTCCTGAAAAATGTATGTACGATTAATTGATGTTTAAGGAGTATTCAAACCGTGGCTTATTTGAGTCTTTACAGGCGCCATCGCCCCCTTGCTTTTACCGAGATGACAGGACAGGAGCATATTACCCGGACTTTGAGCAACGCCCTGGGCAGCGGCCGCCTGGCTCATGCTTATCTTTTTTGCGGGCCCCGCGGCACCGGGAAAACAACGGTGGCCAAAATCCTGGCCAGGGCCGTAAATTGTGAAAAATATCCGGCCCCCGAACCCTGTGGAATGTGCCCGCCCTGCGAGAACATTGCGGCTGGTGCCTCAATGGATGTTATAGAAATGGATGCCGCTTCAAACCGGGGCATTGATGAAATCCGGGAATTAAGGGAAAGAACCCGGTATGCAAGTGCGGAAAGCAGGTTCAAGGTTTATATTATAGATGAAGCCCATATGCTGACCACAGAAGCTTGCAACGCCTTCCTGAAAACTTTGGAAGAACCGCCCCAGAATGTTATATTTATCCTGGCTACTACCGATCCTTCCCGTCTTCCGGCCACAATTGTGTCCCGGTGTCAGCGTTTTGATTTTCACCTCCTTACAGTTGATCAGATTCAGCAGCGGATCGAACAGATCCTGGAGCAGGAAAGCCGGCGGTCCGACCAGGAAGCGGTGAAGCTAATGGCCAGGCTGGCCGACGGCTCCCTGCGGGATGCCCTGGGGATCCTGGAACAGTGCTCTTCTTACAGCGAGGAACATATTTCAGCGGAGCACGTGCGCATTGTTACCGGGGCGACTATGACCGAAACCATAGAAGCTTTGGTCAAAGCCGCCGTGGAAAATGATCCTGATTCCGGCCTGGAAATAATTGAGCAGGTGGTTTACAGCGGCCGCGACCTGCAGCTGCTGGTCCGCGATTTGACTTTTGTTTTCAGCAGGCTTCTGCTGCAAAAGGATAGAGATAACGGTTTAAAGCTGGTTCATGGCCACGGGTTCGAAAATTTGTTAAGCAAATATCGCGGCAAAATGTCCAGGGATCTGCTTATGGAGGCTGTTGAACTCCTGCATGAAGTTGCCCATGAACTGCGCCATGCCCGCTTCCCCCAGTTTATTCTCGAAGTTTCATTTATTCGCCTGCTCAGGGTTCTTCACAACCGTCCGAAGACGGCTGACTTAGAGGCCCGGGATCAGCTCGATAAGCAAGAGCCTGAAAAAGCGGTGTCTGCTGCTTCAACGGATGAAAGGGCAGAAGCTGATAAGCTGGTTGATCCTGAGCCTGCCGGTGTTAAAGGAGCCAATGATGAGGCCGGAAGTTCCATATCGGAAGCTTCCACTATTGCGGGGAGGGACGAAGACGAGGAACTTTCTCCCGAGAGTGATCTCTTTGCCAGGCTGAAAGAGGATTGGCCGAGGATAATACAGGAAATTAAAAAGAAACAAAAAAGTACTGCCGCCTGGCTGGAGCCGGCCAGGCTGGAAGATCTGCGGGGGCGATTGGTCTGCCTCCGCTACCCTCCCGAGTACACGATTCACCAGCTAAGGATAATGGAAAACACTCATCGCAAACTGGTGGAAGAAGTTTTGTCGGCTTTTTGCCGGATACCGATTAATATTAAAGCTGATTTCGATGAAAGTGATGCAGAAACTGAAACAGGCGAAAATGACGAAGGAAAAGAAACCGTTCATACCGAAAATTATCCGGACAGCCCGCCTGAGCCTGATCAACAAGATCATTCCTCTTCAGCTAAACAGTCACAGAAAGAGGAAGGAACAGGCTCTGCGGGTGGAAAGAACAACAAACAGAAAACCCCACCAAGCGCGGAAGAAGCAATGCAGATGTTTGGTGGCGAGCTGATAAATCCTGATTGAATGGAGAGGAGGTTTTAGTGATGCCTAACGGTGGAATGTCTAAAATGATGAAGCAGTTGCAAAAAGCCCAGGCTGAAATGAGCCGGATGCAGGAAGAGCTTGCTTCAAAAACAGTGGAAAGTTCAAGCGGTGGCGGGGCGGTCCGTGTAGTAGCCGACGGCCAGAAAAATTTAGTCTCCCTGGAGATTGATCCCGAGGCGTTGAGCGAGGATAACAAGGAAATGCTCGAAGACATGATTATTGCTGCCGTCAATGAAGCTTTTCAACGGGTTGATGAGATGATCTCTTCCGAAATGCAAAAAATAACCGGCGGGATGAACCTGCCCCCGGGCATGTTTTAGATAATAAGGAGGCTGTCTACAAAGACTGATGGTTTATCCTGGCGCTTTAAAAAAACTGGTTGAAGTTCTGTGCCGTTTTCCGGGAATAGGACCCAAAACTGCCCAGAGACTGGCTTTTTTTTTGCTTGGTCGCTCCCGCGAAGAAGTTGTTGCCATAGCCAGGGCCATGGTGGAAGCCAAGGATAAACTGACTTTTTGCGAGGAATGCGGCAGCCTGGCCGAAGTTGATTCTTGCGCTTACTGCGGTGATCCCAAAAGGGATCAGAAACTGCTCTGCGTTGTCCAGGAACCCCGTGATGTTCTGGTCCTCGAACAAACCGGGAAGTACCGGGGGCTTTACCATGTTCTCCATGGAGCTTTATCTCCCCTGGATGGTATCGGCCCTGAAGAGTTAAAACTGGATCAACTTGTAAAGCGCATTGAAAAGATAGATGTGGAAGAAGTAATTATTGCCACCAATCCAAACGTAGAAGGTGATGCCACCGCAGGTTACCTGTCCAGGCTGTTTAATCCGCTGTCTGTTAGGGTTACCAGGATTGCCTTTGGCCTTCCCGTTGGCGGAGATATTGAATATGCCGACGAGCTTACCCTGAGCCGGGCGCTCGATGGCCGCCGGGAGATGTAAGGCAGGTTTTACCCGAGCTGTTTTTTCATTAACCCGTTCACGATAGCCGGCAGGTGGGCATAATCTTCGGTTGGCAGGTATGACGGCGCGACTTCGTCAAATAAGATGTTGGCTGATGAAGGCATCTCCTCATCACCCGGCCACAACACAAAGCAAATTGGAACCCTGGGCAAAACGGGGATGACCATACCGATGCCGCTTGTGGAGGCTTCATAACCCCCAATAGCGGTTGCAGCTTCGCGAAACTGTTCAGGCTTGTCGCCGAAAGTTTTTAAAAAAGGGTTAACAGCCCTTTTTTTAAATGGATCGATATAGATATCACCTCCGGGCAGGTGGCGGTAGGCAACCCAGCGCTCGGTAAGGGGTGTGCCGTCTGCGGTTGCCAGGTAATGAAGAATAATTATTGCCAGGTACTGTGATGCGGGCGTTCCGTCTTCAGCGGTTATTTTCCCCGAAGGGTGCTCCACCCGGTATTCCTGGTTAATGAAGAAGAGGTTGAGGGTGCTGTTATCCTGGTCAAAAACGGCCCCGGATCGCTCTGCCGTCAAGCCCGGGTCAAGGGCGGAGAAACTTTTTATCGCTTCTTCCTGGGTCACGTCTATGTTCATAAAACTGCGCTTTTTGGTCATATTAGAACCTCCTCAACAAATTGGGTAATAGCCCGGTTAACTGCTTCCGGTTTTTCAAGCATGACCATGTGTCCGGCGCCATCGATAATTTCCAGGCGCCTTTGCGGCAATTTCTCTTTCAAAAACCGGCTGTATTTAACAGGGGTCAGGCGGTCTTCGCTGCCGCAGATGATCAAGCCGGGAACTTCTATCTGGTGCAGGTTCTCTCTTATGTCAAAATTGTCGCAGGCTGTTAAATCGGCAAGGTACACAGCCGGATCGGTATTTTCCATTTCCCTGTGCCCCAGGTTTACCAGCTCTTCCGGCGCATCCGGGGCATAAAGATATTCAAGCATGGTTTCCGGTACGTTGTGCTGCCTCAACTCTTCCAGGAATGCCGGCAGGACCCGCAGGCGCGCGCCGGTGCCGACCAGAATCAGCCCCCTTACTTCTTCGGGGTATTGCAGGATATAGGCCAGGGCTATAGCACCGCCCATGGAATGTCCGGCCAGTATGAAGTTCTGTATTTCCAGGGCCTTGGAAAAGCGGTGGATCCAATCCCGGTACAAACTTATATCATCAAGCGCCGCTCCTTCTGAGCGCCCGTGCCCGGGCAGATCAACAGCAAGGGGATTGGCCGACGGCGGCAGTGCTTTAAACTGGTAGTGCCAGTGATGATGCCCTCCGCCTGAGCCGTGACAAAATAATAAGGGAATCCCCTTTCTGTTTTTATTCCCGGAGTAATAGGCTTTTTTGTTGTCGATTTCCAGGTAGGGCATTACCGTTTGCCATCCTTTCCGGCCGGTTGATCTAAATGATAGCTTAGTTTGTTATGTATGAATTGATTCGATATAAATTGATTCGTGGTTGCCGCAATCATATCCTGCCGGCGGGTGATAATCAAATCCAGGGTTACCCTTTGAAAAACTTAAAAGGAGATTTGCTCTGCCCGTTGACACTCTCGGGGGGGTTTGTTATGATCATTTAAATTACCGGCTCTATAAAATTCTTTAGTATATAAGCGGGAGGAGAATAAATTGCAGGCTGATAGATTTGGATGGGAAGGACTTACTTTTGATGATGTTTTGCTGGTTCCGGCTAAAGCTAAAGTGCAACCCCGCGATATTGATATTTCAACCCGACTGACCAGGACAATAAAACTTAACCTCCCGCTGCTCTCTGCGAGCATGGATACAGTTACCGAGGCTCGCATGGCGATAGGAATTGCCCGAGAAGGCGGGGTTGGCGTAATACACCGTAATATGACCTACGAAAAACAGGCCGAAGAAGTAGACAAAGTAAAGCGTTCAGAGCACGGTGTGATCACCAATCCATTCAGGCTTTCCCCGGACAACACCCTCAATGACGCCGCTTCCTTAATGGAAAGGTACCGGATTTCCGGGGTTCCCATTACAGTGGGCGAAAAATTGGTAGGCATCATTACCAACCGGGATCTCCGGTTTGAAGAAGACTACACCCGCTCTATTGGCGAAGCGATGACCAGCGAAGAATTGGTTACCGCTCCGGAAGGCACAACCCTTCAGGAAGCCCAGGAAATATTACGCCACCATAAAATTGAAAAGCTCCCTATTGTTGATGAACAATTTAATTTAAAAGGCTTAATTACAATTAAAGATATTGAAAAAACGATCCAGTACCCACGGGCAACAAAAGACGCGAACGGCCGGTTGCTTGCGGCGGCGGCAGTAGGCGTTGGAAGGGATGCCCTGATCCGGGCCGAGGCGCTCGTTGAAGCCGGTGTCGACCTGATAGTTGTTGATTCAGCACACGGCCATTCCCAGGCCGTTATTGATACTGTAAAAGATATCAAGAGCCGCTTCCCTAATATCCAGGTGATGGGCGGGAATGTGGCCACGGCTGAAGGGGCCCGTGATTTGATCAAAGCCGGTTCCGATGCAGTTAAAGTGGGTGTCGGACCCGGATCCATATGCACTACCAGGGTGATTGCAGGCATCGGAGTACCGCAAATAACGGCTATTTATGAAGCTGCGCAGGCAGGGCAGGAATATAACATTCCCATCATTGCCGATGGTGGAATCAAGTTTTCAGGAGACATAACCAAAGCTATTGCAGCCGGGGCTTCAGCGGTTATGATTGGAAGCCTCCTGGCTGGGACTGAAGAAAGCCCGGGGGAATTTGAAATATTCCAGGGCCGCAGTTACAAGGTGTACCGGGGAATGGGTTCGCTGGGAGCCATGAAAGAAGGATCCCGTGATCGGTATTTTCAGGAATATGAACAAAAACTGGTGCCTGAAGGAATCGAAGGTCGAGTTCCTTTCCGGGGTACAATTGGCGATATGGCTTTTCAGATGGCCGGAGGCCTGCGGGCCGGCATGGGTTACTGTGGGGTGACTACTATTGAGGAACTCCAGAAAAATACCCGCTTTATCCGTATTTCCGGCGCCTCGCTTAAAGAAAGCCATCCCCACGGGGTCCAGATAACCAAGGAAGCACCTAATTACAGCTTTTAGATTGCTTTACAACTTACATTGTGCCCGGAGACCGCAGGCCGGCATTGCCTGCGGTTTTTTAGCTTAAAAAACTGCTGCCCGGTTCCCCTTTATCCTGTTTTAAAGCAGCGTTATAATAAAGTTAGGGATCACAGGAAAAAAATGAAAGGGCATTAATAACGGGGTGTTTAAAACGCGCGGCTTACTCGTATCGCTGGAAGGAATTGATGGCTGCGGAAAATCGACGCAGATTGAGCTGTTGCAAAACAAGCTTAATCAAAGCGGGATTTCCTTTGTTTCGATTCGTGAACCGGGAGGCACCGCGGTTGGGGAAGGAATCAGGCAGGTCTTGCTGCAATCCAGTTATTCATTAACTTCTGAAGCAGAACTACTGCTCTATATGGCTGCCCGGGCGGAGTTAAGCAGGCAGATCATCATACCATCCCTGATGGAAGGCAAAGTTGTCCTTTGTGATCGCTTTACTGACTCGACTTTTGCTTACCAGGGCTACGGTGCGGGACTAGATTTGCAGTGGATAAGGCAGCTTAATCATAAAGCAACCGGGGGGCGGCTGCCCGATCTGACTTTTCTGCTGGACCTTTCTGTACAAGAAGCGGCAGCCAGGCGTGGTGATAATCTCGATCGCATGGAAAAGAAAAATTTCCACTATCATGGGAGGGTGCAGCGAGGCTACCTGGAAATTGCCCGGCAGGAGCCGGAAAGGGTAGTGGTGGTGGATGCTAAGGTTAGTAAGGAAAAACTGTGTGGATATATATGGCAAAAGCTATTTCCGCATTTAAGAAAGGCGACAAAGAGGACAGGCCATGAGTTTTAGTAATCTGATCGGCCAGGATACACTCCGTCGTTCGCTGACCCGGCTATTGATTCATGATCGGTTAAGTCACGCTGTTTTGCTGACGGGGCCTGCCGGCATTGGCAAGCAGAGCTGGGGCAAAGCTTTGGCCCGATCCCTGCTGTGTGATAACCCGGTTGGAGGAGAAGCTTGCGGGCAGTGTATATCCTGCCGTCAGTTTGAAAGCGGCAACCATCCGGAATATTTTGTCCTGCAGCCGGATGGGCAAAGTATAAAAATTGAACAGGTTCGTTCAATGCGAGCCGGTTTCCATCTCCTTGGAGGAGTAAAGGTATGCTTGATTAAGCAGGCTGAAACCATGACTGCGGAAGCTTCATCCTCCCTGTTGAAAATCCTTGAAGACCCACCGCAGGACTTTTACTTTATTTTGCTGGCGGAACAATCGGGTCAGCTTTTTGAAACCATCCTTTCCAGGTGTCAGCGTTATCACCTGCAGCCTTTAAGCCGGGATAAAATAAAAGACCTGTTGGTGAAAGAAAAGTTGTTAAATGCCGATAAAGCTTCAATGCTGGCTCGTCTCAGCAGAGGGATTCCTGGCCGCGCTTATGAACTGGCTGAAGATGGGGAGTTTGATCGTCGCCGGGAAGAGGCAGATAACCTTGCCCTTAGCCTCTTGTCAGAAAATAATTCGGCCTATCACCTGCTGGCAAAAGCCGCATCGCTTGCTGAAAGAGATGATTTGCTCTCTTTCCTGGATCTGCTTTGCTTTTCCTTTAGAGACGGTTTGATTATGAAATTTTGCGGAAATGATCACTTGTTAATTGATCCTGAGCGTCCTTTTTTAAAAGAAAGTAATTTTGCCCTTGCGAGGCTGGAAGATATTATTCGCCTGATTAATAATACTATTTATGAACTGACGGCAACAAACGCCAACCGTCGCTTGTTGATGGAAAAAACGCTAATTATGATCCAAAGGAGGCTTATACAATGCCAAGAATAGTTGGAGTCAGGTTTAAAAACGCCGGGAAGACTTACTACTTTGATCCTGGTTCACATAAATTAGATAAAGGCGACTATACAATAGTGGAAACTGCCCGGGGAAAAGAAATTGGTGAAATCGTTATTCCGGAAAAAGATGTTCAGGAAGAGGACCTGGTTTGTCCCCTTAAAAAAGTAATTCGCAAAGCTTCGGAAGCCGATTTTGCCCAGGCGGAAGAAAATGAAAATAAGGAATCTACCGCCTTTACCAGGTGCCAGCAAAAAATTAAGGAACATGGACTGGATATGAAGCTGGTTGGTGCGGAGTATACTTTTGATCGCAACAAAATTATCTTTTACTTTACTTCTGAAGAAAGGGTTGATTTCAGGGAACTGGTCAAAGATCTGGCTTCGATCTTTAAAACCCGGATTGAACTGCGCCAGATTGGAGTTCGTGATGAAGCCAAGATTAAAGGGGGAATTGGCCCCTGCGGCAGGCCTTTCTGCTGCAGCACTTTCCTGGAAGCATTTGAACCGGTGTCCATTCGCATGGCCAAAGGGCAGAACCTCTCCTTGAATCCGACTAAGATTTCCGGTGTCTGTGGACGCCTGATGTGCTGTCTCCGCTACGAAGCAAGCAGTTATGAAGATGCCCGTGATCAGATGCCGAAACAGGGCCAGACGGTCATTACCCCGGATGGAGAGGGTGTCGTCCAGGATGTTGATAAAAACAAAAAATCTGTTGTTGTTAAATTGCAGGAATCGGGCTATACAAGATCATTTCCCTGGGAAGAGATCGATATGGTTCAAGGTTAATCTAGAAGGCATGAAAAAAGGGGCAGCTTTTACAGCGCCCCCTTTTAAAAAGTGGTGTTGATGTCGGAACCGTTTACTCTGTTGCCAGTTTATCCACACATTCCTGACACACAATACGGTTTCCAAAATGTTTTACATCATCTGCGTTGCCACAGAATAAACAGGCTGGCTCGTATTTCTTGAGGATGATTCTGTCAGAATCAACATAAATTTCGAGGGCATCTTTAACTTCAATTCCCAGGGTTCTTCTTAATTCTATAGGGATGACTACTCTGCCCAATTCATCTACTTTTCTAACAATTCCCGTTGATTTCAAGAGCATTTCCTCCTTTTCTTCATAATGGAGCAACTTTGGTTCAATAATTATACCAGTAATTTACATGGTAAGTCAATAGTTATTTTCCCATATTAATCAGGTTTACAAGAAAATTACATGTATGTGTTTTCAATGGTAATCGATTTCGCCCTGTCTTGACAGTATAAAGTGCTCTGATATAATAACGTCATCCTGTCTAATCAAGAGGAGGCCCTAACATTGGCGGAAAAAAAGACTTTTTACATAACCACCCCTATTTATTATCCCAGTAATAAATTGCATGTGGGAAATTCTTACACTACCGTGGCTGCTGATGCTATGGCCCGTTTTAAAAGGTTGACCGGTTACAAGGTCTGGTTTTTGACCGGAACCGACGAGCACGGACAGAAAATTCAGCGGCAGGCTGAGGCGACCGGAAAGCCTCCGGCAGATTTTGTTGATGAAATAGTGGAATGGATTAAGGAACTGTGGCAGGAACTTGATATTGAGTATGATGATTTTATTCGCACCACCGAATCCAGGCATAAGGAAAAAGTAGCCAGGATTTTTGAACGTTATTATGAGCAGGGCGATATCTACAAAGGAAAATATGAAGGGCTTTACTGCACTCCCTGTGAAGCTTATTGGACCGAAAGGCAGCTTGAGGATGGAAACTGTCCCGACTGTGGGCGCAAAGTGGAATTAATCGATGAGGAAGCCTACTTCTTTAGAATGTCCAAGTATGCAGACCGCCTATTGAAACACATAGAAGCGCATCCGGAATTTATCCAGCCTCCTTCCCGGAAAAACGAAATGATCAATAATTTCCTCAAACCGGGGCTGGAAGATCTATGCGTATCCCGAACCTCTTTTGACTGGGGTATCCCGGTGCCTTTTGACCAGGATCACGTTATTTATGTTTGGCTGGATGCGTTGAGCAATTATATAACCGCCCTGGGGTATGGCGAAGAGGGCAGCATATACGAAGAATTCTGGCCGGCTGATGTCCAGCTTATCGGCAAGGATATCCTTCGGTTCCATACTATTTACTGGCCAATCTTTCTGATGGCGTTGGGAGAGCCTTTGCCGAAGACTGTTTTTGGGCACGGCTGGTTAATGCTGCAGGAAGGGAAAATGTCTAAATCAAAAGGCAATGCCATTGATCCCATGGTCCTGGCGGGCAGGTACAGCTCCGATGCCCTGCGTTACTTTTTACTCCGGGAAATACCCTTTGGGCAGGACGGCATTTTCAGCCTTGAATCTTTTATTACCCGGATAAATAATGATCTGGCCAATGATCTGGGCAACCTGGTCAGCAGGACATTGACCATGGCGGAACGTTACTTTGACGGTGTCCTGCCGAAGCCTTCAGCCGGGGAAGAAAATACCGATCAAGAACTGCGTGGAACTGCCCTGAATACTCCTGTCGCGGTTGAATCGGCAATGGATCAAATGAAGATCAGTGATGCCCTGGCTGAACTGTGGCTACTGGTGCGGCAGAGTAACAAGTATATCGATGACAACATGCCCTGGAACCTGGCCAAGGATCCGGCCAGCCGGGAGCGGTTGGGAACAGTAATTTACAACCTGATTGAGAGTATCCGTTTTATTGCAGTTATACTTAAGCCATATATGCCCCGCACCCCGGAATCGATCTGGGAGCAGATTGGGATTAGTGGTAATGAAGAGCTGCAGCAGTGGGAAAGCCTGGATCAGTGGGGCCGTATGAAACCAGGTACTGCTGTCAGGAGGGGCGAAGATTTGTTCCCCCGCCTTAACCTTCAGGCTGAAATCAGGGCCATGCGGGCTGATAAGCCTTTGGAAGAAAAGGCAGCGGGCGAACCGGAGGAGGCTGAAGAGCAGGCCGGTTTAATCAACCTTGAACAATTCCAGCAGGTTGATCTGAGGGTGGCTGAAATCAACTCCGCCGAAAAGATGCCCAAGTCGGATAAGCTGTTAAAGCTGGAAGTTGATATTGGGGAAGAAACGAAACGCCAGGTAGTGGCCGGCCTTGCCGAATATTACCAGCCGGAAGAATTGATTGGCAGGCAGGTTCTATTTGTGGCTAACCTGAAGCCGGTTAAATTACGGGGCGTCCTTTCGCAGGGAATGCTGCTGGCTGCGACGGGTGATGACGGCATCCTGGCCCTGACTACTGTAGATAAAACAATGGCCCCGGGAAGCAGGATCAGCTGATTTGAACGCGCTTATTGACACCCATGCCCATCTTGATTTTCCCCACTTCAATAAAGATCTGGACCAGGTTTTGCAGCGGGTCTGGGAGTCCGGTGTGATAGCTGTCCTCAATGCCGGAACTGACGAGCAGGGTTCTGAGCGCTCGGTGGAGCTAAGTAAGAAATATCCCCAGATCGGGGCATCAGTGGGGGTCCATCCCCACGGGGCCGCCCGGGTTTCAGCCGGCTGGTTGAAGAAAATGGAGCATCTGGCCAAAGGAAAAACAGTTTTGGCTGTTGGCGAAACCGGACTTGATTTTTATCGTGATTTGTCGCCCCGGGAAGACCAGGAGCAGGTTTTTCGGGAGCAGATCCGACTGGCTTGCCGGGTTGAAAAACCGGTGATCGTTCATAGCCGCAAGGCTCATGCGGAGACACTGCAGATTTTGAAGGAGGAAAAGTTACCCTCATGTGCAGGGGTGATGCACTGTTTTTCCGGCGATCGAGCCCAGGCTGAAGCATTTCTGGAACTCGGGTTTTATATTTCACTGGCCGGGCCTTTGACTTATCCCCGTTCCCACGCCCTGCGGGATCTGCTCAATTATATTCCGGAAGACAGACTGCTTTTGGAAACTGATTCGCCGTACCTTGCGCCCCAGGCTTACCGCAGCAAACGCAATGAACCTTCTTATATAAAGCTGGTTTACGAACGGGCTGCCCTGACCTTTGGCCGGGATCTTGAACAGCTTGCCGAACAGGTCTATGTTAATGCAATCCGCCTTTTTTCAGACACCCTGGTTGACAGGTTATAAATAACCTGGTGATATCCGAAACCGGCCTTCCGGCAAATGTTGTTTTTGGTAATTCTAGTTGGCTTATATTAAAAAAGACAGTGCTGAAACTTTTTATCAGCACTGTCTTTTTTGTTGCAGTTGAGCCGGTGATGCCTGTTTAGTTAAACAAACAATACCTATTTTTAACTGACCAGGCTCTGCAGTTTCATAGCCAGGGACATGTCGCCCTTCACTTTCAATTTTCCGGCCATAAATGCCGAGGTGGCGTTTAATTTGCCTTCCAGAAGATCGTTGAAATCATCAGCGGCCATGGTAATAGTAATGTTGGGATTCTCGTGCGCCGATTCAACAACGGTTGGTTTTCCGTCTTCTACCACTACATGGAAAACTCCGCCGTTGTCTCCGGAAAGATCAAACTGGTATACTGCGCTAACCCCTTTCAATTTTGACGGATCAGCTTCTTCAATTTTTTTATTCAGGTTATCTAAAATTTCCTTATATTCGGCCATATGAATAAATACCTCCTTAAAATATAGTCATGTTACAGTGAAGTTCAGCTCATACCAGATTTGCTGGTTTTATCACCCCTTCCCTGTACTGTATTAGAAAAAAGAAAAGAATACTCCAATCAATAAATGCTTAAACAGTTGAATTATTCCTGTTGTTAAATATATTATAATGCATAACCTCCTGTTTGTCATTATATTTTTACGACAACCCCGGAGCAGGCATTTGGAGGTTGTTAGCATCAAGTTTCAGTTTGCAGCGCATTTTTTTGCCCTTTAAACCGGCAGTTAAAACTTTATTGAGGCAATACAAGGCTGGAAAGTAATAAAGCAGTTGGAGCAAAAATTGAGTTTGTTTATGGCAGTGAAAGAAGCGGACCGTTTGACGCAGTCAGCCTTGAAAGGTAAACTAAAGCCATATCAGGCAAAAAAGAGGGAATACCTAAGTGGATGAAATACCCGATGTAACTTCACCCCGTGAACTTAATGCCCTTTTTCAAAAATATGGGCTGCAACCCCGGCGCCATATGGGCCAGAACTTCCTGATTGATGCAAACATTGTGCGAAAAATAGTGAATGCTGCAGAAATTAAAACCAATGATGCAGTTATTGAAGTTGGCCCGGGCGCGGGTGCCCTGACTCTTTCTATGGCCCGTAAGGGGGCCTGGTTACTTGTAATAGAAATAGATCGCGGACTAACCAGGCTGCTTGGCGATCTTTTAGAACCGTGGCCGCAGGTAACGATCGTAGAACAGGACGCCCTGCATGTAAGCTGGGAGAAGCAAGTTAAGCAAATCAAACCAGGGAAGGGATCAGTAAAGCTTATTTCAAATCTACCTTATAAAATATCAGGTCCTTTTATGTACAACCTGTTTAAAGACAAGTTTCCGTTTTCTATGGCTGTATTGATGTTTCAGAAAGAAGTGGCCCGGCGGCTGGTTGCCAGCCCCGGCGATCCTGATTATAGCGCCCTTTCAGTGCTGTGCCGCTATTATTGCGAAGGTAAAATATTGTTTGATGTATCCAAAAATGTATTCTTCCCCCGTCCCAAGGTTGGTTCGGCGGTGCTTAAATTAGTTCCCCGTCGAAAAGATCTAACAGGTAAAGAAGAAAAGTTATTATGGGAGATTGTCCAGGGGTCTTTTCAGCAGCGAAGGAAAACAATTCTTAACAGCATGGATCGACTTTTTGATATCCCCAGAAACAGGTTGGCTGAACTGCTTGAACAGGTGCCGGTTTCACCCGCAGCCCGCCCTGAAGAGCTGAGCGTGTGTGAATTTGCAAAGCTAACCCGAATAACTTATAATTACCTTTATAAAGCAAACTGAAAGAATATTGATGCTGAAAGGTCGTAGTAGGTATGTTTTTTACAAGTCCATCTAAAGGCAAAGTTTCTTTCCAGGATTTGTTTGAAGATCTGGTTGGCTACACTAATGAATTTCCTGATGATACTTATAAGCTGATTATCGGTACTGATTCCCACTCTTTTCTAGATGATCATGTTATGTTTGTCACCGCCGTTGTAGTCCACCGAATTGGCAAAGGTGGACGTTTTTTCTATCACAAACAAAAAACACGTTATATGGAAAGCCTGCGGCAGCGGATCTATTATGAAACATTTTTAAGCCTTGAGGTGGCAACCCGCCTGACCGAGAAACTGGCAGAAAACAGCGAGCTTCGCTTAAATGTGGAAATTCACCTTGATGTAGGGGAAAAGGGTGAAACCCGTGATATTATTAAAGAAGTCGTGGGTATGGTTATAGGAAGCGGGTACAAGGCGTTTATCAAGCCATACTCTTACGGGGCCGCCACGGTTGCCGATAGATTTACCCGTTAAAAAGGATTTCAGGGGCTGAGAGTCAGTATTTTTGTTATTTTCTTAGCATTTCTTGACATATTGCAGGATATTATGTTAATATATATTTTAGAATAAATATAAGGTGGTTTTAAATGGTGGCTAAAGATGTCCTATTTGAAATCCGCAAGAAGCTTGAATCTCACCTGGGTGAAAAGATAAAATTGCGAGCCAACCGAGGTCGACGTAAGACTTACGAGAAAGAAGGAGTTTTGGAAAGCCTGTATCCTTCAATTTTTATTGTTAGAGTGGATGAAGACAACTATAACCAGAGGCTTTCATTCAGCTATACCGATGTTTTGACGGAGACTGTTGAACTAAGTTTTAGCGAAGGTAAAATGCGTCGAACCGCAGGCTAGCATAAAATGGGAGTTAGTTTGATTGATTAATTGAACACTCCCGGTATTGATATCTTGGGCTTTATCTTGAAAGTATTGAGCCTGATGATATAAATAGCGAATTAAACCGGATTAAGATCCGGTTTTCTTTTTGTCATGCTGAAAAAGCTTTTAAAGTGCCACAAGCAGGATTAAAATGTATTTTGTAGAATAACGTGAACACAATAATCAACAGGGAGGGTTACCAGTGAAAGCTTTGCTTGTTATCGATATGCTTGTAGATTTTATTGATCCTCAGGGAGCCCTTTATGTCGGGCCGGTAGCTGAGAAAGTGGTTCCCCAGGTTAAATCCCGGCTGGAAAAATACCGGTCCGAAGGTAATCCAGTTATATTTATTTGTGACAGCCACCTTAAGGATGATATTGAATTCAATCTTTTTCCTCCCCACAGCGTAGAAGGAAGCGGGGGCGACGACATTATACCTGAGCTTACCCCTAAGGCGGACGAAAGGGTGATCGAAAAGAGGAAATTCAGTGCATTTGTCGGTACGGATCTTGATCTGACTTTAAGGGATAAAGGGATTGACGAGATTGAACTGGCGGGTGTCGTAACCAATATCTGTATCCTTTATACAGCTGCTATGGCTCGTATGTACGGATACAAGGTAAATGTTCCGATCAGTGCGGTAGCCAGCTTTGACGAGGAAGCACATAATTTTGCTCTAAAGGAAATGGAAAAAACACTGGGAGTAACAATGATTTAATACTGCTGGAGGATGCTAATGAAGACACGGGATTTTATTACATTAAAAGAGATTGATTCAATAAAAGTAGATCCAAAACAGCGTTTTTTTTCTGCATCGGAATCTGAGATTCAGCGAGGCTTGACCAGTGACATATATTTTGTTCGCAGCAGGGATCTTTTACAATCTATAAACCTGGCTGATACGGAAGTGACAGCAGAGATATTTTCATCGGGGGAAGGCATTTTTGCAGGTCTGGATGAAGCCCTTTACCTCTTAAGAGAGCGTAATTTGGAAATCTGGTCCCTTCAAGAAGGCGAAGCAGTGGAGGCCAAAGAGGTCGTGATGCGCATCAGGGGGCGCTATAGTGATTTTGGTATTTATGAAACCCCTTTGCTGGGAATTCTAGCCAGTTCCAGCGGTTGGTGCACTGCGGCACGCAGTTGTAAGGAAGCAGCCGGTGAGAGGATGGTAGTTTGTTATGGATCCAGGCATCTCCACCCGGCAGTAGCGCCGGTAATGGAGCGTTCGGCAGTGATCGGGGGGGGCGATGCCTGCAGCTGTATCCTTGGGGCCCTCTTACTGGGCCGGGCCCCAGTAGGAACTATTCCCCATGCTGCTTTTCTTATTGCCGGTGACACAGTGGAGCTGGCCCAGGCCTATGATCGTTTTCTTCCAGAGGATTCGCCACGTATTATCCTTATCGATACTTTTAAGGATGAGACTGAGGAAGCTTTAAGAGTAGCTGACGCTCTCGGCAAGCAGTTGACCGGTATTCGCCTTGATACTCCCGGCGAAAGGGGAGGAGTAACCCCCAACCTGGTCCGGGAAGCCAGGGCTCGCCTGGATCAGAACGGTTATAACCACGTTCAAATTATTGTTTCGGGAGGGCTAAATCCGGAAAGGATTACCAGGTTGGCTGAAGCGGGGGCCGACGCTTTTGGAGTGGGCAGTTATATTGCCAGGGCCCCGGCCATAGATATGACCCTGGATCTAAAAGAAGTGCGTGGGAAGCCGGTGGCCAAAAGAGGGCGTATTCCGGGTATTACAGATAACAACCGCCTGGTGAAAATGGATTGAAATGGACAATAAATTTACACTCAAGGCCCCGGCTAAAATAAATTTAGGCTTAACCGTCATTTCCCGCCGGGCAGACGGGTTTCATGAGCTGGAATCTGTCATGCAGCAGGTTTCACTGGCCGACACCCTTTTATTTGAACCTGCCCTGGAAAAGGGGTGGCATTTTTTTTGCACGGAAGAAAGTATTTCCGGATTGGATAACCTGGTGGCCAGGGCGGCTTCAATGCTTGAAGAAAGGGTTGACAGACCTTTACCCGGTGTAAAAATCACCCTTTATAAAAATATACCGGTTGAAGCGGGATTGGCCGGGGGGAGTACTGATTGTGCTGCTGCCCTGGTTGGATTAAACCGCTTTTGGAACCTGGGATTTGAGCCGGATACTTTGCAGGAATTGAGTTTGCTTTTAGGATCTGATATCCCTTTCTGCCTCCAGGGTGGAACAGCCCTGGCCAGGGGTCGTGGGGAGAAGCTGGAAAAATTACCTTCCCTCCCTTTTTTTTGGGTAATCCTGGTTTTGCCTGCTGGTTTAAGGATGCCAACTGCGGCTGTTTATAGAAACTTAAATCGAAGCAGATTGGGAGAGCCTTTGCTTTCTGACCTGGTCGAAGCAATCAGGGCCGGCAAAAGGGGCAGGATCCTTGATTGGCTGTCCCGTGAATTGACCAATACCCTGGAAACTGCCGTCGTCCCGGGTTCATGGTTATTGCAGGAAATAAAAAGCAAGCTTCAGGCTCGGGGTTTGAAACCGGTCTTATCAGGAAGCGGCCCGGCCCTGTTTATGCTGGCCGAAAATTACGAACTGGCCTGCAAGATGGCCCGGATGGCGGAAGAAGAAAATTGCAGGGCTTACCTGTGCTGGACTCTTTAAGAAAACAGCTGCCAGGAGGGACTGATATGTTTGATGCTGTAGTTTTAGCCGGGGGAGGTAAACCGGAACCGCTAACCGAGCAGGAACAAGTTGCCAATAAAGCTTTTATCCTGGTCAATGGGCGGCCCCTGCTTGCCTACATCCTGGAGGCTCTTCAGGAAGCGCCTTCAATAAGGACAATTGCGGTTGCCGGGCCCGTTGAGGAGCTTCATAAACTGGACGATGAAGGTTATAAATTTGAGCTTGTAAAGGAAAAAGGAAGCATGCTTGACAACCTTGCCGCCGGCTTTGAAGCTGTTGATCAAAACCGCCTTTGCCTGGTTGTTACCGGTGATATTCCCCTGATCAATGCAGCTGTAATCGAAGATTTTCTATCCCTTTGTGAACCCTTTGATCACGATCTTTATTATCCGGTCCTGGATCAGGAAACATGTGTCCGTCATTTTCCGGAAACCGAGCGTACCTATGTCCGCTTAAAGGAAGGCAGAGTTACCGGGGGTAATGTTGGTTTGATAAATGCCAAATGGTATTTAGAGAACAAGGATCGACTGGAAATGTTTATCTCCTATCGCAAAAAACCCGTAAAAATGCTTCGCATACTGACCTTAACCCTGGTGATCAAATTTTTGCTTAAAAAACTAAGCCTGCACGATCTGGAGCTGTACCTCTCCCGCCTGCTGCGGCTAAGAGCGAAAGCAGTTCCTTGCGGCCGTGCTGAGTTCGGTGTGGATGTTGATAAACTCAGTGATTTGGCGGTAGTTAAACAGGCCCTTTCCAGGTAGGGGCAGGGAGTAAACCGGATCTCCTGTAAAGCTGCATTCCCTTTGTACGCTCTTCTATTCTATTCGTATCCAGATAGTACTTTTTTCTCCGGCCAGCCGGCAAACCGGTAAGCCTTGTTTTCACTATTTTCTTTCAAGTTTTCGAATACCGAAGCAGTAGCTTTGTCCACCGGGTTGTAGATCAGCAGATATAGTTCACCTCTTGTTGTATTGACAATGGTTTCAGTTGCCAGATAGGAAAGAAGGCCGTATTGGGGATGTTCATAAAGAAAATGAACATAGGTCAGGTCATACCGATCGGCGTATCGCTGGCAAAAATACCAGTCAATGTCAAACTGTTTTATCCGGAGCAAGATTTTCAGCAGGTACCTAAAATAGGCGGTATGGCGGTATCTCAAAGTAGAGCGCCGAAACAACAGGATCTCTATTGTAGCTATTTTCCGCCAGAAATTGCCCAAAATCTCCCTGGTTCCGAATGAAGGAGAGTAGAGCAGGTAAATTAAGTTTTGGCCGGCGGGAATTTTTTTGGCGTAATCGAGCATTTCAGGGGTGATCATAAACAGGTTTAAAGTAGAAATGTTGGCGGCAACTATATCAGCGTAAGAATCGATAAGCAGTGCAGGTACCTGGAAAAATTCCATTTCTGCCAGAAGGCCGTTCAACTGGGCGTTGCAGTCTTCATGGAAGAAGAGTTCTTCATCCGGTAAACCAAGGGCGGCATATAAAAATTCTTTTCTTTCCAGGTTGGTCAAATTAAAGGAATCGGCCAGCAGCATTAATGTCTGGGTGTCCAGGTACTTGCGATCCCCTCTTTCCAATCTTCCCAGCTGGTCCGGGCTCAGATGCACGGCCCGGCTTAAGCTTTCCCTGGTCCAGGGGTTGCCCCATTGATCCACACTGCTTCGGCGCAGGGTCTTAATTAATAGGCCAAAGTCGGTAAGGTTCATTTTTAATACCCCTGTTTATCAAATTATCTCTGAAACTTGCAATTTTTCGCAAGTTACCTTACGAAAAAATGTAAGATTAAGTGATTTGCAAAAACTCAAATAGAGGTTATGATTACTTATACATAACCTAATGCTACTGTACATAATATTCATTCTTATAAATATATGATACCCGATTTTTATAATGAATGCAAAAATGCGGAATAGTGTAATAGCAGGTATATTGACCGGTTTTAATTAATGTAACCGGGCGTTTAATAATTACTGCTATGACGGGCAATGTTTTTTCCCTGTTTAACAGGATAGTTGAAAGTTGCATATATACTTAACAGGAGGAGGGTTCAAATGGTTGTTACAGATGTGCGGGTCAGGCGGATAACACAGGAAGGTAAAATGAGAGCTATTGTGTCTATTACTCTGGATGAGAACTTTGCGGTCCATGATGTGAGGGTTATTGAGGGAAGTAATGGCTTATTTGTTGCCATGCCCAGCAAACGTAATCCTAACGGTGATTTTAGGGACATTGCCCATCCGATCAATGTTAATACCAGGGGGGAAATCCAGAGGGCAGTGCTTGAGGCATATAATGCCGAACTGGAAAAAGCAGCTGTCAGGGCTTGAGGAATTTTTTATATTTCATTTTTTTGTCCCTCCTGGCTTACTGCAGTATAATGAATACCAGGATCATAAAGCGAGGAGGGGCTGGTTGTGAGTGATGTCTGGGCTGTAGTTCTGGCTGCAGGGGAAGGAAAACGCATGTATTCAAGCTTACCGAAGGTGCTTCATCCCCTGTGCGGTAAAAGAATGCTGGAGTATATACTGGAAAGCGCCGCAGAGCTGACGGAACAAATTATAGTTGTCGTCGGTCACGGCGCTTTCCAGGTTCGGGAGACAATTGGAGATCGGTGGTCTTATGTTTACCAGGAACGGCAACTCGGGACGGGCCATGCTGTTATGGAAGCCCTGAAAAAGCTGCCCGGTGAAGGTAAGCTCCTGGTATTGTGCGGAGACACGCCTCTTTTAAAAACTTCACACCTGAAACAACTGCTGGAATCCTTTCATCGGCATGCTGCAGTTGTGGCCACGGTTGCAGTTCCCGATCCCACTGGCTACGGGCGCATAGTGCGCGATCAAAATGGGCAGGTTGATAGGATTGTTGAAGATAGGGATGCATCGGCAGAAGAAAAGAAAATAAATGAAGTAAATACCGGCACTTATTGTTTTGATCTGGAATTACTCAGATATTACCTGCCGCACCTGGGGACTGACAATGTTCAAAATGAGTACTACCTGCCTGATGTGGTGACCTTGATGCGAAAAGACGGCTACACCACCGGCGCTTACTGCCTGGATGATTACCGGGTGGGACTGGGGATCAATAATCGGGCTCAGCTGGCAGAAGCAGTAGAAATAATACAGCAAAATATAAGTCAAAAATTGATGAAAAGCGGTGTAACCATCGATATTCCAGGTTCTGTGTTTATCGGCATTGATGTGCAAATAGGCCCGGATTCGGTAATCCGGCCGGGCTGTGTGCTGGAGAAAGGGACTATCATCGGCGAAAATTGCGTGATCGGTCCCGGCAGCCACATAACCGGTGCAGTAGTCGGTGACGGGGCAGTAGTGCGGCAGTCGGTTGTCAGCGGAGGGTCAGTTGAAAAAGGTGTCGAAATCGGCCCTTTTGAATATATAAAGAAGAAGTGATTCAAACCGGATAGGAACTGCGGCATATAAATCTCTCACAGCAAGCAAGCCAGGATCAAACTGTGTCCGGCGTTATCATTTTGAAAGATTGTCGTTCCGGCAGGAAAATCAGAGTATTAAAGAGAACAGATATGCCATTAAAACAATTAAAGAATCTTGCCTAAAATATGTACAGGAGGGTTTCAGTTGAGCAACGGAGAAGAACTCAAGGTTTTTTGCGGCAGTGCCAACCCGGAGTTGGCTGAAGAAATAGCGAAATATGTAGAGGTCCCTCTTAGTGATTGTGAAGTAACCCGTTTTAGCGATGGCGAAATATCAATCAGCATCAGGGAGAGTGTGCGCGGCGCCAACGCTTTCCTGGTCCAGCCTTTATGCGGGCCTATTAACGACAGCATCCTCGAGTTGTTAATTATAATTGACGCCCTGAAGAGGGCTTCGGTAAATTCAGTAAATGCCGTTATACCCTACTATGCTTATGCCCGCCAGGATCGGAAAACCCGGGCCCGGGATCCGATCACTGCCAAGCTGATTGCCGACTTGATCACAGCAGCCGGCGCAAACAGGGTAGTGGCCATGGATTTGCATGCCGGGCAGATCCAGGGCTTTTTTAATATACCCCTCGACCACCTGACCGCTTTGCCCATCCTGGCTAAATATTTTATTGAAAAAAATATAGAAAACGGGGTTGTTGTTTCCCCTGATCTGGGCGGTGTAACCAGGGCCAGGGATCTGGCCAACCGCCTGATGATGCCAATTGCCATTATAGATAAGAAGCGGCCTGCTCCCAATAAAGCTGAAATTATGAATATTATTGGAGATGTTAAAGATAAAACAGCCATATTTATTGATGATATGATTGATACTGCGGGTACAATTACGCTTGGCGCTGAGGCCCTAAAGGAAGCCGGAGCCCTCGAAGTGTTTGCCTGCTGTACCCACCCGGTATTTTCCGGTTCGGCTCTTAAGCGGCTCAGTGATTCCAGCCTCTCCGAGGTGGTTTACACCAATTCCATCCCGATTGACCGCAGTATGTTGAGAGGTTTAAACGATTGTTTTACCTCGCTTTCCGTGGCCCCGCTGATCGGGGAAGCCATAATGCGCGTCCATAATAAAAAATCGGTGAGTGAACTGTTTGATTGAGTTGATCTTCGCCGCTTCCTGCAGTATACTATTGCAGAAGGAGGTTCGAATGAATGGATAGAATGGAAATGGAAGTACAAACCCGTTCGCCTTTAACCAAGGGGCAGCTCAATCACCTGCGCCGTGAAGACAAGGTTCCGGCAGTACTTTATGGCAGGGGAGCCGACAATTTTCCCCTGGTTGTAGACGGACGTACCTTAAGGCAGGTTTTAACAACCGGAGGCGGCAACGTCCTCTTAGATCTCAAGGTCAAATCAAAAGGTAAAAAGACGCGGCAGGAAACAGTTATGTTCAGGGATATTCAAAGAGACATACTCTACCATGACCGTATTCTCCACGTTGATTTTATCCGTATATCTATGACCGACAAGATCGAAGTCCCTGTTCACCTCAACTTTATTGGAGAACCCGCAGGCGTTGAGGAAGGCGGAGTTTTATCTCTTGTATCCCGCGAAGTTGAAGTTGAATGTTTGCCGGGCGATATTCCCGAACAGTTTGATGTCGATATCTCCGAACTGAATATCGGCGACAGCATAACTGCTGAAAGTCTGCTCCTCGAGAAAGATGTTGAGCTGATTACTCCCCCGGATACAATCCTGGCCCAGGTTCTGGCGCCGATGTCTGAAGAAGAATTAGAGCCGGCTGTCGAAGAGGAACTTGAAGAAGGCGAAGAAGTTGAAGAAAGCGAAGAAGCCGCCGAAGAAGCTGCCACCGAAGATACAGAAGAAGAAAGATAGGCTCTGGTACTATTGACAGCGTGGGAAGATAAATGTTTAATGCCCCTTGGTTGAGGGGCATTAATATTGTTTGGAACTGCTCCGTTCGGGAGTGATTAAATGCATCTGATTGTGGGTCTTGGCAATCCTAAACAGGACTATGCAGAAAGCAGGCATAATATTGGCTTTCAGGTGGTCGATGCGCTGTCACGCCGCCTGAAATCAAATGCCCCGGTGTCAAAGCACCGGTCTCTGCTTGCCGAAGCTCAATACAGTGATCAAAAGCTGCTGCTGGCTCAGCCGCTTACTTATATGAATCGCAGCGGCCTTGCTGTTAAAGAGCTTGTTTGCAATTACCGGGTAGATCTGGAAAGGGTCCTGGTAATCTATGACGATCTCGATCTGCCCCCGGGAGTGATCCGCCTCCGGAAAAGAGGCGGGGGAGCCGGTCACCGTGGTGTGCAATCCATTATTGACTTACTTGAAACTGAAGAGTTTCCCCGCCTGCGGGTCGGTATTGGCAAGCCTCCACCGGGAGTGGAAACAGCAGATTATGTGTTGCAGACGCTTGAAGGTAATGATCGGGACCTGATTGAGCAGGCCCGGGAAAAGGCTGCAGAAGCAGTCCTTGTTTTTGTCAGCGACGGTATTGAAGAGGCCATGAATAATTTTAACCAGGGCTTGTCTTCCCCGAGCTAATATGTTAGTATACATAGCATTAAATAATTATTTAAAAAGCGATGCAGAAGGAAAGTAGGTTGGGTGAGCCGTTCAGCAGAGAGTCCGGGTCAGAGGCTGCAAGCCCGGTTAACTGAGCCCTCAACTGAAGTTCCCTTTGAAGCTGTGTGCTGAAACTCCGCCCAGGGGCAAAGTAGGCATAAACGGTCCTTCCCCGTTACTGGAAGAAGGTATCGGCGGCCATAAAGGCCAGCCCGTACTTTATCGAGTGGATGATCATCAAATTGGGTGGTACCGCGGATTAACAATCCGTCCCTTGAGGGGCGGTTTTTTATTTGTATAAACCATTTTTGAAAGGGGTTTTGGCAATGATTGTTGTAATGCAGACAGCAGCGGAAAAAGAACAGGTAGAGGGGGTTGAACAAAAACTGGTTGAAATGGGTTTTGCCCCGCACCGGATCCAGGGAACCGGCAGGGTCGTGATCGGGGCAGTTGGGGAACGTAAAGTGGTATTCCCCACCGGCCTGGAAGTGCTGCCCGGTGTGGAACGGGTAGTGCCGATCGGAGCGCCATATAAGCTGGTCAGCCGGGAGGTAAAAGAAAGGGGAAGCGTGGTGGAAGTCGGTGATCTTAAGGTCGGCGGATCCGAGATAGTGGTTATGGCCGGCCCCTGTGCTGTGGAAAGTGAAGAACAGCTGTTGACCATCGCTCGGCTGGTAAAAGCGGCCGGGGCCCAGGTTCTGCGCGGCGGGGCTTTTAAGCCCCGCTCTTCGCCGTACAGCTTCCAGGGGTTGGAACTGGAAGGTTTAAAAATGCTCAATCGGGCCAGGGAAGAAACGGGTTTAAAAATTGTCACCGAAGTCCTCAATCCCCAGGAAGTCGAACTGGTTGCCGACTATACCGATATAATTCAAATTGGAGCCAGGAACATGCAGAACTTTTCCCTGCTGCGGGAAGTGGGTCGCCTTAAAAAGCCGGTTCTGCTCAAAAGAGGCCTTGCCGCCACCCTTGAGGAATGGCTGATGGCTGCCGAGTATATCCTGGCTGAAGGTAACTTTCAGGTTATACTATGTGAAAGGGGAATCCGCACCTTCGAAACCTCAACCAGGAGCACCCTGGACATAAGCGCCATCCCGCAGGCCAAGAGCATGACCCACCTTCCCGTGGTCGCCGACCCCTGTCATGCCAGCGGTACCTGGAAACTGGCTTCTCCTCTTTCCCGGGCGGCAATTGCTGCCGGTGCGGATGGGTTGCTGATCGAAGTCCACCATAAACCATCCGAAGCGCTATGCGACGGGCCCCAGTCTCTAACCCCGGAAAAGTTTTCCCGCCTGCTGTTTTCGCTTCAGCCTGTTGCGGAAGCAGTGGAGCGGACGGTTTGTGTCGGTGAAGATCTATCCATGACAGGGGGACTATAAGCAATGTCTTTAAGCCGGGTTGGTTACCTGGGTCCGCAGGGAACATTTTCGGAAGAAGCAGCTTTAGTATACAAAAAAAATACAAGCCGCGTCCTTTATGAATACCCGACCATCGGTGCGGTAATAGAAGCAGTAAGTACGGGCAGGATTGAAGAAGGGTTGGTTCCACTGGAAAACCGCCTTGAAGGAGGAGTTGGGGCCACCCTGGATTGCCTGGCCGGCTGCAAGGGTATTTTTATAAAGGAGGAGATGCTTTACCCGATCAGCCTCTGCCTGATGACTGAGCATAAAGTGCGGCTTGAACAAATTAATGCGCTTCTTTCTCATCCTCATGCCCTTGGGCAATGCTCTGAATTCGTTAAGACGCATCTGGCCGGCGTGGAATGCTTTCCTGCTGAAAGCACGGGTGCCGCAGCAAGAAACCTGGCCGGCCAAACCGGTTTTGCCGCTATTGCTCCAAGAAGAGCAGCTGAATTGTTTAACCTCTACCTGCTCAGGGAAGGTATAGAAGACAGCAAGGAAAATGCCACCCGCTTTGTTATCATTTCCCATTTAGATCACCCTCCTACCGGAGATGACAAAACTTCACTGGTATTAACCATCCCCGATCAGCCAGGAAGTTTGTACCGTGTCCTTGGTTGTTTTGCCCGCCGCCGGATTAACCTGACCCGGATTGAATCCCGTCCTTCCCGCCGCATAATAGGAGACTGGCTCTTTTTCATCGATTGTGAAGGACACCGAAGCGATGCTGGTAAGGATGAATTGTGGAAGGAAATTGCCGGAGAAGTTACGTATTTCAAACTGCTGGGCTCCTATCCCAGAAGAGACAATGAAACGGAAACTTACTGACGTTTTGATTGAAAAGATAGTAACCTGCCTGATATTAACCCGGTGGGGTTTTCTGAATAGTTGACGTTACCGGGCAGGGCAGGTACAATTGGACACATAATAATTAGCCGGATTGCACCGGTTATGCTGCCGGGTTTAAAACACCGGGCCTGCCCGCAGCCTAACAGGGGGAAGTAATCATTTCCCCCCTGTTTTGGTGTACACAAGCACTGGGTTTTAAGACAGGGAGGGTATATTTTGTCGGAATCACTGCTGAACTTGTGGAAAGATGACGAGACATTCAGGATCTTGAACACCAGGTTAACCCCCCGGCGGAGATACAGGGCCATGGTTGCCGGCCTGGATACAGGGGCCCGTACCTTCTTTATGGCTGCTCTTGGCAAGCACAGCGAAATGCCTGTCCTGGTAATCGCCCGCGACATGGCCCGGACTGAGAAACTGTATGCCGAGCTGGCCGGGTTTTTCCCCGACCGGGTCAGGATTCTCCCGCCACGGGAATTTTTTATGAATACTGAAGTGCTGAGCCGCAGCGAGGATTATCAACAGATGCGGCTGCAGTTTTTAGAGTGGCTGTCCGGCTGTAGTGAAGGTGTTTATGTTGCTCCCTTAAGTGCGTTCCTTTCGAAAATGGTCCCGCCGGAAACCTGGCATAATTTAACCATGTCTTTTCGCCCCGGGCAGGTTTTGGATCGAGAAAAATTAATTGCCCACCTCACCGAAATTGGTTACGAACGTTCTTCCCTGACAGAAACCAGAGGCAATTTTAGCGCCCGCGGTGATATTGTCGATATTTATCCCCCTGGACAGCAGCTACCCTTCCGCATAGAGCTTTTTGATGATATCATTCAAACTCTCCGCCTTTATGATCCAACTACCCAGCGCTCTACCGGGCAGCTCCAGGAAGCTGTGGCTATGCCGGCACGGGAACTGATCGTAACTGATCAAGCTTATCGCAGGGGAGAAAAATTGATCCGCCATACCCTGGACCGGGCTGTTAGCAGGCTCCGAAAGCGGGGGGAGAAAGATGCTGCTACAAAATTGGACCAGGAGGTAAACAGGCACCTGGCCAGATTGGCCGAACCTGGGGGGCTGGATTACCTGGGCAGTTACTTTCCTTTTTTTTATGATCAAGGAGCATCCCTTGGGGGCTACCTGTCTTCCCGGTTTCTTGTTTTTATTGATGATTCTTTTGCCGTTAACGAGGCTGGTGAAAACTTTCGCCGTGAATTTGAAAACTATTTCAGCGGCAGTCTTTTGGAACAAGAAATGCTCGGTTCCACAGACAAACTGTTGTGGAAAGAGGAAGAATTGATTCAAAGGATGCCCTGCCCTTTGATCAGCTGCTCTCTTTTTCAGGGCACCGGCGGGCTTTTCAAACCCGATCAGTCTTTTCACTTTGAAAGTAAAAGCGCCCCTTATTATCACGGACAGTGGGAGCTGTTCAAAAACGATTACCGGGCCTGGCTGGAAAGCGGTTACCAGGTTTATATGATGGCTTCATCGATCGACAGGGGGCAGAATCTCCTGGATCAGCTGTCGGAACAGGGACTTTTCACTTCCCGGGTGGATTGTGAACAAAGACAGGATAATGGATCCGGCAGCAGATCCGGAAGCTTGTCCCCTCCTCCGGTCATTGAAGGCAGCCTGGAAGAAGGCTTGATCATTCCTTCCCTGAAGCTGGCCCTGGTAACGGAGCATAACCTGCTTCCGAAGCGCAAAAAGAAGAAACGCCTCCGCCACCGGGAAGGAATACGCCTCAGCGATTACCGCGATCTATCCGCTGGCGATTACGTGGTCCATGAGCAGCACGGTATCGGCAAATACCAGGGCTTGAGCACCCTGGAAATAAGCGGTGTGAAGCGCGATTACCTGTTGTTAAAGTACAGAGGAACCGATAAATTATATATACCCGTGGATCAAATCGGGTTAATTCAAAAGTATTCCGGAGGTGAGGGGCCGTCCCCCCGCCTGCACAGCCTTGGCGGGGGAGAATGGCAGAGGCTGAAAAACAAGGCCAATCAGGCCGTGGAAGAGCTGGCCCGGGAGCTGCTTTCGCTTTATGCCGCTCGTCAGGCGGCCGAAGGGTACAGTTTTGGCCCCGACCATCCCTGGCAGCAGGAATTTGAAACCCATTTTCCATACGAGGAAACGCCTGATCAGCTTCAGGCCATCAAAGATGTTAAAGCGGACCTGGAAAAGCCCTATCCTATGGACCGCCTTATTTGCGGCGATGTGGGTTATGGAAAAACCGAAGTGGCCATGCGTGCCGCTTTTAAAGTGGTGATGGAAGGCAAACAGGTAGCCATTCTTGTGCCTACTACGGTCCTTGCCCAGCAGCATTATCGCACTTTCAGAGAACGGTTCGAAGGCTTTCCGGTCAGAATTGCCCAGCTGAGCCGTTTTGTTCCCAGGTCAGAACAAAAAGAAGTGATCAAAGATATTTCTGCCGGGAAAATTGATATTGTAATCGGGACGCATCGCCTTTTATCCGGAGATATCAGGTTTAACGACCTGGGGCTGCTTGTCCTGGATGAAGAACAGCGGTTTGGTGTGCGGCAGAAGGAGAAAATCAGGAAAATGCGCCTGGAAGTAGATACCCTGGCCATGACTGCAACACCGATTCCGAGGACTCTCCACCTTTCTCTTTCCGGGGCCAGGGACTTAAGCGTTATTGATACTCCCCCTGAAGATCGCTACCCGGTCCAGACCTATGTCCTCGAATATTCTGATCAATTGGTCCTGGAGGCTGTCCAGCGTGAACTAAACCGTGAAGGGCAGGTATTTATTGTTTTTAACCGGGTCGATCAGATTGAGGGTTTTGCTGAAAAGATTAGAAAAATGTTCCCTGAAGTTTCAGTAGCCGTAGGCCATGGAAGGATGCCTGAAACGACCCTGGAAAGGATCATGGCCGATTTCCAGGAAGGATATTACCCGATTTTAGTTTGCACAACCATTATTGAATCGGGCCTCGATATACCTAATGTCAACACCCTGATTGTGTATGAAGCAGACAAATTTGGCCTGGCCCAGCTTTACCAGATCAGGGGCCGGGTAGGGCGCTCAAACCGGTTGGCCTATGCCTATCTCACTTACCGTAAAGATAGAATAGTCAATGAAACTGCCCAGAAAAGGTTGAAAGCAGTGAAAGAATTTACCGAGCTTGGATCTGGGTTTAAAATAGCCCTGCGGGATTTGGAAATCAGGGGTGCGGGCAATATCCTGGGAGCTGAGCAGCACGGATTTATTACTGCGATCGGGTTTGATCTTTACTGTAAATTGCTTGAAAAAGCGGTGGCGGAATTGAAGGGGAAAGAGCCAAAACAGACAGTAAACCCGAGATTGGAGCTCCGTCTCAACGCTTACATCCCCTCTTCTTACATCAGCTCGCAGGCCCAAAAAGTAGATTTTTACCAGCGCATATATAACGCCGGATCCAGGGAGGAGCTGCAGGAAATTGAAGAAGAACTAACAGACCGGTATGGCTCGCCTCCCGAACCAGTAGGCAATCTCCTCGCAGCCGGCCGGGCAAGGATGTTGGCTGCCGAACTGGGTATAGCATTAATCCAACAACAGCAGCGTGCCTTTTTAATCGAGTTTTCCAAACAGTCCCCAACCGGAAAAAAACTGCTTGAAAAAACTTCTTTTTATCAGGAAGGTATGGTCAGCTTTAAAACGGAGAAGCCTTTAAAGTTTAAATTCAAGCCGGGCCGGGAAACATCTGCAGGCCGTCGCTCCGGTGCATTAATTGAGTTGATCCTTTTTCTTGAAGAACTGCACAATCTGCAGCTGGAAGCCGGCAGTAGCTGCAGCAGCTGATAACTGATATAATACTGTTCGATTAATAAAATCAGCAAAGTAGGGTAAATTATTGTCTGTCAGCAGCACTACTTTTGTAAAAGGAGCGGCTATCCTGGCCTTAACCGGGCTTGCCGCCCGGGGTATCGGGGCAATATTCAGGATTGTCCTGGCGGCAATCCTCGGCGATGAAGGGATTGGGCTTTTCATGTACGCCTATCCTATTTATTCCACTCTCCTGGTTGTTTCTACCGCCGGAATACCTGTAGCCCTGTCGAAGATTATGGCTGAAAAAATTGCCCTTCATGATTACCGTGAAGCGCTCAGGGTATTTAAGGTCGCTTTCCTGATTTTGACCCTGTCCGGCCTAACAATAACTATTCTCCTGGTAATGGGAGCGGAGCTTTTTGCCGGATGGATTGTCAGGGATGCCCAGGCTGTTTATCCTTTGTTGGCTATATCCCCGGCTATTTTTTTTGTGACCATTATGGCCGCCCTTCGTGGCTTTTTCCAGGGCCAGCAAAATATGACTCCCACTGCAGCCTCGCAAATGCTGGAGCAGCTGATCCGGGTTGCTTTTTCGATTGCCCTTGTCTTGCTCCTTATGCCGGTTGGGCTTGAATACGCGGCGGCCGGAGCTTCTTCTGGTGCAGCTGCCGGAGGGCTGGCTGGTTTTATCCTGCTCGCAATTTGGTACAGGGGCAGACGGCGCTATCTTTATAACCTGGCCCTGGAACAGGAAGCTCACCATCCGGCCACGGCCGGGAGCATAATCAGGCGCTTGTTCAGCCTGGCCATACCGGTCACTGTCGGAGGGCTGGTGATTCCCCTGGTTTCCCTGATTGACCTGGCTGTAGTGCCCCGTCAGCTTCAGGCGGCCGGTTTTGATCTGGAGACAGGCCGGGCCCTGTACGGCCAGCTTACAGGCATGGCCGGGCCCGTGGTTTACTTCCCCAACGTGGTAGCCCTGGCATTAAGCATTAGCCTGGTGCCAGCTATTTCCGAGGCTTATACGCTCGGTAACGATTTATTGATCAGGCACCGCTCCGCCACAGCTGTTAAACTGACGGTTCTCTTTTCCGTTCCTGCTGCTATCGGCTTGTTTTTACTGGCTGAACCGGTGACAATCCTGCTTTTTAATAATGCCGAAGCCGGCTATTCCCTGGCTTACATGTCCTGGTCGGTAATCCCGCTTTGCCTTTATGTATCTACTACCGGTATTCTCCAGGGCCTCGGAAAGCCAATCCTGCCTGCGTTGAATATGTTTTACGGCGGGGTTGTCAAAACTATTTTGACCTGGTTTTTAACTGCCGTTCCGACCCTGAATGTGGGAGGTGCCGCCCTGGCAACTGTAATTGGGCTGGCAGTGGCTGCCGCCCTCAATCTTCGTCATGTAGCGGGACATACTGGATGGCGCGGCAACTTGCGCCATCTTATTCTCGTTCCGCTTGTGGCTGTTTCGGCCATGTCTGTATTTGTCATTATGTTTTACAATCTAATTGACCGGTTCGCCGGGCCGTACCTTTCACCGGGAATGCTTAATGCAATGGCCACATTTGCCGCTATAGTGATCGGGATCATAGTATACAGTATTTTCTTGCTGTTAAGCGGAAGCTTGAGCAGGGAAGAATTACAGATGATGCCGCTGGTTGGGAAACCTCTTTCCGGCCTGGTTGATCGGTTCAGGATGTTTCGTGCTACCTGATTTAATTATGCGGGATTTAATGATTTAAGGAAAGGGTAGGAGATTTAATGAGAGAAATAGCGGTAATCGGGCTCGGTCCGGCCCGGCAAAAACATTTGACCAGGGAAGCGCAAAAGTATCTTAAAAGCGGCAGGCCTCTCTACTTCCGGACTTGCAAACATCCGGCCGCGCGATTTTATGCGGCCAGGAGAAAAGTAACTTCATTTGATCATTTATATAAAAACAGTGATGATTTCGGGCAGGTATACCGGGCTATAACCCGTTCACTGTTACAGGCGGTTCGGAAACACAAGCAGATTTGTTATGCGGTGCCGGGCCATCCGCTGACCGGTGAAGAAACGGTTCGGAAACTGATCAAACTGGCCCCTCGTTTTGGAATAAAAATAACAATAGTGCCGGGGATGAGTTTTCTCGGCCCGCTGCTCCATACTTTGAAAATTGATCTCCTGGAGGGGGTCAAAATGGTTGATGCCCTGGCCCTGGATCAATTGAAAGAGCCCTGCCGCAATCATCTTTTCCTGGCCCAGGTCCATAACCGGATGCTTGCTTCCCGGGTTAAACTTAAGTTGCTGGACCTGTATCCGTCAAACTATCCTGTCACCGTGGTCAGGGCTGCGGGTATGCGCAACGAACGCTCCTGGAAGGTCCCCCTGTATGACCTGGACCGGCTGAGAATTTACGACCATTCTACAACTGTTTACCTCCCTCCGTACCGCAATTACCTGATCGGCGATTTGCTTGAAATAATGGCCAGGCTGCGCTCTGAAGATGGTTGTCCCTGGGATAAACAGCAAACCAACCGGAGCCTGAGGCAGTACCTGGTTGAAGAGGCCTATGAGGTTGTGGGAGCGATCGACGAAGGGGATGACGCTTCCCTGAAAGAAGAGTTGGGCGATGTGCTTCTCCAGGTAGTTTTTCACAGCAGGATTGCCAGTGAAAAAAACCGCTTTGATTTTTACCAGGTAATTGACGGTATCGTTTCCAAACTGGTAAGAAGGCACCCCCATGTTTTCGGCAGTGGCAGTGCTGCTGATGCGGATCAAGTTAGGCTAAAATGGGAAGAAATCAAGTTAAACGAGAAAAACAACAGAGAGGACGGCTATATTAATAGCTGCAATAAGGCAATCTCAATCGACCACTCCCTTCCTGCCCTGCTCAAAGCGTATAAGTTACAGAAAAAAGCTGCCGATGTCGGTTTTGACTGGCCTTGTATCCAGGGGCCTTTGCAAAAAGTCAGGGAAGAACTGGGCGAGCTGGAGGAGGCTTTCCAGAAACAAGATCAGGGCGCCGTTGAGGAAGAACTCGGCGACTACCTCTTTGCCGTGGTAAACCTGGCCCGGTTCCTGGGAGTTAATCCGGAACTGGCGCTTGGGAAAGCCGTTGGCAAATTTTTGGATCGTTTTTTATATGTCCTGGCGCAGGCTGAAAAGGCCGGGCGGCCGGCAACGGATTTTTCGCTGGAGCAATTGGATAAATGGTGGGAAGAAGCTAAAAAAATAAGGAAAATAGGTAAATAAAGCAGGAATCTTCAAAACAAGGTCGAATACACACTACCATAAAGGGAATCACATTATGCATGAGGAGGGCTTGAACTGTGAATAAGTCTGAGCTTGTAGATCTGGTTGCAGAGAAAGCTGGAATGTCTAAAAAGGACAGTGAAAAAGCGGTTAAAGCGGTTTTAGACAGTGTCACTGAAGGCCTGGTAAAAGGCGACAAAGTACAGCTGGTCGGATTTGGAACTTTTGAAGTTCGCAGCCGCAAAGAACGTGAAGGCCGTAACCCTGCTACCGGAGAAAAAATTAAAATTGAAGCATTGAAAGTACCGGCTTTTAAGCCCGGCAAGGCTTTGAAAGACAAGGTGAAATAACCTTAAGCTTATTTTGTATTGATGACAATTGTTTAAATTGATAGCACTGGTTATATCCCCCCTGATAATGGTAGCTTTGCCTGTACCTGATGGGGGGATATTTTCCAAGAGGTGAGGTGATTACCCCGCTCCCGGGCAGCCATACCGGGTCTGGTAATACTCACTCTAGTATAGGTATTTCTTGACGGTTTTGTGAACTGGTGGAATGATGGCGATGTTTTTTGGCAGCAAAAATGATAAAAAGGTGCAGCAGGCAAATTTTCCCCGGCCCCGCAGGGAGAGTAACTTTAGCATGTACAGACTGTTCAGTACAGCCGGCATTTTCCTGATTTGCTGCCTGCTCCTGATAATCGGGGTCCAGCATCTTCGCCAGCGCCAGGTCGGACAAGAAATGGCTGAATATGAGGCCCGCATCGAGAAGTTTGAACAGCGAAAAGCGGCTGCCGAAAAGGAGGTTGAGCGCCTGCAGGATCTCGATTATATTGAAATCCAGGCCCGGAATCGTTTAGGTCTGGTCAAGCCTGATGAAACGATATTTCAGCTCGAGGATTGACATTATTATTCAAGCAGTTATAATAACATTATCTTGAAATTACTAAATTTGAGGAGGAGTTTTACATTAAGGAAGAAATAGTTGTTGGCAGTATAGTGGAAGGAGTGATAACCGGCATAACAAAATTCGGTGCGTTTGTTGAATTGTCTGGCGGCTCTACAGGTCTAGTCCACATATCAGAAGTTGATGATGATTATGTAAAGGACATCAATGATTTTTATAAAAAATCCGATAAGGTCAAAGTTAAAGTTCTTTCGGTAGAAAACAATGGGAAAATAGGCCTATCTATTAAGCAGGCTAAGGAGGGTTATACCCCAAACAATAAAAAAGAGCGCAAAAAATCTGAATCCGGAAATAAGGCCACATTTGAAGATAAAATGAATCGCTTTCTCAAAGAAAGTGATGAGCGGTTGTTAGATTTAAAGCGCAATACAGAGTCTAAAAGAGGCGGACGCGGTTCCTGTCGGGAGGCATTTTAAATATAACCAGCTTCTATTAATATAAACAGAAAGGCACTCTGTTTCAGAGTGTTTTTTTATCTGGCACTCATTATTTTTGATTTACAAGCCGATTGGTTGTGATTAATCCTGTCTCAACTGGAAAAGGTAAGGGATTATATTAAAAAGCGCTCTCTTCTAAAAAGAGGAGAAACAATAGTTGTTGCCGTATCCGGGGGGCCTGATTCATTGGCCCTCCTGCATATGTTAAAGGCTATTTCCGATAGCTTTGGCTTTCACCTGGTAGTGGCCCATTTAAACCACTGCTTGCGCCCGGAGGCTGACCATGAAGAAGCCGAGGTCAGAAAACTGGCTGAATCCTGGTCTTTTCCTTTTGAGTCCGGTTCGGTGGATATCCGGCACTTAAAAAAAGCCAGGGGTATTTCTGAAGAGGAAGCGGGAAGGCTGGCCCGGTATGATCTTTTTTTTGCAGCTGCCCGCAAGCATAACGCTGCTAAAATTGCTCTCGGCCATCACCTTGATGATCAGGCCGAGACAGTCCTGTTAAATATTCTCAGGGGGACGGGCGTAGACGGACTGGCCGGTATACTGCCCTCCTATAAAAGGGGCGGGGTCACCCTGGTCAGGCCTTTATTGTGCCTGAGACGCCATGAAATAGAGGCTTACTGTAGAAATCATAATCTTTACCCCTTTACAGACAGCAGCAACCTGGAAACTGATTATACCAGGAATAAGCTCAGGCTCGAGCTGATCCCCCGGTTGGAAAAGGAATACAACCCCCGGATCAGGGAAGCCCTTTATGGACTGGCTGCCCTTGCTTTTGAAGATAGAAGGTTTTTGCATGCCCTGGCCAGGAAAAAGTACCTGGCATTGGCAGGCGTTGGTCGACGGGAAATATTTTTCAAGAGGAAGGAACTATCTACCCTTCCTGCGTCATTAAGCAGCAGGATCTTGAGGATGGCCCATAAGAGGTTTGCTCCCTCCAGAGAACTGGACAGGTTCCACATCAAGCAGATTTGTGACCTTGCTAAAAGCAATAAAACCACCGGGCAGATTACCCTGCCCGGTAATGTGAACCTGTACCTAACCCAGGAACATCTTATTTTAGCGGGAGGCTTAAACAATAAGGTAGAAGCACCTTTCCAAAAATATCTGAAGGTCCCCGGCAAGACACTCCTGCCCGGCGGTTCCCTGGTTGAGGCCAGGGTAGTTAATAAAGAGGATCTTCACTGGCCTCCCTCAAAATACCAGGCTTATTTGGACTATGAACGGATCCCTGCAGGGAATTTAAAGATCAGGACGAGGTGGCCTGGAGCCCGTTTTCAGCCCCAGGGTTCGCCGGGCTGGAAAAAATTAAAAGACTTTTTCATTGATCAAAAAATACCCCGGTATCGGCGTGACCACCTGCCGCTGGTTACAGCCGGTGATGAAATTGTCTGGGTGGTCGGGCTGAGGATTGCCCAGCCCTACCGGGTTACCGGGGACACCAGGCGAGTATTGGTGTTAAGCTTTAAAAAGATGAGGATGCCCGGGTAGAAAAAAATCTGTTAAAATAATAGGGGAAGGTAGATGATGAGATGACAGATTATGACGCAGGCAGAAATAAAGTTGATGATTATGAAGTTTTACTCTCCTCGGAACAGATAGCAAAACGGGTTAAAGAAATAGCGGAAGTTATTTCGAATGATTACCGGGGTAAGAGGCCTTTGTTAATTGGCGTTTTAAAAGGCGCGGTTATTTTTTTGAGCGATTTAATCCGCTTCCTGACCATACCCGTGGAAATAGACTTTATTGCAGTGTCAAGCTATGGAAATGCTACTGCTTCTTCGGGCGTGGTCAGGATTTTAAAAGACCTGGAACAAAGCATCCAGGGCAAAGACGTGCTCATTGTTGAAGACATTGTTGATACGGGCCTCACCTTGAACTACCTGGCTGATAACCTGGGCAGCAGGCAGCCTAATTCCCTCAGAGTGGTTACCCTGCTTGATAAGCCGGATCGCAGAAAAGTTAAATTTGAACCTGATTACTGCGGTTTTAACATACCGGACCGCTTTGTGGTAGGCTATGGCCTTGATTACGGCGAAGATTACCGTCAGTTATCTGATCTGCGTGTTTTAGATGAATAACGCCATCCTGGACTGCCTGCAGCATTTATTTCACCTTTAACCTTTTCCTTGTTTATTGCCTACACCCTGGCGGTGTGTTACAATTTATTTCAGCCTTAGAGGGCTTATATGGAGAGGAGGGTACTTTTTGAGCCCATTTGTGAGACAGATAATATTCTACCTGGTTATAGCCCTGGTGGTAGTAATCCTGCTGGCAAGCTTTAACGCCGGGCCAGAACCGGAAGAGATAAGCTACAACCAGTTTGTAGAAAAGATAGAGAACGGTGAAGTAGAAAAAGTAGTTGCTCACGGTAATGAGATTGAAGCGGTGCTTGTTGACGGGACTGAAATTGAAACGACACGGCCGGAGGACCACCAGTTAACGGAACTGTTGCTGGAACATAATGTATCGTATTCGCCCCATCCCGAACGCGGGCCCGAATGGTGGCAAACCGCCCTGACTTATATGATCCCCTTTCTGTTAATTATCGGGATCTTTTTCTTCTTTATGCAGCAATCCCAGGGCGGCGGCAATCGAGTTATGAACTTTGGTAAAAGCAAGGCCAAACTGCAGGAAAGCGAGAAGAAGAAAGTAACCTTCGAAGACGTAGCCGGCGCCGATGAAGAACGGGCGGAGCTTACTGAAATTGTCGATTTCTTGAAAGATCCTCGTAAATATATTGAGCTAGGGGCCAGGATCCCGAAAGGGGTCCTCCTGGTTGGGCCGCCTGGGACTGGTAAAACGCTGCTTGGCCGTGCTGTGGCAGGCGAAGCCGGGGTACCATTTTTCAGTATTAGCGGTTCTGATTTTGTAGAAATGTTTGTAGGTGTCGGCGCCTCCAGGGTGCGGGACATGTTTGAAAATGCCAAAAAAGATTCACCCTGTATCGTCTTTATTGATGAAATTGACGCCGTTGGGCGCCAGCGCGGAGCCGGACTCGGCGGTGGCCATGATGAGAGGGAGCAAACCCTGAATCAGCTTCTGGTCGAAATGGATGGATTTGATGTTAACGAAGGGATCATTATCATTGCCGCTACCAACAGGCCTGACATTCTCGATCCAGCCCTGCTCAGGCCCGGACGCTTTGACCGGCAGGTCACGGTCACCCTGCCCGATGTTAAGGGGCGGGTGGATATATTGAAAGTACATACTAAAAGCAAGCGCTTTTCCGAAGCGGTTGATCTCAAGGTGGTGGCTCGCGGGACTCCCGGTTTTACCGGGGCCGACCTGGAAAACGTGGTCAATGAAGCGGCGCTTTTGGCGGCCCGGGCTTCTAAAAAAGTAATCGGAATGAAAGAGTTGGAAGAAGCCGTGGAACGGGTGGTAGCCGGAACCCAGAAAACCAGCCGGGTGATTAGCGAATTTGAGAAAAAAATTGTAGCCTATCATGAGGCCGGCCATGCCCTGGTTGGTTATCAGCTCCCGCACACCGATCCTGTGCACAAGGTTTCCATTATTCCAAGAGGCCGGGCAGGAGGATACACCCTGATGTTTCCGGAAGAGGACCGCTACTATATGACCCGCTCGGAACTGCTGGATCGGGTCAGTACTTTGCTTGGCGGAAGGGTTGCCGAAAAACTGGTGCTTAATGACATCAGCACCGGCGCCCAAAATGATCTTGAACGGGCTACTCAGATCGTACGCCAAATGATCATGGAGTACGGCATGAGTGACAGCCTGGGCCCGATTACCCTGGGCAGGAAACAGGACCAGGTGTTTCTGGGCCGTGACCTGGGCCGGGATCGGGATTACAGCGAGGAAATAGCAAAAGCAATTGATCAGGAGATCAGGAAGACCATTGATGATTGTTACCAGAGGGCCCAGGATATCCTGGAAGAAGATCGTTCCGAACTTGAAAAGATTGCCCAGGCGCTCCTGGAGAAAGAAACCCTTAATTCTGAAGAAATAAAAGCTCTGGTTGAAGGAAGAGAGCTGCCCGAACCCGAAGAAGATGAAGCACCGGAAAAAGCAGATGACAATTTGGAACAAGAACCGGCAGCAGCGGAAAGTAATTCCGGGACCGGTGAGCACGATGAAGAAGAAATATCTGAAGGTTCCCATGAAGAAGAAGCTGCTGAAACTGAAGAAGCAGGGTCGGCTGAAAACGAAGAGGACGAAGAAGAAAAAGAAGATCGCCGGGCTTCGTTCCGTCAGCATACAGAACAGGGAGAAAACCCGGGCGAAGATCATTAAACAGATAAACTGTGATGGAGAGAGCCAGGCGCCAGCCTGGCTCTTTAAATTAGGAGCCGGGTGCATGATCAAACTGGAATCCGGGGGGTGATCAGTTTTGTCTCCAGGCCTGACTGACATTGACGGTATCAAGGTAGGCATTGTTTCCGACCGGGATGCGGCTACCGGGATTACAGTGATGCTGATTGAAAAAGGAGCCAGGGCTGCAGTTGAAGTCCGTGGCTCAGCTCCCGGAACGAGGGAAACTGATCTTCTCCATCCGGGGCGGCTGGTTGAGGAAATCCAGGCCCTGGTTCTTGCGGGAGGAAGCGCCTTTGGTCTTGATGCAGTGTCCGGAGTAATGAAGTACCTGGAAGAAAAAAGCTGCGGGTTCCAGGTGGATCGTTTCAGAATTCCCATTGTCCCGGCAGCGGTATTGTTTGATCTCCTGATCGGAGATGGCTGCATCCGGCCTGATGAAAAAATGGGTTATGCGGCCTGTGCTAATGCTTCAACAGGACCTGTGCCGGAGGGGTCAGTCGGAGCCGGCTGCGGGGCAACAGTGGGCAAACTCCGCGGTATGAGCGGCGCAATAAAATCAGGACAGGGGTCATCTGCTGTAAGTAATGACAAGCTGATCGTCGCCGCCCTGGTGGTTGTGAACGCTTTTGGAGATGTCTTTAATCAAAAAGGCTGCCTGCTGGCGGGGCCGCGAAATCCAAAGACAGGTGAAATGGAGAAAACGGCCGAACTGCTCCTGGGAAATGGAAGCAGCGGCGCTTCCGGCAATACAACCCTGGGTATTGTGGCTGCCAATGCCGAATTGGACAGGCCTGCACTGCAAAAGGTCTGCCAGATGGCTCACAATGGCCTGGCGCGATCCATATGGCCGGTGCATACAATGTGGGACGGTGACACTATATTTGCCGTTTCCAGGGGAAATCTGAAGGCAGATGTCAATGTTGTGGGGCTAATGGCCGCAGAGGCTGTGTCCCGTGCCGTGGAAAGAGCAATTACGACGGCTGATTCTCTTTGTGGAGTGCCGGCGATGAATGATTTAAAGCAGTTGTGATAACTTACAAATTTGAACTAAAAAATATGTGAAATCCTGAACTATGCGGCAGGAAAATGCATTTAAATGTTGAAGTAAAATCTTTGTCTGCGTCTTTACGTAGAAGGAGATAAATTTATATAAAAGATCAAGGAGGTTGTTTAAATGCCGTTAGATCCAACAAAACATGCTGACTGGGAAATTGCTGAAGCTGCTGAAAAGAACATGAAAAAAGTATACCAGTTAG
>Ga0207421_10000850_pt1 | contig 39863 bp, 49 predicted proteins | sample SodLakKL_010_SED_4_FD_187542 | JGI IMG/M metagenome (GOLD analysis project Ga0207421, IMG submission 187542) | Alkaline sediment microbial communities from Lake Tanatar, Kulunda Steppe, Russia - 8KL_010_SED (SPAdes) (version 2) | ecosystem: Environmental > Aquatic > Non-marine Saline and...
TACTTCATTAGATTTGTTAATTATATGTCCTCTATAAAGAGTAAATTCAGAATGTCTCCAAACGATATCTTTTTCAATTTCTCCACTAAAATTAATCAAAGTAACTAATAATAAAAATACTAATAGAATTGGAATAGACGAATCTTTAATTTTAATCATTTTAGCAATACCTCCCTTTTTATTTTATTCCAGTACTCCCAAACCCTCCTCCTCGATTTTGACCTAAATTCTCGACATCATCTATTTCTACAAATTCTGCAGGAGTATATTCAATTAAAAGTAATTGAGCTATTCTACTTCCTTTAGGTATTAAATAAGTTCCATTTCTGTTGTTACCATATTCAAGCCATTCTGGATCATTTTTGTCGATACTCCAGAGAGAAAAAGACGCATTGGATAATTTTTGAGAAGAATTATAAATAATTATTCCAACTTCATCCCTATAACCTGAATCAATAATCCCCGGAGTATTAGCTATTCTCAACGGTGTTTTAAGAGATAAACCACTTCTAGGAACTACCATAAGAAAATGATTTTCAGGGATTGCTACAGAAATTCCTGAAGGAATTACTTTAGTTTCTTTAGGACTTATCTTATAATTTTTAGATACATATACATCATATCCAGCATCATTTTTATGTGATTTATTAGGAGTTTTATAGTAATTTTTAGTTTTACTAAAGTAAATAATTTCTGACATATTTATTTCCCCTTATATATTAATATTTTCAAAACTAGATTCTTTAAGACTATCACTTTTTTCCATTATTTCTGAAATCTTTTCTTTTTTATATGAAATATATTTTTGATTATTGTTTTCAAATTCAGGTTTATTAGATACTATAAAAGCTTTAACAAGTTCAGATACTAAATTATCCAACTTTAATTTCATAACAAATGCACCTTCATAAAAATTATCGTTTAAATCATTAATATTTTCAATTTTGTTCAAAAATTTATGACCTTCTTGACTGTTAGCAGTTTCTAATAATAACATTAATGTTTCTGTATATTCTTCATATTCTTTTGACATTATATGTTCTCCAATGATTCTACCTATAATAAAGAATATCCCTGCAACAAATAATAAAATTGATATATATAATAATGTATTATACATTTATTCCACCTCCTTAAGATAATTTTTAATGTTTTTTAAACATTCATCTAGTTCTTTTTGGTCTTCTACTATTTCATCTAATAACAAGTCATCTTCTTCTGATAGTATAACATCAATTTGATTATCTGTCAAATTAATTGTTAATTTATAAGATTTAGTTTCATTTTCATCAAACATTTTTATGGAGATATTTTCCCCATAACTCTTAACTTTAGTATTTATTTCTTCAATAATTAAATTAATATCTTCTTTAATATCTTTTAATTTAGAAATAATTTCAGAATCAATAAATTCAAAATAATTAACTTTACATAATAATTTTGATTGTTCTTTTAAATTTTCTAAGGATTTAAATGAATGATGAGACGAAAAAAGATCTACATCAAAAACATTTCTCATTTTTTCAAAATAATCTTTTGTTTCTGAAGATAATATAGATACTGCTATTTCTCTTATATCATCTGGAGTAAATTCTCCTTCCGTATTGATGTTGTATTTTTTGTTTTTGTTGTATGTTATTTCAAACTTTTTCTTTTTATCATCAATTATTGGTTTTTTTATTTGCAAATCAATACCTCCTTATATTGGTTTGTTTCTATTATAACAAAAAATTATTAAAAATGCAAGGATTAAAATGACATAGGGGCTACTATGTCTCATGTATACATAATACATGTACTTGGCTAAGAACTTATTTTTATTTTTATTATTTTCTTTTTTTTATTTTTTTTATTTTATTTTCTTTTTTGTATCTTATCATGTTTCTAATGGTAGCCATGAATCATTATATGGCTACTAGCAAATAAAAAAAAGGAGGAATTAAAAATGGCAAAAAAAGATAGGCCTAATGTAAATAAGGAAGAGTTAACGAGGTTGATAACTAAGTCGCTTAATGATCAAGGAGTAGAAATAGGGTTAGCTTTATCAGAATTAATAACTAGAGAATTTTTGAGAGGGATAAAATATTACCTTCAAAAAGGTTATAGTGTAGAATTGGGAGACTTAGGTCATTTACTGCCTTCTTGGAGAAGGGTAAGGGTGACTGATTATTGTGTTGAAACTTCTAAGGTTAAACTGGATTTATCTGATGAGATGAAGGAGATTTTGAACGATAGATTGAAAAATGACGAAAAGTATCAGGAGAATGTAGGTAAAATTGAATAATTAATCACTACTGTTGATATTTATGCAAAGATGTGATAAAATGTAGATACAAAATACCAAAATGGGAGATGATAAGAAAAATGTTAGCATTAAAAGGGCAAGGGTTTGAAGATTTATACGGAGAGTTGTTGGTTATCAACGGAGATGAGGTTGATTTTATAGAGCCTAAACTTGTTGAATATGATTCTGATTATTATGAATTAGACAAAAAAGTTGCTAAAAGGGTAATGTCGGGGATAGGTATGGTTTCTGAATATTTTAGTCGTAGGCTTTATCAAGCTGATGTAGAAATATGGGAGATGATGCTTAATAAAAAGTTAGATGATGAAGGTGGAAAATATTATCTTGAGGAATTAAATTTAGTTGCTACTGACGCTATTATCTCTGCGTATAGAGACGAAGAAGAATACGATTTTAAGAGGTTAGTGAACAAGATTATTTCTGACCCTAAGAACAAATTTTTTGAAGTTAATAATTTTAACTTGGATGTTTTGATTGATAGTTTTCCAAAGGTTTTAGTTGTATCTACTCATCCTAATTTTGATGTTAAACTATATACAGGTATTATGGATGAAGATAATCTAAAATTATATCTAAATTATAAGCCTGTATATAAAGAGGATATAAAGAAAGAAGATGATTTAGATTTTTTTAATATCAGTTTTGATAGTTACATAGGTGAAATTGATGTTGATGGGTTATTATCTTTTTATGAAGAAGAATATTCAACTTCAATTTCACTAGAAGAGCTGTTCTCATTGCTTGAAAATGTTAATCTTTTGCCTGATAAAGTAGAGGATATAGAAGGTTTTTCTGAGAAGGAAAAAGAAGTTTCAGAAGAAGTTATAGATTATATTGATGACAATTATGGTAGTTATGATATAGCTAAAGATATGTACTTTATAAAAAGAGCTATAACATTTACTGATTATACAGCAGGAGATATTTTAAATTTTTATACGAGATTATTGATGGATGAAGACAGCAATAAAGTTACGATAAAAAATATTCTAGATTTATCTGAAAAAATATCCAATAGTAATCTTCATTATAAACATCTTTCTATCTTAGATGATAAAGATTTCTAATAGATTATTTAATGTTTGACTTTTCATTTGTTTTATGTTATAGTGATTTACACATATCATTGAGGTGATTAAATGTTAAATAAATATGATAAAAAGTGGCTTTCTGATTTCCAATCTTTTGAGAGAAAAGTTGAAGAAGATGGGGAAGATTTAGATAGTAACGAAAAATATTTTTTAGAAGGTTTATCTAAATTATATGAAATGATGTTAACTTGTAATCAATCTGAAACTTCTGTTGATACACCTAAAAAAGTTAAGAGAGTTATAAGGGTTAATAGATATGTGGATAAATATATACTACAAAAACATTATAAAGATTGGTATTTATGTAATGGTCTGTTTTTAGTGGTAGATGCATATTTGATACCAGAAGATATAGTTGAATGTTGCTTGGAGAAGAACGGGTGTTATGGGGGTCCTAGTTTTAAAAATTATGATTGTCCTACTGATAAAGAATATATCTATTCTTCTATAAGAAAAATTTCTAATGATACATATATGGTTATAAAGAAAGATGGTTTGTTAGAGCATATGTTAAATTATGAAGAATCATGGTATTATGTCGGGCAAAAAGAAGTTTAGGCAGTAGAGGGAGGAATTTTTGTGGTTAGAATTCATTTATATAATAATAGAGCAGAGGTTATGAAAGATGACGACAATTCTTTGTTAGCAATAAAGACTTTATTAACATTTACAGAGACAGAGTTGAGGAAAATTGGATCAGGAGAGTTTAAACAAAAAAGGAAAAAGATTAGGCTTTTTAATGAAGAAAATGATAGAATAGTTTTTCTAAGAGGGATAGTCGATTTGCTTCCAAGAGATAAATGTGATATAATCGATCATACTTCCGAAAAAGAAATACCTGAGGTAAATGTAGATGCAGAAAAAATTAAAACTATTTTACAACCTCAATCTGGTTTCGATTTAAGAAGAGATCAAATTATGGCAGTAAGGAAAATATTAAAACTTAGATGGGGAACATTGCAGATGGCGACAGGTTCAGGTAAGACAGAAGTTTTAGCATCTATACTTAAATATTTAAATTCTGAGATTGGTTATTTTCCTAAGACTTTGCTAATAGAACCAACTTTGAAGTTAGTGGAGTCAACTGCTAAAAGATTTAGAGATTATAAGATACCTGCCAGTATGTACACTGAACATAGGGATATTGATGAGTCTGAGATTATAATTTCTCATCCACAGTCATTAAATAATGATATGCTTGATGATCCTTCTCTATTAGATGATATAAAGATAGTAATGTTTGATGAATCCCATCATACTAAAGCAGATACTTGGAAAAAGTTGATGTATTCGTTAAGGAATGTTGAATTTTCTATTGGAACTTCTGCATCTATAGTTGAAGATATTAATGTCGATTTAGAATTTATGGATCCTGATGAGGTATTGGCTTTAGGATGTACAGGTCCTGTAGTTATGAATGTCCCTCCTTCCTTTTATGTAGACAAGGGGTTTTTGGCTGAATCTATTGTTTTTAGAGTTGATAATAAGGCAGATGAAGAAGTGGAGGATGAAAAGGATTGGACGAATGAAATATATCCTAAGAAGATTGATTCAAAGATTAGGAATGATAAGGTTGCATTAATTTCTAGATTTTTTGCTATGAATGATAGGAAAGTTCTAATTTTGGTAGACAGAAAAAATCATGCAGAACATATAATGTCAAAATTAGTTTTAGGGGATATGGCAGGAGTTTCTAGGATTTGTTATGGATCTGATGTAAATAAAAGGTATATAGAAGGTGTTGATGATATAATAGAGACTGATGAGGATGTTCTTTTGAAATTTAAAAAGGGAGAAGTTAAAATACTTATTGCTACTTCTCATTTAGACGAAGGAGTAGATGTTCCTAATTTAGATGTTGTTATCTTAGCAGGGGGAGGTAAAAATCAGCGTAGGCTAATTCAAAGGATGGGGAGGATGCTAAGAAAAACTAAAAGGGGGGTGTACGGATATGTAGTGGATTTTACTGATCATAAATCTGATGTTTTAAGAAAACATAGTAAATTAAGAAGGCAGTTTTATAAAGATAAGATAGGGATTTCAGAACATAGAATATATGATCATATTTCTGTGAAGGAATTAGTACACAAGTTTAAAAATATTGAAGACATAGATGATTAAAGGATATCGAACATTGAAAATATGATAATAGCTGATCAGGAGGAGTTAAATGAAATCAAGTAGTGACCTACAAGAAGTGGTATTAATTTCTCTTTTGAAGGATTCTTATTTATTGTCAACTGCTTCGGAGGATATTAAACCTGATTTTTTTAGTAACTTGGAATACCGGGTTATTTATCAAGCTTTAGTTGATTTTTATAAAGATTATGATAAATTACCTGATAGGAGAAGTTTATGTGTATGTATAGCAGATATTTGGGATAAATCTTTTAATGCTGATATAAAAGATGTTAAGAGGAAAGTTAATGAATTTTATAAAGAAGATCCTCCAGATGAGGATTTTGCTATAGATAAGATCACTGTATTTATAAAAAGGAGAAAAGTTGAGAGGGCTCTGACAGAGATTGTTACTAATATGCAGGATAATGATGGCGAGTTTGAGGAAGGGATAGAAGTAGCAGCAGAAGAACTATTAGAAAGTATTCAAGTAAATTTATCTAAGGGAGAATTATTTAAAATGGATAACCTTGAAAGTATTCACGAAGCTAGGATGGAAGCTGTAGGTACTGACGATGGATCTTTTATTATCAAATCTTCGATTAATTCTATCAATAGGAAGTTACAATTTAATGGGTATAAGCCCGGTGATTTGGTATTGTTCGTATCTCCTCCCGGTGTTGGTAAAACTTCGTTTATGATCAATGAAGGAGCACACGCATCTAAAACAGGGCACAGAGTTCTGCACATTTTTATAGGAGATATGACTAATTATGATGGCTTTATTAGGTATGCTGCCACTTTTTCCGGTGAGAATCAGAACAGTATTACTAAAATGAATGTTGAAGATCAATTTGAATTTGTTAAGAAGAGAAATTTAGGAGGAAATTTTTCAAGACTTTCGATGTTATCCTATCCAGCAGAGTCTTTGACAGTAGATCAGCTGATTGAAAATGTTTCTAAATGTCAGGAAGAAGAGGGAGTTCATTATGATATGATAGTTATTGACTATCCTGACAACTTAATACCTGAAGATCCTATGATGTATCAGTCATCAGGTATAATTTTTAATAAATTGTCCTATTTAGCTAGGACTAATAATTCGGTAGTACTTGCAGGATCTCAGCCTAAACAAGAATTTTGGGGACAAGAGATTATTCCTAAGAAAGCAGCTGCCGAGTCGAGTAAGAAGCAACAAATAATTGATGTAATGTTGACAATGGGGAAATTTAAAAAGACTGGAAACCTTGCAACTATCTATATGGCTAAAGTAAGAAGGGGAGAAGATGGTGCTTTGATTAGAGCAAGAACTGATTGGAGTAAATGTAGGATCGAAGAGTTAAGTTCTGAAGAATATCAAGCTTTGAAAGCAGAAATTGAATAAATGTTCTTAGATGTCTCTTTACTATCTTTATTTTTTGTGATATAATGTGTTTGAGTTGGAGATGGTTTTATGGATAAACAAAGAGATGTAAAAATTGATTTAATTGAATCTGCTTTTGGAACAGATTATAAAAGAGCTAATAATGGTCAGGAGCTTAGATATGATTGTCCTTTTTGTGAAGAGTTTAGAGGCAAGCCTGACGGAGATTATAAGTTTTACATTAATGTAAAATCGTTGGTTTATAACTGTTTTAAATGTAGAGCGAGTGGTAAATTAAGATTAGATAAAAAGATACAGACTTTGTTAAAAGATATAACTGATGTTTATGAAGAGTTAATAAAGTTTGTCAATGAAACTTCTTCGGATTATTTTGAAGATGAAGAAGAACAGAAGCTTTATAAGATTCCTGTAAGATCTGCATTGTCAAGAGAAACTGCTAGAGAGTATTTGATCGAAGATAGAGGACTTACTGAACAAGAAATAAGGTTTTATAATATAAGATTGGGAGATATGAGTAATAATTTTTTTGGAAGAGTTGTAATTCCTAATGTTGTCCATAAAGCTATATGGACTGATATGTATGTTGCCAGGACTTATGTAGATAAAGATCCTAAATATCTTAATCCAAATGCATCTAAGAGCGGTAACGCTGTGTTTAATCTGCATAACATAGATTACAATCCAGATAAAATTATTATAACTGAAGGAGTATTCTCCTCTATATCTTCAGGAAATAACGGAGTTTGTGTTTATGGGAAACATGTTACTAACGGACAGCTTAAGAAAATAATTGATAAAAGTCCTGATAGAATTTATGTTGCTTTAGATTCTGATGCTGAAGAAGAAAGTATTAATCTTTGTGATAGAATAAAAACTTATTATAATAAAGAGATATATAGAGTTGTTCTCCCTGACGGTAAGGATCCTAACGATTTAGGTAAAGAAACATTTCTTAATATGTTAGATGATATTTCAATAAAATTTGAAGGTAAGGTTTTTCATATGTTAATGGGGTTAGACCTTTAGTAGCTAAATGCTACTTAGGAATATATAGAAGCTTTAAGCTTCTAAATCTAAAAAAGGAGGATTTATTAATGGACAGTAAATTTGATGTAAATTCAGTTTTGGAAGACGCTCAGAAGGCAGTTGAGGAGGCAGGTAGTAGTGGAGGTAATGGGGATTATGAACATCAGATTTTGTATCCTTATCAAGAAGGTACTCTCAGAGTTAAATTGTTGTATAATCCTGCCAGTAGTAGAGTTACTAGGTTGTTGAATAGGCATCGGGTGAAACAGGGGGATGAGACTATAAAAAATCCTTGCTTAAATCGTATGTATAAGGATTTGAAGTTGGAATGTAAAACATGTAAAGCTATTTCTTCTATTGAAAACGCTACAGATACTAATTTATGGAGAAATTCGTCTGCTAGAGGGATCAGTTTTGCTCAATATATTGATTCAGATTATAAAGATCAAGAAAATATGCCTGAAAAAGGCGAAATAGTTATTTTGATGTATCCTTATTCTGTTTATGTGGATATAAACGAGTTAATTACTGACGCTGGAGAGAATGCTGAGAACCTTGTTTATAGAAATGAAGGTAGACCTATCAGGATAAAGAGAAAGCAGGGTAATAATAGGGTTGATTATAAAGCAACTATTGATACTTGGGAAGAGTTTAAATCGTTTGAAGACGAAGAAGAGTTTATAGAAACTTTGGATAATTTGCCATCTTTAGACGAACAGATTGTACCTGCTGAGTTTAAAGAGGAGTTTAAAAAGGTTGATAGGGAGATTGCATCTATTTTAGAAGAGAAGTTTTTGTCAGATAAAGTTGTTGTTAACGAGGGAAAGCAAAAAGCTGAGAAGTTTGGACAGGAGAAAGAAGAAAAAGTACAAACCAGCAACTCTTCAGGAGAAGATGAAGACAGACCTGAATGTTTTGGTATGTATGGATCTGACGAAATTGATGAAGATGATTGTTTAATATGTCCTCACGAGCCTGAATGTGCTGATATTAGTTAGTTAGTATTGGAGGTTTTTATGAATGTAAAGTATGCCCTTATCCGACTCGGATAGGGGCATACTTATTTAAAAAAGGTTATTAGAATATTTTAAATTGAGGTGGTTTATTTGATATGTCAGATAAGGGGTAATAAAAATAAAGGTAGTTACATAGAAATGGTAGGGGAAAATTTGAGATGTTCTGAAATTCATCGTAATATTAAATTAATTCAACATCTTTTTGGTGATCTTAGTAGGATTACTTATCAAGGTTTTGTTTATGATTATGATGAAGAGGAAAAACTTAACTTAACTGATAGGGAGTATTCGGTAGACGGGTTGAGTAAGAGCTATTTGTTTATAGATGATACTATAAAATGTAAGCCTGATAGATATAGATTTAATCGAGTTAGATTATATTTAGATAGAGGTGATAATTTTGTCTAAAAAAGAAAAAAAGGAAAAAGAACAGCCTCAAGGAGAACTTTTAGATGATTTAATGAAGGGGACTAAGTTTTCGAGAGTTAGTGAGGCAGAAGTAATGCATAGGAGAGGGAAAGTAAGGACACCTATTATACCATATAATGCGTTAATGGGAGGAGGATTTCCTTTAGGTGCGATGGTAGAGATATATGGGGAGCCTTCTGCAGGTAAATCTTCTTTTTCATATCAGGTTATGGGGGAGTTTCAGAAACAGTATGATAGGGGAGTTTCTGTTATTGTTGATGTTGAATCTTCTGTTGATGAACAAAGAATGAGATATTTAGGATGTGACCCTGATAATATTTTAAGATTGCCTGCTGGAACAATGGAATCTGGATTTGAGCAGGTCCATAAATTATTAAAAAGAAAGTTGGAGAATGAAAACGCTAGAGAACTTCCTGTTCTTATTTTATGGGACACTATTTCTATTTCCCCTACAGATTCCCAATTTGAGGAATCTGATGGTTTGGCAGGAGCTATGATGAAGAAAGCAAAATTAATCAAAAATAACTTATCTAATATGCTTCCTTTAATAGAAGATCAGCCTGTATTGTTTTTATTTTTAAATCAAGTTACAACTAAAAAGGGCAGATATAGTTCTACTTTGACATCGGGGGGAGGTTATGGTTTAAAACACGATATTCATCAGAAATTGAAATTTAATAGAGGTGATGAAGAATATGATGGAGAATTTGCTATAAGTGCTGTAAATACTTTAGATATTGATAAATCTAAATTGTCACCTTTGTATGGGAATATAGAGTTTAAAATTGATATTAAAAAAGGAGGAGTTATTGACGAGTTAGAATCTGTTATAGAATATTGTTTTAATTCTAATCGAGAAATACTTCATACTGCTAGTGGTTGGTATGGTTTTTCTGAAGATTTTAGTATAGATTATGAAGAAACTTTTGGTAAAGATGTATATGATAAATATATCTTTTTTACTAATAAGAGAAGAGACAAGTTTTTGGATATATTAAGGGAAGATAGAGAGATTTATAAAAGAATTTTTGCAGTTTTAATTATGAAAAGATTTTCTGATGTATATGAATATCAATCTCAGATAATTGAGCCTTATAAGAATAAAGTTATTGCTGAAATAAAAGATTTAGCAAAATCTAATTTAGACATTGAAGAAGGAGTTGGAGAAGAGGATGGATCTCAATAAAGTTTTGTTGTGTGATGGTTCATATATGTTACATAGGGTTTTACATATCCCTTCTATTTTTGAATTAAAATCAAGCAACGGAGAAAGAACAGGGGGAATTTTTCAGTTTATCAGGTCTCTTCAATATGAAATTAAGAAACATAGTTCGTTTTATCCTATAGTTTGTTGGGATGCAGGATTGTCTGATCGAAGGGTTAATCTATATGATAATTATAAGAAACATAGAGATAGGAAGAGTAAACCTGATATTTCTGAATTGACAGGAGAAGAATTAGAGAAAAGAAAAGAAGATGATGAGTACTTAGAAGAATACAGAAGACAGCGAGCAGAGGTTATTGAGTTTCTTTCTTATATAGGTGTTCCGTCTATAAGAAGGCGAGGATGGGAGGGCGATGATTTATTATATATTATATCCAGAATTTGTAACGAATCAGTAATATTGACTGATGATAAAGATTTATTGCAGTTACTAGATGATAATGTACATGTTAGTCGTCCTATAGCAAAAGAATTTTGGACTCTTGAGGATTTTTTAGAAGATAGAGGTTATGATGATATTGAAGTTTTTGTGATCAAAAAAGCGATAGAAGGGGATAAGTCAGATAATATCCCTCAAGTTGCATCAGGTATTGGATCTGTTAATGCCGAGAGAATTGCTAAGATAATTTATCATTCAAATAGTGAGGAAGATTACCTAGAAAAATTATCTAATAGCAGTAAAAAACTTGATCAAAGATTTGTAGATAATCACGATATTTATTTAAGAAATAAGAAGTTAATTGATCTTTCTTATGTGGAAATAACTGATGAAATAATTACTGTAGTAGAAAATGAAATTAGTCAAAGTATAGGAAATATCGATTATTTTAAGGCTATTTCATTTTTAGGGGAAAAAGAATCTACTGAAATCGTATTAGACCCCATTGTTTCTAATCTAACTAGACTTTTATCTAAATATGGGTTAAAATAAAGGTGGAGGTGGTTTTATGGCAGAAATAAGTGTTGCAGATAATCAGTTATTTGAAGGAGCTAGGGGTATTCTTGATGAGGCTGGTTTACCTGAAGTAGAGATTGAAATGTTATTAGAAACAAATAAGCTATTAATGAGATCTTATCCTACGACTGCCAATGGAGTAGAGAGAAGAATGGAACAGTTATCTCATTATAGAGTTAGACTTACCAATATTTTATTAAGAGTAAAAAGGGATCTGATTAAATTAAATAAAGAAAGAGATATGGAGTATAATAAAAAGTTTTCTAACTTTGCGACAGCTACTAACGCTACTAATAAAGCCATAGAATCAAGAGTTATGTCTAAAATGGAATATCAAAATATTAATGAAAGATGTGAAGTTCTGAATAATGTATATAAGTACTTATTTTCGTTGATAAAAGATGTAGATGAAGTTAAATCGGATTTAAAGACGCTGTTTTCAGACGTAAGAAGAAAAGATTACGATTGAAGATTTGTTATAGTTGAAGGGAGGAAAAAATTTGCCATTTTGTAAGAAATGTGAATTGCATAAAGATGTTAATAAACAATGTATGCCTAGAGGGACTACTGATCCTGAGATATATTTAGTAGGTGAAGCACCTGGAAAACAAGAGGATCAAGAAGGAGTCCCTTTTGTTGGTAGATCAGGAAAGTATTTAACTTCAGTTTGTGATTCTTTAGATATTACAGAAGAAAATTCTAGATGGTTTAACGTTGTTAGATGCATTCCTAAAAATAAAGAAGGCAGAGGATCTGTACGAGCTCCAGAAGATAAAGAAATTAGCAAGTGTCATCAGTATTTAGTTACTGATATAATTAAGACTAATCCTAAAGTTATAATTTCGTTAGGAACTACTGCAACTAAATATTTTTTTGATTACCATTTAAAAGATAGGAATTTTACTAGAATTTCTGATGTTAAGGGGAGAGCTTATAATTTTAGTATAAATAATAATGATTATATTTTAGTTCCTGCTTATCATCCTGCTTATCTTATTAGGAAACAGAATGTTGAAAGGATTAGCGAGGGATTTTTTGCTGATTTGAAGAAGGCCAAAAAAATTTCTTTAGAAAAAGAGGAAGTTCAGGAGAAGGAGTTATTATCGTCTAGAAGTTATGTTGATTTTAAAAAGTTTTATTTAGAAGAAATTAAAGATGCTGATTTTGTTTCATACGATATAGAATCTAATTACAAATTTCCTTTAGCAGAAGATGCTAAAGTAGTGGGTTTTTCTATAGCTTCAAATGTTCATAAAGGCATGTATGTTGTTTTTGAGAGTTTGGAGTATAAAATGCCTGAAGATGATAGAAAAAAGATAGAAAAATTATTGAAGAAAATATTGTTGACAAAAAGAGTAATTGTACAGAATTTACTTATGGAGATGCCTTTTACTTTGAACTGGTTAGGTATTGAGATTGATGATATTGATGATGTTATGATGCAGTCTAGGTTATTGTTAGGGGGTCAGTCAGGGGCAGGGTTAAAAAACCAAGCTACTAAGATAGGTTATGAAGATTGGAGTAAGGATTTGTATTTTTTTAGAGGTTTGTTGCATAATATTTATAAGAGATTAAAAATGACTGCTTCAGGCAATACAAGAGAAGAATTTGATATTCTGAGAAATGAAAGATCTATTCTGAAATTGAATCAGCATATAAGTAATTATAATGAAGAAAATTTAAATACAAGACAGTTATCTTTAAAAGAATCTTTAGAAAAAATGGTTGATTTTTTAGAAGGGTATTATGATAAAGATGAATTAGAGAATGTTAGTAGAAAATTAGCTTTAAAATTAGCAAAAAGGATTTCTCTTGATCTGGGGGATGAAGGCAAACCAGAATCTTATGGTTGGATACCTGAACGTGTAATTTCCAAATATGGTGCATTAGATGCAATAGCTCCTATTGATGTTTATGATAATAATTTACGGAAAATGGATGAAATATCTAAACAGCTTGATATTGATTTGCATAGGGGATATAAATATTGGTTACAGCATATTAAAGCAGGCTATAAGTTAGAATTAAACGGTGCTTTTTGGGATGAAGATATTGTCAAGAAAGAGATGAAAGATATATTACCTGATGGTTTACAGGCTCATATAAATTTAATAAAATCTTCTTTAATTAAGTATGACGATATTTTTGAAGGGTTAGGATGCAATGCCTGTCCGGGGTTAAAAGAGCCTTTTGCAAAATATTTGTATGATTATTATGTTGGCAGTATATTAAAAGACATAAAATCTCATGAAGATGTTAATTTTGCTAGAATCAATGATAACGGAGATATAGAGGTAGGGTTGGACGGTAAAAAGGATGATTCTCAAGAAGATTTAACTTTATTTCAGAATGAGAATATTATGCTGATAGAGAGAGGTAACTCTGATTTATTTGATTATGTTGATTTTAATGATTATAAAGATGCTTATGATGACTTCTTAGATAAAACTATTGAAGAAGCTAAAAAAGAAGATTATCTTGACGATATAGAAAAATTGAAATTTATAATGAATCCTATGAGTACAGATAAAAAGTTTAGAAATTTAGTTGAGAAGTGTATTGTAACAGGAGAAGTTAAATTGGCTAAGATATACAGGGAGATAAGTTCTTTTACTTCCCGGTCTAATTTTGATATAGAAGATTTAGAGACAGAAGAAGATAAATTGTTTATTAAAAAATATATGGCAATAGATGATAGAGAAGATTTTACTGCCAGCAAGAAGTTAGAAAAATTTGCATTAATATTAAAAAATATACATCCGAATGATTATAACTTAAAAAGAATAATAAGGGAATGTTTTAATTACGGTTTGAAGTCTTTATCCGAAGAAGACATTTTGGATGTGTATGAAAGTTATTTATTGACAGGTATAGATCCTGAGAACGAAGATACTTGGAATGAAAATTTTAGATGGTTATTTAATTACAGGGTATATAAAAAAATTTCTAAAATGTATACTACTTATGTTAATGGTAATGTTGGCAGGGAAACAGTATGGGTTGGAGATAAAGAAAAGTTTGTTAGAGGGGATAAGTTTGTACCTCGCAAAAGAACTTTTTATGAGAATAGGAGAGAGAATAACGGTCAGGATATAATAGGAGAAGATGAGGTATTTATTTATCAGCCTGATTTTAGCGTATGTACTGCTATGTCAGGTAGATGGAGGTCAGGATTTCATACTTTACCTTGGAGATCACCTCCTCAAAGGTTTTTTACTTCCAGATTTAAGGGTGGAACAATAGCAATGCCGGATTTTTGTTTAACTGGAGATACTAAGATAAAGATGTTAGATGGCGAAAGTAAAACAATTGAAGAATTATCTGAAGAATACGGCACAGATAAAAGTTTTTGGGTTTATAGTTATGATAGAATATTAAAAGAAGTTGTACCTAGTAAAGCTAAGAATGTAAGAAAAACTAAGGTTGTTAATAAACTTTATAAAATTAAGTTAGATAATGGTAAAGTTATAAGGTGTACTGGTAATCATCCATTTCTTTTAAGAAATAATGAATATAGAAGGGCAGATAATCTTAGTATTGGTGATAGTTTGATGTCTTTATATTATAGATATTCAGAACATAAATTTTTGAATGGTTATGAAGAAATAAAACATCCAGATAAATCTTGGGAATATACTCACCATTTAGTTTCTGGGAAATTTCATAATTTTAGAGAAGCTAATAGTAGAACGCAGATTTATAGACATCATAGAAATGGTAATAAATTAGATAATAGGGCTGAAAATTTTGCTAGAAATTATAACCATAAAATTGTTGATATTGAAATTGTAGAAGTTGATAATATAGATGTTTATGATTTGGAAGTGGATAAATATCATAATTTTGCTATAGATTTTCCAGGAGATAAATCAGGAATATTTGTCCATAATAGCCAGATGGAGGTACGGGCATTAGCTGCGTCTGCTAACGAGGAAAGAATGTTAGAAGATTATCGGAATGGATTAGATGCTCATATTTCTACTGCAACTGGTATGTTCGATAAAAAACCTGAAGAAGTAACAACTGCAGAGAGGAGATTTGCAAAAGGAGGTACTTTTTCAATAGTTTATGGATCTGAAATACAATCTTTTGCTGATACTTATTTAGACGGTGATATTAAAGAGGCAGAGAAAATTTTTGATGATTTTTTTGAAGCTTATTCTAAGATTAGGGAGTGGATAGATCAAAAACATCGGGAATATGAAGAATTAGGCAAGGTTACCTTGTTTACTGATAGGTTTATTAATATAATTCCGGGTGGAGGATATAATGCAGAAGATAGAGCTAAACGACAGAGTCAAAATCTCCCTATTCAAGGGGGTAGCAGTGATTTAGTTGGATCAGTACTTTATAAAGTTATTAATTTTATTGAGGAAAAGGGTTATAAGAGTAAAGCTTTTGCTTTTGTTCACGATAGTATTGAAATTGATATTCCTCCAGAAGAGTTTCTTGAAGTATCGGATAAGATTGTTGAGTATATGAATGAATATCCCGATGAAGAATTTGGCGTTCCAGCAAGAGCTGATCTTGCTATAGGATATAGTTTAGGTGAAGAGATAGAAGTGCCTAAGTTTTATATAAGTGATGATTATAATGAAGGTATATTTTTATTGGAAGGGTTTGAAAATGAAATAGATAAACTTATAAATAGTTGGGAAGAATGTGGTGTTTTTAGATTACTAGAAACTGATCTAATAGAGAAGGAAGAAGAGTATATGGAGATAGATGAATTTTTCCAAAAGAAAAGGGCTTATACAACTTATTTAGGACAGACAAGATTTAAGTGTAAGAAGAGGGTTAAGATGAAGTATTAAGAACATTAGATGTTGACATTTTGTTAGTTTTATGGTATAATGTATGTAGATTGAGGGTAAAAATATGGGGGTGTCTTGGATTCGCTTGTATGATAAGTTTCTTAATAGTGCTTCAAGGTCGCCTTTCACTTGTAAAACACTGGCATCTAAAATTACTTGCAGATAATACTGCACTTGCTACTGCTGCGTAGTCGGAAGTAGCCATCTGATATGATCTTTAGCCTAGAGATTATATTAGGTGTCATAATATATTAGGCTCACCATCTCTTGATGTCTATAGAGAGGTGGGAAATTAATAGACTCGCAGGTTATTATCCTGTTTGTTGGAGAGTAATCTGTTAAAATAAAAGACAAACTATGAGCATAGAAGTTAAGAAATGAGTCATGCAACACGAGGGTTCGAATCCCTCCACCTCCACCAAGTTAATTAATTGATAGATAAGGTGTAATAAGCAACCATTGATTATTAATAGGAGGGAGTAGAATTGCAACAAGCACTTAATAAAATTGAAGAACGAAAAGAGGAACTCTATTCTGAAATAGATGACAGGAAAGAGAAGTTAAAAAATAGTCTTGAAATTATTAGGGCATCAGATTGTGAATTAATGATTGATGAGCATATTAAAAAAATTAAAAAAATCAAAAGTAAGATAAGGGAAATTGAGAAGGCTATAATTGAGTTAAATGTTATTTTTTATGAAATTAGGGATAAAGACAATTCAAGTTAATTAATAGATGTTAGTAGTCATTTTCTTGACATTTCTAACATATTAGTGTATGATGTGTATAAGGGAATGGAAAAAGGGGAGGTGCTTAAAATTAGTGTAGATGTTGTTGTTACTAGGATGGATATGAAGGATTTTTGTAATGATGATGTTAAAGGCAGATCTAGAACAAGTCTTGTTTCTCGTTCAGAGTTTTGTAAAATAGATTATAAAGCTAGAATTAATGATGTTTGGTTAAATGGAGAATATTTGTTGTCGAAAGAAGATGAGTATTGTGATCTTAGTATTAGTGAAATTGAAGATATAATTGCTTCTAAATTAGGAGAAGATCATCTTCAGAAGTCAGGATGACATTTACCTATATAGTCCATTCTGAACACCACAGAGGCATCTCAGGGTATTATTTCGATATTCATTTTAGTTGGTAAGGGTATAACCTTATTAGCTTAAATAAAGGTGTGTTATTTGTTCTAAAGTCCTACATTTTTTAAGTAATTAATATTTGTGGGGAGATGGTTGAGCGGTTGAAAACGCCAGACTGTAAATCTGGTACCCGATGTGGCAAACACCGGAGGTTCAAATCCTCCTCTCCCCACCATAATTTTTAATATAATAAGGGGATGGTTAGTGTTGGATTCAAAAAAGCCTGAAGATATTCAGGAGTTTGAATCAAAATCTGATTCTGATCAAGATTTTGGAGATGAAGTTGTTTTAATTTATAATGAAAAAGACGATTTGTATTATCTTTATTTTAATAATGATGTTTTCTTAAATTATTATTTAAATCAAGAAAAAGCTTTAGTTAGTTATAAAAAAGTTATAAAGTTGTTATCAGAGGGTAAGGATATTAATTGGATTAGGACTAATGTTTTTGGTTGGAAACAAAAACAAGATTTAGATGATTCTTTTGGTAAGTTTGTAGAAAATGATATTCAAAAAAGGATAGATGATTATCTTAAAGATTTATGTAAAAGAAGTGATGGGATGTTAACTTGGAAAGATGATGAGTAATTATAAAATAATATTATAAAAAGGGAGGAATAAAGGTTATGATTTTAAAGTATAAAGATACATCGAATAAGAATAATAATTGGAATTTAGTTGAGTTTGATCAGGTAAGTGTGGTGAAAGATGTTTTTATTAAATTGGATGATATTAAGAATTTAGATTTGTGTGTTTATGAATCTCCTGAAAATAAACATAAAGTAAATAGTTTTGATTTAAATCTTGGTTCGGAAGTTAATAAACAGACAAAAGCAGATTATCTTGATTCGATTGATGCGAAATTAATTATTATAGATAATAAAAAGAAAGTTGTTGTTGCTAAAGATAATCCATTATATATTATGAATGAGAACGGAGATACTGTAGAAACTCTATGATTAAGGAGGTGTTCTTTGTAGTTGAAGTCTTATTATGTTGATGTAGAAGGATGTTCGTTGATTGAAGGTGAAGTTTATCTTAATGGCAATGTTTCTTGGGGAGTTGGTTCGGATAATATTGAGGTATATCCAGATACTTGTGATGATTTTTCTGAGTTTACTCATCAATGGGTCTGGAAGGAAGATACGTTGGAATATGATTTTCCAAAGATTGATAGACCAGCAGAATGTCCGGTTGAGCGTCCGTTTTATCCTGGTAGTATTAGTATAATTAAAGAAGAAGTAAAAGAAAAAAAGGAGGAAGAAGATAATATGGAGAAGTTGTATGAAGTTTTTGTAGTTACTAAGGATAGGAAGATTATCCTTGACGGCAAGCGAGTTGTTGCAGAAGATGAAGATGATGCTAAATTTGAGGCTGATGTAAGTGGAGTTTTGAGAGAAAATGATTTAACTCCTAAACAAGTTACAGTAGTTTGTAAGGTTATAGACAAAGTTAAGGTAGAAGAAGAGCCTGAAAAAGTTAAAATTGTTGAAGACTGATAGTATGGATTAGCCCTCAATTATTTAAGATTGGGGGCTAGATAATATTCAAAAGGGGGATATTATTTTGAAAAAAGAGTTTACTATAAAAGTTAAGATGGAAGAGAGATGGGTGCCGTATTTTTGTAGTATGTTAAAATACATGGAACATTTAGGGAGTGTTGGAGGAAGTCGTACAGTAGGAATTTATGCTGATGGTGACGGAGATTTTAGACCTGATTTTGATTTTGAGAATATAGAATATGAAGATGTTGATCCTGTGATTGACGATTATGGGGATCGTGTATATGATGCAGGTTAAATTTTTAAAAAGGGGGTATTTTTAGCAGGTGGAAAACTTAGATAAGGCAAAATTATATGAGTTGAAAATTGATTCTGTTGTTATAGGCTATTATGAGTATCCCCATGAAGTGGCTGATACTATTGAAGGAATTTTAGATAATAATGATATCTTATTAGAAGATTTAGCTATAGAATTTGAGGTTTCAAAAACTAGAAAAAATTAGAATTGAATTGTAAGGATAATTATCCCTGTAGCTCAATCGGATAGAGCATCAGATTTCTAATCTGAGGGTTACAGGTTCGAGTCCTGTCAGGGATGCCATTTCTGTTTGAGGAGGAGGTATATATTGCAATTATTCTTGTCAGCATCATATGATACTAAAGAACAAAAAAGCAGAGTTGATTTTTTAGGGAGTTTTTTTGATGAGTTAGATAGTTTTGACTTAATATTTTCAGAAAAAGAAGATCCTGATGATTATAGTGAAGTTGTTTCTAATTTTAACGATGATTTAGAGTTAATAGAAAAATCGGATGGTCTTATTGGTGTAATGAATGATGGTTATGAGGATATCTATTGGGACATGTCTTATGCTAAATCTTTAGGAAAACCTGCTTTTGGAGTGCATATTGGATCTCCGATACATAATTCTGAAATGTTACCTCCTACGGGAATATATAAGGATTTAAATAGGCATTTTTTATTAAATTATCAGGAGGATTTTGAAAATTTCAAAGAAATAATTTTAAAATACTTTAATAAAAACAAAGTTTTGGTTGCTTCAAGTGATTGGGATCTATTTAAAGAGATAGATAGTAGATTGCAAAATGATTTTACTGTTATTAGACCTGAGATCGATAAAAGTTTAGATGTTGACGTGTTGGATATTGTAAGATTAGTTGAAACGGGGGGAGTTAGTTTAATAATAATAGATTTAGATAGCAATAGATTTGTCGCTGATTATGTTGCTGGAAGATTTCATAGTTTCGTAGAAGATGGAGAAATAAAAATTATTACTTATTGTAGTGATAATGATTATATGTTAGGAGATAAGATGAAAGTTTCAACATCAGTTCATTGTAGGGGGCTAAACGAGTTAAGATCAATATTAGATGATGTAGAGAATTTGCCTTACAAGAGAAAAGGGGTTGAGGATATTTAATTTTAGGGAGGGAATTATATGATAATTGGAGGATACGCAGATGCACATCTTTCTTATTCCAGTTCTATTTTGTCATCTGCTAGTAATAAGTATAGTGTTAGATTAGATAACATAGTCAAGAGTTTTAAATGGATGTATGATCAATTTGATAAACAAAATGTAGATATGGTTGTCAATTTGGGAGATTTAACTTCGAACCCTCATTTAAGAGGCGAAGAAATTTCTGCATTAAATAAATCGTTGTCTTATTCAAAAGGCATTAACGAATATCATATTTTAGGTAATCACGAGAGGTTAAAGAATACAAGCAGTAAAACTTTGATAAATTCTATTGATATTTTGGATATAGGAGATAATTTTGAGGTAGTGTCATCTCCAATGACTGTTGGTGATATTTCTTTTTATCCTTATCCTAGACAAGGTAACGTAGATTTTGAAGCTTTAAGTGATTTAGACGGATCTATTTTATTCTCACATTTGACTATATTAGATGAGCAACTAATGGAAGAATTGAAAATGTCAGGGGTTAGTCATCAATTTTTAGAAGATAAATTTGATATTGTTATTAATGGACATATTCATAAATCCTGTTGGGTTAAAAGAAACAAAATTGTAAATGTAGGAAGCTTTACTGGAGTTAGTTTTAGCGATAAATATGAATTACATTATCCTTCTATTTTTATTTTAGATACTGATAATTTAGAGATTGATTTTATTGAAAATCCTTATTCAATGAAATTTATCAGTATAAACGCTGATTCTGTAAGAACATTGAAATCAGAATTAGATGCTTTGGAAGGTAATAATTTTGTAGTAAAAGCCTCTATTGATTACGATTTAAAAGAAAAGGCTAGAGATTTGATAGATTCATATGATAATATTATTAGTTCGAGAATTAGAACTATAGTTAAGAAAAGTTCTATTAGGAAAATGGATGACGATACAAGTGTTGATAAGATAACTTCGTATGAATCAGGATTAGACGCTTTTGAGGAGTTTTTAGATACAGAGTCTGATCCTAAATTTCCTAAGAAGGTTTATAAAAAAGTTTTATCAGAAATTAAGGAGTGATAAATTAATGACAGATCCTAGAGTTTGTGTTTTGTGTGGTGTTACTTCTGACGAAGAGGATGTTATCCTTACTGAGTTTAGGGGAAAAGATGTCTGTAAAAGTTGTATAAAACAACTAGACGAATCGAGAAAAGCAGACGATGGTCATCAAGTTTTACATGGATAGTATAGAAAATAATTAAAAAAGGGAGGAATTGTTTTGAGATATATAAGAATTTTAGAATTGAAAGCTAAAGGTTTTATGTCTTTAGGCGAGGTAGATATAAATTTTGTGGATCAAGGCTTAGTGAGAGTTTTAGGGGAAAATGAACAAGAAAGTTTTGATTCTAATGGGTCAGGTAAGTCGGCTATTTTTGAGTCTTTATTATGGGCTTTGAGAGGCGAGACTGTTAGAGGTCAGAAAAAAGATGATATAATTAATAGATATTGGGAAGGATACGCAGAAGTTGAAGTTAAATTTGAATATAATGGATCTGTGTATAGGATAATTAGGAGAAGAAATCATCCGAAACATAATAATGATGTTTCTTTTGAGATTGACGGGGAAGACGAATCTGGGTCTACAATGACTAAAACTAATCAAATTATAGATGATACTTTTGATTTTCTGTCTTCAGATTTGATTGAATCTATAATGATATTAGGTCAGGGCTTGCCTAATAAATTTTCTGGGCTGACTCCTTCAGCAAGAAAGAACAGGTTGGAAGATATTTCTGATTCTGCTAAAGTTATAGATAATTTAAAAGACCAGTTGAAAAGCTATATAGATGAAAAAAGCACGAAAAGGGATGATTTAATAGCTAGCAAGTCTTCTCAGAAAGCTCTTTTGGATTCTGCAGAAGGTAAGATAGCAGATATTGAAGATAAAATCAAAGAAATTAGGGATTCAGATAATTTTCTTTCAGAAAAAGAAGTTGAAAAAATAAAGGATGATATAAGGAAGTATAAAGAAAAAAGACAGCAGATTAGTGATAATAGCGATAGTTTGAGAGATAAAAAGTCAAAAATTGATACTAAAAAAAGTAGTATTAATTCTAATGTAAGGTCGTTAAAAAGTGAAATTAGTAAGCAAAAAAAGATATTAGATGACTTAAAAGGCAAGGATGGGGAAGCAAAATGTCATTTTTGTGGGGAGATTTTAAGTGGCAAGGTTGAGAAGGTGAAAAGATTAAAAGATGAAGTAAAAGAGAAAATCAGAAGTTTTAAATCAGATTTAAAAGAAGAAATGGAAAAAGCAAAAGTTCTGGAAGGTAAATCAGAAGTATTAGAAGGTAAGTTAGTTGATATAAAGAAGAAGCTGAATGTTTTACGTGAGAAACAACAAAAATTAGAAGAAAAATTGGATAAAAGACCTAAGTTTGATGTGTCTGTTTCTTATTTGGAAGAAGAAAAAGAAAAGTATGAAGATGAAATAAAAGAAATAACAAAAGAGCATGAAAGATATGATAATGAACTTAACGAAATAGAAGAAGTTATTTCAGCTGCTAAACATATGAAAAGAATGGTTAGTAGAGAGTTTAGAGGTTATCTGTTAAGAGGGGTAGTAAGTTATATAAATCATAAGCTAAAAGAGTATTCTAATATTTTATATAAAGAAGAAAATCAAGTTGTTGAAGTAGAATTAGACGGTAATGATTTACACATCTTTTTTGACGGTAGAATTTATGAATCGCTTTCTGGAGGGGAAAAACGAAGGCTAGACGTAGCGATCCAGTTTGCTTTAAGAGATTTGTCTATGAATGAAGCAGGTGTTGGGTTTAATGTGTTGGTATTAGACGAAGTTTTTGATAGTGTAGATGAAACAGGGATCAATAGCCAGTTGGATTTAATTTCTAAAAAGAACGAGGACTTAGAATCCATATATCAGATTTCTCATAGATCTGATTTATTTATTCCTGCTGATAAAGAATTGAAAGTTGTCAAGAACGAGGATGGAGTCTCATACATTAGTGAATATTCTTGAGATATGAGGAGATTTAAAAATGATTAGTATAGACGATATATTAAGACATGAACAGAGGGTAAAAGATATTTGTTCTCAAGATAAAACCAATCCAGAGTTGTATGATGCGATTAAAGATTTATCTGAAGCTATTTTGATTTTAAAAGGTATGGTAGACGATAAAAGAAGTATTGATGAGATGTCACATCAGGCAGCTGTTGAATTGTTCCAAAAAGTTACAGAAGAAGGGTTGGAAGTTGAGAAATGGACTGCTTATTTAAGGAAGTATTTGTTAGGGGTTAGAAGGGAATATCGTGGTGTTTATAATCAAGAAGTAATAGAAACTGATGATGTATTAGATTATGAAAAGATAAGAAGTATTTTCTATGCTGGATCTTATTCGTTAACAAAAGGATTTGAAGAATCAGAAATAAAGAGTTTTGTGGCTGATTTACCTAAAATGATTAGGAGAGCGTTTAAGAATATTTGTAAATTCTCGCCAGATTATATTTATTACGATAATTTATATCTTTCTATAATTTGCTCTATTGTTAACGAAGAGGTTGTTATTTATGGTAATCTGCCTGAAGCTTTATATCCTTATGTATCTTTTTTATATAAGGTTATTAAGGAAAAAATAAAAATACATGTAATAGAGTATTTAGGGGGGAGTGGTTATGAGGGAATATATAGTGATATAGTATCTTATAACTCTTTTGATATTGAATAGGTTTTTAGAAGGATGATTTAGAATTGAGGTGGTATTAGTTGTCAAATCTAAGGCATTTATTTAATAAAATATCAGAAACCTCAGATCTTTATTTTGTGTCATTAATGATTTTATATTTATTGCGAGAAAGTGAAGAATATAGCCTTTTATCAGAATTGACTTTCATATTAGATAAGAATAGTTTTTTAAATCTTTTGAAATATTATGAGGGTGAAGAGATAAAGATACCTGATAGAGACGATTTAACTGAAGTAATTATGTTGATTCTTTTCTATTATTATTATGATATAAAAGGATTGGAATGGAAAGATGTTTTTGATAAATTAGAAATTGAGTATTCTTTGGAGACTTCAAATAAATTAAGAGGAAAATTATCGTGGTTGAGACGAGTAATGAAAGAAGTAAAAATACCTGAAGAAAAAATTTAAATCTAAGACAGGGGGATTTATATATGTTAATATATGTAGAAGGTATAGGAGATTATACGAAGCATTTTACTGCGAATGATCAAGAAGATTATGGATATGTAAGCAGAGCTTATACAGAGAGTGGAGATTCTAAATCGGATAAAGGATGGGGGTCTGGATTTATTTCTATTTCTCCTAAGTTAAATATTTATCCTGATGACGATGATTTTAATCCTTATGAATTAACTTCAAAAATAGAAGGGGATTTAAAGGGGAAGGTTTTTGAAGGAGAAATGAGAATGACTAATAACAATCAAGAGTTTTTAGCTTTATTTAAAGAGGCAGACAGTGATCCTGACAAATATTTGTTAAAAATAAATTTTAATTCTGTGGATTATGATTTAGTGCCTAAGATCCAGAGTTTTGATGGTTTGATTATTTCTGATGCTGGTAGTATTAATAATGATGGGTCTAGGATGGATTATCAAGCTTTAATATTAGCAAGTCCGGGAGATCATCTTAAGATGACAGATGGAGTTTTATATAAAGTAGATAATAAAGGTGAATTAGTGAAAGGCGATGAAGATGAAGAATGAAGTTATTAAAGATTTTTATTATGAACTTGTAGATTTATATAAATATGATAAAAAAGATAATAAAAAGTTATTGCTGTTGGAGTGTATTTCTGAGAAGTTATCTAAAATAGATAGATCCTCAGAACAGGATTTAAATTGTTTAGTAGAGATGATAGAATTTGGTAATGAGTTTGATACTGATAATATTGTAAAAATTAATAGTTTGTTAGATGAGATGAAAACTGACATAGTTAATAATATGTTTCTACGAAATACTATTTTTAAAAAGATGATTGTAGAAGAGGTAATTGATCCAGATGATTGATTTGACAATATTAAAGGAGGAGTGGTAATTTGGTATCTGAGGATTTAGTTGTAATGAAAAGAAATGGCGATATTGTGGATTATGATAGAGAAAAGATAGTACAGGCAGTTAGAAATGCTGCTGATGATATTGGTAGAAATGATTCAGAATTAATAGGAGAAGAAATCGCCGATTATTTAGAGGAGTTTTATTTAAAAAATTTAGAAGAAGTTGATGTGGAAGAAATACAAGATTTTGTTGAAGAAGCTTTAATTGAGTTTAATTATAAAAGCATAGCAAAATCATATATTATCTATAGGTATGAGATGGCTAGAGAGAGAAAAAAAGCCTGGTTTGACTTGGAAGCAGCCCATTCTATCTATAATAGTAAGTATAGATTTAATAACGAGAGTTTTCCAGAATTCTTATATAGGGTTTCTGGAGGGGATAGTGAGATTCTTAAATTACTTAGAAAAAAAGAATTTTGTTACGCAGGAAGGATCTTAGCTAATCGAGGTACGAGAAAATATGGAAGGAAGGTTACTTATGCTAATTGTTATTCTATCCCTATTTTAAATGATAGTTTAGAGGGTATTTTTAAAACTGCATATGAAATAGCTAAGACCTATTCTTATGGAGGAGGAGTGGGGATAGGTATAGAGGTTTTACGTCCGAGAGGTGCAAGAGTTAATAATGCAGCTAAAGAAACTACAGGATCTGTTTCTTTTGTTGAACTTTATAATGTTATAACGAGTATAATAGGACAGAAAAATCGTAGAGGTGCTTTGTTAGTATTTTTAGACATTTCACATCCTGATATACAGGAATTTATTGAATCTAAAAATAATGAAGTTGATAAGTTTGAATATGCTAATATCTCGGTTAAGATGACAGATGATTTTATGGAAGCTTATAAAAATGATGAAACTTTTGAGTTATATTATGAGGTTAAGGATACTGGAGAGGTTATTAATGAGGAAGTAAATCCTGATAAATTATTAAATTTAATAGCATATTCAAATTGGAATTCAGCTGAGCCGGGGATGTTGTTTTGGGATAGAATAGAGAACTGGTCTTTAACCACTAGACATCCTACTTTTGAGTACGGGGGAATCAACCCATGTGGCGAGTTACCTTTGCCAGATTACGGTGCGTGTTCTCTATCTAGTATTAATCTTAGTGAGTTAGTTAATAATCCTTTTACAGATGATGCAAGAATAAATTATAGTAGGTTTGAATATTTAGTTGAGCAAGGAGTTAAAGCTCTTGACGATATTTTAGATGAGAGTATTGATTACCATCCTCTTCCTGTTCAGAAACAAACTGCAAAAAAGTATAGACAAATAGGGCTAGGTTTGATGGGATTTGCTGATATGTTAATTAAGTTAGGAGTAAGGTATGGATCAGAAGAATCATTGGACATTTGTAATAATTTAGGTTATGTAATGATTAATAAAGCCCTACAGACTTCAGCTTTGTTAGCCAAAGAAGATGGAACATTTCCTGAATATGATCCTGAGATGCTAAATTCTCCTTTTATTAAACTAAATGCTACTAAAGAAACTAAAGAATTGTTAAATAAGTATGGCTTAAGACATAGCTCTTTGCTTTCAATAGCACCGACTGGAAGTATTAGTAATATGTTCGGAGTTTCTGCAGGTACAGAACCTGTTTTTGGTATTAGTTATACTAGAAAGACAGAATCATTAGGAGATGGAGATCAATATTATGAGATATTCACTCCTGTTATAAAAGAGTTAATGAACACAAAAAATATCAGAAAAAAAGATGAATTGCCTGATTATGTTGTTACTGCTCATGATTTAAATTATAAAGAAAGAATTGATGTTCAGGCGGAATGGCAAAAATTTATTGATAATAGTATCAGTAGTACAGTTAATTTAAACAACGAGGCTACAGTTAAAGATGTTAAAAATGCTTATCTTTATGGTTATGAAAAAGGTCTGAAAGGAATGACTGTTTATAGAGATGGATGTTCGAGAAAGGGGATTTTAAATAAAGATAGCGATGGAGAAGATATAATTACAGAAATGACTGATGTTGATTTTATAGAGCAGGATATATGTCCTGAATGTAAGTCAACTTTAAGAGCTACAGGGGGATGTATTGAATGTGTTGGTTGTGGGTGGTCTCCATGTTCGATTTAGAGAAATATGATAAGGATAAGTTACTAGAGGAAAGCATGTTGTTTTCATATTCTGTGGATGATATGGCTAGGGATGATTATATAGATGAAGTTTCAACTTTGTTAGGGTTGGAAGAGGAAGTTATTGAGAAGGTATTGCAGGCGTTAGAGTTAGTAATTTTGCATAATCTTAAAAAACAGGGAAAGAAAAATAATAAAGATGATATTTATAAAAATTTCCATATAAATCTGCCCTTTTTAGGGCAGATTTCTCTTAATCCTCAAAAAAAAGGCACTAGAAATGCACTTATATATGAGTTGATTATAGATAAAGATTTTTTAGACAAAGCTAGAAAAACCTATTATGATCAGCAGGATCTGTTAACCGATGAAGTAGAGAGTAATTTTGAAGATATTTTATTGGAAAAAACAAAAAACCTTATAGGATAATTTCAGGTGTTTTAGGAGGCAATTTAATATGGCAGATCTAGAAAATGTTAATAATGAAGAAAATAAAGATGAAATTAAAGAAGAAATTGAATCCATGTCTTTAAAAGAAATAGCTGAGAAGACAGCTTCGATGGACGGGATGAGCGAGCAAGCAATTTCTCATTTGTTATCAGATAACACTGTTGATAATATGAAGGCTTTTTTAGTAATACTTGCTAAAAAAGAGTTAAAAAGAGTTGTAAAATTGATAGACTCACTTGGAACTATGGAAGATGATCTAATTGATTTAGTTACTGATAGGCAGAAAAGTAATAAGATGGAGCCCGGACAGATGGCTTATATTATTAGAACTTTGCATAAATCATTGGAGAGATCTATGGAATTGATTAATTCTATTGTAGAAGATGAAAAATATTATAATTTTATTATAGATAATTCTCAAAATAAAACTATCTATACTCATGATTTTTTAGGAGATGCTTCGTCTAGAGAGAGGGTTAGGGGGGCTGTTCAGCAACTTATTGATAATTTAGATAAAGCTAATCCAGATAAAGCGGAAGAGGCTGTAGAATCATCTGATATTATTGATGTTACTTAAGATTGATAGGGGGTTATTAGCTTTGGAATCTATAGAGAATGAAGAGGAACTTAAAGAAAAATTAAAAAGAGTGCACGAAGAAAATAAAAATGTCGAGACTTCTAATTTAAATAAAGACGATAGGTATTTTGTTAATACATTATCTAATGTTGCTAGTTTTGCTAATTTAACTGAGTATGAGTTAGAAAGTATTATAAATGATTTTATTCCTAATAATGGTGTTAATATTATTCCTTATATTAGACATAGAGAGGTTATTGTGGAAGTGAGTATCAGCTTAAAAACTTATATAGGGTTTAAGTTAGATAAAGAATTTAGGTTAAGCATTTTCAATTCAATAAAACAAATAATATCAAAAAGAAAATCTCTTTCTATTTCTGTTTATATAAAAATTAAGTTTTTACGACTTTTTGGATGGAGTATTGGTATATAAGAGAATTGAGGTGATTTTATGTCTTTAAAAGATGTTGATCGAGATGTATTAAAGAAGTTAGGGGTTGCAGACCTTAATGAAGAAGAAAGAGAAGTTTTAGAAATTATTTTAAAAGAGATGAGTGATGAAGGAGAGTCGGAGACATTACAGGAGCTGTGGAGAGCGGATTATGAAGAAATACCTGTAGATATAGATACTTTTATAGAAGATGAGAGATATTTAGGGAATAGTACTGAAAATGGTGAGGCTATTTTTCCTTATTGGAGAGAGCGACTTAGAGATATTTTTGATGAAGATAATAATTATATGGAAGTTATCCTGACAGGTGCAATAGGTATAGGAAAAACAGAAATAGCAGTTATCGGATTATGTTATATACTTTATAAATTGTTATGTCTGAAGAACCCCCAAAGATACTACAACTTAACTCAGGGAAGCAAAATAGGGATAGCTTTCTTCAATGTTACTATTGAACAATCTCTAGGGGTTGCTTATACTAGAATGCAGGAATATTTATTAGAATCTCCGTGGTTTAGAAAACATGGTGAAATAAGAGGTAGAAAGGACAAAAAATACAAACCAGGAAAGGATATTGAATTTGTTATAGGTTCTGGCGAGGAACATGGATTAGGTAGAGATATTTTTTGTCTTTCAGGTGATACTAATATTACAACAGGTAAAGGCATTAAATCTTTAGGGGAACTTTATGATGAATATCCTTATAACGAAGATGAAGAAGTTGATAAATTTTATGGTGCATTAGATTTAGAGACAACTGATAATGTTATTTTATCTTATGATGAAGAAAGAGGAGAAATAGTTTGGAAAGGATTTGAAGGGATAGTTAAGGTAGATGTATCAGATAAAGATGTGTATGAAATAAACTTAGCTGATGATGACGATATGAATTATACTATTTATGCTACTGAAGATCATAGATTTTTAGTTGGACATGATAATGATTATAGTTATATAGAGGCTTGTGAATTAGAGAAGAATATGGAATTAGTATCTATTTTTCATAAAAACTTATTAGGTTGAATTGTTTTATAATAAATTGAATGCTTGTGTTCGAACTTTTGAATAGGTTAATATTCAGGTGTGGTTGTGATTTTTTGCTCCTTTTCTTGTGATGATCTATTTAAAAGGGGAAGGTGTAACTTTTTCTTGTTCGTTTTGGAGGTGAGTTTTGTTTGAAAGTATTGAGTGTTAATAAGCTGAATGATAATGAGAAAGAAGATATGGATTTTTATGATATTGTGGGAGTTGAAGATACTCAAAATTTTTTGGTTAATTTTAAAGATGATAATCAAAAGAAATTCCCTCAAATAATATCTCATAATTGTGGTATCCTTGATGAGGTTGAGTTTGTATCAGGTGCAGATGCTAATATGTTGAAATCTAAAATTATGAAGATATATAGAACTGTAAAGAGAAGGATGGAGAGTAGATTTCTTGAGTTAGGTGAAATGGAAGGTATGCTTTTTCTTGTTTCATCTAAGAAGTCGAAACACGATTTTTTAGAAAGATATGCAAAAAAAGTAAAAGATAAAGATTTTGTAAAAGTTATTGAAGCTTCTTTATGGGAAGCTAAGCCTAAAAAGAGATATAGTGGGGAAACGATGAGAGTAGCAGTAGGGAATAAATATTTGACTTCTAAAATATTAGAGCCCGGTGAAGATGAAAGTGTTTATATAAGTCAGGGTTATGATATTATTGATGTTCCAGTAGAGCATAGAGATGCTTTTGAGTTAGATATAAATGCTGCTCTTATGGACATAGCTGGTATTTCTATTGCTTCTACTACCAAATATATTTATGGACAGCGGTTAAAAAACTGCACAGACGAAACTAGAGAGAACCCTTTTAATGTAGAGAATGTTGTTATTAGTTTTGATGATACATCAGTTGATTTGAAAGATTATTTGGATTTAGACAAAGTACATGTTGCTGATAGGAGGAAACCTTGTTTTGCTCATATTGACACTTCAAAAAATGGAGATAGAACAGGGTTGTCTTTGGTTGCTATAGAAGGTACAACAAAAACAAAAAGGTTAGAAAATGGGGAAGTCTTTGAGGTTACTGATCTTATGTATAAAGTAGTATTAGCTTTAACTTTGGAGGCAGCACAGGGAAGTCAAATTCCTTTCTATAAGATTAGAGAATTTTACTATTATTTAAGAGACGAGCTAAATTTTAATATTAGAGGAATTTCTTGTGATGGTTACGAATCTGTAGATATGATTCAGCAATTTAAGCTTCATGGTTTTGAAGCTAATACTATTTCGATGGATAGAACTTCTGAGCCTTACTCTACTTTGAGAACTGCTATCAATGAAGGAAGGTTTAACACTTTTAAACATTCTATTCTTAATGAGGAGCTTTCAGAGTTAGAAGAAGATAAGCTTAACGACAAAATTGATCATCCTGAGGGGGGTTCGAAAGACTTATCAGATGCTGTTGCAGGTGCTGTCTATAATGCATCTATTCATGAGGATGCTAAAGGTGTTGTAGAAAAATCTTTAGATATGGATAAAATATTAGAAGTTTTAGGGGAAGTAGAAAAGGACGATAGGAATTCATTTGCTGAGAATTTAGAAGGACAAATAGCAGGACAAAACAGGAAAGTTATTAACTCTGCTCGTGATTTTGAAGTCTTTAGAGAAAATAAAGCTAGAGATGATTATATTGAAGAATTATTAAACTAAACTAAAAAAAGGAAAGGTGATTGTTATGAAGAGATTTTTTGTTATAATGTTAGTTATTTTAGGTATGGTTTTATTTCCATTTGCAGGAGTTCAGGCAGGAGATGGTCATGTAAACAATGTTTATACAGATGTAGTTATTTTTAATCAGCTTAATCCTCTAGAAGGCGATGTAGATTTACTGAATAATGATTTTGGATTTGTTGTTGGTGTTGAGCTTGAAGGTAATAGAGATAAGTGGGATGCTAATGTCGAAGGAGTATATTTTCCAGAAACAGAGTTAGGTGCTGTTAGAACTAATTTACTTTACACTTTAGTTGATAGAGATTTTAATGTCCAGCTTAATGCAGGTCTAGGTTATTATGTACAGAGTAATATTCTTGAGTTAGGTATAAGTGACTTTTTAATGATAGATTTAGATAAGTTTGGATTTAATACTGGTATAGGATTAGGGTACTCTTTAACTGAGAGTTGGGATTTAAACACAGGATTAAATTATAGATGGTTAGAATTAGATGGGGATAATTTAGATGGTTTTGAACTTAATGTAGGAGTATCATATAGTTTTTAATAGATAAGGGGTGGTATTTTGGCTAAGGAAAAAGATAAAATTATTATGGATTTTATTCAAACGATGGCAACATATTATTATGAAAGAAGAGATGATACTCCTTACTATTTGATTAATAGATTTAAAGGAATAATGGATGATGTAGACGAATGGGCTGAAGAGAACCTAGAAGATTAAAAAAGAGTATTGGTATAAAGAGAGGTGGTGCTTAATGAGATCAAGAGATCCTAGAAAGTTAGAAGCTTTTCAAAGAGGAAGAAAAAATGAATTAGGTGATATCGTAGGGAAACAGGTTGCATCAGTACATGATATTGGTCAAGATGAAGTAGAAATATTATTTCATGACGGCACTAAGTTAAAAGTTTCGGGGAAAACAGAGAAGTCGCCTTCTGCTATCTTTTATAAGATTATTGACAGCTTAACTGATGAAGAAAAAGAAGAGATTAAGCAAAGATATGGAGGTTTTGCTACAAAAATTGGCAATCATTAAAAAATTAAATTAAAGGAGTGATGTTAGATGTTTTTTGAGGCAGAAAATTATGCACAGATCCCTTTACACATCAAGAGAGAAGCAGATTATATTTTTATTGAAAAAGAGAATGTAAGATGGGATGGGGAATATCCGTTAGACAAGTATGGTGTTAAAACTCAAGTTAATGAAGTAGTTGAAAGAGAAGTAGAAGACGCAGGAAGTTCTAATTATACTGGTAGTCTTAGAAGTATGGCTCCGGGTACATTTAAATTAATATCTAGTGTAAGTGAAGAGGAAGTTGTCATAACAGATGAAGGTGCAGAATTTGTAACAATCGAAGCTGATGGTGAAGATGCAACTATTACTTCTGATGATAGTGATTTAGTAGGTCATACTTTAACTATTAAGAAGAATGATTTAGCACCTAGTGATTTGGAAGTTGAATTGCTTGGAAAAGATCTAGTAATTAATTTAGCTATGGAACAAGAATTACATGAATATGATAATGGAGTAACAGATGCAGAAGTTACAATAGAAGTTCAAGATGACGGTGCTACTGCTTTAGATAATCCGTGGACTTTAAATGTAGTTATACCTGATGAAGAAAATGCTAGCCTTGATTCAGAAGTTGATAGTGAAAATAAAGTATTGACAGTATTCTTAGCTACTGATTCTGAGGGAGATGTAGATGATACTACTGGAGGTGCAGGTCCGAATGAAATAACTGAAATAGCTACAGAAATATCAACTCATGATGAGTTTTCTGCGAGCACTCCAGGAACTGATACTAATGCTTGGATTAATGAAGCTACTGTAGAATTTGAAATTGACTTTGATGAAGATGAAAATGGTTTGGATGACATAGCATCAGAAATCAATAGCGAACTAGGAGACAATTTTACAGCAGATGCAGGTGGAGATGATAATCCTGTAGGAGAAGATGAGTTAGTAGTAGGTCAGATATTCATGTCTAACTTAGATAGAGATGGAAGTGCTGCTGGAACTATTGATTACGAAACTGGAACTTATACTGATGCTGATTTTGACGGAACTACTGACGCTCCTGTAATAGCTTATTTTGAGTATGAAAGATTTGAATCGATAAGTGGAGTAAGAAATTTTGTAGGTCATACAGATAAGACTGTAGCTTATCTACCTATGCAGGGGTTAGGTGAAGTTTGGAATGTTTATTAAAAAATAACTTGATCTTTTAGTCAAGTTATTATATAATAGTTTTGGAAGGAGTGAGTATCTGTACTTATATTATAAGGTAAGTGTAGTGAAAGCTCCTTCTTTTTATATATTAGAAAAAATAAGAATATAAGGAGATGATGAAGATTAATAATAATAAGAACATTTTAGATTTTCTTTTTAGGTTACTTATTATTTTTCTTTTGTTTTTTTTCGTTGGAGTTTTATGGGGGTATTTTAATTTCACCTCGCTTAATTCCTTGATTTTTAACGAAAAATCTGATATAATGGAGAAAGAGGATGGCAATGTGGAAGTAGAAAGAATATATGTTTATGAAGAATATGAGTATGATACAGATGAAAGTGTAATGAGTATTTTAAATAGTTTGGTAGAAGAAAATAAAACTATGTACTATATAAGAAACGAATTGCTTTATCGTAATGATTATTTAGATCGTGATAGAGCTAATATTAAGTCAGCAACAATTTACGAAAATTGTGTTTCTAATGGAATTAATCCGTGGTTAGTTATAGCAATAGGTATAGTAGAATCAAATTTACAACATATTGATTCTAATAAAGAGATAGTAGAAAGTCACGCTAATGCCAGAGGGATGTTTCAGATAACTCCTATTATAGAAAGGATATATGATATAAATGCTGTTGTTTTTGAGGACAATGTAAGAGGAGCTACTTTATTTATTAGGGATTTATGGGATAATTATTCAAATTATAAGTCAGAGAAATATAGTCAAATTGAATTGGTATTAGCTCATTATAATGGGGGAAGCAGACCTGTTTATGCTTTAGAAAATTATACAGAAACAATGGAATATGTGCCGAAGGTTTTAAGGATATATGAAAGGTTGGTTGATAGGTATGAATGAAATTAAATAAATAAAATAAGAAAGGAGGTTAAGGATGAAAGAACCCTAATGTATGGGGGTTTGAGTAATATGGCGTTATGGATAAATATGATGATTATTATATAGAATTAAATGTAGATGAAAAATGTAGAATTGAACGATTAAGAAATACTAGAAATTTACTTTTTTGGGCAGCTGAAGAGTTGGAGGATTTAGGAGAGCCCGGTGTAAATGAGGTTAAATATATAGGTTCAGAAGTACAAAGAAAGATAGACGATTTGGAAATGAAATCCTATAATATTAATTAAGGAGATGAAGATAGAATGCTTTTTAGATCTTTAAGGAATTTAGAAGAACACGCAAAAATGCGAGTGGATAAAGGAAAAATAATTTCAGGAGATTTTCTTAAAGAAAAAATATTTGATGTTAAAAAAGAATTAGATTTATTAGAAAATAAAAAAAAGTTAGCATCTGATTTTGAAATATTAAATAATTTATATGAATATGAAAAGATAAAAAAGGATGAATTAAATCTTCTTTTTAAGATGTATAAAGAACATAATAGGAAGAAGGGAGATAAAAATTGAAAGGGTTAGTTTCCCCTTGCAGTAAATGTAAGAATAGGTATTATATTATTTACCCTCATTGCTTATCGCTGATAAAACTTTTTGACGATAGAAATTATTGTATAAGATTTAAAAATATTCTAAAAAGGAGTAACTATATTAGATGAATCGATATACTTTTAAATGTAAAAATAAAGAATGTGATTTTCACATAGAAGAATCGTCTATTTATAGCTTGAAGCAATCATTTGAAGAGGAGGGAGGGTACTTATATTTTGAATTAAGAGGAGATGGGTTTTTGTTAGATGGAGATTGCCCGGAATGTCATGAGAGTTTCCAATACGAAATATAATTTGAAAGGGGAATACTATGTCTGAGAAATCGAATGTGCCTATATGTGATTGTGGGGAGGAGATGAGATATAGTTTGTCTTCTGGGGAGTTTTACTGCTTAAAATGTATATATCAAGAATTACAAGAGAAAGTTTATAATAGTCCTGATGATGATGAAGATAAAGAATGGGAAGGGGAAATTGTATGTTCTTAATTTTATCTTTGCAACACTTGTTAGCGATGGCAGGGGCGACTATATTAGTACCTTTATTAGTAGGCATTCCTCCATCTGTAGCACTTTTTTCATCTGGCATAGGTACTCTTTTATTTGTTTTAATTACTGATAAAAAAGTACCAGCTTATCTTGGCAGTAGTTTTGCTTTTATTGCTCCTTTAATTACTGCAAAAACTATGTACGGCAGGGAAGGTATTATTGTAGGAGTTATCGGTGCTGGCTTGATATATATATTGGTATCTATTTTAATAAGTAAGATAGGCACTGATTTTATTAAGAAGTTATTGCCTCCTATTGTTATAGGACCGATAATTATACTGATTGGGCTTATATTAGCACCTGTGGCGAAGGATATGGTTATGCAGGATCCTATTACTTCTGTATTTACCTTATTAGTGATGATAGTTATTACTTTAAGCAGTTCTAAGAAATTAAGAATAATGCCTATTATAATAGCTGTTTTTGCAGGTTATATTTTTGCATTGTTTAGGGGGATAGTTGATACTTCAATAGTTGCAGACGCATCTTTATTTGAATTTCCTGATTTAGTATTCTTTTCATTAAGTAGTTTGGAGTTCAGTTTATTTTCTTTGTCAGTTATAGCTCCTGTTGCTTTAGTTACTATTATTGAACATTTAGGCGATATAACTGCTATTAAAGAAATTACAGGTGATAGTTTATTAGAAGACCCCGGACTAGATAGAACTATCTTAGGAGATGGTGTTGCTACTATTTTTGCTGGTTTGGTTGGATCTGTTCCTAACACAACTTATGGAGAGAATATTGGAGTTCTTGAATTGACCAGACAATATGATGCAAAGATAATAGCGTTAGCAGGTATTATAGCGTTTATTGTATCGTTTATTGGAAAGTTTAATGCACTTTTGATGTCGATTCCTGATGCAGTTATGGGAGGAGTTGTTTTTGTTCTATTTGGTTTGATTGCTACTGTAGGATTAAAAACATTGATAGATAATAAGGTTAAGTTAAGCGATAGAAAGAATATGCTTATAGTGGCTGTTATGCTTGTTCTAGGACTAAGTGGGCTGGCATTAGAAGCTGGTGACTTTGTTATGGAAGGATTATCTCTAGCAGCTGTAGTTGGGATTATATTAAATTACTTTTTTAATCATTTCAATAAAAAATCTTAAAAGGAGTGATTAATATGTTTGATATAGTTCCATTTAAAAGAAGATTGTCTGAAGATGATAAATTTAGTAAAATAGTAGATGACTTTTTTGACAAGTCTTATGGCTTCTTAGGAAATAATATAAAGACTGATATAAAGGAAGAAGATGATAAATATATATTAGAATCGGAATTGCCCGGAGTAGATAAAGGAGATATAGAAATAGAAATAGAAGATGATGTACTAAGGATAAAGGCTAGTAGAGATGAAGAGATTAAGAAAGAGAGTGATAATTATATAAGAAAGGAGAGAAGATCAGGGTCTTATCAACGGTCTTTTAAGCTGGATAATGTTAAAAAAGATGAAATAGATGCTAGTTACGATAACGGAATTTTGATAGTTAGATTGCCAAAAGATGAAGTATCTGTTCCTAAAAAGAAAACTATTGATATAGAATAGTTTAGATGTCCAGCCTGCTTAGTCTTTATTTAATATATTTGACATTTAATTGTTTTTCTGATATAATTTAATTACTACTATTAAGAGGGTTGAAATATACCCTCTTTTATTTTTTAAAGGGAGGGATAAAATGTTTAAGTATCGTGAATCAAAAGATCATTTTCCTATTTATAGTTGGATACCTGAAGATGAGTATAAAGAAGATAATAATCTTGTTAATCAAGTTGAAAATTTAGCTAGTCTTGATTTTTTATATCATCATGTAGCTTTGATGGCAGATGGTCATTTAGGATTAGGAATGCCAATAGGAGGAGTAATTGCTACTTTAAATGAAGTTATTCCCTCAGCAGTTGGAAATGATATTGCTTGTGGGGTATCTTTAATTAAAACTGATATAAATGTAGATAATTTAGACGGGGAGATTTCTCATTTATCAGGACAGATAATGCGTAGCGTTCCTTTAGGGTTTAATAGACGTAACAAGCTTTATGAAAATTCAACAGGGAAAAAATTTATTGCTGATAGAGATGAGTTTATGCAAAAGTTTAAGAGTAAATATGAAGGTATGGATCCAGAAATCGAAGAAGAGCTGATAGAGGTTGCTCCTGTTCAATTAGGGACTTTAGGGGGAGGAAATCATTTTATAGAAATTATAGAATTTGAGGATAATAAGGTTGGATTTATGTGTCATAGTGGTAGCAGACATTTGGGTGCTGTTATTGCAAAAAAGTTTATTGATATTGCAGAGAGATTAAATAACGAATTTAATTTAGAAAATGGTAAGTTATCTTACCTTCCTATAAATAGCGAGTTTTTTGATTTTGGACAAAAATATATTGATTATATGAATTTTTGCAAGAAGTTTGCTAGGATGAACAGGGGGTTAATTTTAGAAATTTGTTTTGAGGAGATGACGAGAAAAGTTAGCAGATCAATAGATATTCAATCTTTTCCTCCTGATGAAGTGATGTATTTAAATACAGATCACAATTATGCTGATATAGAAAATCACTATGGAAATAATGTATGGGTACATCGAAAGGGAGCAGTTTTAGCTAGAAAAGGTATGGAAGCTATAATACCTTCAGCTATGGGTTGTAATTCTTATATAGTAAAAGGAAAAGGAAATCCAGAGTCTTTTCATTCTGTTAGCCACGGGGCAGGTAGAAAGATGAGCAGAACAAAAGCCAAAGATAGTTTTCAAGTTCAAGATATGATAAATGAGCTAAAAGAAAGAGATGTTAAATTATTTGCTCCTGATAAAGGAGAAGTTCTTGATGAATATAGAGGGGCTTATAAGTCTATTGAAAATGTACTAAAGAACCAAGAGAATCTGGTAGAGATTAAAGAAGAACTAAAGCCTTTATCTGTAATTAAAGGTTAGTTATTATATAACTTGATTTTTAAGGGAGGTAAATATGTTTTTTGAGAGGTGATATGAAATGGACAGATTAAATATTAATAGAGACGAAATAAGAAAAGTAATATATAATAAAATAGACACATCTATGTCATTAGCATTAGAAGATGATGGTCAATTAGAGAAAGCTTATTATAGTTTAGCTGATAGGTTTGTAGATAATTTTACGATTAGTATGAAGAAAGATAAATTTAATTTAGAAAAAGTAGATGTTTCTGCTAATAATTATTATGATTTTTCAGACAAAAGGATTGTGGATTTAAGTAAGACTTCGTTATTTAAGATTTATGACGAAGAAAATTCATATGTTGTACCTGCTGAAGGAGAAGAAGCAGAAATTTTTAGTATAAGTGATTATGTAACTGTTTCTGTTTTGTCATCTCTTGTAAACTTTTCTGATGTAAAGAATAGCTATAAGCGTCATTTTTTAGAGTCTTTATTATGGGGAGTTATACTTCATTATGCTTCAGATGTTTTTAATGAGTTGGAGATTGAATCTATTTTGACTGATTATTATATTTCTTATCCAATAGAAATGTACTTTAGTTCTGAGTTTAAAGGGGATATTAGTTATCTAAAAGGACTAACTTCGCTTTTAGATGTTCCAGTTGATGAAGTGTTGAAGTACGGTATGAGTCAACAAAAATTCTGTATTTTAGCTTATGGATGGAGTAAAAATGAAGCAATAAGGGAGAAGGGATTCAGCTTAGAGATCGGATAATAAGATGAAGGAGGGATTGTTTTGTTTGAATGTATAAAATGTGGTGATACTTTTTTTGAAGATGAACTTGACAGTTTATATTACGGAT
>Ga0207421_10000851_pt1 | contig 39849 bp, 33 predicted proteins | sample SodLakKL_010_SED_4_FD_187542 | JGI IMG/M metagenome (GOLD analysis project Ga0207421, IMG submission 187542) | Alkaline sediment microbial communities from Lake Tanatar, Kulunda Steppe, Russia - 8KL_010_SED (SPAdes) (version 2) | ecosystem: Environmental > Aquatic > Non-marine Saline and...
GGCCGGAGCGGCAAAGGCCACGGTGCGGTGCGGTGCGGTGCGGTGCGGTGCGGTGCGGTGGGGTGGGGTGGGGTGGGGGCGTATGGTGCCGCACGGCACCGGGACGATCTTGAGGATGGCTCCCGGTACGGGGAATCGACGGTCTTGACCCCTGGGGGGGTGGGGATCTACGGTTGGGGTCAGGACTGCTTCTGGCACCGGCGGTCAACAAGAGGAGCGCATCATGGCCGTTCCCGAGAACCCCTACGCCCCGGTCACCGTCGATACCACCGCGCATGCCGTCGAAGGGGCCGACACCTGGTATGTGCTCGGCCAGGCCGGCATCCCGAGCGCGGACAACCAGGGGCATACCTCGAACGCCGGCTTCGTGACCACCGGCGACGGGGTGGTCGTCTACGACGCCCTGGGCACGCCGGCGCTCGGCTTCGAACTGCTCCGACGCATTCGCGAGGTCACCGATGAGCCGATCGAGATCGTGATCGCCGGGCACTACCATGCCGATCACATCTACGGGCTCCAGGCCTTCGCCGAACACACCCAGGCGCGCATCATCGCGCAGCGGCGTGCGGATGAATACCTCGGCAGCGACACCGCACGGCTGCGCCTGGCGCAACGGCGCGACGTGCTGTTCCCCTGGGTCGACGAGCACACCCGGGTGGTGCACCCGGATGCCTTCTTCGACGAGGAGCACCGTTTTCGGCTCGGCGACAAGAACTTTCGGCTGCTGCACGCGGGGCCCGCTCATGCGCCGGACGACGTGATCCTGGTGGTCGAGGACACCGGCGTCGTCTTTGCCGGCGATATCGTCTTCGACGGCCGTCTGCCGTTTCTGGGCGACGAGGGCGTGAACACCCGAAACTGGATCGAGCGACTGGACCAGGTCGAGGCGATGCGTCCGTCCTTCCTGATTCCCGGTCACGGCGAGGCCACCGCACACGCAGCCCGCGCCGTCCGCTTCACCCGCGGTTACCTGGAGGATCTGCGCGAGACGATGGCGGCGGCGGTGCAGGACTTCCTGTCCTTCGACGAAGCCTATGCCCGTGCCGACTGGTCGCAGTATCGGGGGCTTCCGGCCTTCGACGAGACCCATCGGCGCAATGCCCATGCGGTCTACCTGGAACTGGAGGGTGAAATGTTCTGACGCCAGGAGGCCCGACGTGTGGAGGCACGACATGGCGAACAGCTTCGGGGCCCGCGACATCCTGCGCGTGGGCGAACGCGAATACGAGATCTTCCGCCTGGAGGCCCTGGAGCGTGTCGGCATGCCCGTTGGTCGGCTGCCGTATTCGTTGCGCATCCTGCTCGAAAACCTGCTGCGCCTGGAGGACGGCGTTTCGGTGACCCCCGAGGACATCGAGGCGCTGAGCCGATGGGATCCGAAGACCCCCTCGACCCGGGAGATCGCCTTCACGCCGGCGCGCGTGCTCCTGCAGGACTTCACCGGCGTCCCGGCGCTCGTGGATCTGGCGGCAATGCGCGATGCGATGGCCGAGCTGGGCGGCGACCCGAAACGGATCGACCCCTTGCAGCCGGTCGAACTGGTGGTCGATCACTCGGTGCAGGTCGATGCCTTCGGCTCGGCGGCGGCCTTTGGCATCAACCAGGATCTGGACTACGCCCGGAACCTCGAGCGCTATGCCTTTCTGAAATGGGGCCAACAGGCCTTCCAGAACCTGAAAGTCGTGCCGCCCAATACCGGGATCGTGCATCAGGTCAACCTGGAGCACCTGGCGCGCGTGGTCTTCACCTCGGACGAAAACGTCGCGGCACCGCAGGGCGATCGGCCGCAGGCGTATCCGGACACCCTGGTCGGCACCGATTCCCACACCCCGATGATCAACGGCCTCGGCGTCCTCGGCTGGGGCGTGGGCGGCATCGAGGCCGAGGCGGCGATGCTCGGCCAGCCGGTCTCGATGCTGATTCCGCCGGTGATCGGCGTTCGTCTCGTCAACGCGCTACCCGCACCACGTGCATCGGCAACTCCGGGCCCCTACCGGAGCCGGTGTCGCAGGCGATCCGGGAGGGCAACCTGGTCGTCGCATCGGTCCTGTCCGGCAACCGCAACTTCGAGGGGCGGATCCAGTCGGCGGTGCGCGCGAACCACCTGATGTCGCCGCCCCTGGTGGTCGCGTATGCCCTCGCCGGGCACATGGACATCGACCTCAACGAGGAACCCCTGGGCCACGACCCCGACGGGCACCCGGTCTTCCTGAAGGACCTCTGGCCGACCCACGAAGAGGTGCAGGCGGTGGTGCAGAGCGCGATCGAATCGCAGATGTACCGCCGCTCCTACGGGGCGGTCTACCAGGGCGATCAGCGCTGGAGCGAACTGGCGGTTCCGGGCGGAGACCGCTTCGCCTGGCAACCCGATTCGACCTACATCCGCCGACCGAGCTACTTCGATGGCATGGCGAAAGAGGCCCCGGACGCGGTGGCCGAGATCCGGTCGGCCCGCGCGATCGCGGTCCTCGGTGATAGCGTGACCACCGACCACATCTCGCCGGCCGGGGGCATTCCGGCGGACTCACCCGCGGGCCGCTATCTGCTCGAACAGGGGGTGGCGGCGGATGCCTTCAACAGCTACGGGGCGCGGCGCGGCAATCACGAGGTGATGGTGCGCGGCACCTTCGCCAACCTCCGGATCCGCAATCAATTGGTCCCCGGGGTCGAGGGCGGCGTCACCGCCCATCGGCCCAGCGGCGAGATCCTGAGCATGTATGATGCCGCCCGGCGCTATCAGGCGCAGGGCATCCCGCTGATCGTGCTCGCCGGTCGGGACTACGGTTCCGGCTCAAGTCGTGACTGGGCCGCCAAGGGGCCGCACCTGCAGGGTATCCGGGCCGTGATCGCCCAGAGCTATGAGCGCATCCACCGCAGCAACCTGATCGGCATGGGCGTGCTGCCGCTGCAGTTTCACGCCCAGGATTCGGTCGCCTCGCTCGGGCTCACCGGTCACGAGGTCTTCGACATCGAGGGGCTGGCCGAATGGATCGCCGGCGATCTCCCGCAACGGCGTGAGCTCACGGTGCAGGCGCGGCAGGCGGATGGCAACACGCAGCGGTTTTCCACCATCGTGCGCATCGACACGCCGCAGGAGCTGCTGTACTACCGCCACGGCGGCATCCTGCAGTACGTCCTGCGCCAACTCCTGACCGGCCGCGAGGACCGTGCCCCCGGCGGCGTGGCCACGGCTCCGGATGCGACACCGGACGGGGCACCGGGCCGGGCGTCGGCCGTCGATCCGGTCGAGGAAGGCTCGATCGAATCCTTCCCGGCGAGCGATCCACCCACGCATTGAGGCCAGACGCCCAAGCCCGCTTTCTCAAGCCGAACTTCTCAACCCCGTAGTCTCAGAACGCCGGGGCGTCACGTCGCTCGCGGCCCTGGGCCTCTCAGAAATCGGGCCGCTGTTCGGCGACGGCCTGCGGGTCCAGGGCACGCTCGCGTACCGTTGCGATCGCCTCGGATGTGTAGAAATTCGGCTCCTCGGGCAGGACGCCGGCGTCGTCCGAACGCACCAAGGCGTGGTTCAACACCGCGGCGATCTGGGCATCGGAGAGATCACCGAAGGCGGGATGATCGAGTGCCTGGCGCTGCCCGTCGATCAGTACCGTCCCCCGATACCCGAAGAGCACGAAGGCCATCAGGTACGAGCGGCCCTCTTCGGCGAGGAAGAGCTCCGGGACATGCGGGAGTCGCCCATGACAACTACGGCAGTGACAAACCCACACCGCCTCGCCCTGATCGGCCCAGGCCCACGCGACGGCGTTGCCGTTCGCCTCGACCGCGGCGATTCGTTCCCGCTCGAAGGCGATCAGCGTCACCCCCTCGCTGCGCGCCCAGGCAAACACCGCGGTGGCGACGACGAGCAGGGTCGCTAGAAGGTACACCGCACGATGGACATACACATGTTTCATCAACCCCTCCTCAAACCAGGCCGAAGCGCTCGTAGCGCACCTGTTGCAGGGGCACGCCATACTCCTGAAGGGCCTTTTCGACGCCGACCAGCATCGGTTCGGGCCCACAGATGAAGTACTGCCGCGCAATGCCTTCCTTCGGCAGGTGACGCTTGAGCAGATCGAGATCGCAGAAGCCGGTCTCGCCCTGCCAGCCCTCGTGCGGCCGCTCGAGCACGTAGACGATCTTCAGGTCGAGTCGATCCTCGAGCGCCGCAAGCGCCTCGCGGTAGGCGGTATCGTCCCAGGTCGGGGTGCCGTAGAAGAGGAGCACCGGCCGCGGGTCGCCGCGATCGGCCATGGTCCGGAGCATGCTCATGAACGGGGTGATGCCGATCCCGCCGGCGAAGAACACGTAGCCGGGCGCCGGATCGAGATCGATCGAGAAGGCGCCGTGGGGCCCGTCCAGGTAGGCGGTGGTGCCCACCGGTACCTCACCGATGGTTCGGGTGAAGTCGCCCGACGCCTTGATGCCGAACTCCAGGCGTTGCGGTTCCAGGGCACTCGAGGAGAACGAGAACGGATGCTCCTCGATCGTGTAGGGCGAATCCCCGAGCTTGAGCCACGCGAACTGCCCGGGCAGGAAGCGCATGCCGGCATGACCCTCGGGGGTCAGTGCCAGGGACCAGGTTCGGCCGTGCTCCGGATGGACCTCGGCCACCCGATACGGCGCACGCCGCAGCCGTGCGGGCTTGACCAAGCGCAGGTACAGGAAGGCGACGATCAGCAGCGTACTGATCGCGATCAGCGTGATGTCCTTCCAGAGGGTCTCGGTGTAGTGGCCCGCCAGATAGATATGGACATGGGCGAGCACAACGGCGGCGATGCCAAGCGCGGCATGGGTCACGCGCCACAGTTCGTAGTCGAGCCGGATCTGCCGGCGAAACAGCGACAGCAGCGCGAGCGCCACCAGCGCGTACAGCGCCAGGTTGCCGACCCGGGAGGCCGTGGTTCCGGCAAAGGGATTGAGCAGCCCCAACAGATTCGGGTTCTCGAGCACCAGAATCACCGGATGCGCGATCAACAGCACGATCGCGACCTGCGCGATCTGGCGGTGGTACTTGAGGATGAGGTCGATGCCATAGGGGGCGGTGAGGGCTTTATAGCGGGCGATCAGCGCGAACTGCACCGAGATCTGGATCAGGCCGACGAAACCCAGGCCGAGCGAAAATTCCACCCAGAAGGAGCGTGCCGGAGGCGTCGGTTGCGCCATCAGGATGAACAGCGGCGAGAGGATCACGACCAGGTACAGAACGATCCAGAAGACGCCCACGATCATTCGGTTCATGCGCCGACCTCCTTGCCCATCCGGGCACCCGCGGACCCACCGTCAATCCGGCCGATCCGGATCCTCGGTGTTCCCGGTCAGCAAGGACTCGAGACTTTGCCGCATCAGGCGGTCCGGCTGGTCGGTCAGGCTCGCCTGCGCGGCGGTGACGTCGGTCACGCGCAGCGTGAACCGGACCTGGGTACCCACCTGCGGCTGACTGTCGAGGCCGATGGTTCCGCCGCGTCCCAGGATCAGTTCCTGAATGATCGCCAATCCCAGGCCGGTGCCCTCCGCCACATCGGGATGCGCCCGAAAACCGCGCTGAAACACCCGGGACTGGTATTCCTCCGCGATACCCAACCCGTTGTCCTCGATCTGAATGCAGGCAATGGGCGTGTCCTCCTGCTGAGTCACCTGCGCGTCGATCCGCACCCAGCGATCGGTCTTTTCCGGATCGGCGTACTTGATCGCATTGCCGATGAGATTCACCAGCGCCAACTGCACGATCACCCGTTCCACCGCCACCATCGGCAGCTCGGGCGCGAACTCCAGACGCACGCCCTTGGCCTGTGCCCGGCTGATCAACTCCTCGCGAACCTGCTCGCACAGCCCCGGTAACGGTGCCAGGCGCGGCTGCGTATGCGCGTGTTCCGCCAACGCCAACAGGTCGATCTCCTCGAGCAGACCCTCGACCCGCTCCATCGACGAACGGATGATCTCGGCCTGCTGGCGCCGGGTCTTGCCATCGCTCTCGTCCCCCTGCTCGAACAGCAGGGTGGCGATCAGCTTCGCGGATTGAATCGGCGAGCGCAGTTCGTGACTGATGGCCTGGGTGAAGCGGGAGAGCTTGCCCGCCATGTCCTGCCGGCGCTCGTCCTCGCTGCGATCGAACACGCTGACGGTGACAAAGGCGACGGCCCGGATCCCCGTGGCCAGTCGGCCGAAGACCGTCAGGGCCTCGTGCACGGGTGCCTCCGGCGCCCCTTCGACGACCTCGCGTTGCATCGCGCTCAGGATCAGTTGCGACAGGCCGTCGAATTCCGCCAGCAGGTCCTGCACCTGATAGCCCTGGTCTCGCCGCATCTGGGCGTGCAGGCGCAGATGCCCCAGCATCTCGGCCCGAACCGCGTAGGACGGATCGGCGACATAGCGCCCGATGCTTCGGACCACCGGGGGAATATGATTGCGCAGCGCGCGTTCGGGCAGGGTTTCGATCGTGGGATTGCGGATGCGTGAGCGCACCCATTCGATCCACCGCGCCACCAGTCGATCCGACTGTGCTTGCAGGCGTTCGCCGATGAAAGCGGCCAGCGCCGGGTCGCCCCCAGACTCATTCATGCGCGACCTCATTCATCTGCCGTCTTGGGGTCATGCTCGAAGACCGGCACGCATACGCGGCCTCATTCATCCATGACCTCGGGCGCATGCTCGAAGGCCGGTGCATCCCGCACCGCCTCCGGATCCACGTTCGCCAAGACGATGTAGGCACCGTATTCGTCCGGATCCTGCAGGATCTCCAGCACCTGCCAACCGATGCCGATGTCGCGTTCGCCGATGCCGAGAAAGCCGCCGACGCCGATGATCACGCCCTCGATGGCCCCCTCGCCGCCGAGCACCAGGTCCTTCACCTCGCCCAGCGTCTCGCCTTCCTCGTCGGCGGCCACCCGCTCCGGATCCAGCGCCCGGACCGGACTGCCGATAAGTTCGCTCGACAGCAACTGATCCCGCCCCAGCATCGTGAGAAATTCCTGCTGCTTCGCCGCGGCCCGCCGTTCGTCCTGGGCTGCCACCACCTGCTGTGCCACTACGTGTTGTGCCACCATCAGGCCCGGGGTCACCAGCACCGCCAACGCCACCACCATCGCGTAGTTCATCACGGCCTCCTGGGCGGTCGTAACGACATCGTCGTCGAGGATTGAGATACCTGTTCAGTGCGCCCCCGTTTCGTACACCTGCCCGGTCTGTGTACCTCGTTCTGTGCTACATCGATTCGTGTTGACCCTTCCGGACCTGCCCCCCTTCCGTACCCATTCCTGCCTGCTGTGCCTACCGGGCCCTCAGGTTGGGCCATCGGAGTGAGCCATCCATCCAGTCTACGTTCACGGGGAAGCGCGAAAAATACCTGAAAGCACCCCAATACTGCGCACAAACGCGCTAATTATTGATTCTTTTCTATCAGAATATTCCAATATACTTTCCCTTTTTCCATTGCGCGAAGAGGGATCTTGATCCATGAATACGGCAACCGCCTTCGAACTGCCCCGACTGCCCCTGCCGGTGCGGGTTCTATTCACCGGCTATCTCCTGGCCATCGGCGTGGGCCTTCTGATCGCCGGTGCGCAGATCATGCTCACGCACGGGATGGCCGACGGTAAACCGGGCTTGTCGCTGGAGGATATCGTCTACAGCTACCACGGCAACCGCACCAACACCCGTCTGGAATCCGCGCTGAACGGTTCGATGCGGGGCAACGCCTCCGACGAACACCGGGAGATTCTGATTGCCTGGGCCCGGCAAGGCGCACCGGCCGCCGACTGGCCGACGACGATCCAGCCCATCGTCGAAGGCAGCTGTGTCGGCTGTCACTCCAACCTCCCTGGCCTCGCCGATTTCAGCCGATTGGAAAATCTGCAGGCCCGTGCCGAGATCGACACCGGACCCACGGTTGCGAGTCTGACCCGGGTGTCGCATATTCACCTCTTCGGGATCAGCATGTTGTTCTTCGGCGTGGGCCTGATCTTTGCCTTCGCCCGGGGCTTCGACCCGGTCTGGAAATCGTTGCTGATCGCGGCGCCGTTCGCCTTCCTGATCCTGGATGTGGCCGCCTGGTGGCTCACCAGATGGCAACCGGGCTTCGGCTGGATGGTCATGCTGGGCGGCTTCGGGTATTCCACGGCCTCCACCCTGATGATCTTCACCTCGCTCTACCAGATGTGGCTGATGCGCGTGCCGGAGTTCGCCGGTCAACGGGCACCGGCCCTTGAACCACAACCCGCGCCGCCCCGCTGACGGGAGTACCAACGGGGACGGCAAGGCTGCTTCGGAGGTCGTTTTGCAGATGCCGTCCCCACACGCGCTCACAGGTCTGAATGACTGCACGGATCCGATCGGATCCGATGAACGGGCGCCTGATGATCGCGGGACTGGCACAGAAATACCTGGGAAGAACGGGCCTGCCGTCAACGGATCCGGTACCAACGGACCGGGTACCAACGGACCGGGTACCAACGGGGCTGGCACCAACGCACCCTGCACCAAAGGGGCTGACCGGCACCGCACACCGAACGAACAAACTGAGCCCCGTGGCACACACGGGTCGTCATTCTGGAACGGGTCGGCGTACTGGAATCGGCGCGCGCGCTGGGGCCTACTGCGGTCGCGGGCTACACTGAAAAGAACCGGACGGCAGCACCTGGTCCGCCTGACCGGGCATCTCTCCATCGTCGGCCTGCTGATCGGCACCCTGTTTTTCGCCTTCTCGCTGACCCCCAGCCTTCTGCCGCGACCTCCGGTGGCTCAGGGCCTGATCTCGGGAGTGTCCTTCTCCGCCGGTTATGCGCTGGGGGTCTTCGGGTGCTGGCTCTGGTCCTACCTGGAACTTCCCATCCCGGGCCCGCGGATGGAGTCGGGGATCAAGTGGATTGCCACCGCGGGCTGCGTGATCCTCGCGGTCGTGTTCCTGTGGCAGGCCACCGAATGGCAGAACTCGGTGCGCACCCTGATGGCGATGGAAGAAGCCGGCGGGGTGCAGCCGCTGACCGTAGCCTTGATGACCTTGCTGGTCTTTGCGCTGCTGCTCTTGCTGGCACGGCTGTTTCACCGCACCTTCCTGTTCCTGTCGCATCGCCTGCGCCGCTTCATCCCTCGGCACGTGTCCAATGTGATCGGAATCGTCGTGGCCGCGGTCCTGTTCTGGTCGGTCGTCGATGGCATCATCTTTTCGCTGGCGCTGCGCGCGGCAGACAGTTCCTACCAGCAGATCGACGCCCTGGTCGAGGACGACCTCGAGCGACCCACCGACCCGATGAAGACCGGCAGCCCGGCTTCCTTTGTCGCCTGGGCGGATCTCGGGCGACAGGGGCGCAATTTCATCTCCAACGGACCCACCGCAGACGAGCTGCGCGCGTTCCATGGCATCGAAACGCCCGAACCAATCCGGGTGTACGTGGGCCTGAACGCCGCCGAAACCCCCGAGGCCCGGGCCCAGTTGGCGTTGCAGGAACTGTTGCGGGTGAACGCTTTCGAGCGCTCGATCCTGTTGTTGATCACGCCCACGGGCACCGGATGGGTGGACTCGGCGGCGCTCGACACCCTCGAGTACCTGCACCGTGGCAATGTCGCCTCGGTCGCCGCGCAATACTCCTACCTGCCGAGCCACCTGTCGCTGCTGGTCGAGGGCGCCTACGGCGTGGAGACGGCACGCGCGCTGTTCGAGGCGGTCTACGGCTACTGGACCCGGCTGCCCGAGGACGCGCGCCCGGACCTGTATCTGTATGGGTTGAGCCTGGGCGCACGCAACTCGGATCTGTCCTTCGACGTCTACGACATCATCCATGACCCCTTCCCGGGGGTGCTCTGGAGCGGTCCACCGTTTCGCAGTGAGACCTGGCGCAACATCACCGAGCGACGCGACCCGGGTTCCCCGGCCTGGCTGCCCCGCTTTCGCGACGGTCGCGTGGTCCGCTTCATGAACCAGAAGGTCGGCCTGGATGCCCCCGACACCGAGTGGGGGCCGTTTCGGATCGCCTACCTGCAATATGCCAGCGACCCGGTCACCTTCTTCGATCCCCGCTACTTCTACAGCGAACCGCAATGGCTGCAGGAACCCCGCGGCCCGGATGTCTCCCCGGCACTGCGGTGGTTTCCGATCGTCACCATGCTGCAACTCGCCGCCGACATGGCGACCGGATCCGCACCGCCCGGCTACGGCCACAACTACGCCCCCGAACACTACATCGACGCCTGGCTCGCATTGACCGAACCCACCGCCTGGCCCGAACCCGAAGTTGCGCGCCTGCAAGCCCTGTTTGCCATCCGCTGACCCGACACCCAAGCCGCCCGCCGTACTGTTCGCACCCGGTGGGCTGGGCCAAGCGCAGCGGGTCCACCAGGCCCGAGGCACCACTTCAACATCGCGGGCCTTGCGTCTGTGGCTCCCAACGCAGGGAAGGTCCGTGACGCTCCGGCGGGACGCCGTGAATACGTCCCTGTAGGTTTGACGGCAGCCTCCCTGCTGCCGACACCCGCCGGAGCGTCACGGACCTTCCCTGCTGCGCTGCACCGGCGTCCCGTACGAATTCTACCTGAACAGGGCGGACCTTCTCCCGGTCGAATGAGTAGCCGCATGAACAGGCGCCAGGATCAGGAGCAAAATCCCGAACCGTTACAGGAGCCCCATGATGAGCCACCGGCCTCGTTCGTCCTCGCACCGCCACCCCCTCAAGACCCTCGCCAACCGCCTGGTCCTCTCCGGATTGGCCGCCGCCGCCATCGTCAACAACCGCAGCCAGAAGGCCGAGCGCGACCACCCTCCAACCGGGTCCTTCATCGAAGCGGAGGGACTTCGCTTGCACTACGTGGAGCGTGGCCATGGTGATCCGGTCCTGTTGCTGCACGGCAACACCTTGATGGGCCTCGACTTCCTGCTCAGCGATCTGGTGGATCGGCTCGCCGAGACCCACCGCGTCATCGTCATCGATCGGCCGGGGTATGGCTACAGCGATGCCCCCGGGCGGCGCAAGGGTTGGCGCCCGGAGGCACAGGCACGCGTGATGCACGCGGCACTGGAGCGACTGGGCGCCCAACGCGCCATCGTGCTTGGACATTCCTGGGGTGCACTGGTCGCCATGGCACTGGCGCTGGATTTTCCGGAATCGGTTCGCGGTCTGGTGCTCGAGGCGGGCTACCTCTATCCGACGCCGAGACCGGACATCCCACTGCGCGCGCCCCCGGCCCTCCCGGTGGTGGGGGATGTGCTCCGCTACACGGTCTCTCCGCTGATCCAGCGGGCGAGCTGGGCCGCGATGGTGCGTGTGTTGTTTGCGCCGGCGAAGGTGCCCTCTCATTTCTGGCGTTTCCCGGCCTGGATGGCGTGTCGCCCCTCACAGTTGCAAGCCAGCGCAGCCGAGATGGCCGAACTCGCCCCGGCTGCCTGGCGGCTCAGCCAGCGTTATCCCGACCTCGCGGTGCCCCTGGTGATCATCGCCGGGCGCGAAGATCGCTTGGTACTGACGGATATGCATTCCGCACGCTTGCACGAGGAACTGCCGCACGCGGATTATCGCCCGATCGCCGGCATGGGGCACATGCTCCACCACCTGGTTCCGGACCAGGTCATCGCCGCGATCAAGGCTGCGGAGCACGCCACCGGGGCCGGTGCGACACCACCACAAAAGTAGGCCAAGCGCGGAAACTGAGGGTCGTCGCTATTCGCGATCGTTGCTCATCATCGCGGTCCCTCCGATCTCGATAGGGACATGCAGGCGTCTTCCGGTTCAGAAGCTCATCAGGCGCGCCAACGCATCGAACGAGGCTTGTACATCCCGGGCCGAGGCATCAAGGAGCGCACGTTCGTCGGCGTCGAGTTCGATCTCCAGGATCTCCTTGATACCGCCCTTTCCCAATTTGACCGGCACGCCCATGAAGAGATCCTTCAGGCCGTAGTGCCCGGTCACCCAAGCGGCACAGGGGAAGATCCGGTTCTGATCCAGCGCAATGGCCTCCACCATCTGCGCCGCGGAAGCCCCCGGGGCATACCAGGCCGAGGTGCCCATGATGCTGACGAATTCGCCGCCACCGACCTTGGTACGCTCGATGATCGCGTCGAGCCGTTCCCGGCTGATCAACTGCGTCACCGGGATGCCGGCGACCGTGGTGTATCGGGGCAAGGGCACCATGTTGTCGCCGTGGCCGCCCAGGATCAGGGCCTGGATATCCTTCGGCGAGATGCTGAGTTCTTGCGCCAGGAAGGCGCGGAAGCGGGCGGTATCGAGAATCCCGGCCATGCCCATCACGCGCTCCGGGGGTAGCCCGCTGGCCTTGTAGGCGACATAGGTCATCGCATCCAGCGGATTCGAGACCACGATCAGGATGGTATCCGGCGAATGCTGCGCCAGCTTTTCGGCCACCCCCTTCACGATTCCCGCGTTGATGCTCAGCAAGTCATCGCGGCTCATGCCGGGACGCCGCGGCACGCCCGCAGTGATCACGCAGATATCGGACCCTGCGGTTGCGGCATAGTCGGTGGTGCCGTGGACATAGGTATCGAAGAGGTGGATCGGGGCGGTCTGCCACTCATCGAGCGCGCGGCCCTTGGCCGGATTGAAGGTCCGCTCGTCCCGTTCGACTTCCAGATCGATCGCCACCACTTCCTGCGCGAAATCGCGTTGTGCAATGGCCAGTGCCGCTGCGGCACCTACGTTTCCACCCGCGCCTACTACTGAAATCTTCATGGTCGATGTCATCCGTGGTCGGTGAGTTGGGTGACGGTTTGCGGCCGTCGCATGACCTTGCCTCGGTTGGATCGGAACACGGACCGGCTCGCAGCGCCGGCGGGGTCCATAGGCCAGCATTGTCCACAGGAATGGACTTCAAGGGAATGCCCGGCCGAATCGGCCGCCCACGGCAACGAGTGCCGGCTCAGGCACGGCCGGCGCGTGGAAACCTCCGCACCGGCACTAACGATCCAGCGCGACGACGATGCGCACCAAGGACGTGCAAGCGCCAAGGCCGGTAGCCCGCTGCCTTTCCAGCGCGTACTGCGCCGGGATCGGATCTCAGGTTCCGCAGAAGGTCTGGTAGCCGCGCTGACCCGCAGGCGGCGGTTGCCGATACGCGGAATCATCCAGACGGGCGTCGTAGGGGTCGGCAAAGACCTCGAGCAGCCGATGCACCGGGCCGAGTTCGCCGGTCTCGACGGCCGCCGCCAGGGCCTCCTCCACTCGATGGTTGCGGGGGATCACCGCCGGATTGGCCGACCGCATCCGCAGTACCGCGGCACCGAGCCCGTCTGGCTGGCGCTCCAATCGCCCCGTCCAGCGCCGGTGCCAGGCCAGGAATGCCGGGTCCGCAAAGCGGGCATCCACCTGCGCAGGCCGGTCGATGGTGGCGCAGCTGGCGAGATCGCGGAACGTATTGGTGTAATCGGTACGCTGGTGCTGCATCCACTGCAGCAGAGACTCGATCAGCTCCGGGTCGTCGGGCTCAGCATTGGCGAGCCCGAGCTTCGCACGCATTGCGGCCTGCCAGTGCTCGGCGAACCGGGCGGGAAAGCGGCCAATGGCCGCCTCGGCTTCGGACACAGCCGCCTGCGGGTCCTCCGCCCCCATGCCCTGGGCCATCAGCGGCAGCAGCGTTTCGGCAAGACGCGCGAGGTTCCACTGCGCCATCCGGGCCTGATTGCCAAAGGCGTAGCGGCCCTGCCGGTCGATGGAGCTGAACACCGTCGCCGGATCGTAGCCGTCCAGAAAGGCACAGGGGCCGTAATCGATGGTTTCGCCGGAGAGGGTCATGTTGTCGGTGTTCATCACGCCATGGATGAAGCCCACGCGCATCCAATGCGCAATCAGCGCGGCTTGGCGGTCGATGACCGCATCGAGCAGATCGGCGTAGCGCATCGGCCGCTCGATCAAGTCCGGATAGTGACGCTGCAAGGTGTAGTCGGCCAGTGCCCGGATGTAGGCCCGGTCGTCCTGCAGGGGAGCGCCATCGGCGCCAAGATTCGCTCGGGAGCCGGGATGGCCCGGCAGGTCGAAGCCCGCATCGAGCGCGCCGGCGTATTCGAAGGTGCCGACCCGGATATGACTGTCGGCTACGCGGGCCAGCACCGCCCCGGGCAGGATCGACTCCCGCAGCACCTCTTCCCCGGTGGCGACCACCGCGAGACTGCGCGTAGTCGGAACCCCCAATCCGTGCAGGGCCTCGCTGATCAGGTATTCCCGCAGCATCGGCCCGAGAGCGGCCCGCCCGTCGCCCCGGCGGGAGAAGGGTGTCGGCCCCGAACCCTTGAGCTGGAGGTCGACGCGCCGGCCGTCCGGCGTCATGTGCTCGCCCAGAAGGTGCGCCCGACCGTCGCCCAGCAGGGTGAAGTGCCCGAACTGATGCCCGGCATAGCCCTGCGCCAGCGGTCGGCTTTCGGCCTCGCGTCGATTCCCTCCCAGCCACAGCACCGCTTCCGGCGCCTCTAGCGCATCGGCATCAAGCCCCAATTGCACCGCGAGCGCCCGATTCAGCAGCACCAACGCCGGAGCGCGGACCGGGACGGGTTCCACCCGGGCGAAAAACGGCGCGGGCAGGCGCGCATAACTATGATCGAAGTTCCAGTTCATGACGGCGACTATTTCATATTCCCCGATTGCATTCCGTTTGCCGTCGAATCGCACGGGGATTTACCGATCTGATGATTGTGCAGGCACCGCGTCACCACAGGCGGTCCTCTTGCCGTTGGAGACCTGCTAAGCTCTGGGCTTACCGCCGTTGGCGCTACACACGACAAGGTCCGCCGATGTCCGAGATCTTCATTGGGCGCCAGCCTATCTACGACCGCGAAATGCACGTTCAGGCCTACGAGCTTTTGTTCCGGGCCGGGGATGAGGACACGGCGCGCTTCGTCGATGGCGAAGCTGCCACCTCCGCGCTGATTCAGACCCTCTTCGTCGACATCGGCCTGGAGCGTCTGGTCGGCAACAAACCGGCCTTCCTGAACCTGACCCGCTCGTTTTTCACCGACGGCACGGCCTTCAGCCTGCCCAAGGATCGGGTGGTACTCGAGGTCCTCGAGGACATCCTGTTCGATGAGGAAGTCATTCGCTGCGTCCGCGCGCTGATCGAGCAAGGGTATCGGCTGGCGCTGGATGACTACGTCTACCACGCCCATCATGCCGAGGTCCTGGACCTGGTCCAGATCGTGAAGATCGACCTGACCGGCATCACGCCCGAACAACTGGGTGCGCAGGTGGAGCTGCTGCGCAAGCACAATGTCGAACTACTGGCCGAAAAGGTGGAAACCGAGGCGCAGTATCGGGCCTGCCAGGACCTCGGTTTCGATTACTTCCAGGGCTACTACCTGAGCCGCCCGGTGGTGGTGCAGGGGCAGGCGCTATCGGCGAGCCGCCTGGCGGTATTGCAACTGCTGAACCGGGTGTATGCGCTGGATGTGGACCTGAAGGAACTCGAAACGCACATCGCAAGCGACGTCGCACTGAGCCACCGCCTGCTGCGCTTCATCAATTCGGCCTTCTACGGCCTACCCCGGCCCATCGAAACCCTTCACCAAGGACTGGTGTACCTGGGGCTGGATGCCATCCGCAACTGGGTCGCGGTGATGACGCTGCGCGATCTGGAGGACGGACGCAGCGATCTGCTGCACATCGCCCTGGTCCGCGCCCGCATGGCGCAGCGCCTTGCGGAAGCGTCCGATTTGGGTCCGGGTGATCGCTTCTTTACCGCGGGGCTCTTCTCGGTACTCGAACGCAGTCTTCATCTGCCAATGGAACGCGTACTGCAGGACATCCCGCTGTCGGCCGAGATCAAGGCCGCACTGCTCTCGGGCCAGGGCCCGATTGGTGAGGCATTGGCCTGCACCCTCGCCTTCGAGAGCGAAAGCGCCTCCGAATGCCGCCAGTTCCATGGCCTGGATGAGGCCCGCACCGGCTTGCTCTACCTCGAAGCGGTGACCTGGGCCCACGAGACCGCCGCGGCCACCAGCTAGCGGCCAGGCCCCGGGCTTCCGCCCGAAACCCTTAACGCTATAACATGAACCAAAAACGGGAGCATCAAAAATATGGGTGTTGTGAACAAGATGGTCATCGGTTCGCTGCTGCTGGGATTCGCCGGCACGAGCATGGTGGCAGCGGTGCATGCCGACGAGGTGCTGGAGCAGATCGAACAAGGGCTTGAACTGTATCGCGAGGGCGAATACGGCGGCGCGATCACCGAACTGGAGTTTGCGATCAGTGATTTGCGCAAGCTGGTGGCCGGGCAGATTTCCGAAACCTTTCCGGACGCACCCCCGGGGTGGACCGCCGCCGAAGCGAGTTCGGAACAGGGCGGTGGCGGTGCCGCCATGATGTTTGGCGGCAGCGGTGGCACCATGCTGGAACGCAAATACAGCCAGGATGGTGGGCAGGGCCGCATGGAAGCCACCCTGATGATTGATAATCCGATGATTCAAGGCATGGCGGCCTTGTTCAACAATCCGGCCATCATGGGCGCCCAGGCCAACACCGAACGGGTGCGCATTGGACGCGAGTCCGCCATGGTCAAGTGGGAGGCCAATCGCTCCCGTGCCGAAGCGACGCTGTTGCTCGACGGACGCATCCTGATCCAGGTGAATGGCCAGAATCTGGATTCGCCCGACGTGGCGGTCGATCTCCTGAGGGCGTGGGATCTGAACGCCGTTCGGGCCCAAGCCGGGCGCTAAGGCTTCAGGCGGCGCGCCCTGCGCGCGCGGAACCTCTGAACTTGCTCTTGCAGGCCGGGTGCGAGGTGAGCAATCGCTTCGACCCCGCCCTTCAGCGGCGCCAGCTGCTCGCCCGATCCCCCGTCCATCCACACCGGCTCAAGCCACACGGCCTGAGGCAATACGCGCTCTGCAATACGCAATCATCAGCGCTGAGCTTCAGCCAAAACCCGCTGCGCCGCACCATCATTTCCGCATCGATCTCATCACACCGAAGGAACTCGGCCCGCGCTTCCATACTTGACTTCAAATCGCGGCAACCGCTAAATTCCATGCAACCTCACACCAAGGAATCAGTATTAGGATTTAACAATGTAACGAAACTCCGATTTTTCGGGGGAGACGATAATGGAAAAAAGAAAGAATACGCGGCTACAACTGCGACTATTGGGTCAAATGAGTCTGGACGGCATTGAATATCGGGAAACCGAGACACGGAACATTGGCCTGCATGGCGCCTTGCTACGACACGACTTTACCGGGTGCCTGAATAAGCACTGTATCCTGAACCTTTTCACCAGTGGCACCAACGTCTTTTCGATCACCATACACGGCTGGACCGTTTATGAAGGGCCTGACGGCTGCGGAATGAAGTTTCTGTCGATGAATACCGCCGATGCCTTTGGTTTGACGGAGTTCCTGGCCCGCCAAGTTGAGAATTCCCAGGCCATTCACCATGAGCTCGAGCAGGGTCGGCATCCGCTCCTGACAAACTGGAACCCCTTGCGCCTACATAATGTCTTGGGACCCTCACCACAGCACTAGGAGGCCTGATCGACGTGCAGTACAGGTCCGCCACGCCATCGACGGGCGTACAGTGCCCGCGGCCCGCGATTCGCCGGGCCGCGGTTACTGAACCCGAACAGTCGAGCGATCGCGGCGGCCACCGCCCGGTATCCTATACTCCAGTCAAGGACTCGCACCGAGGGAATGGCGATGCAGGGCAGAACCATACTGCTGGTGGAAGATCAGTACCTCGTAGCGGCCGTCGAACAACGGGACCTGGAGCGCTGCGGCTACTCGGTACTGATGGCCAATACGGGTGACGACGCCATCACGCTTTTCCATGCGCATCCCGAGATCGATCTGATCCTGATGGATGTCGACCTGGGTGCGGATATGGACGGCACCGAAGCGGCGGCGCGCATCTTGCGCAAGCGCGATCTACCCATCGTGTTCCTGTCCAGCCATACCGAGCCGGAAATGGTCGAGCGGACCGAAGGGATCGCATCCTATGGCTATGTGCTCAAGAATTCCGGCATCACGGTCCTGGACGCCTCGATCAAGATGGCCTTTCGTCTGTTTGCGAAGGAACAGGCCGTCCGCGCGGCGCATGCCCAGCTTTCGATCATCCTCGAGACCCATTCGGACCCGATCTGGGCGATCGACCTTTCCTACACGCTGGTATATGGCAATTCGGCGCATCTTTGTTCCTTGGCAAGGTCTTCCGAGGGCGGCCCAAAACCGGGTACCAATCTGTTGCAAGCACTTCCCGCGACACGGCAGGAGGCGTGGAAGAAACGCTTCGATCATGTACTGAACCGACACCGACTCGAGGACGTTGAGGTGCTCACCGACGGGTTCGAAACCACCTATTTCGAGATCATCGGACAGCCCATTCTCCTGGGTGAACAAATCATTGGGGCCTCCTTCTTTGCCCGCGACATCACCTCAAATAAACGGGCGGAAATGACCCTGCAAACGGAAAAGAACCGGCTGGAACACCTTGTATCCTGCGCCAACGTAGGCACTTGGGAATGGGACGTCGGTGCCGGCAAGGTCACGGTGAACGAACGCTGGGCCGAGATGTTGGGCTATACGAAGCAGGAGTATTCCACGGTCTCCATTGATGCCGCATTTCAACTCCTGCACCCGGACGACCTGGACCGAATCACTGACAAGCTCGAACAGCACTTTCGCAGTGAAACCGACGTCTATGAATGTGCGCTGCGCATGCGGCACAGGCACGGTCATTGGGTCTGGTTTCTGGACAACGGCCGAGTAATTTCCCGCGATGCGCAGGGCAATCCGGAATGGGTCTTCGGCACCCACACCGACATCAGCGACCTCAAGGAAACCGAACGAAACCTGCACTTGGCAGTGGAAAAGGAACGGACCCTGCTCCGGGAATTACGGCATCGATCGAAGAACAGTCTCTCGCTGGTATCCTCGATGGTGACTCTGATGCAGGCGATGCCCGCCTCCGCCGAAACCGCCTTGGCCCTGGAGACGATCCGGACCCGGATCCTGTCGATCGCCGGTGTCCATGACCTGCTGAACACCGACCCGATCACCCCGGTACGGCTGGACCAGTACCTGGGTCGGATGGTACTGGCGCTGGTGGAGGCCTCCGATGTCGCTCTGGACTGCTCCTGCGAGCCCATTACCCTCCCGCTGGAAACGGCCGGGCCGTTGGGCCTGATCACCGCCGAACTGATTACCAACGCCCTGAAACATGCCTTTCCCCATCGAGGCCAGAGCATGATCGAGGTCACGACCACACAAACCGACGGTGTGATTCGACTTGAGATCGCCGACAACGGCGTGGGTCTGCCCCGGGAATTCGATCTCGACTCGGCGAAGACCTTGGGCCTACGCCTCGTGCGGAACCTCCTGAACCAGCTGCACGGCACCCTCAGTGTGTGTGCCGACGCCGGAACCCGATACAACATCGAGATCCCCTATGAAGAGGCCGCCGGGCCACCGAAGCCCACCGACACGTCTTTCAAACACGCAATAGTCCGTCATTGAACCGAGCCAGGAACCCCAGCGCAACACGCCTGGGCATTCGATCTCCCAGAACCAGACCACGCCTCGCGCAGCAGTGTTGCCGCGTGAAGACCATGACTTCAAGGGGTGCCAGATGACGGGAAGGACCCTGCTGCTGGTCGAGGACCAGTTCATTGTAGCCACGGTCGAAAAGGACGCACTGGAGCGCTGCGGCTACGCGGTACTGGTCGCCCATTCGGAGGCCACGGCCATAAGCTTGTGCCGGGCCCATCCGGAGATCGACTTGATCCTGATGGATGTAAACCTGGGTACGGATCGGGACGGGATCGATGCCGCGGCATCGATCCTGAACGAACACGATCTACCGATCGTGTTTCTCTCCATCCACTCTCAACCCGAGATGGTCGAACGCACCGAGCACGTCATCTCGTATGGCTATGTACTCAAGAATGCCGGCATCACGGTCCTGAATGCCTCGATCAAGATGGCCTTGCAGCTGTTTGCCGAACGCCAACGGGTGCGCGAACAGCAACGCCAGATTCACCAGAGTGCAGCCACCCTGGTGGCCGTGCTCGAAAGCAACACGGACCTGATCTGGGCCATCGATCGATCGCATGCACTGCTGTATGCCAATTCCCATTTCGTTCGGGCCGCCGAGGACTGGTACGGAATGACGGTGAACACGGGCGAGAATCTGCTGCAGCAGATCCCGCAGGCCTGGCGTGACGAGTGGCAGCACCGCTACGACCATGTCTTCGCCGGAGAGTACCTGGTGGAGATCATCACCGTGAAGCGGGATTCCGGTGTCGGTTACCTCGAGATCCATGGGCATCCGATCACTGTGCAGGAACAGGTGATCGGCGCGGCCTTTTCCGCGAAGGACATCACCGCCCGCAAGCGCACGGAACTCGCGCTGCATGCAGAACGGAATCGCCTCGCCGGCATCGTCTCCAGTGCCGATGTCGGCACCTGGGAGTGGAATGTACGCACCGGAGACCTGAAGGTGAATGCCTCCTGGACCCGAATGCTCGGGTATACGCACCAGGAATGGCAATCGGCCACCATCGACGTTGCCTTCGCCTTGATTCACCCGGAGGATTGGGAGCGGGGATCCGCCGCGATAGAGCGGCACCTGGGCGGCGATACCGAAGCCTACGAGTGTCTGCTCCGCATGCAGCACAAGAACGGGCATTGGAAGTGGATTCTGACCAAGGGGCGGGTGGTGTCGCGCGACCGCCAGGGGCACCCGACGTGGTTTTTCGGCACCCACGCCGATGTCGACGACCTGAAGGCCGCCGAACAAGCCCTACGCCGTACCATTCAGACGGAACGTGTCCTGCTGCGAGAGTTGCGCCATCGCGCCAAGAACAGCTTTTCCCTGATCTCCGCGATGATCACCCTGATGAGCGCGGTCCCGGAATCGCCCGAGACCGCCGCTGCCCTCGGGAAGATCCACGCACGCGTCCTGGCCATCGCCGGCATGTACGACCAGCTCGATGCGCATGAGTCCACCACCACCCTGCGTCTGGACGAATACCTCTGTCGAATCGTTCCGGCGCTGATCGGCGCATCTTCATCGATAGCGTTGGAGTGTACTTGCGATCCGATCACCGTTTCTGTGGATATTGCCAGTCCGCTGGGGCTGATCATGGCCGAGCTGGTCACCAATGCCCTGAAGCACGCCTTCCCCGAACCGCGCACGGGCACGATCCAGGTGACCATCCGACAGATCGAAGACGCCCTGCACCTGGAGCTCGCCGACGATGGGATCGGCGTGCCGGCCGGCTTCGATCCGGCCAAGACGGATTCCTTCGGTTTGCGCATCGTAGAGAAACTGATCGCGCAAATTCAGGGTCGCATGGAGGTGTGCGGGAAGGAAGGCACCCGCTACAGCATCTGCATTCCTCTTCAAGGCACGGTCGGAGAAGGCCCGGCTGGAGAAGGTGCGGTTAAAGCCGACACCGTCGGAACACGGACCGGGTCGATCCCACGGCCTGGCCACCGAGGGATTGTTTCAGGACACCGATGACATAGCGGTGGTCGTGGTCGCGGCAAGGGCCGCCCGGTCACCTGGCGGCACATCGAACGAAGGTACGGCGCCATGGAGACACTGGCCGAATTCCTCGCCATCCATGCCCTGGGCCTGGTCCTGGGGCTGGCCGTGGCCGTGGCCGGGCTCCTCGGCCTGATCCTGCATGTGTTCAGCCGTTACCGGGTCCGCATCCACGGCGGGCTGGCCTGGGGTTGGTGCTGGCTGGGCGGAGAACGGCTCACGAACCCGGTGCGCCGGCGTCATCCCCGCCTCTACCGCTTCCTGACGCGGCGCATCTCCCTGGTCGCCTACCTGGGCCTGAACATCGCTCTGGGTCTCGCGCTGCTCCTCGCCGGCGTGGCCCTGCTCGGCCCACACATGGAGGACATCTCCGCACGCGAGGACGTGGTTCGCTTTGATCGGATCCTGGTGGCGGCCCTGGACCAGCATGCATCCGATCGCACACTGCAGGTATTCACGGCCGTCACCCGTCTGGGTGACGAGCCCGCGCTGGCCGTAATCGCGGCCCTGGGAACCCTGGTCCTCCTGCTACGCCGCCATTGGACCGCCACAACGGCTTGGGTGGTCACGATGACCGGCGGCGCCTTGCTGAACCTGCTGCTCAAGGAACTGATCCGGCGGGATCGGCCCGAGGTCGCGCAGGCCGTGCTCGATGCCCCCGGGTGGGCCTTTCCCAGCGGCCATGCCATGGGTGCGACGATTGCCTACGGCATGTTGGCCTACCTGTTCCTGCGGCTGGGCCACAAGCACTGGGCATCGCCGGTGCTCGTCTTCACCGTCGCGTTGGTGCTGCTGATCGGTGCCAGCCGGGTGGTGCTGCAGGTGCACTACTTCAGCGACGTGGTGGCCGGATTCATCGCGGGAATCGGCTGGTTGCTGCTGTGCATCGTCGGCACGGAGCTCGCCCTGCGCCGGTCCACTTCGAGTTACGTTCGGGAAGATCTGAAACCCGGCATCACCCCGAAGAACCGGCCTGAAGAATGGACGCGAAGGATCGGCCCGAAGGATCGCGCCGACTGACGTCCCGGAATCGGCCGCCAACGGCCCTCAGGCCACCGCCTGTTGCGGTGGCTGCAGGCCGGCCTCCAGATCACGCGCCTGCGCCGTATAGGGACCGGACAACGCAAACCCGAGCAGCCTCCCCTGCTCGCGGTATTCCATGTGGCGACCTTGCGCTCCACCCGCCACACTCTGCCATCGTCCCGAAGCACCCGCAGGTGGTGGACAGACCGTCAGGGGCAGGCTCGGGGTCTTGACCACCACGACCGCGGCCCGGGGCTGATGGCGTCGATCCTCGCCGACCAGTTGTGCGCACAGCACCTCGGCCTGCTCCCGCAAGGCCGTGACATAAGGCTGCAGAAGACCGTTCTGTTCGATGCAATCGCCAAGGGCAAAGATCCGCAGATCCTCGGTCTGCAAACGGTCGTTCACACCGATACCGATGTGGCAGGCCAGTCCGGCCGCCTGCGCCAGCTGCGTCTGCGGGAGAATGCCCAGCGCCGCGATCACCGCATCAGCCTCGATGACTTCGCCATCGGCAAGCCGCAGGCGCTGCACGGTACCCGGTGCCTCCAGACGCTCGACCACGTGCGCATTCGAACGCAGACGAATCCCCCCGGCCATCAGGGTCTGGGCCAGGTCCGCACTCAGGGGATCCGGGAGCAGACGCTCCAGCGGGCGCTGCGCCTGCTCGAGCAGGGTCACCTCGAAACCACCGGCACGCAGGTCCTCAGCGAGTTCACAACCCACCAGTCCCGCCCCGATGATCGCGACGTGTCCCCCGGGATGGGCCGCCAGCACGGTTCTCAACCGGCGATAATCGCGCAGGTCATTCAGCATCAACGGCGCAAAGCCGGTACCCGGCAGTCGCAGGCGCCGCGGCTGCGCGCCCGTGGCGAGAACCAGTCTGGCGTAGGGAATGCCGCCACGCGGCGTGATCACCCGTCGACGCGTGCGGTCGATGGCCAGTGCGCGCACGAAAGGCAGAAGTTCGATTCCCAGGCGTTGCGCCCGGATCGCACCGGGTTCCCGGATCATCGCCTGGGCATCCAGGCCCTTCGCAAAACCGGTCGAAAGTTGCGGCTTCACGTAGTAATCCCCGTGATCGGTCGCCAGCAGCCGGATTGGACACGCCGGATCCCGTGCCCGCAGCCCTTCCGCCACGGCCCATCCCGCCATCCCGGCGCCGACGATCACGACCGCCTCGTCCCGCGCCGGGTCCTGCAGCCGTGATGCTACCGGGCCGCCAAGCCGGCGCGCCCCACCCGTTTCGGACCCACCCGCTTCAGACCGGCCCAGTCCGGGTCCACGCAGCCCGGATCCAGCCATCTCGGGCCCGGCACGGACTGGGACATCGGCGAGTGCGATAAAGTCGGCCTTGGTCACATGACAATCGGGACACATCCAGTCGTCCGGAATATCCGCAAAGCGCGTTCCCGGGGCCAGGCCATGTTCCGGGTCGCCCGTGGCCTCATCGTAGATGTAGCCGCAGACCAAGCACACGAAACGCTGTGAGGACGTCGCCATGTTCAGGACTCCGGCACGTGTTCGAGAATCCCGCAGAACAGCGGATCGAGTTCTTCAGCAATGGCCAGCAACGGCGCGTCGTTCCAGACGCCGAACACGGTGGTGGGCAGCCGACAGGCAATGTGCACCCCGGCCGCATCCTCGTAGACATGGATGCGCAGCGGGATATCCAGACCCGCCGGCTTGCAGGCCTGCCAGACCCGTATGGCAAAGTCCGGGCGAAACACCTCGAGGATCTGGTCGGCCGGCACCGTGACCCCCAGCTTGGCGGCATTGGCCTGACCGTCGATGTGGGCCACAAGACGAAGCCCCTGGGCCTCGATGCCGGCCTTCAGGGCCGCGATGGTCGCGGCCACGGACAGGGTGGTCTTTTTTGCGAGCATGAAAAAATCCTTGTCTGAACGGTAGACGGGCACCCGCTACGAGTGCCACAAAGTCGTGATGCGCCGGCCTTCCCGCGCTTCAGTTGGCATGCAGCCTCGAGAGTTCCTTTCGGACGTGCTTGATCGCGGGGGTCACGATCGCCACGAAATAGGACTCACGCAACTTGCGTTGGGCCGGGGCATTGGCCAGATAACCACGGGCCCCGGCATGCAGCATCGCCGACTGCGAGGCCTTCAGCGCCAGTTCCGAACCGGTGAGGCGCAGTTGCAGCACATCCGAGAAGAACCCGTCGCTGCTGTCCATCGGCCGCTCGGCCAGGTGGTAACACGCCTGGCGCGCATCGGTCAGAATCTCCTCGAGTTCCAGCACCTGGTCATCCAGGTAGCCGTTCACGTGGGCCAGCGTCTCGTTGGCCGTGCGCATCACCTGGATGCAGCCGTCGATCAGGCCGAGCCCCATGCCCATCTGTAGCAGCACGAAGCCCGGACGGATCCGCTGCAGGTATTCAGGCAACGGATCGGCCAACACGTGTTCATCGGGAACGAAGACCTGATCGAAGTGACACCCGTAGGTTCGTGAACCCTCGAGCGCCGTGAAGGCCGGGCATGCGGTCAGCCGAAATCCCGGATCCGCGCAATGGATCAACGCCATCACCGGATGTGCCTCGGCACCCCGTGTCTTGAAAATGGCGCCGAAGTAGTGATCCGGACCGAGATTGGACACCCAGGGCAGGGTGCCGCTGACCACATACCCGCCCTGGACTCGCTCGGCCGTCAGCTTCAGATCCTCGATGCCCGCCAACCACTTCATCGGATTGGAGAGCGCGGTGCCGCCGAGGGCCTCGCCGCGCGCCAGGCGCGGCAGGACCTCCCGCTTCAGGGTGTCGCTGCCCGAATGCTCGATGTACCAGGCGCAGGCATCCTGGCACCAGACCGCAAATCCGGTGGTCATGCATTCGGCCGAAACCGTCTCCATGGCCTGGATCGCGGCGGGGAGGTCCATGCGACCGTCCGCGCGCTGACTGGGCAGGTGCCGACTGAAGGCACCCAGTTGCCCTGCGGCCCGAAGAAAGGCCTCGGGGTACACGCCATCCCGGTCGATGCGCGTGGTGAGTGGCGCCAGGGTGTCCGCGGTCAGTGCCCGCAGGGCCTGATCGGATTCCATCGGGTACGGCGGCGCGGCAGCGGGCGGCGGTGGCGTGGCGATGTCCAGCATGAATCTCTCCTCGAGGCGGACGGGGTTGGCAGCATGGATTCGGCCAGAACGGGGACAGCCGAACGGGGACAGTCGGTCGGGCTCAGGCCAGCTGGACGCTCACGCCCACCGGGTTGCGCAGGGTGTTGGCCACCGGTGACCAGGCATTGGAGTGCGCGACGATGGCCTCCAGCTCCTCGCGGGTGGCCTCCCCTTCCAGGTGCACCTTCACCCGAACCTCGGTGAAGCCGAGGAGCTTGGCCGGGTCAAGATCGCCCACACCCCAGACGGCGGTCACGTTGATGTCCCCCTCGAGCTCGAGTTCCAGCCGGGTGAGCGCGATGCCGCGAGCGGTCGCATTGGCGTGCATGCCCACGGACAGGCAGGCCCCGAGACTCGCGAGGGTCGCCTCGGAGGGGTTCGGGGCCGTGTCCTCGCCGAGCAGGTGCGGCGGCTCATCGATCACATGGGCTTCGAGGTTGCGCACGAAGGTCAGGTTGCGGAACTGACCCTCGCAAATCGTGGTGGCCTTCAGCGTCACCACGTTGCCGGGATTGGCCTGGCCCTTCGCGGCGAGGGCGTCCAGCCCGTCCTTGTCGATCGGGCGCAGGGTGTTCATGGCAACGGTGGCGGTGGCGGGGGTGACGGACATGGTGTGTCTCCTGTGTGAGTCGGGTTCGAACCCGGGAGGATCCCGGGGGGTACGAGGCCCATTGCAGGAGCCGTGCCAACCGCCAGGAACGCGGTGCCATCGACCATCGGCGTGCCGGGCGACGAACCGATCTGGTGACAATGCCGACAATGTCGACCATTGGTCGCATCGAACACCGGCCAGTCCGGGCCCTGCGCCGTCGGTCTGCCCCTCGCCAGCCCTTCTCCAGCTTCTCTTCAGCCCATCGAACCGCTCCGAGAGCATCGCTGCATGGGTCCTGTGGCGGGCGCCAGCAGGCCGATCTGCCGATCAATCGCCGCCCGCTCGATTGCGCTGCGGCAGCCTCCATTCGCCCATCGCGGCAGCGAATTCGCAATGTTGGCACGGCCCTTGTAAGGAACCCCTCGATCCCGGGAGAACTCCGGGATGCCAGTTCACCTTTCGGGAGCATGCCCATGGGCGCACGCATCACCATCGACTACATCACCCATTACTACGGCACACAGACCGCGCCGACCCTGGACGGTATCGAGATGACCATCGAGCCGGGCGAGGCCGTGGCGCTGATCGGCCAGAGCGGCTGCGGCAAGTCCACGCTGTTGCACATGCTCGCCGGCCTGCTCATCCCCAGCGAGGGTTGCGTGCGCATCCATGGCCACCAGGTCACCCGCCCCAGCCCGCGCTGGAACATGATGTTTCAGAAGCCCTCGCTCTATCCCTGGATGACCGTGCGCGAAAACGCCTCGCTGGGCCTGATCTTCCAGGGTCAGCGCAAGCTGATCCCTGAGCGCGTCGATCGGCTGCTGGAAACCGTCGGCCTCGCCGACAAGGCCCACACCAACGTCCAGGCGCTGTCCGGCGGCCAGCAACAGCGGGTGGCGCTGGCCCGCAGCCTGGCGACGGACCCCGAGGTCTTGTTGCTCGACGAGCCCTTCTCGGCGCTCGATGCCTTCACGCGGGCAAACCTGCAGGACGAGGTCAACCGCCTGGTCCGCGAGCGCGGGCTGACCCTGGTCCTGGTCACCCACGACATCGAGGAGGCGGTGGTGATGGCCGATCGGGTGCTGGTGATGGCCGCGAACCCCGGACGCATCGCCAGCACGCTGACCGTGCCGATGCCCTGCCCCCGCGATCGCACCAGCCATGCCTTCGTCGATCACAAGGCCGAGTTGATGCGCTATTTCGGCGACACCCGACATCCCGCGCCCCCGACCCCGGCGCCGGTGAGCGACGAGACCCCGTCCCGGGATCCGGCGGCCCGTGCCGCCTGACCGCGCCCATTGCCCGCTGGCCCTTTTCCGATTCCGTTTCCCGATGCCATTCCGCTCCCCATCCCCAATCGCGATTTTCCCAATTCAGTGAGGAATTCCCATGTGCAACTGTGACCACCACGACCAGGACCGCGAAATCGACACCCTGCTCGGCTCCACCCTGTCCCGGCGTGGTTTTCTGCGCAGCGCCGCCGTCGCCGGCATGGCCGGTGCGGCCCTGACCGGCCCGGGCAGCCTGCTCGCCCAGACCCCCGAGACCTTCGACGGCGTGGTCAAGATCGGCTACATCCCGATCACCGATGCAGCCGCGCTCCTGGTCGCCCACGCCGAGGGCTATTTCGAGGACGAGGGCCTCGAGGCCGCGGCGCCGACGCTGATCCGGGGCTGGTCGCCGCTGATCGAGGGCTTCACCGCCAACCGCTTCAACCTGGTCCACCTGTTGAAGCCGATCCCGCTGTGGATGCGCTACCAGAACGGCTTTCCGGTCAAGATCATGTCCTGGGCGCACATCAACGGCTCCGCCGTGGTCACCGGGCGCCATGTCGAGGTGAAGGAATTCTCGGACCTCGGCGGCAAGAGCGTCGCCGTGCCGTTCTGGTACTCGATGCACAACGTGGTGCTGCAGATGGCGCTGCGCGATGCCGGCCTGGTTCCGGTGATCAAGGACCAGGGCAGCCGCCTGGAGGCCAACGAGGTCAATCTGATGATCATGCCGCCGCCGGACATGCCCCCGGCGCTGGCCGCGCGCTCGATCGACGCCTACATCGTCGCTGAACCCTTCAATGCCGCCGGCGAGTTGCTGGCCCAGGGCAAGCTGCTGCGCTTCACCGGCGACATCTGGAAGAACCATCCCTGCTGCGTGGTGTGCATGAACGAGACCCTGACCGAGCGCCAGCCGGAATGGACCCAGAAGGTGATGAACGCCGTGGTGCGGGCGCAGGGCCACATCCAGGACAACAAGAAGGAAATCGCGCACATGCTGTCGCGCGACGGCAAGCGCTACCTGCCCATGCCGGCGAACGTGGTCGAGCGGGCGATGACCGCCTACGACCTGCCCGAGTACGCGGCCTCCGGCGCGGTCCGCCACCCCGAGTGGGGCAACGGCCGCATCGACTTCTCACCCTGGCCCTACCCCTCGGCCACCAGGATGCTGGTGGGGGCGATGAACGAAACCCTGGTCGGCGGCGACAAGACCTTCCTCGCCGGACTGGACCCCGACTTCGTCGCCGACGACCTGGTCAACTACGACGTGGTCAAGGCTGCGATGGACAAGTACCCGGCCTGGAAGACCGCGCCCGGCGTCGACCTGGATTCGCCGTACGTCCGTGAGGAGGTGGTCGTCCTATGAACCGCACCGCCACGCTCAGGCTACCGCAATACACGGGCCGGGAGCTGACGTGGGCGCTCGCGCACGGCCTCAATCGCCTGCGCCAGGGGCTGCAGTATCCGGTGCTCGGCATCGCGATCCTGATGGCGCTCTGGTGGTGGGGTGGGCGGGCCATCGCCACCAACCCCGACACTCTCGCCTTCGCAAGCTTCGCACCCGGACCGACGCTGACCGCGTTCTGGGAACTGCTGAGCACCGGGGCGGTCTGGTCGCCCATCGAATCGAGCCTGAAACGGGTGGGCCTGGGGCTGTTCTGGGGCATCGCGATCGGCGTGCCGCTGGGGGTCGGCATCGGCTACTTCCTGCAGTTGCGCCAACTCACCCACGTCCCCTTCCAGTTCCTGCGCATGATCAGCCCGCTCGCCTGGATGCCGATCGCCGTGCTGGCCTTTGCGACCTGGGATGCCGCGATCGTCTTTCTGATTGCGGTCGCGGCCGTCTGGCCAATCACCTACGCCACCGCCCACGGCGTGCAGCGCATCGATCCGATGTGGTTCAAGGTCGGGCGCAACCTGGGCGCCGGCCCCTACCACACCCTGCGCCATGTGATCCTGCCGGCGATTGCCCAGGACGTCTTCGCCGGGATTCGGCTGGCCGTGGGGGTGGCCTGGATCGTCCTGGTCCCGGCCGAATACCTGGGGGTGACCTCGGGCCTCGGCTATGCGATCAACGACGCCCGCGACACCCTCGAATACGACAAGCTGGCCGCGATCGTGTTGGTGATCGGCATGATCGGCTACCTGCTCGACGCTGTCTGCGTCCGGCTGATCAAGCGCAGCAGCTACCGGGAGGAATGATCGCCTGCCCGCTGAGCGGGCCAGACCCCGGTGTCGATGCCAGCGTTCATGCGTTCGTGTGCATGAACGCTGGCGCGCAAGCCCCGGGTCGCATACGGCTGCACCAGGGTGAGGCAGCATCGGCCGCAACGCCCCATTTTGGCGTCATTGATGCCCACGATGACGCCCCTTCGTCGCCAAAGACGACTTTCTTCCTGGCAGGGTTCGTGCATAGGTCTTCGGCAACATGCCAATTTCTCCGCCAGAACCTCGCCCCGCCGATGGCGCCACGCTCGAGCAGGAGATCACCCTCCTGCTCGAGGCGGCGAAGCTTATCGGCCGATCCCGCGACCCGGACGCGGCGATCTACCGCATCCTCGGCCTGCTCTCACAACTGCTGGGCCTGAACCGCGGCCGGGTGCTGTTGCCGGACCCGGAATCCGGGCAGCTGCGGATCCGCCACGCCTACGGGCTGACGGCGGACGAACGCACCCGGGGCGCCTACAACCTCGGCGAGGGCGTGACCGGTCGGGTTCTGCAAACCGGCCAGATCGCGCTGATCCAGGACATCGACAACGAGTCCGAGTACCTGGCCCGGGCAGTCGATCGCGCCATCCTGCCGCAGGAAACCGTGGCCTACATCGCCGTGCCGATCGTGCAGGACGAGGACACCGTCGGCGTGCTGGCCGTGCACCGTCTCCGCCGCCGGACCCGGGCCTTCAAGGACGACCTGAACGTGCTGCGCGTGGTCGCGGCGATGCTCGGGCAGATCCTGCACATCAACCGACTGATCGCCGAGAGCACGGCGGAACTGGTTTCCGAGAACCGGTACCTGAAGCGCGCGCTCGACACCCAGGGCGCGAAATACGGGCTGCTCGGGGAGAGCGCCGCGCTGCAGCACGTGCTGAAGCAGGTGCACCGGATCGCGGACACCCAGGCGACGGTCTTGATCACCGGCGACTCGGGGACCGGCAAGGAAAAGATCGCGCGCATGATCCACCAGATCAGCCAGCGCCACGACCGGCCCTTCATCTCCCTGAATTGCGCCGCAATTCCGCCGGATCTTCTGGAGTCGGAGCTCTTCGGGCATGAGAAGGGCAGCTTCACCGGTGCCACCGGAGCCAAGGCCGGCAAGATCCTGATGGCGAGCGGCGGCACGCTGTTCCTGGACGAGATCGGCGACATGCCCCCTGCCCTGCAATCGAAGATCCTGCGCGTGCTCCAGGAACGCGTGGTCCAGCCGATCGGTGGTGCCCGGGAAATCCCGGTGGATCTGCGCGTGATCGCGGCCACCCACAAGAACCTGCAGCAGGCGGTGAGTCAGGGCGAATTTCGGCTGGATCTGTTCTATCGCCTGAACGTGATTCCGCTGTACATGCCTTCGCTGCGCGACCGCGCCGGCGACGTGCGCCTGCTCACGCGCCACTTTTTGGACCAATTCAACCACCGGCACGGCTGGAACGTCGTCCTGCGCGAGGGCGTGATGGAACGGCTCGAGGCCTTCGACTGGCCCGGCAACATCCGACAACTGGAGAACGTCCTCGAGCGCTCGGTGCTGCTGTGCGGGACCGGCCAGATCGATGTCGCCCTCATCGAAGGCATCCTCCAGGACGAATCCCGCGTCAGCGCGCCGCCGAAGATCCCGAAGGCGTTTCCGGCTGCCGGAACCGTCCTCGAAACTCGCTTCGAAACCGGCTTCGAAGGGAGCAGGGCCGCCGGCCACGACACCAGCATCCGGCCCTACCGGCGCGTGCACTCCAGCGAGGGCGAACGCCTGATCGGGGCCATCCGCCATTGCGGCGGCAACAAGACCCGTGCCGCGCTCAGCCTCGGCCTGACGCCTCGGCAGCTTCGTTATCGCCTGAAAAAGCTCGGGTTGGTATCCGACGCCTGATCCAACCGAGCGCCGGAGGTCGCCGAGGGGACTCGCCTCCTACAGGGACGGCGGGGCGTGTTCTGTAGGAGGCCAGCCCTCTGGGCGACCGGTTTTGGGAGAGGCCGCGTCGCCGAGGGGGCTCGCCTCCTACACGGTCCGGGGGATCCGGACGATCGAAGCGACAAAATGGTGCGCATTGACGTCAAGGTGCACCAATCCGGCGCCCGGAGCCTTTCGGTGGCCGATGGCGGACCCGAGGCAAGGGCCGAAACACCCCAGCGCGACGCTGATTTCATGGCTTGGCATGGCTTGTGCTGAGTCTGGGATGACGACCACCCGGGAGATCCCACGATGCCGACCAAGAGCCTGAGCGATCCTTTCAACGCCGACACCGACCTGCGTCACGGCCGCAGCTGCCAGCACGGGCATGACGGTCCCGGCCACTGCGGCTGCTTCGATACCCACCACCATCCGCACGACCGGGAGCCCCAGGGCCCGATCGCACAGACTCAGGTCGGCATGCCGCGCACCGCCGAACCGGCCATGGATGCGGACGCAGCGATGGATCGCGCGGTCGAAAGCGCAATCGTTCGCGCGATGTTCGGTCACAACGAGATCGATCGCCGGCGATTCCTGAAACTGCTCGGCGGCGGCACGATCGCTGCGGCACTCGCCAGCGTGCTGCCGCTGGACAAGGTGAAGGCGGCCGCCAAGGACAGCCTCGGGCCGCTGGAAAAGACCAAACTGCGCATCGGCTTCGTGCCGATCACCTGCGCCACCCCGATCATCATGGCCCACCCGATGGGCTTCTACGAGCGCTACGGGCTCGATGTCGACGTGATCAAGACCGCCGGCTGGGCGGTCGCCCGCGACATGTCGCTGAGCGGCCAGTACGACGCCGCGCACATGCTCTCGCCGATGCCGCTCGCGATCAGCATGGGCGCCGGATCGACCGCCGCGCCCTTCATCATGCCGGCGGTCGAGAACATCAACGGGCAGGCGATCACCCTGCACAACAAGCACAAGGACAAGCGCAATCCGAAGGACTGGAAGGGCTTTCGCTTCGCGGTGCCCTTCGAGTACTCGATGCACAACTTTCTATTGCGCTACTACGTCGCCGAACACGGCCTGGACCCCGATACCGACATCCAGATCCGCGTGGTGCCGCCGCCCGAGATGGTCGCCAACCTGCGCGCCGAGAACGTCGACGGCTATCTCGCGCCGGACCCCTTCAATCAACGCGCGGTCTGGGAGCAGATCGGCTTCATTCACATGCTGACCAAGGACATCTGGGACGGCCACCCCTGCTGCGCCTTCGCCTGCTCGCGCGCCTTCGCCGACGAGAATCCGAACACTTTCGGGGCCTTGCTGCGGGCCTTGGTCGAGGCGACGCAGTACTCCTCCGATACCGCCAACCGGGTGGAGATCGCCGAGGCCATCTCGCCCCGGGCCTACCTGAACCAACCGGTGCAGGTGGTGCAGCAGGTACTGACCGGGCGTTACGCCGACGGCCTGGGCAACATCCAGGACGTGCCGGATCGGATCGACTTCGACCCCTTCCCCTGGCATTCGATGGCGATCTGGATCCTGACGCAGATGAAGCGCTGGGGCTACATCGAGGGCGACGTGAACTACGCCCAGATCGCCGAACAGGTGTATCTGGCCACCGAATGCGGCGACGTGATGCGCGAACTCGGCTTTGAAGCGCCAACGCGAACGGCCAAGAACTTCAACATCATGGGCAAGGTGTTCGATTACACCGATCCCGACACCTACGCCAAGAGCTTCGCGATCGGGAGGGCCTGAGGTGCTCAGTAACCTGAACCTGCGGGCGGCGATCATCTCGATCAGCTTTCTGATCGTGGTTCTGGGGTTGTGGCAGATGGCCACCGCACCCCAGGCCCTGGTCGGCGGCACCCAGGAACTGACCGAATACGAGCTGATGATGGGCATCGGTGCGCAGACCTCCGGCATCCCCGCGCCCTCGCAGGTCATCAGCCATGCCATCAGCGAGCTGAGCCAGCCGTTCTACGATGCCGGTCCGAACGACAAGGGCATCGGCCTGCAGCTGCTCTATTCGGTCGGGCGGGTGCTGGCCGGCTTCGGGCTCGCGGTAGTGATCGCGATCCCGCTGGGCTTCGTGATCGGCATGTCGCCGGTGCTGAACAAGGCTTTCGATCCCTACATCCAGGTCCTGAAACCGATCTCGCCATTGGCCTGGATGCCGCTTGCGCTGTTCATCATCAAGGACTCGAACACCTCGGCGATCTTCGTGATCTTCATCTGCTCGATCTGGCCGATGCTGATCAACACCGCGTTCGGCGTCGCCGCCGTGCGCAACGATTGGCTGAACGTCGCGCGCACGCTCGAACTCTCGAAGCTGCGCACGGCGTTCACGGTGATCCTTCCGGCCGCCGCACCGACGATCCTGACCGGCATGCGCATCTCGGTCGGCATCGCCTGGCTGGTGATCGTCGCCGCCGAGATGCTGGTCGGCGGCACCGGCATCGGCTACTACGTCTGGAACGAGTGGAACAACCTGGATCTCGCAAGCGTGATCTTCGCCATCCTGATGATCGGCATCGTCGGCATGCTGCTCGACGGGGTACTGGTCCAGGCCTCGCGCTTCGTGCGCTACCAGGACTGAGGGGGACCTTCATGACCGCACATTACCTGCAGATCGAGGATCTGGCCCGAACCTTCCCGCAGCCGGGCAGCAAGATCCCGACCACCGTCTTCGAGGGCGTGAACTTCTCGATCGAGAAGGGCGAGTTCGTCTGCATCATCGGCCACTCGGGCTGTGGCAAGTCGACCATCCTGAACGTCCTCGCCGGGCTCGACCACGCCAGCGCCGGCCACGTGATCATGGACGGCAAGGTGATCGAGGGGCCGAGCCTCGATCAGGGCGTGATCTTCCAGAACCACAGCCTGCTGCCCTGGCTGTCGACGCTCCACAACGTGACCTTCGCGGTCCGGGCCCGCTGGCCGTCCTGGAGCCGCGCCCAGATCCGCGAACACAGCGTCCGCTACCTGGAGATGGTCGGGCTGGAAAGCGTGCTCGACCGCAAGCCCGCGCAACTCTCGGGCGGCATGCGCCAGCGCGTCGGGATCGCCCGCGCCTTTGCCATCGAACCCAAGCTGTTGCTGATGGACGAGCCCTTCGGCGCGCTCGACGCCCTCACCCGCGGCGTGATCCAGGAGGAACTGCTGAAGATCTGGGCGCGGACCCACCAGACGGTGTTCATGATCACCCACGACGTCGACGAAGCGGTGCTGCTCGCCGACCGGGTGCTGTTGATGACCAACGGCCCCAACGCGCGGGTCGCCGAATCGGTGCTCATCGACATTCCCCGCCCCCGCGAGCGCGCCACGCTGCACGAGCAAAGTGCCTATTACCCGATCCGCAACCATCTGGTGGAATTTCTGGTCCGCCGCGCGAAGACCCTGTCGATCGCGGCCCGCGACACCGAGATCCGGCACAGCCCGAAGATCGTGAATCCGGTCAAGACCGACCCGTGGCCGCCACGGCCGGCCGCGCTGCACGCCCGATAATCCATTCGATCACCCCGCCATCCATTGAAGGGAGCCTTGCATGTTGAACAAGCTGGAAATGACCGAAACTATCATCCAGGCGAAGCTCGCCAAGGGGACGACCTGGGCCGCGATCGCCGAGGCCGCCGGCCTGCACGAGGTCTACGTCACCTCGGCCTGCCTCGGCATGAACCACCTCGACGCGGGCGCCGCCGAGGGCCTCAGCACCTTTCTCGGGCTCGGACCCGAGATCAGCGAGGCGTTGCAGGCCTTCCCGTACAAGCACTGGGATCAGAGCGTCCCCACCGACCCGCTGATCTATCGCTTCTACGAGGCGGTGAACGTCTACGGCGAGACGATGAAGGAGATCATCCACGAGAAGTTCGGCGACGGCATCATGAGCGCCATCGACTTCACGATGGACATCGAGAAGATCCCGGACCCCAAGGGCGATCGGGTGAAGGTGACCTGGAACGGGAAATTCCTGCCATACAAGAGTTGGTGACGCCCCCCCCGGGGCGCATCGGCCTTTTGGTGCACCCGACACATTGGGCCTGGCGCCACCGGCCCCGCGTGCTCGGCAGACCGCGATCCCCCCCCTGTCGAGGCACGCCGCAGGGCCGTCGCGTGAGGGGACCCCGATCGGCCTTCGTGTGTGAACGACCTCGCCTTTTCCAGGTCTTCTGCTGGAGGCCGCAGCCTCAAGGGTGAAATAATCAGGTCGCCCCATTGCAGCGCGATATCCCAAGCACCGTGATGCGCATGACCTGGATTCCTGATCCGAGGATCCGGGCTCCCGTCGTGACCACGCGCAAGGAGACTCCGCATGGCGCCCATCCAGCGAAGACGACCCCTGCTGTCTGGCATCCTCCTCGGCCTGAGCCTCGCGGCGGCTTCGGTGAACGCGAACGCCGACGGCCTCATCCCCGGGATCGGGGGGTTCTACGGCGGCATTGCCGGCCTTTACACCGAATTCGACGAGCGGCAACGCGACACGCGCTACGGCCAGCGGATCTACGCCGGCGTCGGCGTTGCGCGGGTTCCAGCCCTGTTCCGCCTGGGTGTGGAGGCCGGCCACACCCGGACCGGAACCTACCAGCGCGACGACGCCGGCACCGATCGCATCCGCAACAACGATGTCGCGCTCCACGGCACGCTGACGACGCTGCCGGCGGTCGACCTGCACGCGCGCGTCGGCTACGAGTGGGGCGACACCAGTGGCACCCACTACGCGCTGGGCGGCAGTTTGCGCTTGTTGCCGACGCTGTACCTTCGGGCCGAGCAACAGTTTCGCAATGACTTCGACGGCACCACGCTCGGCCTCGAGTTCCGAATTCCGTAACGCCGCCCCGTCCATAAGCCGGTTATCGCCCATAGCACCGTTATCCAGGGTATTCGGAAGCTTCTCAAAGGAGCCCACCCCATGGAATCGATCGGAAAAACCCTGTGGGTCATCGCGGAAGGCTTCATCCCCGCGGATGACGAGACCAAGGATCGCAAATTCATCAGCCACGAAACCGCCTGCATCCTGAATCCCAACAAGGAAGAGGCACGGATCGAGATCACGATTTATTTCACCGATCGGGATCCCGTCGGGCCCTACCAGGTCACGCTGGCCGGGGAACGCAGCACGCACCTGCGGTTCAACGACCTCGACGATCCCGCCGCGATCCCCAGGGATACCGACTTCTCCAGCATCCTTCGCTCGAGTGTTCCGGTCGTGGTGCAGCACACGCGTCTGGATTCCCGGCGCCCGGACCTCGCGCTGCTCTCGACCCTGGCCTTTGCCCCGTAGTTGGTTCGCCCATCCCGATTCCGGTCGCTCATTCCCCGGAGGTGATGCCATGAAGGACCAGGTGTTGTGGACGCAAGACGACGACGGCACGCAGAAATTGGCCCCGTTGACGCACGATATCGAGGTCGATGTGGCCGTCGTCGGTGGCGGCATGGTCGGGCTCGCCGCCGCGCAGGCGCTCGCGGGGAGCCACCGGGTCGCGGTCTTCGAAGGCGCGCGCATCGGCCATCAGGCCACCGGGCGCTCCACCGCCAAGGTGACCTCCCAGCACGGCGCGATCTACCGCCGACTCGTCGCGGACCTCGGCGAAGACGAGGCCCGGGCCTACGCCCAGGCCAATCAGGAGGCGGTTACCTGGATCGTGGAGCGTGCCGGCGGCAAGGCCGAGCGGGTCGATGCCCATGTGTATGCCGATACGCCCGATGCGGCCGATCACCTGCGGGAGGAGGCCGAGGTCGCTCGCCGTCTCGGGCTGCCGGCCGATTTTCTCGCGGATATCGCCATCGGGGTGAAGAACCATGGCGTGCTGCGCTTCTCGCAGCAGGCGCAGATCAATCCCTGCACCTTTCTTCGGGATCTGGCGGGCGATCTGCAGGGGCGCGCCGCGGTTCACGAGCAAACCCGGGTCGTCGAGATCGAGCACGGGACGCCCTGTGTCCTGAAAACGTCCGCGCACACCATTCGTGCCAATTGGGTGATCGTCGCCACCCAGCTACCGGTGGTGGGTGATGGCAATTTCTTCGCCAAGGCCTATCCCCATGCCCACCCGGTCATCGCTGCCCGGACCAATGGTGCGGGCATCCCGGAAGGCATGTACATCAGCGCGGGGAAACCGACCCGCTCCTTTCGCCGTGCCCGGGTCGGGGGTGTCGATCATGTCGTCGTCACCGGCGAGGGCTACCGACCGGGCGACGCCAAGGCCCAGGCGCGGGCCTTCGCCGCGCTCGAGCGTTTTCTCGTCGACAGCTTTGCGATCCCGACCAGCGACTACCGCTGGACCAACGAGGATTTCAAGCCCATGGACGGACTGCCCTTCGTGGGCCCGGCGACGAACAAGACCCCGCGGCTCCTGGTCGCCACCGGCTTCAATGCCTGGGGTATCAGCAATGGCGTGGTGGCGGCGCGGGTCCTCGAGCGCATCGTTCGAGCCGAGGCGGCTCCGGGCGAGGACCATCCGCTGGCGGCCGCCTTCGATGCGCGGCGGCGCCCGCTCAAGAGCGCGCCGACCTTCCTCCTCGAGAACGCGCAGGCCGGCTTCCAGATGCTGAAGGATCGCGGCCTGCGTGCAAAGGTTCAGCCGTTGCACGAGATCCAACCCGGCGAGGCCGGAATCATCAAACACGAGGGGCAGCAGGTGGCGGTTTCGTGCGACGACGCCGGGAACCTCACCGCCGTTTCGGCGCTGTGCACGCACCTGGGCTGCGTGCTGGGCTGGAACGCGGTCGATCGCACCTGGGACTGCGCCTGCCACGGCTCGCGCTTCACCGCCACCGGAGCGGTGCTGTACGGACCGGCGGTGACCCCGTTGGCACCGGTCACCCTGCCCCCTTCCGCGGGGTCGGAGGCCACCGCCCCCGAGGACTGACGCCGGCGACGCGCAGCAGCGGCAGCATTTCCCGGCAGGCGCGGCAACTCGCACGGGTGCCCGGGGGCGCTCCGGGATGTTCGCCGGCGTATTCGTCCGTCTTGCTGCTCGTGGTCAAGTGCGGTTCGATGGAAAGTGACGCGGTCGGACTGTGGGAGGACGGTTCGATCAGATCCCCTGTGGTTAGAACCAAAGCCCCTGCGCCTGGGGACAGGAGAAGCTGGATGTCGAAGATCGAGCGGCTGAGAACCCCATCCACACCCGCCTCCCCGCTCGAGGGTGCGGCGGGCACCGCCGATCCCCGTGGCCCGGCACGCGATCTGTACCACGCCCTCCTGAACGATCCGGCGTCACCCGATGTTCGCGATCGCAGCCGGGCCTTCCTCTTGCGCCGGATCGATCAGGCCGCCCACCTGCCGGACGATCTGCCCGAACACCTCGTGGACCTGCCCCGGTGGACGACCGCCGAGGCCCTGAGGACGGGGGAGCGGTATGCGCAGTACCTGGCGGCGCGGCACGCCGGTGCACCCCGACGCTACTTCACGGGCCGCGCCCATGCCTTGTGGTACCTGAACCGGATTGCCCCGACCAAACTCGTCGACGGGGCCTGGCTCTACGGCCTGCTGCACCGATGGGACGACGATCGCCTCCACCCCCTGCTGCAGACCTATCTCGATGAAATCGGGCATGGCGATGCGCAGAAAAACCATGTCGCCCTCTACCGCGCCCTGATGGCCACGCACGAATGCGATGGCTACGACCATTTGGACGACGCCGACTATGCGCAAGGCGCGTTGCAATTGGCGCTCGGCGAACACGCGCCCGCGTTCCTGCCCGAGGTGATCGGGTATAACCTCGGCTACGAACAGCCGCCCCTGCACCTGCTGATCACCGCCTATGAATTGCAGGAACTCGGCATCGATCCGTACTACTTTTTGCTGCATGTGACCACCGATAACGCCGGTACCGGCCATGCGTACCGGGCCGCACAGGCGGTGCTGCAGATGCAGCCCACGCTGGACGACAGCGGCGCCTTCGACGCCCGTATCCGCGCCGGCTACAAGCTGAACCAGCTTGGCACCAACGCCGAGGCCATTCTCGGTGCCTTTGATCTGGAACGTGAAACGATCGCGATGCTCGAACGCAAGAGTCGCTTTGGTTGCAACCTCCATTCGGATTTCTGTCGCATCGACGGACAGACCGTGAACGATTGGCTGCGCGTGCCCGGGCGCGTGCCGCAGTTCCTCGAGGCGCTGACGCGCGCAGGCTGGATCCAACGCCACCACGACCCGGAGCGGAGCCGACTGTGGCAACTCCTGGAGACGCCGAAGGCGCCGATGTCCGGGGTCTTCAGTCGCTTCGAACGGCAACTGATTTACGACTGGATCGCCGGCGACTGGCGGGC